>Ga0335078_10018457_pt1 | contig 10373 bp, 5 predicted proteins | sample Lox_Sample_32_FD_206711 | JGI IMG/M metagenome (GOLD analysis project Ga0335078, IMG submission 206711) | Soil microbial communities from Loxahatchee National Wildlife Refuge, Florida, United States - Lox_Sample_3.2 | ecosystem: Environmental > Terrestrial > Soil > Wetlands | place: USA: Florida...
GCTGTCACTGCGTGCCTGGAAGGAGGGCTTCGAGCTGCACTACGAGCCGCGCAGCGCGGTCTGGCACCAGTTCTCGTCCACCATCAAGCCGGCCTACTCCGGTCGCTATGTCCGGGCGATCTACGAACGCAACCGGCTGCTGGCGCATTGGTACCATCTGGATACGGCGGGCCAGAAGGCCACGCATAGCGGATTTCTGGCCCTGAAGCTGCTCGGGTCGGTATTCAACGGACGTTGGGAACTGTGGCGGGCCACTGCGCTGGCGCTGGGGCAATGCGCCCGCGTCCGTGCGCGTCATCAGCTTGCTGCCGCCCGTACCCGGGTAGGGCTGGGCGCAGTGCTGGACCGGGTTGCGGCTGAACTGAATCGTCCGGGCGCGAGGCTATTGAACGGCGAATCAGCGCCCGAGCGCGCCTCTGTGGTGCAGAGTCCGGGTGAGGAATCGATCACGGAAGGATAAAAAGAGGCCGCGGCGCGCTGGGGGGCGTGGTCACCGAGAGGTGAGCGCCGTTGGGGGTATACGACGCACCGCGGCCTGGAACGGAGGCTGTATTGGTTCCGATCTCTGACCGCGCGCCATAGCGCTTCCGGCGCCAGCCTTCGGTTCCTGCCCAGCCCCCACAACCAATCTACCTGGGTACTTGCCAGCGCCTAGCCGTGATAATAGCCCCGAGCCAGTAGAGCCAATCCACGGACACGCGAGCCGAGGCACGCCCCTGACCAAACCCGTTGGAGGTCATAACTGATTCACAACCAGCGCCTTGGGAGGACCCGGCTTTGAAGATCGAATATCCAAAAAGATAGTTCGTGTAGCATCCGGGATATCTCAGCAGCAGCGGCCAGTGGTGACGTGGCAGTGGCCAGTACCTCACTTTTGCGCGCCTGCATCACAGAGCGCCGTGGCCAGCGTCACTGCAAGATCGTGGGTCTCTTGGGACGATGGAACAGCCTCGCGGCCGAGGGTCCTCGTGACGCGGAGAACAACCATGCAGCAGGCTCAAATCACGATAAGTCGTGGACGCCTGGCCGGTGTCCTCATCGCCAATGCCATCCTCTGGGGCGCCGCACTGCTGGTCGCCGGAGACTGGAGACTGGGCGCGCCGGCTGTCGGCGCCCTGGTCTCGATCGGGTCGTTGCTCGCGGTTCACCGCAAGGCAATGTAACCAGTGCCCGGGCTTTCAGGGTGCCGATTTGACCTTAGTGGCGTTATTAGCGTTTCCATGCCGAGCCAAAAGGGTCCGCCGGGCAGCCCCCGGCATCGCCTTCGTTGCGCACCCTGGCCTGCCTGAGTAGAATCATATAAGAGTGGGGGAGCGCGCTCCTCAAGGACTGCATGGCTGATTTCTTTCAAAAGGCTCTTGGCGCCGTCATCGGCACGCAGAACGAGCGCGAAATCAAGCGTTTAAGCGAACGCCTGCCCGAGATCAATGCGCTCGAACCGGAGATGCAGAAGCTTCCGGACGCCGAATTCCCGGCCTACACCGAAAAATTCAAGGTACGGCTGGCCGAAGGCGCCAGCCTCGACGATCTGCTGCCCGAGGCTTTTGCGCTCTGCCGCGAAGCTGGACGCCGCACGCTGAGCATGCGCCATTTCGACGTGCAGTTTCTCGGTGGCATGGCGCTGCACGAAGGCAAGATCGCCGAGATGAAGACCGGCGAAGGCAAGACGCTGGTCGCCACGCTGCCCGTCTACCTCAACTCGCTCGAAGGCAAGGGCGTCCACGTGGTGACGGTCAACGACTACCTGGCCAAGCGGGATGCTTCCTGGATGAGCCCCATTTACCGGCTGCTCGGGCTCTCGGTGGGCGTGATCGTGCACGATCTGGACGACGACGAGCGTCGGCTGGCCTACCAGTGCGATGTGACGTACGGAACAAATAATGAGTTCGGTTTCGATTATCTGCGCGACAACATGAAGTTCGAGCTTTCGGACCGGGTCCAGCGGGGTCACCATTATGCTATCGTCGACGAAGTTGACTCGATCCTGGTCGACGAGGCCCGTACCCCGCTGATCATCTCCGGCTCGTCGGACGAGACCACCGAGAAGTACTACCGCATCGACAAGATCATTCCGCAACTCAGCGAGGGCGACGATTACGAAATCGACGAGAAGCTCAAGACCGCCAGCCTCAAGGAGAGCGGCATCGAGAAGGCGGAGAAGTTCCTCGGTCTCGAGAACCTCTACGATCCCGCCAACATCGCCTATACGCACCACGTCTACCAGGCGCTTCGCGCCCACACGCTGTTCAAGCTTGATCGCGATTACGTGGTGAAGGACGGCGAAGTCATTATCGTGGACGAGTTCACCGGCCGCCTGATGCCGGGACGCCGCTGGTCGGACGGCCTGCACCAAGCGATTGAGGCCAAGGAAGGCGTGAAGATCGAGCGCGAGAATCAGACGCTGGCGACCATCACGTTCCAGAACTACTTCCGGATGTACAAAAAGCTCTGCGGCATGACCGGAACCGCCGAAACCGAGGCCGCCGAGTTCGAGAAGATCTACAAGCTTGAAGTGATCGTTATTCCGACGAACCGGCCGCTGATCCGGCACGAGCATCCGGACGTGGTCTACCGCACCGAACGCGAGAAATTCAACGCGGTGATCGAAGAGATCAAGGAGTATCACCTGCGCGGCCAGCCCGTGCTGGTGGGCACCATCGCCATCGAGAAGTCCGAGAAGCTGAGCGCGCAGCTTCGCAAGAGCGGACTGCTGCCCGGGCACTTGCAGGAGCTTTTGAAAGCCGCCGGGCTCGAAGGTCCGAAGCTGATGCGCTGGGCGGAACTGCTGGCGTCGCGGCATGCGGCGGCGTTCGACTGGCTGATCCAGGCCGGCGCCAACGTCTCCGCGGCGAAGAAGCTGCTTGCCCAGAAGGCTTACGCGGGCGTGGCGACGAGCAGCAATGGCGGCGGGCGGACCTTCCTGCAGGCGCTGCTGAAGAAAGGCCATGCGGACTATTTTGGGCACCAGCCCGAGTCGTCCGACGGCGGCGACAGCGTCATCGCGCGTGCCCTCGCCGAACTCGCCCAGAGCACCGATGAGAAGACGCTTCCGCTGTACGACTACCTTGCCGAGGTGAAGTGCCCGCCGGCGCGCCTGGTGGAGGTCCTCGAGGGCAAAGAGCTGCGGCACAATATCCTGAACGCCAAACAGCACGAGCGAGAGGCTCTGATCGTAGCCCAGGCCGGCCGCGTGGGCGCCGTCACGGTGTCTACCAACATGGCCGGACGCGGCACCGACATTCTGCTCGGCGGCAATCCGGAATTCATGGCGCGGGAGGAGTTCCGCCGCAACCCGGAAAAGTATCGCGAACAGGGAATCGATCCCGAGCCGCCCGAGCGTCCGCCGGCCGGGTCGCCCGAGGAAGTCTACAACGCTTTCGTCGACGCTTACTCGAAGTGGCGCGAGAGCTGGACGGGTTTCATCGCGCGCTTCAAGCAGACTACCGATGCCGAGCACGACCGCGTGATCGGGCTCGGCGGGCTGCACATTCTCGGCACGGAACGTCACGAGTCGCGGCGCATCGACAACCAGCTCCGTGGGCGCGCCGGACGCCAGGGCGATCCGGGATCGTCGCGGTTCTTTCTCTCGCTCGAAGACGATCTGCTGCGCATCTTCGCCGGCGACCGGATCAAGAACATCATGGGCAAGCTGGGCATGGACGAAGGAGTGCCGATCGAGTCGCGCCTGATCTCGAAGCGCATCGAAGCCGCGCAGAAGGCGGTGGAAGCGCAGAACTTCGAGTCCCGCAAGCACATATTGGAATACGACGACGTCATGAACAAGCAGCGCGAGACCATCTACGGTCTGCGCGATGAGCTGATGAAGGGCGCCGACCAGCAGGAGCGCGTGCGCGAGGCCGTCATCCGCCTCATCAATTGGCTCGTCGAGACCCACTGCCCCAAGGACCAGCAGCCCGACCAGTGGAACATGAACGCGTTCCGCACCGAGTTCTGGGGACGGCTGGGCGTGGACCTGCGCCAGGTCCAACTGACGCTGGATCCAAAGCGCCTCGACGTGCTGAAGGAGGAGCTTCAGGAGATCGTCTTCAAGCGCTATCAGGAACGCGAAGAGGTCTGGGGCTCCGAGCGCATGCGCATCCACGAGCGCATGATCCTGCTCCAGGTGGTGGACGCCCAGTGGAAAGACAATCTGCTGGCCATGGACCACCTCAAGGAGGGCATCGGGCTGCGCGGCTACGGCCAGCGCGACCCGCTGGTGGAGTACAAGCGCGAGTCCTATGAGATGTTCGAAGAGCTCATGGACCGCATCGAGGACGAGACGCTCCGCTACCTGTTCCTGATGCGCACGCCGGAGGAAGAGGAGGCCGCCATCCGCGAATATCAGCGCCGCAAGCGGCGCGAGCAGCAGGAAATGCGCATGGTCGGCGGCGGCGCCATGGAGAAGCCCCAGCAGGTCGTGCGCCGCGAGAAGGTGGGCCGCAACGATCCCTGCCCGTGCGGCAGCGGCAAAAAGTATAAGAAATGCCACGGCGCGGGCGCCCCACCTCCGGCGGCGGGAGCCAATGGGAATCAACGGCCGGAGGCAAGTGATTAGTGTTCGTTGTCCGTTGCCCGCGTTTCAATCTTCATCACTACGAACAACGCACCACGAGCGGTGGAAACGACGACAACTGAGCACTGACGACTGACAACCGCAAATGCCCGAAGTCCACGAACTCCACGAGCACGCCGAGAAGACCCGCGAGAATCCCGAACTGATTGGCGCCACCTTCACGATGTCAGTCATTGCGGTGCTGGTGGCGGCGATCTCGGTTCTCGGCCACCGCGCTCACACCCGGACGATCCTCGATCAGACGCGCGCGGCGGATTCCTGGTCGGAATACGAAGCTCGCAGCATCCGTTATCACAATTACGAGCTCTTCGCGGATCTCCTCTCGGTCGCGCAGGTGAAAGATCCGGACAAGGCGCAGAAGCTGAAAGACCGTTACGCCTCGGAGCAGCAGCGCTACCGGCAGGAACAGGATACCGTGCAGGCGAAGGCGAAGACGTTCGAGGCGTCCGCCGAGGAGCACGAACGCAAGGGCGCGAGGTACGACATGGGTGAGGTGTGCCTGGAGGCGGCGCTGGTCATCACATCGATCACGCTGATCACGCGCAAGAAGCCCTTCTGGTTTATGGGATCAGCTATGGCTGCTGGCGGAGTGCTCTTCGCGTTCAGCAGCATTTGGGTTCACTAATGAACGCCGTTCTGGCCGCGCTTAACGACGCCGGCGAGAACACCGGCGCCACAGTGCAGGACTAACTGCGGCTGATGCCGAGTTTCTTCATCTTGGATTGCAGCGTGGTGCGCTTCAGGCCCAGCCGCGCCGCTGCTCCCTTCGCTCCACCCACCATCCAGTTCGTTTCGGTAAGCACGCGCAGGATGTGATCGCGCTCCGCGGCTTCAAGCGTCGGAGCAAGATTGGCAAGCGCATCCGGCGGCTGCCGCAGGTCGGCGACTGAGACGTTGAGCACCGGTCCTCGCGAGAGGATGACGGCACGTTCTATGAAGTTCTCGAGCTCGCGGATATTCCCCGGCCAGGAATACTCGGCCAGCGCGCGCTGCGCCTCCGCCGGCACCGTCTCGATCTTGCGCTCCAGGCGCAGAGCGTACTTCTGAACGAAGTAGCGCACCAGTTGCGGGATGTCGTCGTGGCGCTCGCGCAGCGGCGGAGCCTGTAATGGAAACACATTGAGGCGATAATATAAATCCCCGCGAAACTTGCCCTCGGCCACCATCTGCGCGAGATTGCGGTTGGTGGCGGCGATCACACGTACGTCCACGTGCTGCGTCCGGGTGCTGCCCAGTCGCTCGAACTCCTGCTCCTGCAGGGCTCGCAGCAATTTCGGCTGCAACTCCAGCGGAATATCGCCCACTTCGTCGAGAAACAGCGTGCCGCGGTGCGCCAGCTCGAAGCGCCCGGCGCGCTGCGCAATCGCGCCTGTGAACGCGCCTTTCTCATGGCCGAACAACTCGCTCTCCAGCAGCCCCGCCGGTATCGCGGCGCAGTTGATCTTGACGAACGTGCGATCGCGCCGCCGGCTCAGGTTGTGAATGGCGCGGGCGAAGACCTCCTTGCCCGTACCGGTTTCGCCCTCGATCAGTACTGCGGCGTCGGTGGGCGCTACGGTCTCAATTTGCCGCAGGACCCGCTTCAGCACCGGGCTGTCGCCGACGATCTCCTCAAAATTGTGCTCGGTGCGGATCTCGTCTTCGAGATAGAGCTTCTCCTGCGCCAGCTCCTCCTTCAAATCTTCGATCTCGGAGAACGCCATCGCGTTCTCGACGGCAGTGGCAATCTGGTTGGCCACCTGCGTCAATAAGTCTACGTCGTCCGCAGTGAAGCTCGTCTCGCGGCTTGTGCCGACGTTGAGGGTACCGATCGCATGGTCGCGCGAGACGAGCGGCAGCACGCAGCCCGCGCGCAGGCCCTCAGCCACCATCTTCCGAAAACCGTCAGAGTTGAACCGGCCGGCGTTAGAGGCGTCGAGCAGTACGGGTTTGCGCGTGGTGAAGGCCTGCCCGGGCGGCGAGCCCTCCAGTGGAATCTCGGCGTCCTCGAAGGCGAGGGTTCGGTTGTCGGGGAAGTCCAGCGCATAAACGCGAAGCCGGTTCGCTTTGGCATCGTAGACCGCCAGGCTGGCGTACTCGATGTTGAGCAGGCGCCGCAGACCGGCGGAAATCGCGGCGAACAGCTCTGTCTTGCTTACCTTTGAGACGATGGCGTCGTTGACGTCGAGCAGCAGGCGGAGGCGATCGCGTTCGCGCGCGAGTTCCGCCTGGTAGGACTGAGCCGCCTGCGCGTTCAGCGCGTTGTCCACCGCCACGGCTACCTGGCGCGCCGCGCGGGCCAGGAATTCGACGTCCGCAGTGCTGTACGCGCGAGGCTCGCGGCTACCCACGCCCATTCCGCCCAGCCTGCGCTGCGCCGTGGTGAGCGGCAGCGTGCAGACCGATCGGATGTTGCGCTGCCGTAACAGCTCCATCATTTCGGGGAACCGGGTCTCGCTCTGCACATCCTCGATCACCAGCGGCTGCTGCGTCTTCCAGACTTGGCCGCCAAGAGATTTCTCAACGGGCGTTTCCTTCCCGGGATGCACGTCTGTTTCAAGATCGGTTTCCAGGACGTGCAGGCGCATCACGTCTCGAGCGTCGTCGTGGAGCACAAGACTGAGGAAGTCAAATTCGATGATGGGGTGCAGCCTTCCCGCAAGATCGTGAAACAAGGCGTTCAGGTCGCGATGCAATGCTATGGATTCAGAGACTTCGAGCAGCGCCTGATATTCGGAATCAGCCGATTCGATGCCTGCCGCAACTGCCTGCACCTGGGTCATGGTCTTTCACCAGAATAGCATCCGTTCAGAGATCGCTTCAAACGGGCCCTGGGACCCAGGCCCGCGCTCCCGGCGCTCATACAGAATGGTACGATCTGCGATCGTGTAAAATAACAGGGGACTAAAGCGAGCGATCATCTCACTGCTCCGGAACAACTGAATTTCCCAAAGGATTGAATGTCTGATCTTCTCGATGAATTGAATAGCGAGCAGCGCGCCGTCGCTGAGCACGTGGAAGGTCCGCTGCTCGTGCTGGCGGGCGCCGGCAGCGGCAAGACGCGCGCCATCACATACCGCATTGCGCACCTGATCGAGACCCATCGTGTGGCACCCTGGAATATCCTGGCGGTTACGTTCACCAACAAAGCCGCCGACCAGATGCGCGATCGCGTTGCAAGGTTGCTGGCGAGCCGGCGCGAGCAGGCGTCCAGCTTGCAGGACGGCGATGGCGAGCTTCAGGGTGCCGGGGTCGATGGCCGCGCCAAGCCGCAGATCTCCACCTTCCATTCCCTTTGCGTCCGCATTCTGCGCCGGGAAATCGAGGCGCTGGGCTACGGTCGCGACTTCGCCATCTACGACGAGGATGACCAGACGCGGTTGCTCAAAGCGTGCCTGACCGATCTTGGCCTGAGCGACAAGCTCTTTCCGCCGCGCCAGGCGCTTTCGCGGATCAGCTATGCCAAGAATCAGGACATCGGTCCCGAGGAAATGTACGAGAAGGCGCGCGATGCCGACACGGAGACGCTGGCTTCGATTTACGGGCGCTACCGCGAGCGTCTGCGCGCCGCCAACGCCCTCGATTTCGACGATCTGCTGCTGAAAACGGTGGAACTGTTCGACAAGTCGCTGGCACTGGCGGAGTCCTACAGCCGGCGTTTCCGCTACATCCACATCGACGAGTATCAGGACACCAATCGCGTGCAGTACCGCCTGATCCGGCACCTCACGCGCGCCCATCACAACATCTGCGCGGTCGGCGACGAGGACCAGTCCATCTATCGCTGGCGCGGCGCGAGCATCGAGAACATCCTTCGCTTCGAGGAGGACTTTCGCGAGTCGAGGGTGCTGCGCCTGGAACGCAATTACCGCTCCACTCAGGTGATTCTGGACGGCGCTTCGGCCGTGGTCAGCAACAACCTCGCGCGCAAGGGCAAGAAGCTCTGGACCGACCGGCGCACCGGGCGCGCGATCGGAGTCTATCAGTCCGGGACCGCCGAGGGCGAAGCCGAGTTTATCGCCGGCGAGGTGGCAGCGGCTCTGCAGGCCGATGGCAACGCCAGCGTTGGAGTGCTCTATCGGACGAACGCGCAATCACGCCTGCTGGAAGAAGCCATGCGCGCGCGCCGCATCGGCTACCGGCTGGTCGGCGGATTCAGCTTCTACGCCCGTGCCGAAATCCGCGACGCGCTCGCTTACGCGCGCCTTGCATTCAACCAGCGCGACACGGCCGCGTTTCTGCGGATCATCAACACGCCGCCGCGCGGCATCGGAGAGACCACGGTCGCGCAGATTCAGGCGCTCGCTCGTGAGAATCGTTTGACCCTCTGGGAAGCGCTGGAAGAGATGCTCGTGCGAGCCGAGGAGGCGCCGGTGCGGGCAGCGCGCGCCCTCGCCAGTTTCCATACGCTCATCCAGACGCTTGCCGAAGAGGGCAAGAACCTCCGCATGGCCGAGTTTTTCCGCAGCCTTCTCGATCGCGCCGGGTATCTGGCGATGCTCAGAAATCAGAACACACCGGAAAGCGAAGGACGGGTCGAGAACCTGCTCGAACTCGTCAATGCGGTGGCGGCTGCCGAAGAGGCGGGCGAGGGTCTGACCGCGTTTCTCGACCGCGCGGCGCTGGTCTCTGACACCGATGACTATGACGAACGGGCGCGCGTCACGCTGATGACGCTGCACAGCGCCAAGGGTTTGGAATTCGACGCGGTCTTTCTAGCCGGACTCGAAGAAGGTCTGCTGCCGCACAAAATGTCCATGGAAGACGATGCCGGACTCGAGGAAGAGCGCCGGCTTTGCTACGTCGGTATGACGCGAGCGAAGGATCGGCTGGTCCTGACCTTCAGCGCCACGCGCCGGTTCTGGGGCGAAGAAGGCCGGCGCAACACGCGCCGTTCACGGTTCCTCGGAGAGATCCCCGACAAGCTCACGGAGCGGCTGTCGAGTCCGGGGCGGGTTGAGACAAAGTGGCAAGGCGCGCTCAACTCGCGCGAGTCGATCGAACGATTCTTGCGGACCACAGGCTTCGATTCGCGGCTGCAAGGCGAGCGAAACGGAGCGCCTGCGGCGTCCGGATCCAGATGGCGGCGCGGCAGTCGCGTGCGGCATCCCAAGTTCGGCGTCGGCACGGTGATCGCCTGTGAAGGCGAAGGCGAAGAGGAGAAGCTGACCATCAGTTTTCCGGGGTACGGCGCCAAAAAAGTGCTGCCGCACTTCGGGACGCTGGAAAAGGCCTGAAAGGAGTGGGCCGAGTTTCAACACCAAGAATTGCGTTCCTGTATTATCTTAGTTCTGTCCATGAAGATGCTCTTTCGATCTCAGTTCCTGCTCTGGGCAGCGGTATTGGCGCTCGTACCCTCCGCTTCCGCACAAATGCCGGTCGCTCAGTTGCTGGCGCGTGTCAGCCAGACCTATCGCAACCTCAGGACTTACGAGATCCAGGCCACTGAGAACTTTTCGGCTCCTACCGGTGGAGGATTCAATCAGGCTCAGACAAAACTTCTGCTCGCGGAAGATGAGGGAGGAAAACTGCACCTGGAGCGCGACACGTCTAACAGCAAGCTGGTGATAGTGAGTAACGGCGAGAACACGTGGACATATGCGCCCGACGTGCACCAATACACCGTCCAGGCGGTTGCCGCCGATCCCGGGTCCGGAGAAGAGGGGGAAGATTCCGAAGACCCCGTGAGCACGACCGAAAATCTCCTGGTGGGGAGATATCGCGGACTCGAGCGCTATGCAGACTCGGCGACTCTCGCCCGCGTGGATAAGGTCAAAGCGGGAGGCAGCAAGATCGATTGCTATGTTGTCGAAATGCGGAT
>Ga0335078_10018458_pt1 | contig 10372 bp, 12 predicted proteins | sample Lox_Sample_32_FD_206711 | JGI IMG/M metagenome (GOLD analysis project Ga0335078, IMG submission 206711) | Soil microbial communities from Loxahatchee National Wildlife Refuge, Florida, United States - Lox_Sample_3.2 | ecosystem: Environmental > Terrestrial > Soil > Wetlands | place: USA...
GCCCAGATTGGCCTGAGCCGCGCGCAACGCCACTGAATCAGGCGTGCCAAAGCCGAGGAAGCGTTTCATGATCTTCTCGTTGAGCAGTCCTTCGGTCACCTCGGCGTTCATCTTGCGGTCGAACCATGCGGCGAGCCGGCGCACTTCGGCGCGGTCGACGGGATTGACGCCGATGAGAATTTTCTCGCGATAGACCTCGTCGAGATATTCGGCGATCGCCGAGACCTCGGCCAGCACCGTGCCGTCGGGCTCGACCAGCACCGGCACCTCGCCCGCCGGATTGAGCGCCAGGAACTCGGGCCGGCGCTCCCACACCTTCTCGACCTTCATCGCGAAGTCGAGACCCTTTTCGGCGAGCACGACGCGGATCTTGCGCGAAAGCGGCGACAGCCAGAGATGGTAGAGGATCCGCATGGCGGCCGGCATGATACAGCCAATCGCGGCCCAGGCGAGAGGCAGCGGCGACTCGGGCGGTTTCCGATCAGGTCGTCGCGTCGCCCGCCGGCGCGAGCGCGGCGACGCCCTCCGGCCGCCGCCACACCAGACAGCCGGCGATCAGGTCGTGGAGCGCCTGCTTCCGCTGTGTCCAGCCCGCCATCATGTAGCCGACGAACACGATCAGCGCCGAAATGATCTTGGCGAAATGCCGCCCGGTGGCGCGGCCGAACGACAGGCGCCTGCCGTTCAGGTCGGTGACAAAGATGCGGCAGCAGCGCTTGCCGACGGTCGCCTGCTTGGCCGAGCTTTCCTGGAGCGCCATGTAGAGCCAGACGCAGACCGCGTTGACGACGTTGGCGAGGGTGGTGGCCGTGTCCTCGGGAACGTTCTGCGTGGCAGTGATGAGGCCGATGATGAAATCGATCACGAAGGCGCCGGTCCAGATGACCACCGCATCGATCAGCAGCGCCACCGCGCGCCACCAGAACCCGGCGTAAGGATAGGCCCCCATCCCGACTCTCCCCTGGCGTTTCTTGCCGCGACGCTAACATGGGCGCGCCGCGCCGTGCGATAGTCAAACGGATGGATACGATCTGCGCGCGCTGCGGCGCGGCGATGACCTGCAACCCCGGACCCGATTGCTGGTGCGCGCAACTGCCGCCGCGGCCGATGCCGGAGAGCGGCGAAGCCTGCCTGTGCCCCGCCTGCCTCGCGCGCGCGACTCAGGCGGCGGCCGGGCCCGCGAGCCGGCCGCCGGGCCGGAACCGGTCGAGATAAAGCGGCAACTCAAGTTCGAGCGCGGTCGGCTCGATGCCGAGCGCGGCCAGACCCGGCGCGCCGGGCATCGGCACCGCGTCGCGGCGCAGCAGCCGGACCTGGTCGCGAGTCAGCAGCGGATGGGGCGCCCACTCGAGGAAGAACGCGGCAACGGTCGCGAGACCGAACGGCAACGGCAGCAGCAGGCGCTTGCGGCCGATCTCGGCCAGCATCAACTCGAACAGCTCCTTGAGCGAGGCTTCGCGCGGACCGGCCAGTTCGTAAATCCCGCCGGGCGCGTCGTCGCGGTCGAGCGCGGCGATCACCGCGGCGGCGACGTCGCCGACATAGACCGGGGCGAAGCGCGTCGCCCCGCCGCCGATCAGCGGCAACGCCGGCGACAGCCGCGCGATCGCGGCGAAGCGGTTGAAGAACGAATCCTCGGGTCCAAAAATCAGCGACGGCCGCAGGATGGTGGCCGCGCGAAAGGCCGCGCGCGCGCACGCCTCGCCGCGCGCCTTGCTGCGCGCATAGGACGCGGGCGCATCCTCGGCCGCGCCCAGCGCCGAGATGTGGACGAAGCGCCGCACGCCCGTTTTGGACGCAAGCGCCGCGAGAGTTGCCGGGCCGTCCTCGTGCAGCGCGCGGAATTTCTGCGCACCACGCTCGTAGAGAATGCCGACGGCGTTGACCACCGCGTCGGACCCTTCCAGCAGGGAGCCAAGCCGCGCGGTGTCGCCGATGTCGCAATCGACCAGCGCGATCTGTCCGACATCGCCCATCGGCCGCAGAAAGCCCGCGCCGCTGGCGTTGCGCGCGACCGCCGTGACCACCGCGCCTGCGGCGGCGAGCCGCCTGACCACGTAGCGCCCGACGAAGCCCGAAGCGCCGACCACGACCACCCGGCGATTGCGCATGTCCTGTTCCATCCGTCCTTGGCGCGCCTCTATACAACACGCCGTGCCGCGAGGCGAGGGCACGCGAAAGCGCGAGATTCATTGACAGACAAGGCCTCCGCCCTTAAGTCCAAGCCGTTGCCCAGGTGGCGGAATTGGTAGACGCGCTAGATTCAGGTTCTAGTGGCCGAAAGGTCGTGGAAGTTCGAGTCTTCTCCTGGGCACCACGACTTGCCGCACGGCGCGGACGGGAAAAACGGACGGGATGAACACGCATTTGCATCGCGGCGACCTGCCGGCCGGGCTCTCGCTCGGCAACGCGGTTGCGGTCGACACCGAGACGATGGGGCTCGATCCGGCACGCGACCGGCTGTGCCTGGTGCAGCTTTCGGCCGGCGACGGCACCGCGCATCTCGTTCAATTCGACCAGGGCAAATACGACGCGCCGCGGCTCAAGGCGCTGCTCGCCGATCCCAAGGTGCTCAAACTGTTTCATTTCGCGCGCTTCGACCTCGCCATGCTGAAGCGCTATCTCGGCGTCAACGCGACGCCGGTCTATTGCACCAAGGTCGCGTCGAAGCTCGCGCGCACCTTCACCGACCGGCACGGGCTCAAGGATCTGTGCCGCGAGATTCTCGGCGTCGAGCTGTCGAAGCAGCAGCAATCCTCCGACTGGGGCGCCAAGGAACTCACCGAAGAGCAAAAGCGCTATGCCGCGTCCGACGTCGAGCACCTCCACGCCCTCAAGGCGCGGCTCGACGAGATGCTGGCACGCGAGGGACGCACGGGCCTGGCGAAGGCGTGCTTCGAATTCCTGCCATTGCGCGCCGAACTCGACCTCGCGGGATTCTCCGGACCCGACCTTTTCGAGCACTGAAACAAAGTTTTAACACCCGCCAAGCAATAAATGTGCCGTTCGTCTCCCGTTCCGTTGATTTCGGGGGGATGCGAGAGCATATTGGCCCCAGACATCATTAGGGAAAGCGTGTTTTCCCTCGCGCCGTGACCATCGGCACCACTCACAGCACCGGATCGTCCTTGCGCCCAACCACCGCCAAGACCGCGACCCAAGTTAAGGAAAAAGAGCCGGCCGACGTCGCGGCCGCGCGCCGGGTGCTCGAGACCGAGATCGCCGGGCTCGAGGCGCTGGCGACGGAGCTCGGCGCCTCGTTCGCCGCGGCGGCCGAGCGCCTGGCCGCAATCAAGGGCCGCATCACCGTAACCGGCATCGGCAAGAGCGGGCACATCGCGCGCAAGATCGCCTCGACGCTCGCCTCGACCGGCACGCCGGCGCAGTTCGTCCACGCCGCCGAAGCCGGCCACGGCGATCTCGGCATGATCGCCGAAGGCGACGCGGTTCTGGCGTTGTCGAATTCTGGCGATTCGAGCGAACTCGCCGACATCCTGGCGCATGCGCGCCGCTTCCGCATGCCGGTCGTCGCCATCACCTCGCGCGCCAAGAGCGCGCTGGCCGAGGCGGCGGATGTCACGCTGCTGCTGCCGGCCGCGGTCGAGGCCTGCCCCAACGGGCTTGCGCCGACCACATCGACGACGATGATGATGGTGCTGGGCGATGCGCTGGCGATCGCTCTGCTCGAGCGCAAGGGATTTTCGGCGAATGATTTCCAGCGCCTTCATCCGGGCGGCCAGCTCGGCCGGCGACTGCTCAAGGTCGCGGACATCATGCACCGCGATGCCGGGGTGCCCCTGGTGTCCCAGGACGCCGGCATGGCCGAGGCGATCCTGGCGATGACCGCGAAGAGCTTCGGTTGCGTCGGCATCACCGACCCGGCGGGCCGGCTCGCCGGCATCGTCACCGACGGCGATTTGCGCCGGCACATGGGCGACGGCCTGCTGCGCGAGGGCGTGGGGAAAGTCATGAGCCGCAAGCCCAAGACCATCCGGCCCCAGGCGCTGGCCGCCGAGGCGCTCGCGGTGATGAACGAAAACGCCATCACCAGCCTGTTCGTCGTCGACGAGGCCGGCAAGCCGATCGGCATCCTGCACATCCACGACTGTCTGCGCGCGGGGGTGGCATGAAGAATCCGCTCGACGCCGCCTTCGCCCGGGCGCGGCTGTCGCTGACCCGCAACGAGGACGCGGCGACCAGGCGCCGTTACAGCCGCTTCGTCGGCGTCGCCAAGCGCCTGCTGCCAGCCACCGCGCTGGCGCTGCTGCTCCTGGTGGCGGTCTGGCCGCGCATCCAGGGCAGCATCGACAGCATCAAGCTCGCCGGCCTGCCTAAGGTCGACGTCAGCCAGGCGCGCCAGGCGCGCATGATCGAGCCGCGCTACACCGGACTCGACCGCGAGAACCGGCCCTATGTCGTCACCGCCGATTCGGCGCAGCAGACGCCCAAGGCCGACGACGCGATTTCGCTCGATTCGCCCAAGGCCGACCTCACGACGATGAACGGCAACTGGAACGAGTTGACCGCCTATGTCGGGCTTTACCAGCCGACGACGCAGCAACTGGACCTGTTCGGCAATGTCGAGCTTTACCAGGACCGCGGCAGCGCGCTGCGCTCCGACAGCGTCTCGATCAACATGGCGCAGGGCACGGCGATCGGCCACGACCCGGTCGAGGGCGACGGCGCCTTCGGCCACGTCACCGGCCAGGGCCTGCGCGTGCTCGACCGCGGCGAAACCATCATCTTCACCGGCCACGCCACGCTCGATCTCAATCCGCGGCAGGGTCCGGATACCAAGTGATGCCGCGCCCGACCGCCGCCTTCCTCGCCGCGCTCGGCCTCGCCTCCCTGGCCGCGCCGGCGTCGGCGCAACTCGCCGGGACGGGCCTCGACAGCGCGCGGCCGACCCACATCGAAGCCCGCAACGGCATCGAATGGCAGCAGAACAACCATGTCTACATCGCGCGCGGCCACGCCGTCGCGACGCGCGGCGAAACCACCGTGGTCGCCGACGTGCTCTACGCCTATTACCGGCCGGTCGGCCCGGTCAGCGAGACCACGCCGCGAACCAAGGACTCCAACCCGCTCACCTCCAGCGGCAGCACCGAGATATACCGGCTCGAAGCGGACGGCCACGTGGTGTTCACCAACACCAACCGCACCGCCTATGGCGACCATGCGGTCTACGACGTCGACAAGGCGGTGATGGTGGTCACCGGCAAGGATCTGCGCATCGTGTCGCCGACCGACACGATCACCGCGCGCGATTCCATCGAATGGTTCGACCACGAGCAGCTCGCGGTGGCGCGCGGCAATGCGGTGGCGACGCGCGAAGACCGCCACATGCGCGCCGATGTCATCACCGCCGAGGTCGTTCATCCGGACAATGCCCCGGCGCGGGTCGAGAAGGTCAACGGCTACGGCAACGTGCTGGTCTCATCGCCGGACCAGATCGCGCACGGCGACAAGGCGGTCTATAATCTCGATTCGGGAATTGCGACGCTGCTCGGACACGTCAGCGTCACCAAGGGCGACGACGAATTGCGGGGGCAGTATGCCGTCGTGGACACCAAGAACAACGTGAGTCGCGTGCTGGCATCGCCGCCCGACGCGCAAATCGCCAGCGGCAAGACGCCGCGGGTCGAAGGCCTCCTGGTGCCGAACCATCAGGCCGGCCCGGACCGAGCGGCGGAATAAGACAGGCTCATGCAGCGCACGCCCGACCACCACGCGCCCCATCACCCGGCAGCGCCGCGCGCGCCTCAGGCGCACCACGCGCAGGGCCATGGCGCGCCCCGGCTGGTGGCGAGCAACGCCGGGCTCGCCGCCCATAACCTCGGCAAGAGCTTCAAGAAGCGTCCGGTGCTGCGCGCGGTCAACGTTTCGGTGCAGCGCGGCGAGGCGGTGGGATTGCTCGGGCCCAACGGCGCGGGCAAGACCACCTGCTTCTACATCATCACCGGGCTGATCAAGCCCGACGTCGGCACCATCACGCTCGACGGCGAGGACATCACCGACCTGCCGATGTACCGTCGCGCCCGCATGGGCATCGGCTACTTGCCGCAGGAGGCGTCGATCTTCCGCGGCCTGACGGTCGAACAGAATGTGCGCGCGGTGCTCGAGGTCGCCGAGCCGGTGCCGGAGATGCGCGAGACCATGCTCGACGCGCTGTTGGCCGAGTTCTCGATCACCCATTTGCGCCGCGCCCCGGCGATGGCGCTGTCGGGCGGCGAGCGGCGGCGGGTCGAGATCGCGCGCGCGCTGGCGACCCGGCCGCACTTCATCCTGCTCGACGATCCGATCGCCTTGAGCGACATCCGCGACCTCGTGGCGCATCTCAAGGACCGCGGCATCGGCGTGCTGATCACCGATCATAACGTGCGCGAGACGCTCGAAATCGTCGACCGCGCGTACATCCTGCACCAGGGCCAGGTGCTGATGGAGGGAGCCCCCGAGGAGATCGTGCGCGACGCCAACGTGCGCCGCGTTTACCTGGGCGAAAGATTCAGTTTGTAAGCCGTCGGTCCATGGCCCTTACCCCGCGATTGGATCTGCGCCAAAGCCAGGCGCTGGTCATGACCCCGCAGCTGCAGCAGGCGATCAAGCTGCTGCAGCTGTCGAATGTCGAGCTCGCCGCCTATGTCGAGGCCGAGCTCGAGAAGAATCCGCTGCTCGAGCCGGACGATAGCGGCGCCGACGAGGGCGCGAATTCGCGCGAGGAGCAGCCGGCACCCGCGGAGGCGGCCGAGAGCGGCGAGACCGCGGAGACGGACGAAGACGGCCCGCCCGCGTCGGAGCCCAGCGAGCGTGCCGGCGACGAGCCGGTACCCGACGCACCGGTGGCCGAGGCGGCCGAGACCTGGAACGAGGTCGCCGGCAGCGAGGGCGAGGGCAATCTCGATTACGCCGGCGACCCTGATGCCTGGGCCGGCGCGCGCAAGAGCGCCGCGTCGACCGACGACCTGCCGGGGCTCGACCAGACCCTGACACGCGCGCCGACGCTGCGCGAGCACCTGCTCGAGCAGCTCGCAGTCGAGCTGCACGATCCCGCCGACCGCCTGATCGGCCGTCATCTGATCGACATGGTCGACGATGCCGGCTACATCGGCGGCGACTTCACCCCCATCGCCGAGCTGCTGGCCTGCGACGTCAAACGCGTCGAGCAGACGCTGGCGCTGCTCCAGCGCTTCGATCCGCCCGGCATCTTCGCCCGCAACCTGGCCGAATGCCTGACGCTGCAATTGCGGGAACGCGATCGCTACGACCCGGCGATGCAGGCGCTGGTCGAGAACCTGCCGCTGCTGGCCAACCGCGACGCGCAGCAGCTGATGCGCGTTTGCCGCGTCGATCAGGCCGATTTGACGCAGATGGTGGCCGAGATCAAGGCGCTCAACCCCAAGCCGGGCCTCGCCTTCGACAAGGCGTCGGCCGAGCCGGTGGTGCCCGATGTGCTGCTGCGGCCGGCGCCCGACGGTTCGTGGATCGTCGAACTTAACAGCGAGACGCTGCCGCGCGTGCTGGTCAACAACCGCTATTACGCCGAGGTCAGCGGCGCGGCGCGCAACAAGCAGGAGAAGGAATACCTGTCCGAGCGCTACCAGTCGGCCAACTGGCTGGTCAAGGCCCTGCACCAGCGCGCCACCACCATCCTGAAAGTGGCGCGCGAGATCGTCCGGCAGCAGGAGGGTTTCCTGCGCCACGGCGTCCAGCACCTCAAGCCACTGGTGCTGCGCGACATCGCCGAAGCCATCGAAATGCACGAAAGCACGGTGAGCCGCGTCACCACCAACAAGTACATGATGACGCCGCGCGGAATATATGAGTTGAAATATTTCTTCACCTCGGCAATATCCGCGGCCTCGGGAGAGGCACATTCGGCCGAAGCCGTGCGATTCCGCATCCGCTCGCTGATCGAAGCCGAAACCGCCGAAATCCTTTCGGATGACCGCATTGTCGAGATTTTGATGAAGGAAGGCGTCGATATTGCCCGCCGCACGGTGGCGAAATACCGCGAAGCGATGCGCATCCCGTCCTCGGTGCAGCGCCGCCGCGAAAAAGCCATGCAACTGTAACTGGGCCGCGTTCACAGGCCGCAACCATGCAGATATCTGATCTCCTGACGCCCAAATCGGTGACCGTCAGCCTCAAGGCCGCCAACAAGAAACAGGCCTTGCAGGACCTGGCGAAGCGCGCGGCCCCCTTGATGGGCCTGGACGAGCGCGTGCTGTTCGAGACGCTGTCGGAGCGCGAGCGCCTCGGCTCGACCGGGATCGGCAACGGCGTCGCCGTCCCGCACGGGCGGCTGCCCGGGCTGGCGGCGCCCAAGGGGTTCTTCGCGCGGCTCGAGAAACCGATCGATTTCGAGGCGGTCGACAACCACCCGGTCGATTTGATCTTCCTGCTGGTGACGCCCGAAGGCGCCGGCGGCGACCATTTGAAGGCGCTGGCGCTGGTCTCCCGCCTGCTGCGCGACCGCGCCACCTGCGAAAAGCTGCGGGGCACCGACCGCGCCGACGCGCTTTACGCCCTGCTCATCGATCGCACAGCCAGTCACGCCGCCTGATCACATCAGGCGGTCAGTGGACGGTCAGCGGCTCCAGGTCGTTCTGGCGCACCACGGCCTGCGCCAGCGCGAAGTCGGGCATGACCGCCATCGCCGTCCCGTCGGCGGCGTGGACCGAATAGGCCGGCTGGTCATTGACCGTGACGCGGCGGATGTAAGCCACGTCCTGCAAACCCCAATGGACGAATTCCTGGGGCGAGATCTGCCGCAGCTTCTGGATCTGGTTCTGGTTCATGTCAGACCTGCCTTTCCCCGCCGGCTCCGTTGCGGATCACGATGCGCTTGGGCTGGGCCGCGGCCGCGCGGCGGACGAGATCGACCTTCAGCAGGCCGTTCTCGAGCGTGGCGCCCGCGACCTCGATGCCGTCGGCCAGCACGAACGAACGCTGGAACTGGCGGGCGGCGATGCCGCGGTGGAGATAGACCCGCTCGTCCTTGTCCTCGGCCTGCTTGCCGCGGATCACGAGCTGGTTGTCCTCGATCTGCACGCTGAGATCGGCCATGGCGAAACCGGCCACGGCGAGCGTGATCCGGAGCGCGTTCTCGCCGGTCTGCTCGACGTTGTAGGGCGGGTAGCCGTCCGCGGTCGCCTTGGTGACGCGGTCGAGCGCCCGCTCGAAATGATCGAAGCCGAGCAGCAGCGGCGAGTTGAAGAGCGAGAGACGCGACATCCGGGACCTCCTCGGTCGAGCCAAGTCCTGAGCAGCGGGGCCCCGTCCGGGCGCCCCTGGGAACCGCCGGACGAGCCAACATGGCCTCGCCCGCAAGCCTTTAGATGGGTTCAGGGCGCCGGCCGATCAAGGCCGGCCACGCAAGCGAAGGGCCCGGCCGAAGGCCGGGCCCTGCTGCGACTGGTGGAGCCAGGCGGGATCGAACCGCCGACCTCTACAATGCCATTGTAGCGCTCTCCCAGCTGAGCTATGGCCCCGAATCCGGCTCCCCGCTGGGGCGGGGCGTCAACGCTCGTCGTCCTCGTCGACGTTTTCGATCACCTCGGCCATGTCGTCCTCGTCCTCGCCGAGCTCCGAGGTGTCCTCGAGAACCTCTTCCTCCTCGTCCTTCTTTTCCTCCCCTTCCTTGGCCACGCCTTCCTCGGCTTCGGCGGCGGCGGGCGCGGCCGCCGGCTCGGTGGCCTCTTCCTCGGTCGGTTCGGCGGCAAGATCGGCCTCGAGCTCCTCCTCGGGGATCGGCACCACTTCCTCGACCTCGATCGGCGCGGCTGCCCGCGACTTCTTGGTCTTCACCAGAACTTCGGCGTCGTAGGGCGCGCCGCATTTCGGGCAGGTGATGGGGTCGCGGCGCATGTCGTAATAGCGCGACCCGCAATTCGGGCATATGCGCTTCGATCCCCATTCCGGCTTCGTCACGTAACCTCTCCGTGCATTCCGGGTCCGTCAAACCACCCTGAGCGGCCCTTTGCCACGGCCGGGCGGCCCCTGTCAAAAGCAAAATCGTCCCGCTCGGCCGGGCCGGACCGGGCCATGTCGCCTGTACCGGAGCGCTGTGCTACACACTCCCGACCATCGGAGCCATCACCAAGTGACCGCGCTTTCTTCCGGAACTGCGCGCCCGCTCCGCGGCCGCTGCCGCGTGCCGGGCGACAAGTCGATCTCGCACCGCGCGCTGATCCTGGGCGCGCTCGCGGTCGGCCGCACGCGCATCAAAGGGCTGCTCGAGGGCGATGACGTCTTGCGAACCGCCGCGGCGCTGTCCGCCCTGGGCGCCGGCGTCGTCCGTGAAGGCGACGGGCGCTGGCGCGTGGACGGCGTCGGCACCGGCGGCCTCGCCGAACCCGACGGAGTGCTCGAT
>Ga0335078_10018459_pt1 | contig 10371 bp, 9 predicted proteins | sample Lox_Sample_32_FD_206711 | JGI IMG/M metagenome (GOLD analysis project Ga0335078, IMG submission 206711) | Soil microbial communities from Loxahatchee National Wildlife Refuge, Florida, United States - Lox_Sample_3.2 | ecosystem: Environmental > Terrestrial > Soil > Wetlands | place: USA: Florida...
CCCAGCGCGACGGAAATCTCTACCCCACGCACGGCCTCGGACCGGTGGCCAACTACTTGGGTGTCCAGCGCGGCGATCGCTTCGACTACGTCGTCTCCGTTAGCACACCGCAGCGCGGCCTCGACGAGTATCGCAAGGCGCATCTCGCGCCGACCGACCCGCGCTGGGCCGAGCGCTACATCAACGGCGACATGAACACGTCCATCATCAAGACCGCCAACGGGCTCACCATCACCGTCAAGCACGACGTCGTCAATCCGCACCCCTACGACCGCATCAACATCATCGCCGGCACCAAAGGCGCGTTCGCCGACTACCCGCCGCGCATTTACTTCGACGGCCAGGCCGGCGGCGAGCAGTGGGGCTCGATCGACGCCTTCAAAGATCATCAGCATCCGCTGTGGAAGCGCGAAGGCGAGATCGCGCAAAAGCTCGGCGGCCACGGCGGCATGGACTACATCATGCTCTATCGCCTGCTGCAGTGCCTGCGCGAAGGCCTGGTGCCCGACATGGATGTCTACGATGCCGCCGCCTGGTCCGCGCCCGGGCCGCTGAGCCGCGCTTCGGTGGCGCAGGGCAGCGCACCGCAGCCGTTCCCCGACTTTACCCGCGGCCACTGGCGCGACCGGTCGGCTTCGCAGATTGCCACACAGAGCTAGGTCAACCGTCGCTCATCACAAGAGTGGGTGCCCCAGGTCCGTGTGTTCGGACCTGGGATGTGGGGTGCGGTTGCCATGCGCGGCGCCCCTCTTCGGTCCGGGACGGTGGGGGAAGTGGCAAGACGAGATAGTCAATTCCGTTGACAATTCATTTCCGCAGTGCTGGAATTGCCAAGTCGAAATCAAACGAGCTGGGCCAAAAACTGGCTCGTTATCGCTTGTGTTTCTGTCTTGTTAGAGGGAGTCCTTGGCCTCCTCGCAAAAGCCGTCTTCGACGGCGTAATGGAGGTGCTAATGAAACTCCTGGCCGGTAAGTTCGGCGTATGGATGGGAGGGGCGGCGCTGTGGGGGCCAAGGGTTCCTTCTATACGAAGACGGAGTGCGTGAGGACGAGACGAGCCTGGTCCAGAGTCACCGCGAAGGTGCGATTCCTTCGCCCCACACCCAATTCTGGTTCGAATTCATCGAGAGCGTTTGCGGCCCACCGAAGCGCGTTCTGAGATCGTTTGCCGAGACCGTTTTAGATCGCGCAGTTTCGTCCGCTTCGCCTTCGACCAATCCAAATATTGAGTCGAATCTGCTCCGGGTCCCTTTGACGACCAGAATTCAAATTCGTCCGCCTTGCTCTTGAACCTGGGAATCGCTCTTTTCATGTCAATTCATCCTGCCACTATTTCCGATCCAGCCGAAACGCCGCGGCCTGAAAGTCGCCGCGGAAATCCATGTCCATGTCGAGGCCGTGGTTCATCCACCAGGCGCCACTGGCCTGCGGGGGAGTATCGCCGCGAGCCTTGCCTTCGATCGGAGCGATGGCGTATTGCGCGCTCGGGTCGAGGCCTTGCAGCTTGAGCCGCGGGAAGCCGCGGCCCTCTTGCGTCGAATGGATGAAAACAAAGACCACCGACTGGCTCTTGTCGGCATTTACTGTCTGGGTGGCCGAAAACTCGCTGCCATCGCGCGGCGAGATCAGCCGGTAGAGGTCGCCCTGGACGATCGTCGCCTGCACCTGGTGATATTCGGCGATCAGGCGCTTGGCCAGCGCAGTCTCCTCCGGCGTCCACTTGGTGATGTCCGCGCCGATGCCCAGCGAGCCCTGCATGGAACTGAGCATGCGGTAGCCCAGCGACGTCGAACGCTTGTTCAGCCAGTGCGGAGAATCCGTCACCCACGCCATCATGATCTGCGGCGTGTAGGCGTAGGTGAATCCGTCCTGCTGCGTAAGCCGGTCGAAGGGGTCGGTGTTGTCGGAGGGCCAGACCTCGTCGACGTAGCGAAGAATGCCGAGATCGACGCGCCCGCCGCCCCCCGAGCACGACTCGATCTCCACGTTGGGGTGCTTCTGCCGCAGCTCGGCGAGAATGCCATAGAGATTGCGCACGAACGCGACATAGACGCGCTTTTGCTCATTGGGCGGCAGTTGGTCCCAGCCCGGCTCACTCCAGTTGCGGTTGTAGTCCCATTTGAAAAACGAAATTTCGTTCTCGGTGAGTAGCTTGTCGAGAAATCCGAAGACGTAGTCGCGCACATCCTGGCGCGCCAGGTTGAGCACGAGCTGGTTGCGCTGTTCCGAGCGCGGGCGGCCGGGAAAGTTCAGCACCCAGTCGGGATGCTTGCGATAAAGATCCGAGTCGGGATTGACCATCTCCGGCTCGACCCACAGCCCGAAGTCCATGCCCAGCGAATGAACCTTGTCGATGAGCGGCTTCAGCCTGTGGGGAAACTTTTCGAGATTGACGTACCAGTCACCCAGGCCGGCGTGGTCGTTCTTGCGCTGGCCGAACCAGCCGTCGTCCATCACAAAGCGATCGACGCCCAGCGCCGCGGCTTTCTCGGCCAGCGCGATCTGGCCGGCTTCGTTCACGTTGAACTGGGTTGCTTCCCAGGAGTTGTAGATCACCGGCCGCAGCTTGGGAGAACGGCCCTCGGTCTTCGCCGTGCGTGGCAAGATGTGCTCGAGCTCGAAACGATGCAGCAGGCGGGAAGCGCCGCCGAGGCCATGGGCCGAGTAGCCGCCGTAAAAGACGGGTGATTCGAGGCTCTCGCCCGGATGCAGCACATAGCCGAAGTCGAATGGATTAAAGCCGCCAGTGATGCGCACCGCGTCGAGCTGGTCCTGTTCCACCACGATGCGCCACGAGCCGCTCCACGCCAGCGCGCCGAACCAGACTTCGCCGTGGTTCTCATCGGTATCGCCGGCCTGGATGGCCAACCATGGGTTGGCCTGGTGGCTGGTCGAGCCGCGCCGGCTCTCGATGACTCGGGCGCCGGGATGGATCGGCTCCTGGGTCAGGCTCCATTCGCCCCCCCAGCGGCCGGTAAGGTAGTTCAGCGTGTAATGAGCCGGCGGCAGCGCCCACGCCGCCGCGGCTGCCTGCTCCACCGTGACCAGCTCATTGCCCCGGTTCTCGATGGTCGCCGAGCGCGCCAGAATCCCGCTCTCCGGGTCCATCTGGTAGTGCAGGGTCACGAAGATGGCGCGCTCGATATCTTTCAGCACCACGTCGAATCCATCTTGCGCGGGCTTGTGGCTGTCGTAGTGCAGCACCAGGTCGCGGTTGCCGTCGGCGAAGGTGATCTTGAGAGCCGGCTCGACGTAGAGCCCCGATCCCCAGCCGGCATACTCCTGCGGAGTGGTCGTGTAACTCGAATCGAATGAAGACCACTCCGGTTTGGGCCGGGCGGTTGGGAATGTATCGGACGCGGCAAGCCGGCCGCCCCAATACATCTGCTGCAATTCGCCTCGCGCATTCACGCCGAAGACGTAGGAAACGTCGCCGCCATCGAGGCGAAAGACCTTCGTGGCGTGATAGAAATCGGTGTTCGAGCTTTGTGCGTGAGCCATAGGGGCGAGACCGAAGAAGAGTAACAGGCAGGCGAGGATTTTCGGCATGGACAGTTCCGCGATTTCGAGACCAACCAGAATAGCATCGGCACGGCTTGTCATCGATAAGCAAGAATCGGGCGATGGTTCGGTCCGCCGCTTTGAAGCGGCCTTTCGCCGTCCCTGGGTCTTCGGCCTGCCATTCCGCTGAATCCGCGATTCATCCCTGGTTTCTGACCATTCGTCCCTCGCCTGCAAATCCATCCGCGCCTGATCGGCTATCCTGTGAACACGTCCAGGAGGTCGCCCCGGATGCTCTCCCCTGCGGTTACCCAGCCTGCCTGTCCCACGCCAATCGAAAAGATCGCAGAAGCACTTGACCGCATCGGACCGCTGCACGGCCTCCCGATGGAAGATCGCTTGTGGCTGGCGCGGCATGGAGAGGAGTTCGTGGCCGAGGCCGGAGACGTGCTCTTTGAGGAAGGCGCTCCAGCCGAGCGGATGATCCTGATCATCAAAGGAGAGATTCATGTGCGCCGCCAGAACGGCGGCCCCATGACGCTGTTCATCGGCCGCGCCGGGCAGATGACGGGCCTTCTGCCGTTTTCGCGCATGAAGACCTTCGGCGGCCAGGGGTTCGCCATTTCACCCGTGTGGGCGCTGGTCATTCCCAAGTCGCTCTTTCCCGAGATGCTTGCGGCCATTCCGACGATGGCGCAGCGCGTGGTTTCCACGCTGCTGGACCGCGTGCGCGAAGTCACCCGCATCGAGCAGCAGGCGGAAAAGCTCGCCGCGCTGGGAAAGCTGGCGGGCAACCTTGCCCATGAGCTCAACAACCCCGCTTCGGCTGCGCAGCGCGCCGCCGCGAGCCTGGTCATCGAGCTCAGCGCGAATCGCAGCAACCGATTCAAGCTGGTCAATCTCCACTTCGACGAGAGACAGATCCAAGGCATCGAGAATTGGGAGCAAAAGGTGCTGAGTCGCGAGCCCCGTGAAGGCCAGAACGCGCTGGCCATCATCGGCGGCGAAGAGGCGACCCGCAAATGGCTAGTGGAGGCGGGCTGCACCGAGATCTGGGAAATCGCTCCGCAACTGGTCGAGCAGGGCATTACCGTCGCCGATCTCGACGAGCTGCGTTCCCTTTTGGACGATAAAGAGGTTCCTGTCGTACTGGGGTTCTTCGCACGCTACCTGCGTACGTCGCGCGCGATCGAGACGCTGGTCAACTCGTCGGCGCGCATCTTCGACCTGATCAGCGCCGTAAAGACCTACTCGTCCATGGATCGCGCGCCGATTCTGGAAGTGGATGTACCTGCGGGCCTGGACGCCACACTGCAAATGTTCCAGTCACGCATGACGCAGGTGTCGGCGGTGCGCGACTATGAGCCCGGCCTCCCCTCGATCAACGCCTATGGGGGAGAACTGAACCAGGTGTGGGCGGCGCTGATCGAAAACGCGCTGGACGCTATGGGGAATCAGGGCGAGCTCAAGATCGCCTGCCGGCTCGAGGCCGACATGATCCTGGTTGAGATCTGGGACTCCGGCCCGGGCATTCCGCCGGAGCTGCAGGACCGCATCTTCGAACCGTTCTTCACCACCAAGGCGCCGGGACAGGGCCTGGGGCTGGGCCTCGATAACGCCATGCGCATTGTGCGCAAGCATCGCGGTCACCTGGGCGTTCGCTCCGAGCCGGGATCGACGTGCTTCCGCGTGCGGCTGCCGCTCACGCAGTTGCAGGCCTATTGAATCCCGCTTCATGAAATCGACCGAGCGCATCGAGACCGAGCGGCTGCTGTTGCGCAAGCCGTGCGCCCAGGACGCCGAAGAGATCTTCCGCCGCTATGCCGGCGACCCCGACGTGACGCGCTACCTGAGCTGGCCCACCCATCGCCGCCTCGAGCAGACCCAGGCATTTCTCGAATGGAGCGATGAAGACTGGCAGCGCTGGCCGGCCGGCTCGTACCTGGTGTTTGAGCGTGGCGCGGAGCAGCGCCTGCTCGGCGGCACGGGACTTTCGTTCCAGACGCCCACGCTGGCGGTGACGGGCTACGTCTTTGCCAAGGACGCCTGGGGCCAGGGATACGCAACCGAGGCGCTCGACGCCATGGTCCGGCTCGCCCGCTCCTGCGGCGTCAAACGCCTGGTTGCGGTCTGTCATCCCAACCACCGGCCCTCGGCCCGGGTGCTGGAAAAATGCGGCTTTCTCCTCGATGAGGAGCGGCGCGATCAGCTCGAGTTCCCCAACCTGAAGCCGAAGAAGCGCTGGAAGGTGCTGACTTACATGCGGGTGCTTTGAACTCTGCGCCCTAACGCGGAAAAAAGACCGAGATCGACCCGTCGTCCGCATTGGCCGTGATCAACTCGCTGCGGCGGTCGCCGGTCAGCCGGGCCGCTGCCGCCGAACCCCATCCACCTTGGAACGGCATCGACGACGCGGTGTATCTCCCGTCTGAACCTCGGTCGTAGAGCATCAGGGTCCGGCTCTCTGCGCAGGCCACGACAATCGTCTGCCTTCCGTTTCCTTCCAGATCGCCCGCGGTAATGCTGTTGGGTCCGCGGCAAGCGCCAAGCGGCAGCGGCGAACCGGGCATCGGCTTGAATCCACCTTTTCCGTCGCCGGCCAATACCGATACGACGTTTTCCGCCGGTCCAGCGATGTCGCGCTGATAGGGAATCACCGCCAGGTCGGCATTTCCATCATCGTTCAGGTCGCCCACGTAGACCTGCCACGGCTTCCCTCCTGCCGCAAAGGGTGAGCCGGGAGCTTCGTGAAATCCGCCCTGGCCGTCTCCCAGCAGAATCGTGACTGTACCATCATCGAGATTGGTGGTCACCACGTCGGGATGCCCGTCCTGGTTGAAATCGGCGGAGCGAAGGCGCTCGTAGGGCCGGTGACCCACGTTGAAGTAGCGGCCCGGCAGGCGAACTCCGCCGGCGCCGTCGCCAGGCAGAAGTTCGATGCGATTCTCGGCCCAGCTGTCGGTCGCCACGTCCAGCTTGCCATCGGAGTTAAAGTCCGCCGCGACGATTCCATGCGGATGGGGATTGGAATGCACGTCGAACGGCGAGCCGGGCGCCGGCCGGAATCCTCCTTTTCCGTCGCCCAGAAGAATGGTGATGTAAGGAGACTGGTGGTCGGCTATCACCAGGTCGGGATGGCCGTCGCCGTTCATGTCGGCAACGGCAATATCGTTGGGCAGGTGCCCTGCGGCAAATGGCGAGCGCGGAGCCCCGCGAAAATGTCCTTCGCCGTCGCCGAGCAGAACGCTGACGGTTCCCGCATCGGCGTTGGCGACGAGAATGTCGGGCTTGCCGTCATGATTCACGTCGGCGACGGTGACCCACCGCGGCCCTTTGCCTGCGGGAATCACGACTTCGCGGAATCGGGGCGAACCCGCCGGCGGCTGAGCGGCGCCGAGGACGAGCGCCGCCGGAAGCAGAGCGAACACAGCCATTCTCATCGTACGCGACCTCGGCGTTTTGACGTCGGATCAGAAGGAAACGTCTGCCGGTTGCGTGACCCGAAGAACCGACTGATCACCGGTTTTTTGCTTCCAGGCTGAGCGGATGGCGTCGATCCTGGCCCGGTTTTCCTCGCTTCCGGGATAGAGGATGATCAGGATTTTGGAATGCAGCCGTTCCGGCGCAGACCGCCCTTTTCCCAGCCACTGGCCATAGACATCCTCGACGCTCAGGCCGCTCGGGAATCGCGGCGTGACCTCACGATCGAGAAAATCGCGCCATTGCGCCTCGCTGACGCCTTGATCGGGCCGATCCGCCGGGCCAAGACCGAAGTAAAGCTCGGTGCGTACCCACCCCTCAGTCGTCGCTGGATGCGCGGCGTCGTCTTGCAGCGTCGGAGCGGCGGGGGGCTGCGTCTGGGCGGTCCTATGCTCACAGCCCGCCCAGACCATTGCGGTCGTCAGGAGAAGGCAGCGGGCAGCGAGACGAACCGATCTCACGCGCATTTCTTCTCCGCTCAACTCTCGCCGGGGTAGTACCGGGAACGCGCGCGGCTACTTCTCCACTTCGACTCCGCGCCAGAACGCCACATACCCTTTGATCCTGCGCGCCGCGGGCTTGGGATCCGGGTAATACCAGGCCGCATCGGGGTTGTCCTGCCCGTCGATCACCAGGTTCATGTAACGCGCCTGGCCTTTCCACGGACAGGTGGAGGTGGTGGTGCTGGGGCGAAAGTATTCGCGCTTCAGGCTCGACTCGGGGAAATATACATTTCCCTCGACGGTCTCGGTTTGGTCGCTCTCGGCAATCACCTTGCCGTTCCAGATTGCTCGCGCCATGGGCAGTTCCCGCTCATCCGTCAAATGCACGCTTCGTCACCCTCGCAAGCGACGAGACAAAGCTGCCGGATACGACACTACCAGAGATTGCTCCGCATGGCGAGTCCTGGGCCGCCAACCCGGTCTACTTGGCCGCCGCGATCGAGTCGATATGCACGCTCTTGCTGTTGGCGTCGGTGGTCGCCTGGATGGTGACGTGATCGCCGTAATAGCCCTTCACTGCGTCGGGATTGTCGATCTTCCACACCGCTTTCTTGGCCTCGTCGACAAAGACAGGCGCCATGCCCCCCTCGATGCACTTCTTTACGCAGGCAGAGCCGCTGCCGGCGTGCTTGGCGCCGCACATGGAGTCGGAAATCCAGCCGTTGATGGAGGTCGAGTCGGCGGCGCGCGCCGCGACCCAGGCAAAAGACACAGCGACAGCCAGCAGGGCGATGGTTCGTTTCACAGGGTAGCCTCCGTGGGGATATTTTGAAGCCGTCCGCCAGTCTATCACTTCGGGCCGGAAGCTGGAATCCAGCGGTGGTGGTTTCCTTAAGCCCCGAAATACCAGCAGGAAGAGGTGGGCCGCGATGAAATGACTCTGCTACTGACGGAGCTACAGCTGAAGCCGGATTTCGCTCACCTGAATCACCGGAGCAATGTTGGTGTATTTGGGAATATCGCTCTGAAGGATATCCGCATTGGGCAGAAAGGCGTCTGTGAATGCCTGGGCCGTCTCACAGGTGAAATTGCAGATCGCCATGAACGGCGGCAGTTGACCGGGGATTCCGCCGACCAGTCCAATTTCGACAGAAACGGCCTTGACCGCACTCCCGAGCAGGCCGATGGCGAGCGGCATATGAGTGTTGAGGTAATAGTCCACATCGAAGTGGCCGTCGGGCTGGCACGGGTAGAAGATGGATACTTTGACCATACTCTTTACAATAAGGCGGCTAGCGCATTAGAGCGACTTGCCAGAGGAGGGAGCGGTTGCGGACATGCTCTTGCGCCTGGCTTCGACGTTCTTGAGCACGTATTCGTAGCGCGTGGCGGCGGCGGGGTATTTTTCCACCAGTTCCGAAGTCTTTTTCAGGAACTGCGGCTGCCTTTCGCGGATTGCCTCGAGAATATGCGCCAGCTTGGCCAAGACAAAGAACCCTTCGGCGTTGCAGTCGACGAACAGCTCGGCGGAAACGGCGCCATGCAGCACCAGCGCCGCGGCCATCTCCCAATACGTGAGCACCTGGCGCAGAAAAGGATTGTGCGGGTCGGCAGGGTTATTCGCGACTGCGAAGTAATCGTCCACGGTGGCGGGCCAGAACTCCCCCGTCATCCAGGCCCGCGCCTGGCGCATCAGCGTCTCGGTGCGCAATTCGTAAAGCTTGAGAATGATTTCGGCGTCGGCGGGCGTGGCGAGCATTCGTTCCATGGCGGTCTCCGATGCCCATGGTAGCCGATCACGCCTCGAGAAATCCCGCGCGATAGAAATATTCCAGGCTCGGCTCCAGTTGCTTTGCGATCTCCTCGGCGGGAATCTCAGGAAACGCTGCCGTGAGCGCCGCGAGCAGCGCGCCGCGATCGCGAGTCCCGTCGAGCAGCAGGAAGAACTTCTGCGCGATGGCGTCGTCGAGCCTGACCATCGAGTGAAAGAGAGCGGCAGCCTGCGATTGCGCGCGAATCTCCTGCCGGCTCGAGGCGCTCGCTCTGGGACGCTCGGGCATACGGGCCGGAAGCCGCGGCCGCCAGGCATGCAGTTCCACAAACTTGGACACGGCAAGCCGCATCAGCATGGTATTCCCGCCGGCGCCCAGGGACAGGCCGGTTCCGGTGAGCCGCCGGTCGATCTCTTCGAATGGAAGCGCGCGCGGCCACGCTCGCTCGAGCTCCAGCATGAGCGCCACCGCGCCGGGGTGATTTGCTTCCATTCTGATTCCTCCCGGCAAGGTGAAGATCGTCGCTCCTGGCGCGGTGCCCTGGGCCGACGTCGCCGGAGAAGCCAGGAGCAACCGGCGGAACGACTCCTGGGGATAATCGCGGCGTATTTCGCGATCGGCCCGGCACAGCAGTGTTTCGCGGAATTTGCGCCCGCGGGCGAAGTCCAGCATCTGCTCTTGCGCGACGATGTCGCCCGGCGCCATCGCTTCGATCATGGCGCGAACCTCCTGCCGATAGCAGGGGTCGGGCGGAGGCGGCAGCACGGCTTCGCTCAGGTATTGAAGGCCATGCTGCCGCGCATGCCGGTTGAATTCGGTGAAAGATACGGTATGGAAGGCTTCACTCAGCTCATCATGGAATGTTGCCGGCGCCGTGCGCTCCTCCATCTTTTTCAGGTGCTCTTCCATGAGCCGGCGATAGGCATCCTCCTCGGGCCGCGAAGCCAGAAGAAAGTGAACCAATTGCAGCGCTTCGCCGACCTGTTCTTCCAGCTTCTCGGTACCGCTCATGCGATAAAGCATGATCTCCCGGATCGCGTCGCGGACCGATCCGCCGGGCAGCGTGTTATAGCTGACGAATGCGATTCCATTGGGCGCGAGCAATTCGCTGCATAGGGCCAGCAGCCGCTCGCGCACCGGCGCCGGAACCCACGAATAGAAGCCGTGCGCGACGA
>Ga0335078_10018460_pt1 | contig 10371 bp, 4 predicted proteins | sample Lox_Sample_32_FD_206711 | JGI IMG/M metagenome (GOLD analysis project Ga0335078, IMG submission 206711) | Soil microbial communities from Loxahatchee National Wildlife Refuge, Florida, United States - Lox_Sample_3.2 | ecosystem: Environmental > Terrestrial > Soil > Wetlands | place: USA: Florida...
ACGACGGGCAGCGGCTCGTACTTCACCACCGCGCCGGACTCGTGCAACGTAAGCTGAAGGTTGGCCAGTGCCTCTCCGATGACCAGATTGCAATCGGCCGGCTCCATTTCCATGCCCTGGCGCCCGGCGCGGGAAAAGGCCAGAAGATCCTGGATGAGGGCCTGCATGCGCAATGCGCCGTCCACCGCATAGTGGATGTACTTATCGGCCTGCTCATCGAGCTTGCCGTGATAGCGCTCGGCCAACAACTGAGTGTAGGCGGCCACCATGCGCAAGGGCTCCTGCAGATCGTGCGACGCCGCATAGGCAAACTGCTCCAGTTCGCGATTGGAGCGCGCCAGTTCCTCTACCTTTTTGCCCAGTTCTTTCTCCGCTTGCAGACGTTCCCTGCATAACAGTTTTTCCTGCAAAGCGCGGCGGACCGAGACCGATAAGCGCGCCAGGGACCCTTTCAGCACGTAATCCGTCGCACCCTGCTTGATGCACTCCACGGCCAGCACATCTCCGAGCGCGCCGGAAACCAGAATCAGCGGGATATCCAGGTTTTCCTCGTGCAAAATCTGCACCGCCTCCATGCCGCGCCATTGGCCCAGGTTGTAGTCGGCGAGAACGATATCCGGCGGATTGGCGCGCAGCGCGCTCCGGAACTGCTCGGCGGACCCAACAACTTCGCCCGTCACTTCAAAGCCGCCGCGGCGCAGTTCGCGCAGCACCAGCTCGCTGTCAGCCGCACTGTCCTCCACCAGCAACACCTGCAGACGTTCCCGGTTGTGGGCCAAGGCCACAGCTTCCTCCTCCGCCTATTGCTTCTGTCCTGCAACCGGCCCCGGCTTCACATTCACGGGCGCCTGGTTGACCACCAGCCAGTACAGGCCGAGTTGTTTAATAGCGTCGCAAAAGTCATTGAAATTCACCGGCTTCTGGATATAGCTGTTGGCGCCCCCGTTGTAGCTGTCCATCAGGTCGCGCTCTTCCTTCGAAGAGGTCAAAATGACCACGGGAATGGTTTTGGTCCGCGGATCCCCTTTGACCTGCTGCAGCACTTCAATCCCGTCCAACTTGGGCAGCTTGAGATCGAGTAAGACGAGCCGCGGCGGATAGTGGAAGGAGCGGTCATCATACTTTTCCCGGCAAAAAAGAAAATCCAGTGCTTCCTCGCCGTCGCGGACAACCATGATCTTGTTGGCGAGATTGTGGCGCTTGAGCACATGCAGCGCGAGGTCAAGGTCGTCCTGGTTGTCTTCCACGATCAAAATGTCGCCGTTGCAAAATTGCATTTCAGGCTCCCGCTGCTGCCGCAGCTTGTTCTTGTTGTTCCTGGGCGCGGGCGCCGAGGGTGAAGTAGAACGTAGCACCCTTGTCCAGTTCGGCTTCGGCCCAGATTCTGCCCCCGTGTTTCTGAATAATTCGGTGCACGGTGGCGAGTCCCACTCCCGTGCCTTCGAAATCCTCGGCGCGATGCAAACGCTGGAAGACGCCAAATAATTTATCGGCGTACTTCATGCTGAAGCCCACCCCGTTGTCGCGGACGAAAACGGCGCGTTCCCCGTTGGTTTCGACTTGCCCCAGCTCGATGACGGCCGTGGCACGTGGCCGCGAGTACTTGAGCGCGTTCGACAGCAGGTTTTGAAAGACCTGCTTGATCAAAGCAGGATCGCAATCGAAGAACGGCAGCTCGCTAATCTTCCACTCCACTTGGCGGCCCTCGGCTTCCGGCCCCAGCAGGGCGATGACCTCTTGCACAATCGAGTTCAATCCGCACATCCGGCAATCGAGTGCCTGCCGGCCCACCCGCGCCAGGCTCAGCAGCTCGTCCACCAGAAGACCCATGCGATGGCTGCCGTCCTCGATGCGCTGCAAATGACGCTGGGCTTCCTCGGGAAGGTTGGGGGCGAAATCCTCCATCAGAATTCGTGAGAATCCGGAAATGTGGCGCAAGGGAGCACGCAGATCGTGGGAAACGGAATAGGTGAACGCTTCCAGTTCTTTATTGGCGGCCTCGAGCTCCGCCGTGCGATGACGCACCCTCTCCTCCAGGCTCTCGTTTAGCTTGTGAATCTCTTCCTGCGACGCGGCCAGGTCGCGAGCGTGCGCCGCCAGTGATTCGGTTTGCTTGCGCAGCGCGCTTTCCGCTTCCTTCAGCTCTGTGAGGTCGTGCGCGATGGTTGAAGCGCCGATGATTTTGCCGCTCGAGTCTCTCAGCGGCGAAAGGATCAGGGAGACATGAACCAGCTTCCCGTCTTTCCTCCGCCGCAGCGTGTCGTCGCGGTGAACCGTCTTTCCCTCTGCAACCTGTCGCAGAAATTCGATCTCCTCTGTTTGCAGTTCTGCCGGAACGACGAGGTTGATGTGCTCGCCCAGCACTTCATTTTCGCGGTAGCCGTAGAGCCGTTCCGCCCCTTTGTTCCAACTGCTGACGATGCCGCTGAGGTCTTTACTGAGGATCGCGTTGTCGGAGTACTCCACAATCGCCGCCAGCCGCGACCGGCTGGCCTCCGCCCGTACGCGCTCGGTGACATCCCGCACAATGACGGTGAACAGTTTGTTTCCGCCCGCCTCGACCTGCGAGATGGATGCCTCAATCTGGAATTCCTCGCCATCGGCGCGGACGGCCCAGAGCGCGCCCAGAGCGCCCATGGCTCGGGCGGTGACTCCGGTTTCGCCGAATTGCCTGATATGCCGGGCATGGGCGGCGCGAAGGCGCTGCGGAACGAAGCGCCCCAGGGGCTGCCCCAGCGCCTCCGCCGCCCGACAGCGGAACATTTTCTCGGCCGCCGAGTTGAACATCAGGATATTTTGCCGCTCGTCCACGGTAATGATCGAATCCATAGCCGACTGGATGACGCCCGCCAGACGGAGCTCGCTTTTGCCCAAAGCCTCCGTTCGCTGGGCCACGCGGCGCTCCAGATCGGCGTTGAGGGCTTCGACTTGAGCACGGGCCCGTGCGCTGATGCCGATCTCCCGGCTCAGCGTGAACCCCGCGATAGAGAGGAAGACCACACCGAAGAGCCACCCCAACGCGATGACAGAGCCGGTGAAATGCTGCGCGACGCGGGCGAGATGACTGCGCTCCTCCAGCAGCCGTGTTTCCTCGGCCTCCATCTGTTCTACAGTGGTGCGGGTCGCATCCATGATCTGTTCCTCGCGTTCGACCGGGGCTTCTGGAGGGACTCTCCCGGTGTTATGTCGTAAAGCCACGAGATCTTTGGCGGCCTCGATCCTTGCCTGCGCTTGCTCCTCAAGTACGTTCGATCGCCGTTCTTGATCGGGATTGTCCATCACCAGAAGGCGCAAGGCGTGCAAGTCGTGGCCGACCCCATATTCTCCTGACTCATAAGGCTGCAGGAATTGCTCGTTCCCGGTGAGAGCAAAACCTCGCGCTCCAGTTTCCACATCGTCCAGATGCCTGAATGTGGCTTCGAGCGTTGTCATTACTTCATGCGTGTGAGCGATCCAAGCAGCGTCCTCCGCCGCTTGTTGCGCGTTACGCCAGGAAAGGAGGCCCATGAGACCCGTCAACAGCACGGCCACAGCGAAGCCTACGGCGACCCGCCTCCGCAACACGGCTTCCGCTCGCGGTTCCTCGATCCGGCCCAGGAGCCGGTCCAACTCCTCTTTACTGACGTGCAGCGCTTCCTCTACTTTTTTTCGCTCAGCGTCGCTGCGATCGATGATGAAAGCCATCCAGGCGATGAAGCCAGCGAGCATAGCGCTGCACACGATTGCGAGCACACTCACTTCAATCCAGGTAAAGTGGAACTCGGTCAGCAGGGCCTTCGACATGGCCCAGCCGATGAGACTGAGCACCAGCAGGGCGGCAGGAACTGCTCTTCGCAGCAACCGTGCTCCGGGGCTTGGGCTGGTCAGGAGTCCGCCGAGCGCCCAGGTTGCGCGCGAACACACCAGCCCGGACGTAAGCACAAGGAAAGTGACAACGGTAGGCAAAGCCATACTGGTGCGCGACGCGTTGGGCTCCAAAGCCAAGGCAAGGAAGCCAAATGCAGCGCCGACCAGCGCTGCAAAACAAAGGAATTGGGCAGGCCAATCATGCCGCCGCGTTCTCCAGTCCAGTAGCAGCAGCGCGAGGCCAAGAAGGAGGAAATCCAAAGCTGTGATGAGGGACATCATGCCCGGCCGCAGGCCTGCAACCCGCTCCGCCGGAGAGACGAGCACCAGCAGTTGATCAATCCCGAGATCCCAACCAAAAACCTGTTCGGCCAAGCTGAACAGTCCCACCAGCGCGGCGCTGGCCGCTGCCACGTTAGCAGCGACCCTGCTGCTCCGCGCGACGGATTGGTCGTCCTTCTTCCTGAGTATCCATAAGGAAGCGCCCAGAAGAACAAAGCCGGCAGCCGTGTTCGCAACCATCCTTACCGGCGCGATTCCCCAGGTACTGAGAGTGGCAATGTGAAGCTTCCATCCCGCCAGACCCAACAACCCAGCAACCACTGAAAAGACGGGGGCGGCAGAGGCGAAAATACTCAGCCGCTTCACAAGGCGGGGGTCGGAATAGTCAGTCATGCGGCGTGACTCTTTTCGGGATTGGCAGAGCTTGGCATCCTGATCAGCGACTTACCCTCCATTTTGGTTGCCCAGCGATGGGAAGAGAGGCGAAGTGGCGCACCAACGGTCTATGAGGGAAATCGGCGCGCCGGAACGGGGCTTGAGTCCGGCAAATGTGCAAAATTGCTCCGACGATATGGGGCGGCCGGGTTTTTGCCCGCCTTCAGCTTGTACTCCAGGCCGTGTACCGCGTGCGGTTACTACTTCGCGGCGTCGTGAGCGCCGTCCATTCGCGCCCACCTCGGCAGCGGGCGGGCTGCAGCGCGCTCCGGCGTGGCAGGGCAGTGCAAGCCGGCAAGCGAAAGTACCTGATTCTCCTGCTGTTGAAGGCGGTCGCAGCTAAAGCAGACTATCCGTTAAGCCGAAGGAACGGGATGTGGTCCCAGTGCGCCTCGCGCCCGGCCGGGCTGTGGCGGAGAAGGCGCGGCTGGAAGTCAATCTAAGGAGTCCGGCATTGTCCCCTTCCTGCCATTCCCCTCGGCCAAGATGGGCGAGGGCGTCATGCCTCGCGGTCCTGTGCTGGTTGCCGCTCGCGGCAGTCACCGCCCCAGCCCAGCAGAATTCACCCGATCTTTCGCAGATGAGCATTGAAGACCTGCTCAACGTTGAAATCACCAGCGCCTCAAAAAAGCAACAGAAGCTTTCGCAGACCGCGGCGGCGGTTTATGTGATCACGACGGAAGACATCGCCCGCTCCGGTTTTTCCAGCATCCCGGAAGTTTTGCGGCTGGCGCCGGGGGTGGAAGTGGCGCAAATCAATTCCAGCATCTGGGCGATCAGCATCCGCGGCTTCAACGGAGAGTTTTCCAACAAGCTGCTGGTCATGATTGACGGCCGAACGATTTACTCGCCAAATTTCTCGGGAGTTCTTTGGAATGCCGAAGACCTGCCGCTCGATGATGTGGAGCGCATCGAGGTGATCCGTGGCCCGGGAGCGGCGGTATGGGGTGCAAATGCCGTCAACGGTGTGATCAACATCATCAGCAAGAGCGCAAAAGATACTCAAGGCGGGCTGATCAGCGCCGAAGCTGGGAACTATGAACAGGCCGGGGGCGTGCGTTATGGCACTCAGTGGGGCGGGGCAGCAATTCGCTTCTCCTCAAAATACGCGGTGCGCGGCACCCTGGACGAAGATGGCGCCGCGACGAGTAATTACGATCGCTGGGACTTGCAGCGTGCCGGATTTCGCGCGGATTGGCCTGAATCCTCCGCCAACAATTTCACTTTCGAGGGCGATCTCTATCAGTCTGAAACAGGGGTGAACGAAGACTTATCCGTGTTGACGCCGCCCTATGTCAGCGTCGCTAACTTCCCTTGGTATTACAGCGGCGGCAGCATAATGGCGCGCTGGCAGCACCTGGATGCAGGCGGCTCGCAGATCACCGGACAGGTATTCTACGACCGCAGTCACAACGGGGGAACGGGCGCGTACGGAGTGACGGACAACACCCTGGACTTCGATTTTCAGCAGCAGGTACGCCTGGGCGGGCGCCACGAGATTGTGTGGGGCTTGGGTGCGCGTTTGGTTGAAGAAGATACCAATCCCAGCAGTTTTCTGGAATGGGTCCCAGATAACAAAGACACAAGACTCGTGAGCGGATTCGTGCAGGATGAAATTGCTCTTGTTCCACGGCGCTTGTGGCTCACGGTGGGATCGAAATTGGAGCACGATACTTACACCGGCCTCGAGGTCGAGCCTGACGTTCGGCTACTCTGGGCGCTGCACCCCAGGCACATTATGTGGGGTGCGGTTTCACGCTCGGTTCGTTTGCCCAGTTCGCTCGAGGAGCGGGTACAAAGTACTATTGCGGTCATCCCGACGCCGCAGGGAATCGCTGATCTCCTCCAATCGCAAGGAACCACACAATTCGAAGCCGAGACCGCGCTGTCTTATGAGGCCGGATACCGGGTGCAGGCAACCCAGCATCTCTATCTGGATGTCACAGGCTTCTACACCAACTACCAGAGGTTACTGAGCGGCTTAGTCGGCAATAGTTCACTCATATTCAATCCTCCGCCGCCACATTTGCTCACGTCGGTTGCGCTGGGCAACGATATAGAGGGCCACGGTACCGGAACTGAACTGGAAGCCACCTACCTGATCCTCAAGAGTTGGCAATTGAAGGGCAGCTATTCCTGGCTCGGTCAAAGAACCAGACCAATTCCGGCCGATCCAACGGCGACGGCGGCGTATCCCGATGGCGCAAATCCAGAACATCAGTTTCAGGTCCATTCCAGCTTCGACTTGCGCCATAACGTGCAATTCGATACGAGCGCCTATTACGTTTCCTCGCTGAGTCTGCCGATTATCGGCGCCGGGAATCCTCCGCCGCAAAAAGTGCCGCGCTACACTCGGCTGGATGGGCGCCTGGCCTGGTCTCCTCTGGAACGAGTCGAGCTCAGCGTTGGGGCGCAGAATCTGCTTCGCCCCAGGCAGTTGGAGTTCCTGGACGTTGACTTCCCCGTAGCCGCGGGCCAGGTACGCCGGTCGTATTACGGGAAGGTGGAATGGAGGTTCTGAAGCGAAAGGCGAGGACGGTCCAAATGCGGCTGTTCCGGTTCGGCTCATTGTCCGTCGGCCACTTTCTTCTGCTCTGCGCGGTGACTGTGGCGCCGGCGTACTGCCAGAAGCCCACGGCCACTGAGTATGAAGTGAAGGCGGCGTTTCTTTTCAATTTCGCCAAATTTGTCGAGTGGCCGCCGGGCACCTTCACGGGAAATAGTTCCCCGCTCCGCGTGTGTGTTTTGGGGGCGGAAGAGACCGGAGCGGCAATGGAGAAAATCGTGCAAGGAAAAACCGCCAACGGCCGGCAGTTGCGGATTGAGCGTTTGAACGGCTTGGACCAGGTGAAGGGATGCGAGCTGCTTTTCGTGGGGGCGTCCAAGAGCGGTGAAGCGGAAAAGTTCCTCTACCCCGACCTGGGCTACGGAATTCTGACGGTGGGAGAAAGCGACGGTTTTGCGCTGGCCGGCGGAATGATCAATCTGGTGACGCGGGAAAACCACATCGCTTTCGAGATCAATCTGGATGCCGCGCAGCGGGCCGGGCTCAAGATCAGTTCGAAACTCTTGAACCTGGCTATGCTGGTGCGGGATGAGCGCGCCCCGCAGAAGGACTAAGGACTTGCCGAATGGGAGCGATGCAAAATCTTTCACTGCGCAAGCAACTCACGCTCATCATCATGCTCACCACCGGCACCAGTCTTCTTCTGGCCTGCCTGGCCGTTGCCGCCTATGACTGGTTCAGCTTTCGCCAGGCCATGGCGCACGACCTCGCCGTGCTGGCCGCCGTATTGGGCGAAAACAGCAATGCACCGCTGGCGTTTGGCGACACGCAGGCCGCCACCGATGTTCTGGAAGCCCTGGAAATGGAGCCCCATGTCGTCCTGGCTTGCATCTACAGCAAAGATGGGCGGGTTTTCGCCAAGTATGTTCGCCATGGAGCGGAAGCAACAGCGGTTCCGGCATCCCTGGACGAAGGCACCTACTTCCGCCCTGGCAAGCTGATCGAATTCCATCACATCACCCTGGAAAATGAGCTGCTGGGAACGATCTATATCGAATCTGATCTGCAGGAAATGAATCAGCGCCTGCGCCGCTACACAGGCATCGTGGCAGCGGTCATGCTTTTTTCTCTGCTGGTGGCGTATCTTCTCGCCTCTCAACTGCAACGGGTGGTTTCTCGCCCCATTCTGGATTTAGTGCGGACGGCACGCCAGGTCTCCAACAAAAAAGATTACGCAGTCCGCGCCGCCAGCTCCGTCACCGGCGAACTGGGGCAGCTGGTTCGCAGCTTCAACGAGATGCTCGAGCAAATTCAGTTTCGCGACCAGGAGCTTGAAGAGCAACGGGCCGACCTGCAGGCCGAGGTCGCCGCCCGCACGCTCATGAACGAACAGTTAGAAACCGCGCGGGCGACGGCAGAGGCGGCGAGCAAAGCCAAAGGTGAATTCCTGGCCAACATGAGCCACGAAATTCGCACCCCGATCAATGGCGTGCTGGGCATGACCGAACTGGTGCTGGATACGGAGCTGACCGCCGACCAGCGCGACTGCCTGCTGATGGCCCGCTCCTCGGGAGAGTCTCTGCTCGGGCTCATCAATGACATTCTCGATTTCTCCCGCGTGGAGTCCGGCCGCTTACAACTCGACCCCATTGAATTCAACCTCTACAACTGCGTGGGCGAAACCATGAAAGCGCTGGCCCTGCGCGCTCACCAGAAAGGTCTGGAGCTGGCCTACGACATGAAACCGGACGTTCCCCAGGAAGTGATTGGCGACCCGGGGCGGGTGCGGCAAGTTCTGGTGAATCTGGTAGGCAATGCGATCAAATTCACGGAAACCGGAGAAGTGCTGGTCGAAGTCGAGACCCTCGGTAGCAAGGATGGTTGGGAAGAACTGCATTTCAAAGTCGCCGATACCGGCATCGGCATTCCGGAGCACAAACACAAGCTCTTGTTCCAGGCATTCTCCCAGGCGGACAGCGGCACAACTCGAAAATACGGTGGCAGTGGTCTGGGCCTCGCAATCTGCGCCCGCCTGGTGGAGTTGATGCAAGGAAAAATCTGGCTGGAAAGCGCCGCGGGACATGGCAGCACGTTTCACTTCACGGTCCGAATGGCACGGGCACCCGAGCGGGCGCTGCGCAGTCCGATTCCAGAAGGACAGCTCAAAGGAATCTCGGTGCTCATCGCGGACGACAATTCCACCAACCGCCGCATTCTCTCCAGCCTGGCGCGTGGCTGGGGCATGCGGGTCACGGCGGTGGAAAGCGGACAGGCGGCGCTGGCGGAGAACGAAGCGGCCACGCGGGACGGCGTGCCTTTCCGCGTCATCGTGCTGGACGCGTGTATGCCGCGCATGGATGGTTTCCAGGTAGTGGAGCAACTGCGCCAGACGGACAAGAACGGACATACTGCGATCCTGATGCTGACCTCCGCCGGCCGTCCCGGCGAGGCGGCACGCTGCCGCCAACTGGGCATCGCGGCGTACCTGCTCAAGCCGGTGCTCAAGGCCGATCTGTATGCCGCCATCCTGACCGTATTGGGGACACAGCAAACATCCGCTCCGCAGCTGGTTACGCGCCATACTCTGCGCGAATCATCGCGCAAGCTGCGGGTGCTGGTGGCGGAAGACAATGCGGTAAACCAGGCGCTGATCGTGCGGGTGCTGGCCAAATTAGGCCACGCCTCGGTAGTGGCGACCAATGGCAAGGAGGCCCTTTCCCTGGCCTGCAGCCAAAGGTTCGATTTGGTATTCATGGATGTGCAAATGCCCGAAATGGATGGCCTGGCCGCAACCGAGGCCATCCGCCAGGCCGAAAAGGCCACCGGCTTGCATCTTCCCATTATTGCTATGACCGCCTACGCCATGAAGGGCGACCGCGAGCGCTGCCTGCAGGCGGGGATGGATGGCTACCTGGCCAAGCCGGTACGCTTCAGCGACATTGAAGCGGTGCTGGCGGGCATTGCCGGCGTTGCGCCGCCTCCGCCGGCCTATCTGCCGGCCTGGCGGAGAGAGGAAGCGCTCGAGCGCGTGGATGGCGACGAAAACTTTCTTCAGGAGCTGTGCCAGATTTTTTTGCAGGAATCGCCCCGGCTGCTGGAGAAACTGAGCGACGCCATCGCCACCAACGACGTGGAGGCTATGCAGAAAGCCGCCCATAGCCTGAAGGGCGAACTCAGCTATCTCGCCGTCCCCAGCGCCACGCAGGCGGCTAAACAGTTGGAGGAGATGGGCCGCGGAAAGACCCTGGCCGGGGCCAGCGATGTACTTTCCCGGCTGCAACTCGAACTGCAAGGCTTGCGCG
>Ga0335078_10018461_pt1 | contig 10371 bp, 7 predicted proteins | sample Lox_Sample_32_FD_206711 | JGI IMG/M metagenome (GOLD analysis project Ga0335078, IMG submission 206711) | Soil microbial communities from Loxahatchee National Wildlife Refuge, Florida, United States - Lox_Sample_3.2 | ecosystem: Environmental > Terrestrial > Soil > Wetlands | place: USA: Florida...
GGGAACAGGCAGGAGTCGCCGTTGTGCTGGGCGCAGCAGTTCTCGTTCTCGCCGATCCGCAGCCCGCAGGTGGCCTTGAAGGTCAGCCAGTCCGCCTCCCGCCGCTCCGCCGGCGCGACGCGCTGGTCCTCCATCATCTGCTGGATCAGGTCGTGCTCCCGGAGCGCCTCGTCGGCCATCCCGGCGTCGAGCAGCGCCCAGGCGAGCCGCAGCCGGACCTGGAAGACCTCGGGCAGGTCGGCGGCCTTGGCCTCCATCGCTCTCAGGATCGCCACCTGCTCGCGGTTGCGGTACGGGTTGCGCAGGGGGTCGGCCTCGCGCGTGATCTTCGCCAGGAGGGCGGCCATGCGCCGGTTGCTCTCGGGCTGCGGGCGCGGGGGCCGGCGCCCGGGCGCCCCCGCCCCGGCCTGCGCGCAGAGCCGCAGGGGCACGGCGGCGCCGGCCGCGAGCCCGAGCGACGTCCACATCGCCGAGCGCACGAAGCTCCGGCGGTCAAGCAAGCTGCTCGGGGGCGTCTTTTCTCCCATGGCGGGCGGGACGGGGGATGCTTCTGGGGGCCTGGGCGGTTCGGGCGGCTCGTTTCGGGGCGCGGGCGATATTGGGTGGAATCCGGGCGCAGAAAAGCCTGAAAGAGCCCCGGCCCCGGGGCGGGGCGCGGCCCCTTGGCCGGCGCCCGCCAATGGTGTTGATTGCCCGGGTGCCCGCCGTCAGACAGGGTCCCAAACGACCCCGAACGATGCCCACGCCGAGAGACAGGCGCCCGCGGCGGCGCGACCCCTCGGGTCCGACGCCCCGATGAGCGCGCCCGCCGCACCGGCGGCCCCCGCGGCCGCGCCCGGACCGCTGCGCGCGCTTGCGCCGGCCGGGCTGATCGCCCTCGCGATCCTGGCCGCCTACCACAACTGCTACCGGGCGCCCTTCGTCTACGACGACCAGGCCGCCATCGTGGACAACGCCTCGATCCGGCACCTCTGGCCGCCCTGGGACGCGCTCCTGTCGCCGCCCGCGGACACGACGGTCGGCGGGCGCCCGGTCGCCAACCTGACGCTCGCGCTCAACTACGCCCTGGGCGGAACGCGGGTGTGGGGCTATCACGCGCTCAACGTCCTGATCCACATCCTGGGCGCCCTGGCGCTCTTCGGCGTGGCGCGGCGCACGCTCGCCGGGCCGGCGCTGCGCGGGCGCTTCGCCCGGGACGCGGCGGCCCTCGCGCTCGGGGTGGCCCTGCTCTGGTCCGTGCATCCCCTGCAGACCGAGAGCGTGACCTACGTCGTCCAGCGGGTCGAGTCGCTGATGGGGTTGTTCTACCTGCTGACCCTCTACTGCTTCATCCGGTCGACCGAGGCGGCGCGGCCGGCGGGCTGGCAGGCCTGCGCCGTGGCGGCCTGCGCGCTTGGCATGGCGACCAAGGAGGTGATGGCGACGGCACCCCTCGTGGTGCTCCTCTACGACCGCACCTTCGCCGCCGGCTCGTTCCGGGAGGCGTGGCGGCGCCGTCGGGGCTTGTATCTGGCGCTCGCGGCGACCTGGCTGCCCCTCGCGGCGCTCGTCGCGCGCACCGGCTGGAGCCGCGCCGGGTCCGCCGGCTTCAACGCGGGCGTCCCGGCCGCGGACTACTGGCTGACGCAGGCCGAGGCCCTCGCCCGCTACGTGGGCCTGGCCGTGTGGCCGCGGCCGCTCGTCTTCGAGTACGGCCCGTTCCGGGTCCACTCCCTGGCCGCGGTCCTGCCCTTCGCCGGGGTCGTCGCCGCGCTCGCGGCCGCCACCGGGGCGGCCCTGCGCCGCCGGCCGGCGCTCGGCTTCCTCGGTGCCTGGTTCTTCGTCATCCTCGCCCCGAGCAGCGTGGTGCCCGTGGCCACCCAGTCGATGGCCGAGCACCGCATGTACCTGCCGCTCGCGGCCGCGGCGGCCGCGGCCGTGGCGGGCTCCTACGCGTGGGCGGGGCGCCGCAGCTGGCCGGCGCTCGCCGCCCTGGCCCTCCTGCTCGGCATCCTGACGGCCGGGCGCAACCGGGCCTACGCGACCGACCTGGGCCTCTGGACGGACACGGTCGGCAAGCGCCCGGACAACGCGAACGCCCGCAACAACCTGGGGCTCGCCCTCTTCAGGGCCGGCAGGACCGCCGAGGCGATCCGCGAGTACCGGGCCGCCCTCGAGCTGCAGCCGGCGTACCCGGGCGTGCTCAACAACCTCGGGAACGCCCTCGACAGCTCCGGGGACCCCCGGGAGGCGATCGGGTGCTACGAGGCCGCCCTGCGCCTGGAGCCCGGCTTCGCCGCGGCGCACTACAACCTCGCCAGGGCCCTCGAGCGCACCGGGCGGACGCCGGAGGCGATCGGGCAGTTCGAACAGGCCCTGCGCCTCGAGCCCGGCCGCGCCGACGCGCGCTGCGGCCTCGGCGAGGCCCTGGCCAGGAGCGGGCGCGCGGCCGAGGCTATCGAGCAGTTCGAGGCCGCGCTGCGGATCCGCCCGGACCTCGCGCGGGCGCACTTCGGCCGGGCCAACCTCCTGGCCCAGGCGGGCCGGACCCAGGAGGCGATCGGGGCCTTCGAGGAGGCCCTGCGCCTCGAGCCGAACCTCGCCGAGGCGAGCAACAACCTGGGCGTTCTGCTCTGCCGCACCGGCCGCCCCGCGGAGGGAATCGGGCGGATCGACGCCGCGGTCCGCGCCCAGCCGGCCTTCGCCCAGGCGCATTTCTCGCGGGGCATGGCGCTGATGCAGCTGGGCCGCAGGGACGAGGCGGTCGCGGAGTTTGAGCGCGTGCTGGAGCTTCGACCGGGCGACCCGTCGGCCAGCCGGGCGCTGGAGCTGATTCGGTCCGCCCGCTAGGCCGGCGACCCCGCGGTCAAGGGAGGCCTTGGCCGCGCCCCCGGAGCGCGCGCCGGTCCGGGGCCCCGCGAGGCTTGCAAACGCGCGCGGGGGTCCCATTGATCGAAAGCCTGAGTCGCGCGGCCCATCGGCGGCGGGGCGCGTGGGACACGCGGCGCCCGCCACCGGCCGGCTCCCCGCGCGCAGGCCGGCCCGGCCGTCCCCTTTCCCCATGGCTAAATACGGTCACTTCGACGACACCAACCGCGAGTACGTCATCACGCGCCCGGACACGCCGCTTCCGTGGCTCAACATGCTCGGCCAGGACGAGTTCTTCGGCATCTGCACCCAGACGGCCGGCGGCTACTCGTTCTGGAAGGACGCCCGCCTGAGGCGCCTCACGCGGTACCGGTACAACAGCAACCCGATGGACAACGACGGGCGCTTCCTTTACATCAAGCAGGGCAAGACGATCTGGAATCCCGGGTGGAAGCCGGTGCGCGCCGACCTCGACGCGTTCGAATGCCGCCACGGGCTCGGCTACACCCGCATCAAGGGGCGCAAGGCGGGCGTCGAGGTGGAGCAGCTCATCTTCGTCCCGCCCGACGAGAACGTGGAGATCTGGAGGGTCACCGTGCGCAACGCGTCCAGGACCCTGCAGCGGCTGTCGCTGTTCTCCTTTGTGGAGTTCTGCTTCTACGAGGCGCTCAATGACATGACCAACTACCAGCGCACCTACTCGATCGGCGAGGTCGAGGTGGAGGGCGCCGCGATCTACCACAAGACCGAGTACCGCGAGCGGCGCAACCACTACACCCTCTTCGGGTGCACGCGCGCGGTCAGCGGGTACGACACGTCCCGGGACGCGTTCGTGGGCGTCCACCACGGGCTGCACGACCCCCAGGCGGTCCTCGCGGGCCGGTGCTCCAACAGCCGGGCCTACGGCTGGAACCCGATCGGGGCCCACCAGGTGGACCTCGCGATCAAGCCCGGCAAGTCCGAGACGTTCGCCTTCGTCCTCGCGTACGTCGAGCAGGGCGACCTGCCCAAGTTCGACGCCCCGTTCGTCATGAACAAGGCGAGGGGCCGCGCGCTCCTCGCGAAGTACTCGGACTTGGCTGTCGTCGACGCCGCCTTCGCCGCCCTGGGCCGGCGCTGGGAGGAGCTCCTCGGCGCGTACCAGGCGAGCGACGTGCCGAACGCGCACCTCCAGCGCATGAACAACGTCTGGAACCAGGTCCAGTGCATGGCCACGTTCAACCTCTCGCGCTCGACGTCGGGCTACGAGACCGGCATCGGCCGCGGGATGGGCTACCGGGACTCGAACCAGGACATCCTCGGCTTCGTCCACCTCCTGCCGGCCCGCGCGCGCCAGCGCATCCTCGACATCGCCTCGACGCAGATGTCCGACGGCACCTGCTTCCACCAGTACCAGCCGCTGACCAAGAAGGGCAACGCCGATGTCGGGGGCGGCTTCAACGACGACCCCCTCTGGCTCATCCTGTCGACCGTCGCCTACATCCGGGAGACGGGCGACACGACGATCCTCGCCGAGCCCTGCGGCTACGCCGACACGCCGGGCTCCCGGGAGACGCTCCTGCACCACATCGAGACGTCGATGGCCTACACGCTGAGGAACCGCGGCCCGCACGGCCTTCCCCTGATCGGCCACGCCGACTGGAACGACTGCCTGAACCTGAACTGCTTCTCGACGGAACCGAACGAGTCCTTCCAGGTGACCGGCGACATCGCCGGCTCCAAGGCCGAGTCGGTCATGATCGCCGGCCTCTTCCTGTGCGCCGCGCGCGAGCTCGCCGGCCTCTACCGGTTCCTCGGCTCGCCCGCCGAGGCGGCCCGGGTCGACGCCCACCGCGCCGAGATGCTCAGGACGGTCGAGGAGCAGGCCTGGGACGGGGCCTGGTACACGCGCGCCTTCGACGCCGAGGGCAGGCCCGTCGGCTCGAAGGCCTGCGCCGAGGGGAAGATCTTCATCGAGAGCCAGGCCTGGTGCGTGCTCGGCGGCGCCGGCGCGGACAACGGCCGGGCGAGGCGGGCCCTCCAGGCGGTCGAGAGGTACCTCTACCGCCCCGACCTCGGCTGCGCCCTCCAGTGGCCGCCCTACTCGACCTACCACCTCGAGCTCGGCGAGGTCACAAGCTACCCGCCGGGCTACAAGGAGAATGCGGGCGTCTTCTCCCACAACAACACGTGGATCCACATCTGCTGGGCCCTCCTCGGGGACGGCAGGCGCGCGCTCGACTACTACCTGAGCATCTGCCCCTCCGCAAAAAGGGACCACGACGTGTACCGGTCCGAGCCCTATGTCTACGCCCAGATGACGGCCAGCCAGTTCTCGCCCACGCCGGGCGAGGCCAAGAACTCCTGGCTCACGGGCACGGCCGCGTGGTCGTTCGTCGTCGGGAGCCAGTACATCCTCGGCGTCCGCCCCGAGTTCGACGGCCTGCGCGTGGACCCCTGCGTCCCCAGGGACTGGAAGGGCTTCACCGTCCGGCGCCGGTTCCGCGGCGTGACCTATACCATCGCCGTCAGGAACCCCCGGCGCAGGTCCAAGGGCGTCGCCTCCCTCCTCGTCGACGGCCGCAGGGTCGAGGGCAACGTGATACCCCTGGCGCCCGCCGGCGCGACGGCCGTCAGCGTCGAGGCCACGCTCGGCGCCTAGCGCCGCGCGGGGCGCAGGCCGCTATTTGGCCTGGAAGGAGCGGACGTAGTCGACCAGGGCCTTGATCTCGGCGTCCGAGAGCGCGTCGCCGAACGCCTTCATCTTCTCCTTGCCCGTCGCGTCCTTGAGGCCCCCCTTGATCTGAGCGGCCGCCTGCTCGTCGGTGAAGGTCGCCTGGTACTTCGGGTCCGTCATGTTCTTCACCTGGGCCATCCGGCCGGCCTTGGTGTGCCCGGCGCCGTCGGGGCCGTGGCAGGCGGCGCAGTTCTTCGCCCAGTTGTCCTTGGCCTCCGCGCTCAGCGCCGAGGAGGCGCCTAGCAGGAGCGCGGCGGCTATGCATGCGGGAATCGTGATCTTGTTCATGGGGGGTTTCCTCCTGGTCGGCCGGGCCCTTGGCCCGACCGGGCGATTGCGCCAGCGCCGGACCCGGCTGTCGAAGCAAAACTGGCGCCGCGGCCGCCGGAACCCAGCAAAATACGCGCCATGTCCCGCAAAAGATGACAAGCCGGGGCCGGGGCGAGCCTATAGATTGCCCACGCACCCCATTGAGCGCTCGCCCCAGCACCACGGTTGTCTTCGCCCTGTTGACGACGGTCTTCATCGCCCTGGCGTACGCGTTCGCCCGGGTGCCGGCGCAGCCCGGCCGGGTGTCGCGCCCGCTCCTGGTGCCCGCGGACGCCCTGGCCATCGTGCCGGGCACGGTGCGCATCTCCGCCGGCCAGCTCATCCGCAGCGGCGGCGACGTCTCCGGACTCGATTGCTACGCGTGCCACCACAAGGACAGCCCCCCGGAGATCAAGTACGACGCCGACCACCGCATCGTGCTGCCCAAGGAGCACGCCGACCTGATCATCAGCATGCGCAACTGCGCGGAGTGCCACCCGCCGAACGACCCGGTCAAGCTGGACTACGACGCGGCCGGCACCGTCATCGTCCCCGCGGCGCACCAGGGCCTGCTCGCCATGGCCCACGGCCACACGCTGCGCAACAACAACTGCTACAACTGCCACGACCGCGACCAGCTCGACCAGCTGCACACGCCCGACGGGGCGACGCTCAAGTTCGAGCAGGCGACCCTGCTGTGCGCGTCGTGCCACGGGCCGACGTACCGCGACTGGACGGCCGGGGCCCACGGGCGCACGGCCGGCTACTGGGACCGGAAGGCGGGGCCGATCAAGCGCGAGGAATGCACGTCCTGCCACGACCCGCACGCGCCCGCCTTCACGGGCATCATCCCGATGCCCGGGCCACACCCCCTCCACCCGCTGCCCCCGCCGCGGGGGGCGCCCGGCAGCCCCGCCGAACATGGCCTCTGACCCCGCAGGCGAAGGGATGACCCGCCGGAGCTTCCTGCGGACCTCGACGGTCCTGTCGGCGGGCGCCGCCGCGATCGCCGCCGGGCTCGCCCCGCTGCGCAAGCTCGGGGAGTTCAGCTCGGTCGACGAGTTCCTCCAGAAGTACTACAAGGAGCTGACGCCGGAGGAGATGAAGGCCGTGCTCGCACGGATCGAGGACGAGGTGCAGAGGCAGTACGGCATCCGGCCGCACGTGCGCGACTACCGGCCGATGAACGGCGTCGAGTTCGTCTACGCCCTGAACCTGACCCGGTGCGTCGGCTGCCGCAAGTGCGTCCACGCCTGCGTCGCGGAGAACAACCAGTCGCGCAACCCGGAGATCCAGTACATCCGCGTGCTCAAGATGCCCAACGACGGCACCTTCGACGTCGACAAGGGGGACCATCACTACGCGCCGAAGTCCGTGCCGGAGCCGGGCGTCTTCTACATGCCGGTGCAGTGCCACCAGTGCAAGAACCCGCCCTGCGTCAAGGTCTGCCCGGTGAAGGCCACCTGGCAGGAGGCGGACGGCATCACGGTGGTCGACTACAACTGGTGCATCGGCTGCCGCTACTGCGAGGCGGCCTGTCCTTACTGGGCGCGCCGCTTCAACTTCACCGAGCCGTCCGTCCCTCCCGAGCAGCTCAACCTCAACATGTCCTACCTCGGCAACCGCCCGCGGCGCAAGGGCGTGATGGAGAAGTGCCATTTCTGCATCCAGCGCACCCGCGCCGGGCGCTACCCTGCCTGCGTCGAGGTGTGCCCGACGGGCTCGCGCAAGTTCGGCAACGTCCTCGATCCCGACAGCGAGGTCGCCTACATCCTGAGGAACAAGCGCGTCCTGGTCCTCAAGGCCGAGCTGGGGACCCTGCCCCGGTTCTTCTACTACTTCGACATCTGATCCCCGCCATGAAAGGCTACCTCAGGTTCCTCCGCCGCTGCGCCGCCGTGTCCCTCTCCGGGGACTGGCGCTACTACGCGTGGATCGGGGCCCTCGGCGCGGTCTGCCTCGTCGGGCTCAACGCCTACGCCAAGCAGTTCGGGGCGGGGCTCGAGATCACCGGCATGAGCGACCAGGTGTCCTGGGGCGTGTACATCGCCAACTTCACCTTCCTCGTGGGCATGGCGGCCGCGGCCGTCATGCTCGTGATCCCGGTCTACATCTACAAGAACGAGGACCTCCACGACCTCGTCATCTTCGGCGAGCTGCTGGCGGTGGCCGCGATCCTCATGTGCCTCGCGTTCGTGACCGTGGACCTCGGCCGGCCCGACCGTTTCTGGCATCTCATCCCCGGCCTCGGCCAGTTCAACTTCCCCGCCTCGATGCTGAGCTGGGACGTGATCGTGCTCAACGGGTATTTGTTGTTGAACGTCCACATCTGCGGTTACCTGCTGTATTGCCGCTATCAGGGCCGGAAGCCGGCAAAATGGTTTTACATCCCCTTCGTTTTCATCGCCATTGTCTGGGCGGTTTCCATCCACACCGTCACCGCGTTTCTGTATGTCGGGTTGGGCGGGCGGCCGTTCTGGAATTCCGCCATCGTCGGCCCCCGTTTCCTCGCCTCGGCCTTCACCGCCGGCCCCGCGTTCGTGATCCTGGCCCTGCAGGTCGTGCGCCGCGCCAGCGCCTCGGCCGAGGGACGGAACGGTCTCGATCCAGGGGGCCCGCCGGCGGCGTCAAGGAAGCTTCCCAGGCGCGCGGCGACCATGGCCGACCTGGACCTGCTCGCCTCGTTCCTCCCCGAGCTTGAATCCGTGCCCCTGGAGGAACGCCGGGCGTGCCTCACGGATATGACGATCCTCGATGCCGCCGCCGGGGATGTCCTCCTGCAACAGGGGTCGGTTGATGCCGATGCTTTCTTCGTCCTGAAGGGCCGGGTCGTCGTCCGACGGCAGGAGGGAGGCCGCTACCGGACCACGCGCAACATAGGGCCTGGAGAACAGTTTGGGGAGGTGTCCGCGCTCGCGGGAACGCCGCGCGTCGCCACCGCGACGGCCGCGGAGCCGTCCCTGGTCCTGTGCGTGCCCCAAGCGTCCCTGCGCCGCCTGATGCAGAGCCCGAAGATGAACGAGATCATCACCTGGCGGATGGGCGAGCGGCTCATGATCTCGGATCGAAGCCTGCTCATCCTCCGGGCCATCGTGCAGGTATCGATGATCATCAACGTGTTTCTTCTGGCGAACGAGCTGTTCACCGAGTTCTACAACTCCAACCAGCACGACCTCTCCTGGAGGTACCTCGTCCTGGGCCTCGACGGGCATCACGCCCTGGTGCCGTGGTTCTGGGGCGCGGTCACCCTCAACATCGGCGCCATGGTGATCCTCATGCTCCCGGCAAGCCGCAGGCTGAAGTGGCTCAATGTCGCCTGCGTCATGTGCATCTTCGGCATCTGGATCGAGAAGGGCATGGGCCTCGTCGTGCCGGGCTTCGTCCCGACGCCCCTCGGCGAGATGGTCGAATACGTCCCGACGTGGAACGAGACCCTCGTCTGCACGGGAATTTGGGCCTTCGGCCTGCTGTGCTTCACCATCTTCCTGCGGATGTCCGTGCCCATCCTCCAGGGCGTGCTCACCCGAGCGAACGAGCGGCGAACTTAGGCCCGCGCGACCCGCCGCCGCCATGAAATCGACGCAGACCCCCCAGGACGCCCGGGTGTCGCTCACCGCGCATGTGGCCGCCCGGGGGGCCGAGATCCGGGCGAAATACGGCCCCTCGATCGGCTGGTCCGAGCTCCAGGCGATCCTGGCCGACCACGACTGCGTCCGCTACCCCTGCGAGCTCGCGTTCGACTCGGGTCCGCTGCTGCCCGACGAGTGCGCCTACCCGGAGCAGAAGGGCGAGCGCCCGGAGGACGGGTTCCGGCTCTGCGTGCATCCGTATTTCTCGGCCGACCCCGCGCGCGTCCCCGTGCTCGCGCTCTACCAGCTCGTCGCGATCAACTACGGCTCCTTCGCGTCCCCCGAGGACGCCGAGGTGTTCGGCGCCGAGGCGCTCGGCATGGCGCGCGAGGACTACTACCGGGCCCTCTGCGCGATGGCCGACGAGATATCGACGGCCCACCTGCCCGCCGACGAGACGGACTCGGGGGGCGCCGCCGGACCTTGCGCGTGCGCGCCCTTGGGGGGCGCGATGCCCGGCCCGCGGTCGCGGGCCGCGCGCCCGGGGCACAGCGATGAGCGGGACCAGCCAGCTCCCTGACGACCGCGGCGCCGCCGAGCGACTGGCGCGCGTGGAGGCGAGGCTTTCCCGGTTGGAGGAGTACCTGAACATCGCGCCCGCCGGCCCGGCAAGCGCGCCGTCGCCCGAGGCCGCGCGCCGCAAGGAGGACGAGCTCGAATTCCGGGTCGGCCAGAACTGGTTCGCCGCCGTCGGCATCCTAGCCCTCGTCATCGGCGCCGCCTTCACCCTCTCGCTGCCGTACCCGGGACTGCCGGACGCCGCGCCCTCGCTGCTCGGCTACGGGGTCGCATGCGCCCTGGTCCTGCTGGCCCGCGCCGGGCGCCGGAGCTTCGAGCTGGTCTCGGGCAACCTGCGCGGAGCGGCCATGG
>Ga0335078_10018462_pt1 | contig 10371 bp, 9 predicted proteins | sample Lox_Sample_32_FD_206711 | JGI IMG/M metagenome (GOLD analysis project Ga0335078, IMG submission 206711) | Soil microbial communities from Loxahatchee National Wildlife Refuge, Florida, United States - Lox_Sample_3.2 | ecosystem: Environmental > Terrestrial > Soil > Wetlands | place: USA: Florida...
CGGTGTCCCGCACCAGCGTGCCGTATTCGTCGGTGAACCGGCTGGGTTCCCCGGTGAGCAGCGTGGTGGTGATGAACACCTCGGTCGGGTCGCCGGGCAGCGGCGGCAGCCCGTTCCCAGACAGCTCCCGGAACCCGGCGCTGAGCCCGGCGAACAGGCCCTTGTCGCCATCGAGCAGGGAAGGGGGCTGCTTGGCCGACGGGTCCCGGAGCAGGTTTTCCAGATTGCCGTGGGTGAACCAGAGCTCGCGGAGGCCAGCCAGGTCAAAGCGCTGGACGTTGGCCAGCCCGAGAATCGCCGCGTTCACCCCGCCGGCACTGGTACCGCACAGGATGTCCAGGGTGCAGTCCATGTCGAGCAGCCGCAGCAGGGACTGGTAGCCGTCCCGGACCTGCTGGCTCTCGGCGCTGGCCGGCGCGCTGACCTGCTCGTGGCGCCGGACCCGGGCCGCGGCCAGCAGCAGGTTCATTTCCCGGGCCACGCCGCCCATCCAGACCGCCAGGCTGACCCCGCCAGTGAACGCGACCGCCAGCCGCAGCTGGGCCGATGGTGTGCCCCCCGTGCCATGCTCCATCGCACCTCGCCCCCTCGCCGCCACCGCTGGCCCGGCGGCCAGTCACCGCCACCGGTGCCCGTTCCGGCATCTGGTTTCCCGCACTGCTGTCCCTGGTAGAGAGGCCCGGGGCCGGGCCCAGATACATGAACAGGCCGCTCCGCCCGGCCGGGCCGGCCGGGCGGCTGGCACACTGGGGGCATGGCTGAGGAGCAGGCCGGGGACCCCTCGGCCCAGCCACGCTGAGATGGGAAACGGCGCGCCAGACAGGCTGCAGGCTGATTGCGGGCAGTGCTTCGGCTTGTGCTGCGTAGCGCCCGGGTTCTCGGCGTCGGCCGATTTCGCGATCGATAAGCCGGCCGGGCAGCCCTGCCCGAACCTGCGGCCGGACTTCCGCTGCGGCATCCATCAGCAGCTCAGGCCGCAGGGTTTTCGTGGCTGCGCCAGTTATGACTGCTTCGGCGCGGGCCAGTGGGTATCGCAGTTCACCTTCGGGGGGGTCGACTGGCGGCAGGCCCCGGGCACCGCGCGGCCGATGTTCGAGGTGTTCGCGATCATCCGGCAACTCCACGAGCTGCTGTGGTACCTGTCCCAGGCACTGGCCGCCCGGCCTGCCCGCCCGCTGCACGGTGACCTGCGGCGCGCGTTCGAGGAGACTGAGCGGCTGGCCCGCGGCCCGGCAGACGTGCTGGCGGACCTGGACCTGCGGGCCCACCGCGGTGAGGTCAACGACCTGCTGCGGCGAGCCAGCGAGCTGATGCGCGCGAGCGTCCCGGGACAGAAAAGGAACCACGCGGGAGCTGACCTCATCGGGGCCGGGCTGGCGGGCACCGATCTCACCGGGGCCAGCCTGCGCGGGGCCTGCCTGATCGGCGCCGACCTGACCGGCGCTGACCTGCGGGCTGCCGATCTGACCGGAGCTGACCTGCGCGATGCTCAGCTCAGCGGCGCCGACCTCACCGGCAGCCTCTTTCTCACCCAGTCCCAGCTGGATGTGGCGAGGGGTGATGCGGCCACCAGGCTGCCGCAGTCGCTGGCCCGCCCGGCACACTGGGCGGCCCCGGCCGCCTAGTCTGGGCTGGTGATCACGCGCCGGGCCGAGGGCATCCTGCTCACCGGGGTCTACGGGGCAGGCAAGAGCTCAGTCGCCGCGGAGATCGCCTACCTGCTCGAGCAGCGAGGTGAGCCCTATGCGCTTCTCGACCTGGACTATCTGAGCTGGGCGGGCACTGGTGCCGAGGACCGCACCGCCGAGTTCGCCCTGCTGCTGCAGAATCTGGCCGCGGTGGCCGCCAACTACCGGCGGGCCGGGATCCAGCGCTTCGTGCTCGCCTACTTCGTCCGCACCCGCGGCGAGGTGCGGGGGCTGCGGGATGCGCTGGGCCTGCCGCTGCGGGTCGCCCGCCTGACAGTTCCGCTGCCGGTCATCGAGGCCCGGCTGGCCAGTGACGTCACCAGCGGGCGGGGCGATGATCTGCGCGAGGCAGCGTCCTCAGTGGCGGCCGCGGTGGGCGCCGGCGTCGAGGACGTGACGATCAGCAATGACCGTCTCGTCGGGGCGGTCGCGCAGGATGTGCTGACGTTCCTGGGCTGGCTCTAGCCACTCGCACCACCTGGGCGTCACGGCGGATGGCTGTCAGTCCCCGGTGACCCCGTCGATCCGCTCCCTGATGAGGTCGGCGTGGCCGTTGTGCCGTGCGTACTCCTCGATCATGTGCAGGTAGATCCAGCGGATGTCGCGGATACGGTCCGGGTGGTGGCCGTGGCTGGGCACGACGTCGTCCAGCTGCAGGCCGGCCACGGCCGCCCGGGCCAGCGCTATTTCCTGCCTGAACGCCTCGATGTTGGCGGCCGCGTCTGCGTTATCGAGCGCCTCGAAATCCTGGCCGGTCGCGTCCGGGTCGTAGGGGAAGGGCAGGTCGGTGTTGCCCCCGTGGATGCGGAACCACCAGCGTTCCACCTCGGTCATATGCCGCACCAGGCCGAGCAGGGACAGCCGCGACGGCGGAACCGCCCGTTCTTTCAGCTGGCCAGCGGTCAGGCCCGCGCACTTGTGCAGCAGCGTCTCGCGATGGAAGTCCAGCCAGGCCTCCAGCGCGAGTCGCTCGCCCAGGACGAGCGCGGGATCGGTGCGTTCCACCGGCGGAGCGGTCCATTCTTCGGTCATGACCGCCACCGTAGTGGGCGCGCTGCAACCGCGCTGATCGCCCCGTCCGGCACCACGATCACAGCGCTGAGCTCACGGTCAGGGCGAGCACGATCCCGGCTGCGGCTGCGCACAGCAAGGTGAGGACGACTCCCCGGCGGAGCAGCAGGAGCAGGATCAGCGCACCGGCCAGGACGGCGTATTGCCAGCCGTGGCTGAGCGCGCGGGTGAGCGGGATGGCCGAGCCGAAGATGGCGCCGATGGCCGCGGGCCCGGCACCATCGAGAAAGGCCCGGGCGCGGTGGTCCCTGCGGATCATGTCGAACCGGTACCCGCCGAGCAGGATGAACGCAAACGATGGGCTGAACGCGACGGCCGAGGCCAGGATGCCGCCCACCAGGCCAGCGGCGGCGTAGCCGACGACGGCGACCGTCTGGACCACGGGGCCGGGAGTGATCTGGCCCAGGGCCACCGCGTTGAGGAACTGGGCCCCGGTCATCCAGTGGTAATGGCTGACCGCATCGGACTGCATGAGCGGGATGATGACGAACCCGCCGCCGTAGGACAGCGCCCCGACCTTGACGGCCACCCAGGCCACCGAAAGCAGCACCCCGCCGCCCACGGCCCCGGCGGCGATCACCGGCGCAGCGGCCAGGCCCGCGATCTGGCCGCCATCGCGACGCGAGGCGCCGATCTGCACGGCCAGTTCGGTGGTCCCGCAGCCCAGGAGCACCAGCACCAGCCATGGGCCCAGGGTGGCCGCGGCGGCGGCCCCAGCGGCCAGGTAACACAGCCAGCGCACTTTGTTTCTGCGGCGCTGCCAGCTGGCCCCAGTCAGGCTGGCGCCTGCCTGGATCGCCACCGCCGGGACCGCGGCACCGGCTCCCGCACCAGCGCCCAGTACCCAGCGCGGCGGGGCGGTGCCCAGGAACACGGCAGCGAGCGCCAGGATGACGATCAGCCCGGGGATGATGAACGCGGCCCCGCCGATCAGCGCGCCCGGGCGGCCGCGCAGCCGCCAGGCACAGAAGATCGCCAGCTGGGTGGAGGCGGGGCCGGGCAGCAGATTGCAGGCGGCGATCGCGTCCTCGAACTCCCGCGCATCCAGCCAGCCGCGCCGCTCCACGCACAGCTCGCGCAGCAGCCTGATATGAGTCGGCGGGCCGCCGAACCCGATGCAGCCGATGCGCCCCCACTCCCGCAGGATCGTGGCCAGCGACACGCACGGCACCTCGGGTCCACCGGGGCGGTGCGGCGTGCGGTCCGGCGGGTCAGCTTCGCCAGCGGGACCGGCGGGCCGGGACGTCATCACACCTCCTGGCCGGCTGCTGGTACCGGGTCCGCACTGAGGGCCGCCAGCAGAAAGCCGATACGCCCGGAAAGGTCGGCGGCCATCCGTTTGAAGGCCGGGTAGGTGTCCGCGTCGGTGCCGCCCGCCGCAGCCGGATCGGGAATGCTCCAGTGCACCTTCTCGCCGGTGCCGGGGAATTCCGGGCAGACCTCGCGCACCCGGTCACACAACGTGATGACGTAGTCGAACCGCGCACCCTCGAAGGTGCCCAGATGCTGCGGCACCCGGCCGGTCAGCCCGATTCCGTACTCCGCGAGCACCCGCACCGTATTGGGGTGCAGCGGCTTGGGGTGGCTGCCCGCGCTGGCGACCTCGATCTGCCCGGCCCGCTGCCGCAGCAGCGCCTCCGCAACCGGAGAGCGGGCGCTGTTGCCAGTGCACACGAACAGCACCCGGTGTGGGCGGGCTGGCCCGGCCGGCGGTACTGGCGCCATCCGCAACCCCGGATGCAGTGCCAGCCCAGCCGCGGCGAGCGCATCCGCGCAGCTCACCAGGTCCAGGTAATAGTACGCATCGCGGGCATCGAACGTGCTGCGCCGTACACCCACCAGCCGGGCCGCCCGGAGCCTGCCCAGGTGATAGGAGACCAGGTTCTGTGGCTGGCCGACCAGCCGGACCAGTTCCCGGACACGCAGGTCGCTGTGGGCCAGCTCGCCCAGCAACCGCCACCGCAGCGGGTGCCCGGCCACCCGCACGAATGACGGCGGGGCTGGCCCGGTCCATGACGCCACGTCAGCAATGTACATCAATAGAGTTTGATGTAATCTGCCAGGCCGGCTGACCGCCGCCGGCCGGTGCCGGATGCCGTTCGCCCCAGATGGTCCCGGCCCGCCGGGAACTGCCCGCCGGGCGGCCCGGCTGGCAGTCTCAGGCCGGTGTCCGGGGCAGCGGCCAGGCCAGTATTACGATCGTCGCGCCCACCAGGGCGAATACCGCCTCCAGCGGCTGGAAGCCGAGCCAGCCCAGTTCAGCTGCCTCGAAGCAGACCAGTCCGGCACCGGCGATCATCGACAGCTCGCGGGCATGCTTGCGGCCGCGCCATTGCCGCCATCCCGTCATCAGGAAGCCACCACCGACCAGCCCAGCCAGCAGCACCCCGGGCAGCCGCCAGTCGCTGAACGGGCTGCCCGTCAGAGTGGCCGGATCAGCCCGCAGCAGCGACCCATCTGGGGCGGCCACCAGCAGTACCCCGCCGGCCAGGCCGGTGGCCCCAGTGACCAGCTCCAGCGTCACCAGCACCCGCCGGGCCGCGCCGGAACGCCACAGCTCAGCGGGCCGGGCCGGCCCGCTGCCACGGTCTGCCCGTGCAGCGCTGCTCATACCTCTGACTCTGCATCGTTGTGCTGGGCCGGTCAGGGCCTGAGGTCCCACCATGGGTCCTCAGGGGACAGGGCTGGCTGTGCACGGCAGCCCCCTCCGTCGGCTCAACGCAGACTTAGCCCGCTGGTGCCGGGCTGATCTCCGGTGATGAGCCGGCTGGCGATGGCGGCCTGCGGGCTCAGCTGGATGAGGGACCTGGCCAGGTCGTCCCCCGCCGCTGCCAGGCCGCTGCCCCCGAGGGCGGCGAGTCCGTCGATGATGAAGACGGCGTTCGCCGTGGCCGGCGTCATTCGGGTCCGGGTGCATTGCCGCCAGTTCCACTGGCGGCAGGTGACGCCAGCGTCGTCTCGCCAGATCACCTCGCCTGGCTTCGGGTGCTCGACGGCCGGCGCACCATGCGCCACCGTGTCGAAGGCCTCGTCTCCGGTGGCCCGGACCAGCCGGGCCGGGCCCTGATACCGGTCCAGGTCCTCGCCGCCGACCGGCACGAGGTTCGCGATCGAGACCGCGTTGTAGGCATCGGTGAGGCGGTCGATGCGCGGCAGTCCGGTATCGAGGCGGCGCAGCAGTGCCTCAACGCTCGGCCGGGTGCGCTGGGGCTTGGCGCCGAACGCCCGGTAAGCGGCACGCCAGTCGGCAACGTGAGGCACGTCCTCGGGGGCGCGGCCATCGAGCGCTGCCCGGGCCCGGATCTCGGCCCGCGCCAGCAGCTCGGCACTGATCTTGTCGGGCGGCCCCGGCTTCAGGCCCTCGGCCACCATCACCAGCACCCGGTAGTCCGGGCGCAGCTCAAGCACGCGGGGGGCCACGCTGACGGCCGCGAGAAAGGCGCGGGCCCGCTCACTCACCTCCGCCGCGGTGATGCTGTCCGCACCGGCGCGAGCCCCCAAATCTGACTGCCTCATACATAGCATTATACTGCACTATCGTGGGCCGGGAGCAGGAGTGGGCCAGCCAGCTTCCCGTGGATCCACCGGGTCATCCCTTCTGTGACACCATGCAGGTGGCATTCGAGGCATGAGAGGCAGTCACCCGATGCGTCCTGACATCAGACCTGGCGGCGTCTTCCCCGATTACGCTCTCCCCGATCACACCGGTACGGTCCGTAAGCTCAGCGATCTTCAGGGCAGCGATCCGCTGATTCTCACGCTGGCACGCGGCAACTACTGCCCTAAAGAGCACCAGCAGCACCTCGAACTGGCGGCCAACTATCCGAAGATCGCGGTGGCCTACACCCAGATCGCCACTATCGCCACCGACGACCATCACACCCTGCAGGAATTCCGCGCGTCGGTGGGCGCCCAGTGGCCGTTCCTGTCCGATCCCGGGCGCACCGTCCAGCAGGACCTCGACATCCAGGAGTACACCGACCCCGAGCACAACCCGATGATCCCGCACACGCTGGTGCTCAAGCCGGGGCTGGTCATCCACAGTGTCTATAACGGCTACTGGTTCTGGGGCCGCCCGTCGTTCTACGACCTGTGGCATGACCTGCGCGCGGCCACCAGCGAGATCCGGCCGGACTGGGATCTGAGCACCCCGGGGCTCCGCGAAGCCTGGGACGCGGGCGACTACTCCCACTTCCACGGCTGGGACCGGCGGTCCCCCGATTCAACGCCGACCTCGTATACGTGACGGAACTGCCCGGTGACCGGCCAAGATCTCTGAGAGGGCGAAGGCGATGCGCACGCCGGTATGCGAGATGCTCGGGATTGAGTCACCAATTGTGCAGGCCCCGATGGCCGCCATCCCCGGACTGGCCGCAGCGGTCTCGAACGCTGGTGCCCTCGGCATGGTGACGCTGACCTGGTCCGATGACGCCGGGGCCGTCGTCCGCCAGACGGCCGAGCTGACGGCGCGGCCGTTCGGCGGCAACTTCGTGCTCACCGAAGATCACCACCGCCGCCTGGACCAGGCCCTTGACGCTGGCTTGCGGATCGTCTCATTTATGTGGGGGGATCCCAGCGGCTACGTCGGGCCGGTGCACGACGCCGGGGGGATCGTCATGCTCACGGTCGGCAGCGCCGCGGAGGCACGGCGGGGCGTCGCGTCCGGCGTGGACGTAGTGGTCGCCCAGGGGTGGGAGGCCGGCGGCCACGTGTGGAGCACCGTCGCGACACTGCCGCTGGTGCCCGCTGTGGTGGACGCGGTGGCACCGGTGCCGGTGATCGCGGCCGGCGGCATCGGGGACGCTCGCGGAGTCGCCGCGGTGCTCGCCCTGGGCGCCCAGGCGGCCTGGCTGGGCACGCGGTTCCTGCTGGCCGAGGAGATGCCGATCCACGAGGAGTACCGGCGCCGGCTGATAGCAGCGGCCGAGACTGATGCGCGGTTGTACCCGAACCTGTATGAGGTCGGCTGGCCCGACTCTCCGCACCGCGCGCTGCGCAACTCAACAGCCACCGAGTGGGAGGCGGCGGGCCGCCCTCCACTCGCGCAGCGGCCAGGACAGGGTGACGTCATCGCGCACTTCGCGTCCGGCGAATCGATTGTCCGTTACGAGCCAGCGCCGCCAATGGTCGGGACGACCGGAGATATCGAGGCGCTCTCGATGTGGGCCGGGCAGGGTGTCGCGCTCGCGAAGCAGCCTCAATCGGCGGCGCAAATCGTGACCGAGCTCACCTCCCGCCTGTAACTGCTCACCCGAAGTGCTGCATGAATTCGTGGCTGTGGTCCCTGGTTTCATCGGCGGCGCACCGGTCTGGATGCCCCGCAGCGTGCCAGTGACGTTGATCTCGAGACCTTTGTTCCACCGCTCCTCGTTGCGGCCAGGAAGCAGCAGATCGGAAACAGTGGAAGCGGCGCAGGAACATGACTGCCTGCCCGGATTCCCAGGTCAGCATCCCGCCGGCGCTGTGGTTAGGTGTGCACATGAACCTGCCCGGAGCGGGTCCGCCAGTGATCGTCGGCCGCGATCGTGAGCAGGCCGAGCTGGTAGCGGCGCTGGAAGGCGCGCGGGCTGGCCACGGCCGGGCGGCGCTGCTGCTGGGCGAGGCCGGTATGGGCAAGTCCGTGCTCGCCGACTGGCTGATTGGGCAGGCCGAACAGACCGGGCTGCAGGTCGCCCGCGGCGCATGCTCGGCGGCGGGCATGCCGCCGCTGTGGCCGTGGCGCCGCTCGCTGGCCGCCATTGGCCTGGTACTGCCATGGCGGGAAAACCGCGTGGTCGCGGGCCCCGGTGACCGGGAGCTTCTGGCGGCTGCGATCGTCGAGACGGTCGCCGGGGCTGCCGCGCGCCAGCCGCTGCTGATCGTGCTGGAGGACCTGCACTGGTCGGATCCGGTGTCGGTGCTGGTCGCCCGGGTGGCGGCCGAGGCGGCCGCCACTCTGCCGCTGATGCTGCTGCTCACCTGCCGGGACGAGCAGGACGAGGACACGCAGCAGGTCCGCGGCCGGCTCGCTGAGCTGCCAGCCAGCGTGCGGCGGGTGCTGCTGCCGCCGCTCGATACGGCCGCGGTCGCTGCGCTCGTGGGCAGCATTCCCGGACCGGGCCTGGCCGGGCAGACCATAGCCGACCTGCAGGCCCGGACCGGCGGCAACCCGTTCTTCGTGCACGAGGTGACCCGGCTGATCGCCACGCGGGGACCCGGGGCGGAGCTGACGGTGCCACCGGGCGTACGGGAAGTGCTGCAGCGACGGCTGGCCCGGTTGAGCCAGCCGTGCATGTCCCTGCTGACCGCGGCCGCGATCGTCGCCGAGACCGCAGCCGAGGCGATCGAGGACGACCTGCTGGGCCGGGTGAGCGGCGTCAGCCAGCTGGATGCCGCCCGGCTGCTGGATGAGGCGGCCACCGGGCGGCTGCTCGACGTCCAGCCGGCCGGCCTGGTGCGATACCGGTTCCGGCACGCGCTGATCCGCGAGGTGGTCGAGGACGGCCTGCCCGGCACCCAGCGCGCTGAGCTGCACGCGGCGGCGGGCGAGGCGCTGGAGCAGCGCGCTAGCCAGCGCACTGATGCGGCCCGGCTTGCCTACCACTGGTCCCGCGCGGCCGGGCCCAGAGCCCGCGAGAGAGCCGCCGCCTGGTCGCTGCGGGCGGCACGGGAGGCGATTGCTGGCTTTGGCTTCGAGGCCGCGGTGGCGCACTACGCCCGCGCGCTGGCCGGCCGACCAGCCGAGACGATCGCCGTGTCTGTCGAATACGGCGAGGCGCTGCAGATGAGCGGCGACGTCGCCGCAGCCAGGGAGGTGCTGCTGGGCGCGGCCCGCCAGGCGGCGGAAGCTGGCCGGCCCAGCGACCTGGCCCGGGCCGCCCTTGCCCTCGGCGGCGGCCTGGCCGGGTTCGAAGTCCCGCGGCACGACGAGGAACAGGCCGACCTGCTCCGAAAGGCCAACTCAGCACTGCCACCGGAGGAGACCGCGCTGCGGGCCGCAGTCCGCGGCCGGCTGTCGCTGGCGCTGGCCGGCTCGGCACCGGAGGCGGACCGGGTGGTGATGGCGCAGGACGCGGTCCGGCTGGCCCGCGCCGGGCGGGACCGGCAGATCGAATCGGCCGTGCTAGCTGCCTACTGCGATGCGATCGCCGGCCCCGACTACGTGCGCGAGCGGGCCGAGGCCGCTACCCGGATGCTGGGCCTGGCCAGCGACCTGCCGGAGGCGAGCCTGCAGCGGCAGGCCACGGTGCTGCTGGCCCGGCGGCTGCTGCTGGTGGCACTGCTGGAGCAGGGCAACCTGTCCGAGGCAGACCAGCAGGCGGTCGCCTACGAGCGGGTGGCCCGCCGCCTCGGTATCCCCCGGTACGCCTGGCTGCCGGAAATCTGGCGGGCCATGCGCGCGCTGCTGGCCGGCGATCCGGACGGGGCGTTGCAGCACGCGGCCGCCGCCGAGGACATCGGCCGCCGGGCGCACAGTTTCAACGCGGAACTCATGGCGTTCGCCGCACGCATGCAGGCCCATCTCGACCGCGGCACCGCGCACCAGTACGCCGGCGATGTCGTGACGCTGATGGCCAGGGCCGGCCCGGAGATACCGGTCATGTACTACGCGGCCCCGGCCCGGTTGCTGCTC
>Ga0335078_10018464_pt1 | contig 10371 bp, 10 predicted proteins | sample Lox_Sample_32_FD_206711 | JGI IMG/M metagenome (GOLD analysis project Ga0335078, IMG submission 206711) | Soil microbial communities from Loxahatchee National Wildlife Refuge, Florida, United States - Lox_Sample_3.2 | ecosystem: Environmental > Terrestrial > Soil > Wetlands | place: USA...
TTGCCGCCTCGGGCGCGGTTCCGGCGGATTTCGCCGGCCTTGTCCGCCGCTTCATCGAGATCTATGAAGGGCGCATCGCCGATGAGACGAAGCCGTTCCCCGGTGCCGTGGCGTGCCTCGAGCGCTTTCGGGCGGCAGGCACGCTCCTGGGCGTGTGCACCAACAAGACGACGCGCCTGACCGAGGAGCTGCTCGCGGCCCTCGGCCTCTCCTCCTATTTCGGCGTGGTGGTCGGCGGCGACGGCCCCGCCCGCAAGCCCGACCCGCGCCATATCCTCTCGGTCGCCGAGCGCCTCGGCGTCGCACCGGCCCGCTCGCTGATGGTCGGCGACTCGATCAACGACGTCGCCGCGGCCAAAGCGGCGGGCATCACGGTGGTCGCGGTCACGTTCGGCTACACGACGACGCCGGCGGTCGAGCTCGGCGCCGACGCGGTCATCGACAGCTTCGAGGAGCTGCCGCGGCTTCTGGGGCTTGGCTAACCGGGCCTTGAAACCGCCGGTCGTCTTCGCGTAGGTTGCGGCCTGTCCGGTCGGGCACTTAGCTCAGCGGTAGAGCACTGCTTTCACACGGCAGGGGTCACAGGTTCAAATCCTGTAGTGCCCACCATCCCCCGGCAAAAACTGCCGGCTCCGGCCAACTTCTGCCGGACCAATCCCGTGCTCGTCAGCCTCGGCCGGCGATTCTTTACGATTTTTCAACTCTGCGCGCGTGGCACGCCGCCTGCTTTGCATCCGCATCCGTCGACGCCGAACCCCGGAGGCGCCAGTCGATGCATAGCCGCCGCGAGATCATACTTCTCCTCGAATCCCATCCCTATACCCAAAGCCGATACGCAAACGCCCTCAACGGGCTCGGCTACTGGCAATTGCAGTACGCCGACTACACCGAGAGCGCGGCGGTCGGCAAAGCCGCGGCCTTCGACGCCGTGGTCGCGGTGTGGACCGACGAGGCGATCGCGCCGGAGCGGTTCGCGCGCGTCGTCTCCTACGTCACGGACCTGCCGCGCGTGCGCGGAGCGCTGATCCTGTCGCCGTTCACCACCCTCGACAACGCGCGGCTGCTGGCGCGCAGCGGCGCCAAGGGTTGGGCACGCCCGCCGGTCACACATAACGAACTGGGCGCGCGCCTCGCCTGCCTCCTGCACGGCAATCGCCGTCTGGGGGGCGATCGCCGGGTTGCGGCCGACCGCCACGACCGTCCCGACCGCCGCCGCGAGCCGCTCTATCCGGTGGCCGTACCGGCCTGACGCAGTTTGGCGCCGGAAGGTCTATAAAAGACCTCGGCAACCATGAGCGAACTCCCGGCATGCTCGCGTCGCGCTGCCTTGATCGGGCTCGTGTGCACGTTTGGCTTTATCGGCTTCGTGTTTGACGGCCCCGCATCCGCCGCCGACGCACCCACGACCGACCCGGCCCTGCAGGCCGCGCTGAGCGACTACGCGCAGGGAAATTGGGACAGCGCGTGGTTCCGCCTGTGGAGCCTCGCCTGCCAGGGTAACGCCACCGCGCAATTCGACTTGGCGCAGCTCTATCGCCTCGGCAGAGGCATCCCCGCCGACCCGCACCTGGCCTTCACCTGGTACGAAAAGGCCGCGGGACAGGGCCACGGCTACGCGCAATACAATCTCGCCGTCATGTATGAATTCGGCGAGGGCACGCCGCAGGACCTCGCTCAGGCCCGCGCCTGGTACGGCCGGGCCGCCGCGCAGAACATCGCCGGCTCCCGGGCCGCCCTGCAACGGCTGGACCGCAAATCGACCTCCTCGAAGGAACGCGCCTCGCCGTAAGGCGAGGTGGACGCTGGCACACCAGCCTGTATACTCGCGGCCACACCGGCATTCGCCGGTGCAAAAAACCATAACCACGTCGGAACAGGGCACGTCGGCAGACGCTAAAGGGAGGCATGTCCGAGTACATCCTTGAGACCGAGGGGCTCACCAAGGAGTTCCGCGGCTTCGTGGCGGTGAACAACGTGAACCTGCGGGTTCGGCGGGGAGCGATTCACGCCCTCATCGGGCCCAATGGCGCCGGCAAGACCACGTGCTTCAACCTCCTGACCAAATTTTTGGCACCGACGCGCGGGCGCATCCTCTACAAAGGCCACGAGATCACCGGCGCCAGGCCCGCCGACATCGCGCAGCTCGGCCTCGTGCGCTCGTTCCAGATCTCCGCCGTGTTCCCGCACCTCTCGGTGCTCGAGAACGTGCGCATCGCGCTGCAGAAGAAGCGCGGCCGGTCGTTCGACTTCTGGCGCTCGGACAAGGTCCTCGACGTGCTCAACGATCGGGCACTCGAGCTCATCGCGGCAGTCGGGCTCTCCGAGTTCGCGGCCACCCAGGCGGTCGAGCTCCCCTATGGCCGCAAGCGGGCGCTCGAGATCGCAACCACCCTGGCGCTCGATCCCGAGCTGATGCTGCTCGACGAGCCGACCGCCGGGATGGGGCATGAGGACGTCGACCGCATCGCCGCCCTCATCCAGCGCGTGGCGGCCAACCGCACGGTGCTCATGGTCGAGCACAATCTGAGCGTGGTCGCCACCCTCTCGAACACGATCACCGTCCTCGCGCGCGGCGAGGTGCTGGCCGAAGGCGACTACGCGAGCGTGTCGCGGCATCCCGACGTCATGCAGGCCTATCTGGGGTCGGGCCATGCCTGACGCGAGTGCCGGCACGACCCTGCTGTCCGTCCGCGGCCTCCATGCATGGTACGGCGAATCGCACATCCTGCACGGCATCGAGTTCGACGTGCAGCAGGGGGAAGTCGTGACCCTCCTGGGCCGCAACGGCGCCGGCAAGACCACGACCTTGAAGGCGATCATGGGCATGGTCGGCAGGCGCACGGGCTCGGTCCTCTACGAGGGCCAGGAGACGATCGAGCTGCCCTCGAACCGGATCGCGCGGCAGGGGATCGCCTTTTGCCCGGAGGAGCGCGGCATCTTCGCGAGCCTCGACGTCGAGGAGAACCTCCTGCTGCCGCCCGCGGTGCGGCCGGGCGGGCTTTCGGTCGAGGCGATCTTCGATCTCTTTCCGAACCTGAAGGAGCGCCTGCGCAGCCAGGGCACCAAGCTGTCGGGCGGCGAGCAGCAGATGCTGGCGATCGCGCGCATCCTGCGGACCGGCGCACGTCTCCTGCTGCTCGACGAGCCCACCGAAGGGCTGGCGCCGGTGATCATCGAGCAGATCGGCCGCACCATCCAGCGCCTGAAGCAGGACGGCTTCACCATCCTGCTCGTCGAGCAAAATTTCCGCTTTGCCGGCACGGTGGCCGACCGCCATTATGTCGTCGACCGGGGCAAGGTGATCGACATGATCCCGAACCCGCAGCTCGACGCCAGCATGGACAAGCTGCACGAGTATCTCGGGGTCTAAGCGAAACGCAACTGGAGGAAACGTCATGAAGTTCGCTCGAACTCTTCTAATGTCGGCGGCCGTCGCGCTGTGCGCGACCGCGGCGCACGCCCAGTACACGGGCGGTACGGTCAAGATCGGCGTGATGTCCGACATGTCGAGCCTCTACGCCGATATCGGCGGCCCCGGCTCGGTGCTCGCCGCCCAGATGGCGGCCGAGGACTTCGACGCCGCCAAGCACGGGATGAAGGTCGAGGTCGTTTCGGCCGATCATCAGAACAAGCCCGACGTCGGCTCGGCCATCGCCCGCAAGTGGTTCGACCAGGACGGCGTGGACGCGATCGCCGACGTGCCGACGTCGTCGGTGGCGCTCGCGGTCGCCGACGTGGTCAAAGAGAAGAACAAGGTGTTCCTGATCTCCGGTGCCGCGATCGCGGACCTGACCGGCAAGGCGTGCACGCCGAACAACGTGCACTGGACTTATGACACGTGGATGCTGGCCCACGGCACGGGTACGGCGATCGTCAAGCAGGGCGGCACGAGCTGGTTCTTCCTCACCTCTGACTACGCGTTCGGCCACGCGCTCGAGGCCGACACGGCGGCGGTGGTCAAGGCGAATGGCGGCCAGGTCCTCGGCGCGGCGCGCCACCCGCTGAACACCTCGGACTTCTCGTCCTTCCTGCTGCAGGCGCAAGCCTCGAAGGCCAAGGTGATCGGCCTTGCCAATGCCGGCGGCGACACCATCAACTCGATCAAGCAGGCGTCCGAGTTCGGGATCGTTCAGGGCGGGCAGAGCCTCGCCGCGTTGCTCATCTTCCTGACCGACATCCACTCGCTCGGCCTGCAGACCGCGCACGGGCTTCTGTTCACCACCGCGTGGTACTGGGACCTCAATGATCCGTCGCGCGCATGGGCGAAAAAGTTCGCCGCCCGGCACGGCGGCAAGTACCCGACCATGGGACAGGCCGGCGTCTACGCGGCGGTCCTTCACTACCTGAAGGCGGTCAGCACCTTGAAGAGCGATGCCGACGGCAAGGCGGTGGTCGACGAGATGAAGAAGCTGCCGACCGACGATCCGCTGTTCGGCAAGGGCACGATCCGCGCCGACGGGCGCACGCTCCACCCGGCCTATCTCATGGAAGTCAAGAAGCCGGAGGAGTCGAAGGGCGAATGGGACCTGATGAAGGTTCGCCAGACGATCCCGGCCGACCAGGCGTTCCGTCCGATGAACGAAGGCGGCTGCCCGCTGGTGAAGGGCTGACATGAGGCGGGCGTGAGGCGCCGACCGCGCCTCACGCCCGTCTTCTTGTTGGTGCCGCGATGTTCGCCCTCCTAGGCATACCGCCCCAGGCGTTGTTCGGTCAGCTGCTCATCGGGCTGATCAACGGCTCGTTCTACGCGATGCTGAGCCTCGGCCTCGCCGTGATCTTCGGCCTGCTCAACATCATCAACTTCGCCCACGGCGCCCTCTACATGATGGGCGCCTTCTTTGCCTGGTTCCTGCTGCAATATCTCGGCATCAGCTATTGGGGGGCGCTGATCCTGGCGCCGATCGGCGTCGGCATCGTCGGCATAGTCCTGGAGCGGCTGCTCCTCAAGCACCTCTACAAGCTCGACCACCTCTACGGCCTGCTGCTCACCTTCGGCATGGCGCTGGTCATCGAAGGCCTGTTCCGCAACAAATACGGCTCGTCGGGGCTGCCCTACCAGATGCCTTCCGCACTTTCGGGCGGGCGCAACCTCGGCTTCATGTTCCTGCCGAACTACCGCGCCTGGGTGGTACTGGTCTCGGTCACGGTGTGCCTCCTCACCTGGTACGTGATCGAGCGCACGAAGCTCGGCTCCTATCTGCGCGCCGCCACCGAAAACCCGGCGCTGGTCCAGGCCTTCGGTGTCAACGTGCCGCGGATGATCACGATCACCTACGGCTTCGGCGTGGCGCTGGCCGCCTTCGCGGGCGTGCTCGCGGCCCCCATTTACCAGGTGAGCCCGCAGATGGGCTCGAACCTGATCATCGTCGTGTTCGCCGTGGTGGTGATCGGCGGCATGGGCTCGATCATGGGCTCGATCCTCACCGGCTTCGCGCTCGGCGTGATCGAGGGCCTGACGAAGGTGTTCTATCCGGAGGCATCGAACACCGCGATCTTCGTCATCATGGCCATCGTGCTGCTGATCAAGCCGACCGGCCTGTTCGGGCGGGCGCACTGAAATGGACGGGGCCGAGATGGTCGACATCACGAGCAACAGCATCGCCGCCCCGACGGTGGCCGTGGCACGCCATCAATACATCGCGTTCGCGGTGATGCTGGCCCTGCTTGTCGCAGCCCCCTTCTTCGTCTACCCGATCTTCCTGATGGACGCGCTGTGCTTTGCGCTGTTCGCCTGCGCGTTCAACCTCCTGGTCGGCTATGCGGGCCTCTTGTCATTCGGCCACGCCATGTTCCTGGGCTCGGCGGGCTATTTGTCGGCGCATGCCGCCAAGGTCTGGGGCTTCCCGCCGGAGCTGGCGATCCTCACGGGCACCGCCACGGCAGCGCTCCTCGGCCTCATCACCGGCGCGGTGGCCATCCGCCGGCAGGGCATCTATTTCGCCATGACCACGCTGGCGCTCGCGCAGATGATCTACTTCTTCTGCCTCGAGGCCAAATTCACCGGCGGCGAGGACGGGATCCAGCGCGTGCCGCGCGGCGTCCTGTTCGGCGCGCTCGACCTCAGCCGCGACATGGCCCTGTACTGGGTCGTGCTGGCGGTCTTCCTGTTCGGCTTCCTCCTGATCTATCGCACGATCCACTCGCCGTTCGGCCAGGTGCTGAAGGCGATCCGCGAGAACGAGCCGCGCGCGGTTTCGCTCGGCTACAAGGTCGACCAGTACAAGCTGATTGCATTCGTGCTGTCCGCGGCCCTCGCCGGGCTCGCGGGGTCCACCAAGGCGATCGTGTTCCAGCTCGCCTCGCTCACCGACGTCAACTGGCCGATGTCGGGCGAGGTCGTGCTCATGACCCTGCTCGGCGGGCTCGGCACCGTCTTCGGACCGGTGGCCGGCGCCTTCATCGTCATCGCGCTCGAGAACTACCTGGCACAGCTCGGCGCCTGGGTGACCATCGTCCAGGGGGTCATCTTCATCGTGTGCGTGCTGACCTTCCGCCGCGGCGTGATCGGCGAGCTCGGCCGGCTGCTGCGGAAGTCGCTGTAGACGCTTGTCGCCGGACGGCGGCCATCTTCACCCGGCCGCGCCGACGACCGGGTTCGTGAGTGTCCCGATCCCCGTCGCGTGCACCGCGATCCGGTCGCCGGCCTTCATGAACTTCTGCGGCTTGCGGCCAAAGCCGACGCCCGCCGGCGAGCCTGTCGTGATCACGTCGCCGGGCTGGAACCGGTAGAAGCGCGAATAATGCGCGATCAGTGCCGCAACGTTGAATACCAGGTCGTCGGTATTTGCAGCCTGCATGACCTCGCCGTTGAGCGTCGTCTTGAGATCGACGTCATCCGGGTCCGGGATTTCGTCGCGCGTCGCCAGCACCGGCCCCATGGGGCAGAACGTCGGAAACTGCTTGCCGAGCAGGTTCAGCTCCCAGGCAAAGATGGCTCCCATGATGCCCTTCGAGGCGAATACCGGAGCCACCCAGTCGCGCGCCGAAACATCGTTGACGAGCGTGTAGCCCGCGACATAGTCGAGGGCCTCGGCGACGCTGACGCCATGACACGGCCGGCCGATGACGGCGCTGAACTCGCCCTCCCAGTCCACCATGTCGGGGTTCGACTTCGGCAGCACGATCGGCGCGCCATCGCCGACGATGGCGGCGACGCTCTTGGTGAACGACAGGGGCTGGTCGGGCACCTCCGTCTTCATCTCGCGCAGGTGCTCGCGATAATTGGCGCCGCACGACAGGATCATGGCGGGGTCGGGAACGGGCGCCAGCAACGGCACGGCCGTCCGCGGTCGCAGGGCGCCGGTCTCGCGCAGACGTTCCGCCGCAGCACCGGCCGCGCTGTCGATCAGCCGGCGGATCAGCTCCAGAGCCGGATCCCCCTGCTCCAGGACGCCCCGTATGGAGCTGGGCAACGCCCGCGCGTCCGGCAGGACGGCGGCGGCCGCCACCAGATCGAGGATCTCATCGCCGACGATCGCTCCCGCAGCGGCCCGCCCGGCGCTCCGCATCGTCACGAGGTGCATGACGTCTCCCCCATACTCATCATCCGCAGAGGCTAAAGAAGCTTGAGGACGAGCTCAATGCCGTTGGTGCATCGCGCGGCGGCGGCTTCTCAAGAAGGTCCCGTCGCACCCACTCTTGCGCCTCTTTCCCAATCGTGCGTGAATCCCGGACGGACAAAATTCAAGGTTATGTTCGCATCGCGAACATCGCCGGGAGGAGCGGACATGGCGAAACGTGAGCAGGCGAAGAGCGTCGGCCGTCGCAACTTCTTGAAGGGCGCGGCCCTCGCGGGAGCCGCCGGCCTGGCACCGCCGCTGGCCGCGAAGGCCAAGGCTGCAGGCGCCCCGCCCCGGCCCGTCACCCCGCTCCCCAACGCGCAAGTTGCGCAAGCCGAGGCGGGTGCCGCGGCCCACGCCGCAGCGCCCCTGACCGGCGGCAAGAGCGGCGGCGACCTCATGGTCGACGTCTTCAAGCATCTGAAGTTCGAATATTTCTTCTCCAACCCCGGCTCCAGCTTCCGCGGCCTGCAGGACTCCGTCATCGACTACGGTGGCAACAAGGATCCGGAATTCATCATGTGCTGCCACGAGGAATCCTCGGTCGGCATGGCGCATGGCTACGCCAAGATCGAAGGCCGGCCCGCGGGCGTTCTGGCACACGGCACGGTCGGCCTGCAGCACGCCTCGATGGGAGTCTATAACGCGTTCTGCGACCGCGTCCCGGTCTATATCGTGATCGGCAACGGCATCGACGCCACCAAGCGCCGCCCGGGCGTGGAGTGGATCCACACGGTGCAGGACGCGGCCTCGATGGTTCGCGACTACACCAAGTGGGACGACCAGCCGGGCTCGCTGCAGCACTTCGTCGAGTCCGCGGTGCGCGCCTACAAGATCGCCACCACCCCGCCCTACGAGCCGGTCCTGCTGGTGGCCGACAGCGAGCTGCAGGAGAACCCGATCAAGCCGGACGAGACGTTCTACATTCCGAAGCTGCCGGACACGATGCCGCCGCAGGGTGATTCCGCGGCGGTCGCCGAATGCGCGAAGATGCTGGTGGCGGCCGAGAGCCCGGTCATCCTCGCCGACCGCTGCGCGCGCACGCCCAAGGGCGTCGCCCTGCTCGTCGAGCTCGCCGAGCTCCTGCAGGCGCCGGTCGTCGACCAGGGCGGGCGGATGAACTTCCCGTCGCGCCACCCGCTCAACCACTCCGGGCGCGCCCGCGGGCTCGTCGCGCAGGCCGACTTCATCCTCGGCCTCGAGCTCACGGATTTCTGGGGCGCCACGCACGGCTATCGCGACCAGCTCGAGCGCACCTCATGGCCTGAGACGAAGCAGGGCGTGAAGCTGGTCAGCCTTGCCTCGACCGACCTCTTCACGCGCTCCAACTATCAGGACTTCGAGCGCTTCGAGGACGTCGACCTCGCGATCACCGGCGACGCGGAGGCGACCCTGCCGGCGCTGGTCGAGGCGGTGAAGCGGCAGATCAGCGCCGACCACAAATCGGCGTACGAGGCGCGCGGCAAGAAGCTGGCGGCCATCCAAAAGGGCGCGCTCGAGCGCTCGAAGGCGGATGCGACCTACGGCTGGGATGCGAGCCCGATTTCGACCGCGCGGCTGTGCGCCGAGCTGTGGGCGGTGATCAAGGGTGACGACTGGTCGCTCGTCTCGCCGATGGCCTCGGTCAGCAACTGGCCGCACCGGCTGTGGGATTTCAACAAGCACTATCAGTATATCGGCGGCCCGGGCGGCTACGGCGTGGGCTACGGCCTGCCGGCGGCGACCGGCGCCGCGGTCGCCAACAAGAAGCACGGCCGCCTCACGGTGAGCATCCAGAACGATGGCGACCTGATGTATGCGCCCGGCGCCCTGTGGACCCAGGCGCACCACAAGATCCCGATCCTGTCGGTCATGCACAACAACCGGGCCTACCACCAGGAGGTCATGCACCTGCAGCGGATGGCGAACCGCCACAACCGCGGGATCGATACGGCGCGCATCGGCACCGCGATCGTCAATCCGGAGATCGACTTCGCGAAGCTGGCCCAAAGCATGGGGGTGCATGGCGAAGGGCCGATCACCGACCCCAAGGATCTGGGCCCGGCGCTGCAGCGCGCGGCCGCGATCGTCAAGCGCGGCGAGCCGGCGCTCGTCGACGTCGTCACTCAGCCGCGCTGAGGAGCACGCCATGAAGACGTTCCTCCCCATCGCCGCGGCTGCCCTCGCATTGACCGCGTTCACCACTGGTGCTTGGGCGCAATCCGCGGCACCCGCCGGCGACGCGGCGCACGGCAAGCAGCTCTTCGCCACCGACGGCTGCTACCAATGCCACGGCTATGTCGGCCAGGGCGGCAATGCGGGCCCCAGGCTCGGGCCGCCGCCGATCGCCTACGAGGCGTTCGCGGCCCAACTCCGCCACCCACGCGCCGAGATGCCCCCCTACGAGGCGAAGATCCTGCCCGACAAGGATGCGGCAGACATCTACGCGTATCTGCAGGCGCTGCCGAAGCCGCCGGCGGTCAAGGACGTCCCGCTGCTGAACAATCTCTAGCGGCCGGTACTGGCGTCGGACCCGTACTGACGCCGCAAACGCCTCACGGCGGCGGGTTAGCGCCGTCGGGCGCCGGCGCCTGCGCCGGCGTTCCCGACGCCGGCGGGGCCGACGCACCCTGATCGCCCCCACCCTGATCGCCTTGCGCCGGCGGCGCCGCCGCGGCTGGCGCAGGTTGTTGCGCCACGGGGGAGATTGGCGTCGCCTGCGCCGCCGACGTTCCATCCGTTGGGGGCGCCGGCGCTTGCGAGGCGGGGGATGAGTTTGCCGACCCACTGTCCGCAGCGTGAGGTTCCGCAGCGGCGGGCTGCGCGCTCGCGG
>Ga0335078_10018465_pt1 | contig 10370 bp, 6 predicted proteins | sample Lox_Sample_32_FD_206711 | JGI IMG/M metagenome (GOLD analysis project Ga0335078, IMG submission 206711) | Soil microbial communities from Loxahatchee National Wildlife Refuge, Florida, United States - Lox_Sample_3.2 | ecosystem: Environmental > Terrestrial > Soil > Wetlands | place: USA: Florida...
GATCGGTTCGCGGGTTTGGCCGACTTGTTCCAACCTGAAGATCAATCTGAACCGAGGAGGAAACTGCCCCCATGTTCCCAGGATCCCGGCAAGACACTCGATCGTCGTTCCGGCAAAGGAGTTATGAAGTTCGTCGACCCGGCGCCCTTTTTGCCCGTCTGGCGCTGACGTTCGTCGTCTTGATGGGCGCCCTCTTGGTGGGCGGAGCCAACCTGGCTCAAAACGTGTTTACTTTCCGGTTCCTGACCGGCGCTCTCGTGGTCAGCAGAGTGCAATACGACGGGAACACCTTCGGCAACCCGAACGGCTATCCGTACATATTCAACGATTCGTCTGTGTCCGGCGTTCAGGGCGGCATCTGGCTGGACCAGTACTTGACTGTCCCCCACTCGCCCCGGATCGGGTCGTTGCCGCTGCCGGTGCCATCGACGCCTACCGGCACGAACGGCATCACCACCAGCTTCAGCTCGAAGTCTGAGGGTGCCCTGATGCTCTCGCCCAACGGTCACTACCTGACTTACATGGGCTATGCCGGACCCGTTGGGGCCGAGGGCGTTTCCAATTCCTACGAAGCCGGTTTTAACCTCCAGCCTCCGGTGACTCCTACCTACAATCGGGAGGTCGCGTTAATCGCCGCCAACGCGTCGATCACCCTGCAGCCGGAGTCTAACGCATACAGCGGCGACAACCCGCGGGCGGCGATCACAACGGATGGTACGGCCCTGTACATGGCTGGCAACTCGGATTCCACCACCTATAGTAATGGCACGGCGGGACCAGGCCTGACCATTGGCGCGCGCCTTGGGGCAATCGGTTCCAGCTCATCGATTCAGTTGGGGGTGTACACGGCTCCCGACCGTCCGGATGAATCAAAGAAACAGCACCTTAAGGACAACAACTTTCGTGGAATCGGGATCTACAACGGCAATCTCTATGCCTCCAAAGGGAGCGGCGGCAACGGTGATGACGGTCTTTTCCAAGTGGAGAATGGACACGGCAGCGGCCTGCCTTCCGGCACCGGCAACACGGTCGTGTTGCTCTTCGGCGCGCCGGCCACCAATCCCACGACGGGTGCCGCTTCGCCCTTCGTGCCCTTCGGTTTCTGGTTCGCCAGCCCGACCATCGTCTACGTCGCGGATGAGGGGTATGCCAACTTCGACACGAATGGGAACTTCATTCCCGATCCTTACGCCGGGCTCGAGAAGTGGAGCTCTTCGGATGGAACCTGGACGCTTCTCTACACCATTCAGGCCGGGCTCAATTTGTATCAACCGCAAAACATCCCCGGCTACCCGGCGCCCACCTACACAACGGGAATAAGGAATATGACCGGCAAGAACAACGGCAATGGAACGGTTACCATCTACGCCATCACCGGCCAATATAGCACCTTCTCGACCGGGGAACCGGATCCGACGAGGCTGGTCGCGGTCACTGACAACCTTGCTGCTACCTCTCTCCCGGGGGGCGAGCAGTTCACCACCTTACAGCAGTCGCCGGCCGGCGAGGTCTTCCGGGGCGTGGCCTTCGCTCCCCAGTAGAGCCTCGCCGGTGTGCCGTTCGGTGATTTAACTGGGCTAGAATGCTGCCGAGAAAGGTCGCGGAAGAGCGGCTACGGCCCACCGGGGTTGAGCGGTCTTAAGACTTCAACAACTTCCTTGGCACCATCGGTCCGGGCCTGAAGCCCGCCTTCCGCAGCTCTTTCACCCGTTTTCAGTCTTCGCTCAGTCCCTTCTTCATTTTCCAGGCGGTCCGAAGCGCAGGATGACGAGCGTGATGTCGTCGGCCTGGGGAGCGCGCCCGACAAAGGTGTTGATGGCGTTCATTACCCGGTCGCAGATCTCCGCCGCTCTTCGGCGAGCACATCCCTTGAGCACCTCGAGCAACCGCGGTTCCCCGAAGAACTGGTCGTCGACATTCTGGGCTTCCGTGATGCCATCGGAGTAGATCACCAGGCTATCTCCCGGCTCCAGCTTGACGCTGTCGGAGGCAAACGGTGCGCCGGAGAAAAGCCCGATGGGGAAGTTGGCGTTCTCGAGGCGCTCGATCGTACCGGTCGCCGCGCGCACGATCAAAGAGGGCGGATGGCCGGCGCTGGCGTAGGCAAAGCGTCCGGTGGAGTTGAGGACGCCATAGAACAACGTGGCATACATGTCGGGCAGCGTCCGGTCGCACAGCAGGTCGTTAACTCGCCGGAAGAGTTCCTCCAGGTCGGGCGCGCCCAGGGCCACGGCGGCAAAGGCTCCCTGGAGGGTGGCAGCCATCATGGCGGAGGGAAGTCCCTTGCCGGAGACATCCGCGACATTAATCCCGAAACGGTCGCCAGGGAGACAAAGGATGTCGTAATAGTCCCCGCCCACCTCGCGGCTGGGCTGAGTGATGGCGTGGAGCTCAAAGTAGGCTGACTTGGGCAGTTCCTTAGGCAGCAGTCCGCGCTGGATGTTGCGGGCCAGTTCGAGCTGATGCTGGATGCGTTCCTGCTCGCGCGTCAGCTTGAAGAGACGGGCGTTTTCGATGACCGTGGCGCCTTCCATGGCAAAGGTCGCCAGCACCTGCCGGTCCAGGCCGGTGAGCGACGTGGCCCCGGTGCGGCTGTCGAGGTAGAGCACCCCCAGCAGTTCGGGTGCAGTCTGCGGCAGCGTTTCGTAGCTGGTGTCGAGCATGGGAAGCTTCTGTAGAGGGACGGCGACGATATCGCGCATGGCGCCGCTGAAAACCATCGTCTCCTGGGTGGTGCGCCCGGAGGACACGTCTTCCACCGCCACTTGCTCGCGGCCGCTGTGGATGACCCGCTCCACCACTTCGCGCGAGTAGTCGACCACGTTCGACCCCAGGGAAACTCCGCCCCGGCCGCGAGCGACGCGCAGATAGAGCTCTCCCTGCGGCTCGCGGAGGAACAACAGACCGCGCTCGGCATCGGTCAGACGCAGGGCGTTGTCGACCAGCGTGGTCAACACCTCTTCCAGCGCCGGCGCGCGATGCAGCATCTGCGCCATCTGCAGCACCAGGCTCAGTCGCTGCAACTCAGCGCCGGGGCCGGTGGTGGTCGCCTTCTCGAGCGTTTGCAGAATGGTCGGCAATACGGGCTGCTCAGTGAGAAAGATGATCTGGTACGAGTCCGTCACGCCCAGGCTGATCTGATCTTCGTTCTTGAGCGTAGTTGAGACGACCCTCTCGCCGTTCACAAACGTGCCATGGCGGCTCTGGGTGTCTTCCAGGATGATCCGGTCACCCTCCTGAAGGATGCGGGCGTGATGGCGCGAGATGCGATTGTCGAGGACCACCAGATCGCAGTCACCCTGCCGCCCGATGGTAAACGGAAGCTGGGCCAGGACCACTTCCCGGTCGGTGCCCGACGCATCGCGAACGATCAACCGTGGAGTGGCGTCCGGCATAGGAGTCGCAGTATATCAGATTGGCGGACCGGGCAGAAGAGATTGAAAGGGAAGGAAGGGAAGGGGGACAAGAGTCAGGGATCAGGAGGCAGGAATCAGGAGTTGGGCGAAAGGAAGAAAGAAAACCGGCAGACTGGCAATGCGCCGCTTTTCATTCCGAGGCGTTATCTCCGGTGGCTTTCGTCACTCCTCGCTTCGGGCTCCTCTGTCACAATCGTCACCTTCGTCCGCCAGGGCTGCTCGCGGATCAGCAGCACCACGCCCAGCAAATAGAGGTACTCCGAGCCTACTATGATTGCCTGTTCCAGAGCTGAGAAACTGAGTGGTGCGCCGTTGGCAGGGTATCCGGCCAACGTGGCGGCCAAGAGCGACAGAACCTGCAGGGGCAGGGACGCCAACAGCGCAATGGGGATCCAGCGGCGGCCGGAGAAGAAGGCCGCGAGGCTTAGCGCGAGCACGACGATACTCATGGGCAGCAAGGGCCAATAAAACACGACCGGACCGACAGACCACAGGAACCACTGAAAACCGAAAGGAAGCGTGGCGACGCTAGGGACTGCCGTCAGTGCCAGGATGAGACGTGATCCCTTCACAGCATTACCCTATGCGAGCGCCCTCGGCGCGTCAAGTGTACGACGTGCGTTGGGTGCGCGACACAAAAAGTGGTAGCGTGGCGTCTCGTCCGCGCTGCGGGTCAGTTGCTTTATAATGGTATGAGAACTGACTTGGCTGGGACCAGATCATGGCGACGGGTGAAGTATTGACAGAAGTTGAGCAGGGCTTCGCGCTGGCGCCGGAATTCCCGGTGGCGGCGGCGAAGGGTCAGGAAGCCATCGTCGTGCGGGGCGCACGCTCGCACAACCTCAAGAACGTGGATTGTGAAATCCCACATCATCAGCTCACGGTGGTTACGGGCGTTTCCGGATCGGGCAAATCGAGCCTCGTTTTTGACACTATCTACGCGGAAGGGCAGCGCCGCTACGTCGAATCGCTTTCCGCCTACGCCCGCCAGTTTCTCGACCGCATGGAGAAGCCCGATGTCGACGAGGTCGACGGCATCGCGCCCGCCGTGGCCATCCGGCAGAAGAACTCCACCCGCAATCCTCGCTCGACTGTGGCTACGGCGACGGAGATTTACGACTATCTCCGCCTGCTGTTCGCCCGCATCGGCGTCACCACCTGCTACCAGTGCGGCGAACTGGTGCGCAAAGATAACGTCGACGAAATCGCGGACCGCGTTCTTGCCCTCGAACCCGGGCGGCGATTCCACGTTCTCTTTCAGGTCCACGCGCAAGAATCAACCCCGGGATGGAAGGGCCCGAGCCCTGAAGCAGCCCCGGTCTCTAGAGAGGTCGCTGAAAATGACGCGGCGCGCACTTTGCCAAGGCTGAAGGCTCGCGCTCCCTCAGGCTCACGCAGGACCAAGTCCAAAGCCGCAGGGATCCCCGCAAGCGTCGCACCGGGAGAGTCGTTGAAGCCGCGGCTCTTCGCGCTGCGCCAGAGCGGCTTCAATCGCCTCTACCAGCAGGGACGAGTCTTCGAGTTTTCCACACCGGAATCGTTGTTGGAGATTGACTTCTCAAAGCCGGTCTACGTCCTCGTGGACCGTCTCTCCATCAGCCCCGAAATCCGCCAGCGGCTGATTGATTCAATTGAGCTTTGCTATCGTGAGGCGGGCGAAGCGATCCTTGAATTTGCAACAGGTAGCATTGATAAAAGAGCGGGCGAGACGCCCGCGCTCCCTGGGCCTGAGCGGTTAGTCTTCAATGAGCGGTTCGAGTGCAAGCGCTGCCGGATTGTCTACCAGGAACCGGAACCGCGCCTCTTCTCCTTTAACAATCCTTACGGCGCCTGTCCCCGCTGCCAGGGATTCGGCAATACCGTCGATTTTGATCTTGGTCTCGTAATCCCGGACCAGAACAAGACCCTGGGGGAGGGCGCGGTCGAACCTTGGACCAAGCCGCGTTACAAGGGGCCGTTCAACGAAATGAAACGGCTGGCTCGCGCCAAAGGGGTTCCGCTCGACGTGCCCTACCATCGCCTTAGTGCCGCGCAGCGGCGTTGGCTGACGGAGGGCGACACCGAATTCTTTGGCATTCGCGGGTTCTTCGAATACCTGGAGCGCAAGAAGTACAAGCTGCACGTGCGCGTCTTCCTCAGCCGGTATCGCGGCTACACGCTGTGCCCCGACTGCCACGGCGGCCGGGTACGCCGCGAGGCAATGAACGTCCGCGTGCAGGGGAAGACCATCACCGAGGTTTGCAGCCTCTCCATCCAGGAGGCGCATCGTTTTTTTAACGAGCTCGAGCTCAGCGCGATGCAGCAAAAGGTGGCGGACAAGGTGCTGGAGGAAGTCCGCTCGCGTCTTAAGTACCTCTACGAGGTAGGGCTGGAGTACCTCACGCTGGATCGGCTGGCTTCCACGCTCTCGGGCGGCGAATCACAGCGCATTCAGCTTGCCACCTCGCTCGGATCAAACCTGGTGGGCGCGCTCTACGTCCTCGACGAACCTTCCATCGGCCTGCACGCGCGCGACACCGGCCGGCTGATCGAAATCCTCAAGACTCTGCGCGATATCGGCAACACGATCCTGGTGGTGGAGCACGATCCGGAAATGATGCGCGCCGCCGACCGCATGATCGACCTGGGGCCCGGTGCCGGAGAGAACGGCGGCCGGCTGATTTATCAGGGCAGCTTTGCCGGCCTGGTGGCGGACCCGCGGTCCCTTACCGGGCGTTATCTATCTGGCGAACTCAAGATTCCGCTGCCAGGCGTAAGGCAAAAACCCGAAAAAGGCTGGCTGCGCATCAGCGGCGCGCGCCAGCACAACCTGAAATCGATCGATGTGGACATCCCGCTGGGTCTCATGGTCTCGGTCAGCGGCGTTTCCGGTTCCGGCAAATCGACCCTGGTCCACGACGTTCTGTACCACGGGCTGATGGCGCAGCGCGGTGTCGCTGCGCCGCGCGCCGAATACTCGCGCCTGGAAGTGCCCCAGTGGCTGGGCGATGTGGTGCTGGTGGACCAGTCGCCGTTGGGACGCACGCCGCGCTCCAATCCCGTGACTTACATTAAGGCGTTCGATGCCATTCGCGAAGTGTTTGCGTCTACGCCGGAAGCCCGCAAGCACGGCTACGGTCCCGGACACTTCTCCTTCAATATTCCCGGCGGCCGCTGCGAGACGTGTCAGGGCGACGGCACGGTGACTGTGGAAATGCAGTTCCTTGCCGACGTCGAACTGGTGTGCGAAGAGTGCCGCGGTCGACGGTTCAAATCGAGCGTTCTGGAAGTGCTGTACAAGGGAAAGAGCATCTACGACGTGCTCCAGATGACGGTGCGCGAGGCGCTGGTTTTCTTCTCCGGCGTGCGCAAGATCGCTGCCAGGCTCCGCGTGCTTGAGGAAGTGGGCCTCGGTTATCTGCGTCTGGGCCAGTCCGCGACCACCCTTTCCGGCGGTGAGGCGCAGCGCGTGCGCCTGGCGGCCCATCTCGCCGAGCGCACCAGCGAGAACACCCTCTTTATCTTCGACGAGCCCACCACGGGCCTGCACTTCGAGGACATCAATAAGCTGCTGGCCGCCTTTCGCAAGCTGATCGAGGCCGGAGCGAGTGTGCTGATTATCGAGCACAACCTCGACGTTCTGAAAACGGCAGACTGGATTATCGATCTGGGACCGGAGGGGGGCGAGGCGGGCGGCCACGTGGTCGCCGCCGGACCCCCGGAGTTGATCGCGAAAAATGCCGCTTCGCATACGGGCAGGTACCTAAGGGAACAGGGAACAGGGAATAGGGAATAGGGGACAGGGAACATGGAGGAGGGAAAAGGGAAAAGTCGAGAACAGGGAAGAGGCAAGAGGGAAGAGGGAAGAGGGAAAGGGGACCAGTTGGTCCGGCTCAGAGGTTCCCTCTATGCCCTGTTCCCTGTTCCCTATTCCCTCTTCATCGTTCTCTTCCTCTTCGCCGGCTCGCTTTCGCTGGCTGGCCAGACCTCCAAGAAGCCCTCCCCGCCTCCGCCCCAGACTGATATTTCCGCTTTGCTAAAGACAGCGCAAGACTCTCTCGAGCACCAGGATTTCCAGACGGCAGCAAAAAGCCTGAAGATTGTCGTCGCCAGTCAGCCGGACCTGGTAGCCGCATGGTTCGATCTTGGTTATGCCGAGAGCGGGTTGCACGAACCTGACGAGGCCGCGAAGGATTACCGGAAGGCAATTGAGCTTCAGCCTGACCTTTATCCCGCACGATTGAATCTGGGGATCCTGCTGCTCGAGGACCATCGTCCCGACGAGGCGGCGGAGCAATTGGCCAAGGCTGTGGAGTTGAAGGCGCAGGATGCGCGCGCGCACCTTTATTACGCGCGTGCGCTCAATCTGGCGGGCAAACCGGACCTGGCCGTAGATCAGTTCAAGGAGTCGATACGCCTCGACCCCACGCAGGCCACGGCCCACTACGAGCTGGCCCAGATCGATTTGCAGCGGAAGAGCTATGACGATGCGCGCCTTTTGTTTGAGAAGGCGACCCAGCTCGATCCAAAACTTGCTCAGGCACAACTGGGTTGGGCGCTCGCACTCGAAGGCTTGAACCAACCGGCCCCCGCTGCCGAGCACTTTGGATCCTATCTCGCGGCAAAACCGGACGATCTCGAAACTCGCTTTCATCTGGCGCGGGTCTATCTGCGCTTGGGCAAGAATCAGCAGGCGTGTGACGATCTTGAGAAGGTCTACGAGGCCAGCCCTCAAATGGCGGGCGTAGCAGCTGCCCTGGGCGACGTGAACGCTCTGCTCAAAGACCTGCCCCAGTCGGAACGGTTCTACAAACAGGCGCTGGTGGCAACGCCCGGCTCAGCCGACTTACATCGCGCCCTCGGCCAGACGCTGCTCGACGAGCAGAAGTACACCGAAGCGGAGTCCGAGTTCCGCGCCAGCCTGAAGATCGACGGGCACAACGCCGACGCGGCCAAGGGGCTGGCTACCAGCCTCTACATGCAAAAGCGCTATGCCGAGGCGATTCCGTTGATCGAGGCGCTCCTTCGCGAGCCGCAACCTCCGCCAGGACTCTATTTCATTCTGGCTACTTGTTACGACGACCTGAAAGACCGGCCCAAGGCCCTGGAGAACTATGAGAAATTCCTCTCGCTTTCCCAGGGCGTGCTTCCCGACAACGAGTGGCAGGCTCGTCAGCGCGCCAAGTTGCTTCGGCGGGAGCTTCGGAAGTAGAGCATGAAAATTGGGACTCATTCGCCGCTCGCGGCTGAAAGCTGGTGGCTTTTTCCACCTGCAGAGCGTACGAAATCCGTGGACTAGAGTCCAAGCTCGCGCTGCACCGACTCCGCGAACTGGTCGATGCCGGCCAGTGGCTGGACTGCGATTCCGTTCTCCTCCAACAGACTCTCGGTATAGAAGGCGGCCGGGAATCCCGCGACGGCGCGCGCTTCGACCACGGCCGTAAGGCCCACCGCTTCACGCTTTCGCGCCGTAGTCATGGTGAAGACCAGCGCCCTCGCCAGCATGGTATCGCGCTGCAGCGAGAGGGCGTGGATCAGCTTGATGCGCGAGACCGGGGCAGACGGCGAAGGGAGCGTCGCCCCCTGGCCGATCCGGGCCTCGGAAACCGTTCGGTATCCGTAGTCGAAGACGAAAGGATCTCCTTTGCCGGTCCACTGGGCGGCGGGGACGCGCTTCTCGATCCGTTCCCAGGCACCGGCCCGCGCCAGCGCTGCGGTGAGTCGTTGCTTGATCCTCAGGCGCGTATCATCGGGTGCCGCGCTCCTCGAGGGCGCGCCGACATAACGCGCGAACAGTCGCCGGATCTCGCTTTGCGGATCGGCCAGCAGGCAAGGGCGAGGATCGCTGACTTGAATCAGATTGGAGTACGACTCCTGCATCTCGCGGATGTAGGCTTCGAGGTCGTCGCCGCGGTGGTCGATCTCATGATCGAAGTGTTGTGGCAGGGCGCGCAACAGTTCCAGGTCGGCGCCCGCGTGCAGCCGCCTGACGCGACGGAAGTCGTCCGTGAAAAGGCAGCCAAGGTACTTCTCTTCCGGGCTGTGCACGAACACACCGATGTTGAGTGCTTCGTCGCGTTGCAAGTCGGGGACGTAACGCAGAAGGAAGAAATAGCACCGCTTCAATTTTAGTTCGCTGCTCATCGGTGATGGAGAAAAGCAGAAAGAGAAGGCCGTTCCGGTCCTGCCTACTATATTCTACCTGCCTACCGCCTACTGCGCTGCCTACTGTTCTTCTCACTCCCAATTAGGAAAAGGGCGCCACGCGCTGTTCTTGGCGTCGATCAGGGCCTGGCGCAGGCCGCGACGTCGCTCGTAGAGTTGAGTCGCCAAGCCAAAGAGTCGCTCCGATGCGTCGTCACACCACTCTGCTGGAATTCCCTCGGCACACTCTTCCATGTCGCTTTGCCGCAAGTTCTCGACAGCGGAGAGAAAGGGCTCAAACGACTGCAATCCGCGAACGCCTTCATAGACCAGCCGCCGCGGGTAGAGGCCGCGAAGGGGATTATCGGGAAAGTTCCACTCACCGTCGTTGAAGCAGAAGCCTTGATCGATGAGCCAGGCAGAGTACGCCGCGTCTGCTTCCGCCCGATGGAACACCACCTGGCGCCCGTCACAGTTGCAAGTCCATTTGTCGAAGACGAGCGCACCGGAAAAAACCGACTGCAAGTTCGCGACGCGGCGAAGCAGCCGGTCGGGCAAAAAATCCACCACCAGGGCTTCACCGTCAGGTCCGGGATAACGCGACCCGAAGTGCAAGCCGGTAATCTGGTGTTTCGCCGCGATGTCCGAATCGGAGGGAACGAAGGACGGACTGTGCCGGACCAACTCCCTCGAGATCTCGACGAATGCCGCCGGAGGCACCGGAAGGTGGATCAGGGTGGCTAGTCGCGTCGCCAGCATCTCGTTGGCGAGCACCCTCACGTGCTGAGGGTTATCACGGAACTTGACCACGTAGCTCTCGCCATCGTCGCA
>Ga0335078_10018466_pt1 | contig 10370 bp, 5 predicted proteins | sample Lox_Sample_32_FD_206711 | JGI IMG/M metagenome (GOLD analysis project Ga0335078, IMG submission 206711) | Soil microbial communities from Loxahatchee National Wildlife Refuge, Florida, United States - Lox_Sample_3.2 | ecosystem: Environmental > Terrestrial > Soil > Wetlands | place: USA: Florida...
ACACGCCTTTTCCGAAACCCCTGCATTGAACGCCAAAGACTTCGCCGCCAAAAACCAGCGAAAAAAGTTACAATCAGTTCTTCCGTGACGAAGTTCGGTTAGCGCGGTAAGCACGAGCAGAGCAAAGCAGCATCTGCCATCCTGAGCGCAGCGAAGGATCTCTGCAGTTGATCGTAATTCGCTGAAGCAACGAGAACGGCAGTGATCCTTCGCTGCGCTCAGGATGACGCCTCTTTTCCCGCATTTTCCTGCTGAGTGGAGTTTCTCGTGAGCCCCGTATGACCCGATTGATTCAAGTCATCACCGCCCGCGACCCGGAAACCCGCAATGGCTCGCTGGATGCGCTTTGCCGCGCCGCGTCGCTCGAAGAACTGCTGGCCGAATGCGAGGCGCTCGACCGTTTCCGCCGCTCGAGCGATAATCTCTACGAGCGGGTGCGCGCCCTGTTCTTCCTTTATGCTATCCACAGATTTCACCTTCTCGCCAGGCGGGACATCGAAACCCGGTGTCGGATTCCATTCGGCGGCTACGTCAATCTTCTGAAGCGCCGCTTCGAGGAGGCGATCGATATTTTCCTGGCGCAGCAGGCTGCAGAGGGTCCGAGTGCTCCCATTTCGAGCGCGCTTGCCGCCGGCTATCACGCTCTCGGTTTTCAAACCCTCGCCGATCAGGTGCGTCGCAGCGTCCGCTCGGTGCGCGGCAACCAGTGGATGTTCCGCGCCGCTCACCCCGACGACGCGCCGCTACGCATTCGCCCGGAATTGCTGAAGCGCGAGGACTCGAGTCAACTTTTTCCGATTTTGTGTGAGGCCACGCCGGTCCGCATGGACCTCAGCCACAGTGGTTGGAGCGACATCTTCTTCCTGGGGATGGACTTTCCGGAAGGCGCCCGGGTGCTGAACATTTCGATTGACCTCAGCGTGCGCGGCTCCGGCAGACCGCGACCGCCCGTGGAAGCCTGGTTTCGCGTTATCGATCAGCCGGTGTTGCGTCTGGTCAGCACCGACCTCAAGAGCAGCGCTGAAATCAGCACCATATCCGAAGTCTTTGATTTCGCACGCGACTATCTCGGCCTGCTTAAGGCCGCGGTAATCGCCTCCGGCATTGTTCCGCCGGGAATGGAGGGCGCCACTCAGCCGCTGGCAGACGTTCTGATGCGCCTCACGGGCAGGGCCGGGTGCGGCATCGAGATCGTAAGCAAGGTGAATGACATCCCGCGAGGTTCACGCCTGGCGGTCTCCACCAGTCTTCTCGCCTCGCTCATTTCCGTGTGCATGCGCGCCACCAACCAGATTCACTCCCTTACCGGCGACTTGGAAGAGCACGACCGGCGCCTCGTGGCGGCGCGCGCCATCCTGGGCGAATGGCTGGGGGGGTCGGGCGGTGGCTGGCAGGATTCCGGCGGTGTATGGCCTGGAATCAAGCTCATCTACGGCGTGTTGGCCGAGGAAGGCGATCCCGAATTCGGCGTCAGCCGGGGGCGCTTGCTGCCGGATCACCGCATCTTCCAGCGCCAGGATGTGCCGCCGGAAATTCGCGACAAACTCCAACGCAGTCTGGTGCTCGTTCATGGCGGCATGGCGCAAGACGTGGGCCCGATCCTGGAGATGGTAACTGAGAAGTACCTGCTTCGTTCGGAGAGCGAATGGCGCGCGCGCCGAGACGCCACTCACATCCTGGACGACCTCATCGGCCACCTGAAAAACGGCGACATCAAGGCTATTGGCGCCGCGACCGAGCACAACTTCGAAGGCCCTATACAGACCATTATTCCCTGGGCCGGCAATCTCTACACGGACACCCTGATTCGCCGCGTGCGCATGGAAATGGGCGACGATTTCTGGGGCTTTTGGATGCTTGGCGGAATGTCGGGCGGCGGCATGGGATTCCTTTTCAATCCGGACCGGAAGGGATCCGCCGAGGAGCGCTTGCAGATCATTATGAGCGATACCCGGCGCCGCATGGAGTCGTCAGTTCCCTTCGCCATGGAACCTGTGGTGTACGACTTCGCGCTCAACGAACGTGGCACGGAGGCCACCCTGCTGCGCGGCGGCTCCGCCCTGATGCCGGCGTCGTATTACCAACTGATAGTCCCGCCGCTCCTGCGCATCGAATCCCGCCTGCTGTCGCCCGCCCGCCGCGCGGAACTCGAGCGGTTCACGGCTGCCTGCCACGAACTCGCGGAGTTTCAGGGCATGGTTCAGCATGTGTTCGAACACCTGATCCCGCACAGTGCACCTCAGTCGGACCGTGCCCAGAGCCTCGAGGCCCTCCTCGAGGCGCACGCCTTCGACCGAATGGAACACGAGCAGATCCAGGCGGACCTGCGAAGCGGCAGGGTCGGCCTGGCGCAGAACCGCCTCCCTGCGAGCAGCCGGATTACCGATGTCAGCCCCGATGACCTGTTTGATGCTACGCGAGAGATCGCGCCGCGCTACCGGAATATCGGCGCGGATGCGTTGGCGGCCGGGATGGTGGCCGTGGTCTCGTTTGCGGGAGGCGCGGGGAGCCGCTGGACAAAGGGCGCAGGGGTTGTCAAAGCTCTCAATCCGTTCTGCAAACTGGGAGCCGGCCGGCGCACCTTTGTTGAGGCACACCTTGCCAAAAGCCGCCAGACGAATCGCCTTTATGGCACTTTGCTGCCCCACGTCATTACCACGAGCTACCTGACCCACGATGCCATTGAGGCGCATCTCGGCGCCAAAGGGAACTACGGCTACACCGGCCCGCTGCTCCTTTCCCCCGGCCGAGCCATCGGCCTGCGCCTGGTGCCGATGGAGCGTGACCTGCGTTTTGCCTGGGAAGAAATGCCGCAGCAGTTGCTCGACGAGCAGGCCGAGAAAGTTCGCGAGAGTTTACACGCTTCGCTGATCGCCTGGGCGCGGCAAATGGGCGAAGGCGCGAGCTACACCGACAACGTACCTCTCCAGTGCCTGCATCCCGTCGGCCACTGGTACGAACTGCCGAACCTCGTCCGCAATGGCACGCTGGTTCGATTGTTCGAAGAAAGGCCGCAATTGAAGTATCTGCTGGTGCACAACATCGATACCACGGGAGCCAATGTCGATGCCGGGCTGCTAGGCTACCACATCGAGCAGGGGGCGGCCCTCACGACGGAGGTGATCTCCCGCCACATCGAAGACCGGGGCGGCGGCCTGGCCCATATCGACGGCCGCCTGCGCCTCATCGAGGGCCTCGCCCTGCCCAGCGACGAGGTTGAATCGAGCCTGTCGTGGTACAACAGCGCGACCTATTGGATCGACATTGACCAACTTCTGGCCGTTTTCGGACTGGCTCGCGGCGACTTGACGAACCTCGAACTTCTCAATACTGCGATCCGCAACCTGGCGGCCCGCATGCCTACTTACATCACGCTAAAGGACGTTAAGAAGCGCTGGGGCAAAGGCCAGGAGGACGTATTTCCAGTGGCCCAGTTCGAGAAGCTTTGGGGAGATATGACCGCCTTGCCCGAATTGAAATGCCGGTTTGTAGCCGTGCCACGCACGCGCGGGCAGCAGCTTAAAGAACCGGCTCAACTCGACGGCTGGCTGCGCGACGGTTCCGCCGCGTACGTTGAGTCGTTGTGCGATTTTTGAGTCGGACTCGAGAGGAGTCAAGCCATCGGCGCACCGGAAGGCTTTGTAGTCCAGAAACGGATAATTGAGCCGTGTCAGCTTGTTGGATCTGAAATCTGAAATCTGGAATTTGAAATTGGAACTCCGCAATGCCGTTTCTGATGCGGTTACGAGACGCGGAAACCCGATCTTCATCTGCTCATCTGTCCAATTGCCTACCTGCCGAACTGCCTACCTGCCCACTTTCTCGCTGAAAAACTTCGCCATAATCTCCAGCGCTTCCTTCGTCTCCGGCAAGCGGTAGTCATACCAGAAGGCATGGGGCAGCGCTTCGAATACCACAAGCTGCGCGTCGACGCCGGCCCGCAGGAAAGCGCGATGTAGTATGGTCGTTCCGCTCAGCAGCAGATCGCGCGTACTGGTCACGAAGAGCGTGGGCGGAAATCCCTGCAAGTTGGCATAAAAGGGCGAAAGCACCGGATCTTGGGGATCGGTATTTCCCACGTACGCCAGTGCGTGAGGGTGCCCCGAGGGCGGGTCGAGGTGCCCTGACCATCCCCAAATGGTAAAGAGAGCGTCCGAATCCGCCGCCTGGCTCAGATCGCCGGTCCCGGAAAAAACGCCGAGTGCGGCGGGGAGGGGCAGACCGTCTCGCCGCAAGCGGGCCGCAGCTTCGGCGGTCAGAATAGCTCCCGCGGAGGTCCCAAACAGCCCAATCTGGCTGTGCTTATGGTTCTTCAAGAGCTCTTTGTAGACCGCCTCCGTGTCGTCAACCGCGGCCGGAAACGGGTGCTCCGGAGCAAGCCGGTAGTAAACGGAAACTACGGGAATTTTGGTGAGGTAGGATATGGGGACGCCCTCCACAAGCGAGCCCGAATCCGAGTTGAACCCCCCGCCATGAACATTGATCAGAACGCGGTCGCCCATTTTGGAAGCCTGTAACCCCTTGGGAGTAACCACATCGCAGCGCACTCCTCCCAGAGTTTGTTCCCGGATGTCTACCGGGTAAAGTTTGCGAGCCTCCTCTGCCCGGCCCTTTCGGAATGCGTCGGTTAGCGCGCGCCGCTCAGTCAGAGTCGGCTCAGGTCCCGAGGGGCCGGGCCGTGAGATAAGCTTCTGCGCTTCAGGGCTGATCGTCCTCGGCACGGGGATGACCCGCGTGACGTGTGCCGTCCCGTTCGCGTCCACGCTGCACGTGTCCGCCGTCGCGGTTGACGCGCTTTGCTGAGCCCAGAGCCGGGAAGAATAACCTTGAATGTCAAGCCGTGGCGGCGCCACCAGCCAAAGCGCCCCGAACAGTAAGGCCAGCCTGCCCGTCAGAGGCCAAAGTCCCCGGATTCGCATCACTTCCTCCTTTGATTGCTTTCAGTTACAGCGCATTATCAGAACACAATTCAGGCTGTCGGTGCAACCAGCAAGGAGCTGCTCGAAACGCTTCCGCCGAGCGTCTGGGCTCCGCCCCCGCCGACGCTTGCAATTCGTGCTCATCCGATCAGTGTTCTCTGCCGAATATAGGGTGAAAGGCAAACCGGCTTCGGGGACCCGCTCCTGTAAGTCACAGGGCGGAGCTACAAGCGGAAGAACGGGGTCAGGTTTTCGCAAGCAAAAGGAGCAATGGAATGAGTCTGCTGATTGACGACTTATCGCGCATCATCGCCAGTCCTATGCCACGCCGCAAGGCGTTGCGGCTGGCCGGAAACATGTTGGGCGGGGGCATCTTGGCTTACTTGGGTTTAGGGAGGGCTTCCCGTGGCCACGCACAGCCGACCCGCTCCTGTGGCACCCACCAGATCCAATGCGGCTCAACATGCTGCGACTCGGTTGAGACCTGCTGCGGCGGAAGATGCTACGGCCCCGACGCCAAGGAACACGCGGATTGCTGTGGCAGCGTGCTTTGCAGCAAGGCTGCCCAACAGTGCTGCACTGACCACTGCTGCCGGAAGACGGAGTCCTGCTGCGGCTCCAGGTGCTGCGCGTCTGGCCAAGCCTGCTGCCATGGCAAGTGCTGTGCTCCTGGTCAGGTTTGTTGTGGCTCCACTTGCTGCGGGGAAGGTTATGTTTGCTGCAATAACCGCTGCGTGCCGCGGAGGCCATCGCAAAGCAGTCCTTGTTCCAGTTAACAGGATCTGCGGGCGGAACACCAGATTACGGAAGCTGGGAAGGGGATGACTCCTTGATTCTCTCAAAACGGGCAAAAGCTGAATTGGCGGTGTTGTTTACTCAACTCGTCTTGACTTGCCTGGTCGGGACAGCGTCGGCTCAGGATGTGATATCGCCCCAGGCGCCGGTTACCAGTGCGGGCGCTAGCGCAAGCGATTCCACCCTCGCTTGGAGCAGGCAACGATACGTCATTGCGAGGGACGATCTTTTGGAAATCAACGTCGTGGGCGTGCAAGAGCTGTCGCGCGAATACCGGGTGGATGGGGATGGGATGATTACTTTACCCATGCTTTCACGGCCGGTGAAAGCGGTGGGCCTCTCGCTGGATCAGCTTTCGAAGAGCATTGGCGAATGCCTTGTGGGCGCCGGGTTGCTTCGCGACCCGCAGATAACTGCGAGTGTGAAGGCTTCGCCCTGGAACACCGTCGTGCTTTCCGGCGCGGCGAAGAAGCCGGGTGTTTATCCTGTCTACGGCCATACCACGCTCCTGGAACTGCTGACCGAGGCGGAAGGTTTGAGCGACGATGCGGGAAACACCGCAATAGTCACGCGCGCGGAGAAGGCCCCTTCGAGGGCGGAGTCGAACTCCCTGGCGCATGCCGGCGACACGAACTCGGCTCTCTTGAAAGTTGATGTGAGTCGCCTCTGGCGGAGCGGCGACGCCGGCCTGGACGTGGACTTGTATTCGGGCGATCGGGTTACGGTCGAACGGGCAGGAATCGTCTATGTCCTGGGTGCAGTGAATCGGGCGGGGGGCTTCGTCCTCACCAACGATCAGGAGCAGATGACAGTGCTTCGGGCCATTGCTTTGGCGGGCAATTTCACGCGTGAGGCGAAAGCTTCTCATGCTGTCATCATCCGCAAGCAATCGAGCGCTCCGGGCGGAAAGCAGGAAGTCCGCGTGGATCTCAAGAAAGTTCTGTCGAGTCAGGCTCCGGATCAACCACTGCTGGCCAGCGATATCCTTTACGTGCCTGAAAGCGGGGCCAAGAGAACGATTGATACGGTCGTTAACACTGCGGTGTACACGTCGATTTGGCGATTGCCGTATTAGGGAATGGGGAACAATGGCGGAAAATGACAAGCTGATTCCTGTAAGTTCGGTTACTTCTGATCGCCTGGGATATTCCGGTTACCCGGTTACGGATCTCGAGCCAAGCGGACCGGAGGCGTACTCATTCCAGAGCTATTGGGAGATCTTGAGAAAGCGCCGCAGCACTGTTTTCGCCGTCTCATTCCTCGTCACGCTTCTCGTGACCGTGGTTGTATACCGAATGAAGCCGATATACCGGGCGACGGCGCGGATGGAGGTGCAGGCGGAGACGCCGGCCCTGCAGTCGCTCAACGAGCTCAGTCCCAGTGCGGCGACCGACGCGGCGTTTCTCCAAACTCAGGTCGATCTCTTGCAGAACAACAACCTGGCTTGGCAAACCATGCAGGAACTGGGGCTGGCGAACGGCAACCCGGAACTCGCGGCCGGAGGAGATCTCTGGCCCCTGAGCGGCAGTCGCCCGACGGCGGCAAACCCCGCTGGCCTGATCCGGAGCTTCAAGAAGCACCTTCACATCGAACTGCTTAACGAGAGCAGGCTGGTGGAAGTCAGCTTCGAAAGCGAAGACTCGGACCTGGCGGCGCGGGCGGCCAATACGCTGGTCAAGAATTACGTGGAAGCTAACTTTCGCTCCAAGTACGAAACCACCCGGCAGGCTTCCGCATGGATGGAGCAGCAACTCGATGAACTCAAGGCTAAAGTGGAGAAAGCCCAGCAGGCGCTGGTGGACTATGAGCGGGAATACTCGATCACTAACTTGGGCGACAAAGAGAACGTCGTACAACAACGGCTGGCGCAGTTGAGCACCGATCTGACCGCCGCCCAGGTCGAGCGCGCCAACAAGCAATCGGTCTATGATTCGGTGCGGAACAACAATGCCGAGGCTGCGGTCATCGCGGAGGACGCGCTCCTGGGACAATTGGAGTCGAAAAACGCTGAACTCCACACGGAATATGCAGCGGCCACTTCTCAATATGGCCCGAATTTTTACAAGGTCAAACAACTGGGTAATCAGATCAGCGAAGTCGAAGGGCTGATCGACCGCGAGCGAAAGCGGATCATGGAACGAATTGAAAGCGATTATCGAACCGCCGCGCGGCGCGAGCAGCTCCTGGCCCAGGACGTTTCCGCTCAAAAATCTGAAGTGGAAAAACTGAACCAGCTGCTCATTAAGTACACCATCCTGAAGGGGGATTTCGAAACCAACCAGCAACTTTATGATGAACTGCTGAAGCGCCTCAAAGACGCTACGGTTTCGGTGAGTTTGCGCGCCACCAGCGTTCGCTTGGCCGATGCTGCGCTGGTGCCTACTGCGCCCATCCGCCCGGACAAACGAGTGGACATTGCTGTAGGGCTTCTGGTGGGGCTAATTCTCGGTTTAACTCTGGCGTTTATTCGGGAGGGTTTGGATCGCACGGTCAAGACGGCGGAGGACATCGAAAATCAAATTGCGATTCCCACTTTAGCCGTAATCCCGCTGGGCGCGAAATCCCGGGGTCGATATGGCCGGTACTTCGCACGTGAATCGCAGAAGCTGCCGGGTAATGGAAACTTGGGATTGTCAATTGTGAACGCGCCCGGGTCGGAAATGGCGGAGTCCTTCCGAGTCTTGCGTACTTCAATTCTGCTATCCGGTTCCCCACAGCCGCCGCAAGTGTTGCTGGTTACGAGTGCGCATCCCAGTGAAGGGAAGACTTTCGCTTCAGTCAACTTGGCGTTGGCGCTGGCCCAGCGCGGCGGCCGGGTGCTGCTGGTTGACGGCGATCTGCGCAAGCCAACCGTGTTGAAGGCCCTTGGGCTGGGAAATGGTGAGAGCGAGGGAAAAGGGCTGAGCAGCTATCTCACCGGTGGGCAGGGCATCGATTCGGCGCTCGTGTCGTTCACGGCGCTTCCCAATCTATCAGTGCTGCCTTCGGGGCCGATTCCCTCCAATCCCGCCGAACTGGTTTCCTCCCCCGCCATGGGGACGCTCGTGAGTGAGTTACGCCAGCGCTTCGAGCACATCGTACTCGACTCGCCTCCTTTGTTGCTGGTAACGGACGGAATTCTCCTCTCGACCTTGGCAGACGGCGTGGTGCTGGTTGTGGAAAGTGGCTCGACGTCACGCGGCGCGTTGCACCGAGTTCGTCAAATCCTGGATCGGTCCGGTGCCAAGACCTTGGGCGCGGTCCTCAATAAGCTGGACGACCGGATGGACGGCTACAATACTTCTCGTTATAAATATTACGGTTATTACTACTCCCGAGAGGCCCCTGCGTCAAAAACCTCCTGACTTGAGTCTTGCCGGCGATCGCTAACGAACATGGGAGTCAAAGCAGCACGTCCCGCCGAGCGGAAGAAAACCGCAACGAACCGCAACCCGGGAGCTCTCGCGTTGATTTTCGAAATCGGCGCATCCCGCCTCTGGGCGTCAATCGACTGATCAGTCATACGATCAAGTTGCAATTGAGGGGACGGGCGAGCAAGCGAGCGAGGCGCGAGGTAATCCAAATGCTAATGCGCGACGTAGCGGTGATCGGAGCCGGGCCCGCGGGGTTGTATGCGGCTTATCGGCTGGCCTCGGCCGGCTTGGGCGTCACAGTGCTCGACGCCCAGGAGAAGGCAGGGGATAACGTGGTTTGTTCGGGTGTAATCGGCGAAGAGGCCTTTGGCCGTTTTGGTTTGCCGTCCCGGCCAGTGCTGAACCGTATTTACCGCTTGCGGGCGCTCTCGCCGGAGGGAAAAAGCCTGGAATACTGCTCCTCGACACCTCTGGCCCGAGTGGTCGACAAAGCAGAGTTTAATCGCGAATTGGCCGATCTGGCACGTGCCGCTGGTGCCGAATTGCGGTTCGGCCGTCTAGTCGAGGCTATAGTGCGCGAAGATAATGGCGCGATTTTACGGTTCCGCTCCCGGTCTGGCGCGAGCGAAAAAATGGGAGCGAAAGTGGCGGTGATAGCTTCCGGAGTGGGTGGAACACTGAATGGGGCGTTGGGACTTGTGAAGCCTCGCGAATACCTACGGGCCGTGCAGGCTGACATCCCGCTGGGTACGGATGGCGCTATGAACCCCACCGAGATTTATTTGGGAAGATCCGTCGCGCCCGGAGCATTCGGATGGAAGATTCCTCTGGGACACGGCCGGGTTCGTTTGGGATTAATGAGTCTCAAGGACCCACGGCCCTATTTCAGTGCGCTCCTGCAAAGAGTGGCGCCCGGACTGGATATGGGCGAGGCCAAAATCCGCCAGAAGGCCATCGGGCAGATGCCGGTCGGAAACTGTGTTGCGGATCGCGTCGTAGCTATCGGGGAAGCAGCCGTGCACGTGAAGACTTCGACGGGAGGCGGAATCTACTTCGGCATGCTCTCGGCCGAGATGGCTGCCGAGGTTATCCTACGCGCTTTCCAAAAGGGCGATTTCACCGCACGAACCTTGGGCGAGTTCGAACGCTACTGGAAGACTGCGTTTGGCACTGAGTTGTGGGCTGGGTACCTCGCCCGGAAGATTACCGGGCAGCTGTCTGACAGCCTTATTGAAAAGACCTTTGAAAGGGCAAAAAGAATAGCGCTCGTGAGAAGGATCAAGGGCGAGTTGAACTTTGATTG
>Ga0335078_10018467_pt1 | contig 10369 bp, 12 predicted proteins | sample Lox_Sample_32_FD_206711 | JGI IMG/M metagenome (GOLD analysis project Ga0335078, IMG submission 206711) | Soil microbial communities from Loxahatchee National Wildlife Refuge, Florida, United States - Lox_Sample_3.2 | ecosystem: Environmental > Terrestrial > Soil > Wetlands | place: USA...
ACCGGCAGGTTGTGGCGTCCGCCGTACACGGCCGGCAGGTCGCGCGGGCTGGGCTCGCATGGCTGACCGCGCTGCGGGCGGAACCAGTCGTCGCCGGGCTGCCTAGCGGGCTGATCGGGTTGACCGGTGCGGCCGTGCTGCGGCAGGTAGCCGCCGCCGGGCCCGCCAGGTTGGGACTCGTGCATGGCTCACCCCTAGGTCGTTTGCGACCCACCTTAAGGGAGGAAGCGGCGCCGTGGCCCCGCTCCGCCGGCCGAGCCCCGGCGGAGGCTAAATATTCATAAAACATAACATTTCGGACCAAACGGATACCGGCACGGCATGAGCCGCCCGTGTCGTTGTCAATTCGTGACCGCAATCACTTGCTAACTACATATCGAAATTGAAACGTTACTTTTCATGTGTAGGTATTTTCATGAAATTCACAGCATTTCATGAGTTAGACTGAATCAAGCTCCTGAATTCTACGTTCGTGAGAATTTGGCGGCATAAGGGTTTGTTGATCAACGGGACCCTCGTTGTGATTTTGGCGGCCGCAGGAGGCGTGACCTACCTGGAGATACAGCCGTCAAGTACTACTACCCCGCTGCAGACGACCGCGGTGCAGCAGGGCACGGTGCTGGCCACGGTCTCCTCGTCTGGCACGCTGGAGGCGGCGCAGAACCTCGGCCTCAACTTCACCACCGGCGGCAAGCTGACCAGCATCAGCGTCAAGGTCGGCCAGCATGTGAAGGCAGGCCAGCTGCTCGCCTCGGTTGATCCCACCTCAAGCCAGCAAGCCCTGACGCAGGCAGAGATGCAACTGACGGCGGCCGAGGCCCAGCTGGCCTCCGCCGAGGCGGCCGAGACCCCGACCCAGAAGAAGCTGCAGCAGGATTCGGTGTCGTCGTCGGCGCAGTCCGTGACCAGCGCGAAGCAGAACCTGGCGACCGCCGAGACGTCGTACGCGGACGACCAGACTTCTACGGACCAGTCGATCACGACCGCGGAAGACAACCTCAGCGCTGCCGACACGGTCTTGTCCGAGGACCAGCAGAAGCTGAACACCGCCGAGTCCGTCTTGAGCCAAGCCGAGCAGGCGCTGAGCACCGCCGAGTCCGCCTTGAGCACGGCCAAGCAGCAGCTGAGTGCCGCTCAGGCGGCCCTACCAACGGGAACCACCTGCACTGGTAACGCCACCGCCGACCCAGCCGCCTGCGCGACGGTCGATGCGGACCAGGCCACCGTCACCTCCGACGAGTCCACCGTTACCTCGGACACGGCCGCCGTCTCTTCCACCTCCCAAGACCAGACCGACGTGACCGACGCCCAGGACGCCGTGGCGGGACAGCAGGCGACGATAACCAGCGCCCAGAACGCCGTCACCTCCGCGCAGGACAGCCAGACGACCACCCTGGACCACGATCAGGCGACGATCACCGCCGATACGACGGCGGTGACCACCGCGGAGAAGTCTTACCAGACCGCGCTCGACACCAAGACCAATGCCGCAACCCCGGTCGTGACGACGGTCGACGCCGACATGGCGTCGGTGACCAATGACGACGTGACGGTCCAGCAAGATGAGCTGGCGCTTAAGGGCACGAAGCTGTACGCGCCGTTCGCCGGCACGGTCGCCTCGATCAGCAGCGACATCGGCGAGATCGTGTCGAGCGCGAGCGGCGGCTCGAGCTCGAGCTCAAGCGGTTCCTCAGGGTCCGGTTCTAGCGGCTCGTCAAGCTCGAGCACTAGCGAGTCCGCCGCGACCATTTCTGGTGGCGCCGGCACCGGCGCGGGCGGTGCGGGCACCTCGAACAGCGCGAGCGGCTTCATCGTGCTGACCAACCTGAGCAACCTGCTTGTGCAGGCCACCTTTGACGAGACCGACGCGACGAGCCTGAAAATCGGCGCGGCGGCGACCGTCACACCGGAGGGCATAACCGGGGCGAGCGCGATCTCGGCGACCGTGGAGGAGGTCGACCCGACGTCCACCACGAGCAGCGGAGTCGTGGACTACGGAGTCACCCTGGCCCTCACCAATCAGTCGGCCGACTTGAAGACCGGCGAGTCGGTGAGCGTGAGCGTCATCACCGGTGAGGCGAGCAACGCCATTTACGTGCCGGCGACGGCGGTCACCACGGCGGGCACCACCTCCACCGTCGTGGTCGTCGGCGCGAACAACGCGGAGCAGACCACGCTGGTCACCCTGGGCGTGCAGGGTAGCACCGACGACCAGATCCTCACCGGGCTCACCGTGGGGCAGAAGGTGCTGACGTCCACGGCGACCGCCAGTACCAGCGGCGGCGGCTTCCCAGGCGGCGGATTCCGCGTCGGCGGCGGCGGGCTTGGCGGCGGCCTCGGGGGCGGCGGGGCAGGCCGTGGCTGACGATGGGCGGAGATCGCAGGTGACCGGCGGCCCGCCGGTGATCCGGCTCGTGTCCGTGGTCAAGGTCTACGGCGCAGGGCAGGCCGCGGTTCAGGCCCTGGGCGGCGTGAGCCTGGACGTGGTGACTATGGACTATGTCGCGATCATGGGCGCGTCAGGATCCGGCAAGTCGACGATGATGAACATCATCGGCTGCCTCGACGTGCCAACCGAGGGGCGGTTCCTGATCGACGGCATCGACACGAGCTCCCTCGACGAGCAGCAGCTCGCGGTGGTGCGCAACAGGAAGATCGGCTTCGTGTTCCAGTCGTTCAACCTGATCCCCCGGATGAGCGCGCTGCGGAACGTGGAGCTGCCGCTGTCCTACGCGGGGGTGAAGTCGGCCGATCGGCGGCGCCGTGCCGAGGCGGCGCTGCACCTGGTCGGGCTGAGCGACCGGATGAACAGCCAGCCGAAGCAGCTTTCCGGCGGCCAGCAGCAGCGCATCGCGGTCGCCCGGGCGCTGGTGACGAACCCGTCCCTCATCCTGGCCGACGAGCCGACAGGAAACCTGGACACCAAGGCAAGCCGCGACCTGATGAGCGTGTTCGACCGGCTGAACGCCGCGGGGCGGACCGTGGTGCTCATAACGCACGAGGCCGACGTCGCGGCGCACGCCAAGCGCGTGATCCAGGTGCAGGACGGCCGGATCCTGGCCGACCGCCGGGTGACCGAGCCTGGCGCCCTCCCGCCGCTCCTCACCAGGCCGGGGGTACCGTCATGAGCCCGCTGCAGACGTTCCAGTTCGCGCTGGCCGGGCTGTCGGCCAACAAGCTGCGCTCCGCGCTGACCACGCTGGGCATCCTGATCGGTGTCGGCTCGGTGATCCTGCTCGTCGCGGTCGGCAACGGTTCCTCCCAGTCGATACAGAACGCCATCTCCTCACTTGGCGCCAGCTCGATCACGGTACTGCACACCGAGGGTTCGGCCAGCGGCTTCGCGTCGTCATCGTCGTCATCGTCGTCAGGCACGGCATTCGCGGAGCCGAAGGACCTCACCGTGCAGGACGCGCAGGCCCTCGCCGCGTCCGCGGGAGTGGCAAACGCTTCGCCGGTGGTCTCCGCCTCAGAGACGCTGAGCCTCGGCGCGAGCAGCGACTCGGGAGTGAGCCTGACAGGCACGTACCCGACCTACTTTCCCGCCGAGAACGACACGCTCAGTCAGGGCGCGTACTTCACCACGCAAGAGGTGACCAAGGCGCAGGACGTGGTTGTCATCGGCAGCGAGGTGGCGACCGACCTGTTCGGCACCGCCAACCCGGTGGGGCAGAGCGTGCTTGTCGCGGGCATACCGTTCACGGTCGTCGGGGTGCTCGCGTCGAAGGGCTCGAGCGGCCTGGTCAGCGCGGACAACACGGCGGTCGCCCCGCTGACCACGGTGCAGGACCAGCTGACCGGTTTCGGCACGCTGAACGACATCGTGGTCCTGGCCAAGTCGCCCGGGCAGGTCACCGCAGTGGAAGGCTCGATCACCGCGATCCTTGACCAGCGTCATGACGAGACCTCCGCCGACGCGGACTTCGACGTGCTCAGCGCGTCCACCGTGCTGTCCACGGCGACCTCCACGGCACATACGTTCACCGTGCTGCTCGGCGCCGTCGCGGCGATCTCGCTGCTGGTCGGCGGCATCGGCATCACCAACATCATGCTGGTGACGGTGACCGAGCGGACCCGTGAGATCGGCATACGCAAGGCGATCGGTGCCACTCCTGGCGTGATCCTGGCGCAGTTCCTCAGCGAGGCGACACTGCTGTCGGTGATCGGCGGGCTGCTCGGCGTCCTGGCCGGGGTGGTCGGCTCGCGGTTCCAGGTCGTCGGGGTGAAGCCCGTCATTGTGCCGTTCTCAATTCCGCTCGCGCTCGGTTTCAGCGTGCTTATCGGCCTGTTCTTCGGCGGTTTCCCCGCTAACCGCGCGGCGGGCATGCGCCCGGCTGACGCCCTGCGCTACGAGTGACCAGCGATATGAGTGAACGGACATACGAACATGTCAGAGTCAGAAGAAGAGCCAGGTAACGGTTATGACGCGGGCGACCTGCTCAACGTGCTGTCGACACCGCTCGGTAGCGACGACGAGCTGACCGCCGTGCTGACCAGGCGGCCACGGGCGAAGCTGCCCTCGGTGACGCTGGTGCTCGTGGCCCTTGTCCTGGCGAGCGCGGGCTTCATCGGCGGCATCGTGGTCGGCAAGCATTACGGCAACTCCCGCTCTGGCGGCGCGGCCGCCGCGTTCAGCCGGTTCGCCGCCGCCGGGGGCTTGCCAAGCGGGGCCGCGTCCGGTTCTGGCGGCGGCTTCGGCGGGTTCGGCGGCTCTGGAGCCGGCCGTGCAGGTACCGGAGGTACGGGTACCGGCGGGGCGTTCGGCGCGGGCAATGCCACGATTGGCACGATCAAGCTCGTCGACGGCAAGACCGTCTACGTGCAGACGACCGCGGGCGACATCGTGCAGGTGTCGACGTCGGCGGCAACGAAGGTGACGGTCAGTACCTCCGTCCCCGTCAAGGATCTGCAGCCGGGCGAGACGGTGATCGTCCTTGGCAGCAAGAACTCAAGCGGCGGTGTCGCCGCCACCAGCATCAGCCAGACCAGTCTCGGCGGCTAGGGGCCCATCCCCTTCGAGGAGATCACCATGAACGGCGGTACCGAGTTCGTCTTGCCCACTGCCCATGTCCGTGCGCGCGCCATCCGCGGCGCGCTGATCCGTACGGCACTGCCCGCGGCCGCGGCGGCATTCTTGCTGGCCGGCTGCGGCGGAGGGGGCGGCAGCGCGACCACCGCCTCCGCCAGTGCGACGTCGACCGCCGGACTGAGCGCCTTCCAGACCTGCCTGAAGCAGCACGGCGTAACGGTCTCACCTGGCCGGTTCGCCGGACGGCCGACTGGGTCCTTCTCGCCCGGCGCGTTCCCGACTGGGTCCTTCTCGCCCGGCGCGTTCCCGACCGGGTCGGCACGCCCGCGCCCGTCCTTCACCGGGACAAACGGGGCCACGTTCCAGGCCTGTGCCAAGTACGCCCCGGCCGGCTTCGCCGGTGGCGCTAACCGGGCAATCAGCAGTTCCGCCCTCACCGCCTTCAAGAGCTGCCTTGCCTCGAACGGTGTCAAGGTCACCGGCAGCACGGCCGGCGCAGTCCTGTCCCAGCTCCGCAACAGCACAGGCAAGACCGCGGCCGCGGTCCGTACCTGCCAGGTCCTCCTCCAGCCGGCCGCGCCCACGCCCAGCGCCACCTGACCGCGACCCGCGGCCTGGCCTCCAGGGCGGCGTTGCCCTGGGCGTGCCCGGTGTCAGGCCACGCCCAGGGAGAGCGGGCAGCCAGACGGCCTGCATCTCGCTTGCTTCAGCGGCGGTTGGTGAACTGCAGCGCGAAGTCGAAGTCCTTGGACTTGAGCAGGCTCATCACGGCCTGCAGGTCGTCCTTGCTCTTGGAAGAGACCCGCAACTCCTCGCCCTGGACCTGGGCCTTGACGCTCTTGGGGCCCTCGTCCCTGATGATCTTGGACACCTTCTTGGCGTTCTCCTGCGTGATGCCCTCCTTCAAGGCGACCGCGATGCGGTACTCCTTGCCGGACACCTTGGGATCGGCCGGGTCAAGGTGCTTGAGCGAGACGCCGCGCTTGACGAGCTTCTCCTTGAACACGTCCAGGACGGCGCTGGCCCGCTCCTCGCTGTTGGCGCGGATCTCCACGGCGTGCTCGCCGGACCAGGCGATGGACGCGCCGACGCCGCGGAAGTCGAACCGGGTGCTGATCTCCTTGGCGGCCTGGTTGAGCGCGTTGTCGGCTTCCTGCCGGTCGATTTTCGAGACGATGTCGAAACTGGACTCGCTTGGCATGACCCACAGCGTAGACGGGTAGGGTGCCGATCGTCACATCGGACGTTCCTGTGCTCTTCCGGTGGTCCAGGGATGGTGCCGCTGGACTCCACGTCGCGAGTACTCGCGATGTCCGCTATATTTCTCTCTGCTGCCGTCATGCGGCGGTCCCCCAGGCAGGTTGCCCGAGTGGCCAAAGGGAGCGGTCTGTAAAACCGTCGGCTCAGCCTACGTTGGTTCGAACCCAACACCTGCCACACGCTGCGAAAACGTCCCGCTAGCTGCGATATCTCGCGCTAGCGGGGCATTCTTCTTTGTTCTGCCGTGTGTCACCTTGTAGCGCTGTAGGGCGTTGTGTTGCGGTGTCCACGGACGCATGGCGGACGGGAATCGGGGCCAGGGAGCGGTGTCGGTAGCCGCTTGACGGAGGTTCCGGTGCCCGTTCCGGGGGCTGCCTGACCTTGACGTTTGCCCCCGAGTCGAGCGTCCATCCCGGTGTGTCCGCCCGCCGGCCCGCGATTCCCGGGCGAGGGCGGCCGGGAAGGCTGGTGCGGTGATGGCTGGGCGGGCGGTCCGGGAGACCGTGACGCTTGCCGGGCGGGCGGAGCGGGCGCGTGCCGCCCGCGCGTTTGTCTCTGAGGTACTCGGTTCTGAGCACCCGTGCAGAGATGACGCGATCCTGCTGGTCAGCGAGGTCTTCGGTAATTCTGTCCGGCATTCCGTCTCGTGTGCTCCTGGGGAGACGGTCACGGTGGCGGTGAGGGCCGGGGACGGCATTGTCCGGGTCGAGGTCACCGACCGCGCCGGGCCGGAGATGCCTAAGCTGCGTCTTGCCGGCCGCGATGCTGAGGGCGGGCGCGGGCTCCAGCTCGTTGCCGCCCTCGCGGCGCGATGGGGGACGCGGCGGCGCGGCGGGCGCATGCTGACCTGGTTTGAGCTGCGGCACGGCTGAACAAGCCATCACCTTGCAGCTGGATCCTGTCCTGTTGGCAAAGCCCGAGTTCGCCTGGCTCAGCGGTGTTGCCTGGGCTATGCGGGCCGGTAGTGTCGCGTACGTGACTAACCCGCACAAGTGGGTGATCCACGGCGAGCGACTGGTGGACGACACCCCTCACATCCGCGTGAGCCTGGCCGATGTCGAGCTTCCGAATCACGTTCAGTTCACGCAGTACGTTTTCCGGATGCGGCGCTGCGCGATGACCGTGGTGCTGGACGACGCGGGCGAGCGGGTGCTGATGATGCGCAGGCACCGTTTCATCGTGGACCGCTGGGTGTGGGAGCTGCCGGGCGGCTACGTGGACGAAGGCGAGGACCCTGCCGCCGCGGCGGCGCGCGAGGTGGAGGAGGAGACGGGCTGGCGCCCGCGCGGCATCGAGTTCGTCATGTCGAGCCAGCCGGTGATCGGCAACGCTGACTACCCGCAGGACTTGTACCTGGCGAACGGGGCCGAGCTCGTGGGGGAGCCGGAGGTGGACGAGACGGCCGAGGTCGCCTGGGTCCCGGTTGACGAGACTCCCGCGATGATCACCAGGGGCGAGATCCTGGGCGCGATCACCATCATCGGGGTGCAGCATGCCCTGCTGCGGCGGGCAGCCGCTCGCGTACCTCCGCCGTGAAGTCCCGGACCGCCGGGACGTCGGCTCGCGGGCGCAGCGTCTGCACGAGGTCACGGACGTAGCGGACGCTGCGGGCCGAGGTGAGGCGGACCGTCAGGTCCAGCGCCTGCCGCCCGACCGCCGACGCTTGAACGGGCTCGCCCTGGGCGGCGTAGGCGGAGGCGAGCAGAGAGAGGTTAAAGGCCCGGCCGCGGACGTAGCGGCCGTCCATGTCCAGCGATCGGCGCGCGTACCGGGCGGCGTGCCCCGCCTCGCCGAGGTCGCGGAAGCACTGCGCCATCCGGGCGGCCAGGTACGCCTCGTCAAAGTAGGAGAGCCAGGCCGGGTCGTCTTCACGGGCGGCGCGGTCGAAGGTCTGCTCCGCCCTGGCGAGGACAACGCCGCAGGCGCTGGCGTCGTTGCGGGCGGCATGGCCATGGGCTTCCATGACCAGGCACTCGGTGAGCAGGGTCGCCGACCCGTGGCGGACCGCTGCGGCCTGGGCGGCCCTGGCGAGGTCGACCGCCTCATCCGGCCGGGCCAGGTAGAGCGCCTGGTGTGCCTGGGCGGCGAGGATCTCTGCGGCGAGCGCATGATCGTCGGCGTGTCTTGCGTAGGCCAGGGCCTGGGTAAGGTAGCGCTGGGCCAGGCCGTGTTCGTCGCTGTCGTAGGCGACCCAGCCGGCTAGCTGGGACAGTTCGCCGCACGCGGCGGCGAGCTGCCGTCCGGTCTGTTCCCGGTAGCTGCCGGCAGTGAGCAGCCGCGAGACGTGATCGTCGAGGTAGGACACGACCGATGTGCGGAGCTTGCCGCCGCCGAGCCGGTTGTCCATGTCCCGGTAGGTGCGGGTCAGCTCGCGGATCGCGTCGATGTCGGCGCGCCCTACCTTGCGAGTGCCGGAGGCGGAGGGCGCGGCGGCGGGCGGGCTGGTGAGCCAGCGTAGCGCGGAGGCGGGCAGCGCGGCGGAGGTGAAGACCGCGTTGACCAGGAATCGCCTTCGCTGCACGTCGGCCCTCCAAAGAGCGGTTGAGGTGGCTATGGTTTCCGTCCAGCCGGTAGGGAGCTGCAGGCCGAGATCGACGGGCAGGTTGCTGGGCGTCATGCCCAGCTCGGTTTCGGAGACCTTACGGCCGAGGGCGTTACTCAGGACGTCGGCGGCCAGCTCAGGGACGGGCGGGCGCGGCTGCTCGCCGGCCAGCCATCGCAGGACTGATGTGTGGTCGCACCGCACGCCGGCCAGCCCCCGGGTCGCGGCGAGGTCAACCACCCTGCGCGCCAGGCCCTTGTTAGACATTGCCGCCTCGTCCAGCAGGGACCGTAGCCGGAGGTTCTCCTCCTTCAGCGCTCGCGGCACGTGCCTGCTCCTTCTACCTGTGCGGACACGGTCAGTTTGACACTGCCAAGCGCTGCGTGCGTGGTCCAGGCTGATTCACACACCCTGAGCGCACATCCGTCCCCCATTCGCGCCCTCCCGTGCGAGCCGGAGCTGAGATTCGCTGTGGTCATGGCAAGCACGCAGGTAGCTCGCGCGGCGGCCCAGCTTCATGAGGCCGCCCTGGACGTGGCGCGTGTCGCCGCCCTCCGCAGCGCTCAGCCGCAGGAACCGGCGACCGGCCCTCAGGTCCCGCAGCAGCCTGCCCTCGTCGTCAACGAGGGCGGGGGCAACAGGCCGACGACCGCTGGAACCCTCGCGGATGAGGTGGCGCAGGAAATCACGCCGGAGGCACGCCCATGACCGGCACCACGACGAAGGGGCGAACCGTGGAGCACCGACCACGCCCCACGCACCCGCCTCCTGGTCAGCCGGTGAAGGCGGTGCTCGACCTCGGCGCGCTGCCGACCGCGCCAGGCTGCGCTCGCGCGTGGACGAGGCAGATCCTGTGGGAGTGGTGGCTGGCCGCCCTGTCAGACACGACCGAGGTCATCGTCTCGGAGCTGACGACCAATGCGATGCTCGCCTCGCGCAGGGAAGGCCGCCCCTGCATCCGGCTGGTCTTGACTCTCGACGAGGGGGAGCTAGCCGTTCTCGTCCGGGACTACTGCGCCGGTTCCCCGCTTCCCAGGGACCCCGGAACCTATGACGAGGACGGACGCGGGCTGCTGCTGGTTGAGGCGCTGAGCAGCAGAACCGGCTGGTACCCGGCCAGTGACGGCATCCCCGGGAAGGTCGTCTGGGCCGTTGCCTCGGGCCACGCCGCCTAAGCCAGTCAGCGGCCGGCCGCTCCGGCACTGTCCATCCACGTCAGTGAGGAGGCCAGGTGCCAGCCACCGCACTAGCGGTAGGACCAGCCGCCCATCACCGGCCCCGCGCGCCGCCGCGCGTCTGGGCCGGAATTCACCACCAGGTATCCCGATGGAAGGAAACCACGTCATGCACACGGCTAACTCGACCGGAACCTACGACGACCCGTTTGACCTGGGCGCGGTGCTGGTCATCGATACCGCTGCCGCTAACGCGCCGCGCAGGTGCGACACGGACGACGGGTGCACGCCCACCTGCGCCTCGTCCTGCACCAGCGGTTCTTAGCGCCCTCATGTTCGGCGGGGGCCGGGAGCACCGAATCC
>Ga0335078_10018470_pt1 | contig 10369 bp, 8 predicted proteins | sample Lox_Sample_32_FD_206711 | JGI IMG/M metagenome (GOLD analysis project Ga0335078, IMG submission 206711) | Soil microbial communities from Loxahatchee National Wildlife Refuge, Florida, United States - Lox_Sample_3.2 | ecosystem: Environmental > Terrestrial > Soil > Wetlands | place: USA: Florida...
GCCCGTGCTCCGCGCGCTGAACGCTGCGATCCTCGACGGGCGCGTGGTGTTTCACGGCGCGCCCGTCGGCGAAAAAACGGAGGCGCTCGGGCGGGAGGCGGTCGTCTCGGCGGAAGAAATCGTCGCGTCGATCCCGAGCTACTTCGTCGATCCCGAGCGCGCGTGTCCGGCGACGACGTTGTATCGCTCGGTCCAAGTGCATGGCGCGATCGAAGTCGTCGCCGATGCGCGAGACAAGGCGCGCGCGCTCGCCGCGCTGCTCGCGAAGCACCAACCCGAAGGAGGGTTCGAGCCCGTCGCGCACGACCATCCGCTCTACGCGAAGACGCTCGAGAGCTTGCTCGTGTTCTCGGTGAGCCTCGAGAAGATGGACGGGAAGGCGAAGCTCGCGCAGAACCGAACGGCGCAAGAGCAACGCAAGATCGTGGAGCGACTTTGGCGGCGCGGCGAGCCCGGCGATGCGTTCGCGGCGTTCGAGGTCGCGCACGCGAATCGCGCGATGCCGCTTCCGGATTTCATGCGCGCGCCGAGCGAGCTTCGGCTCGATCTCGGTCGCGCGACGGACGCGGAGGCGTGCGCGGAGCTTCTCGCGGAAGCGTACTGGAACGATCGGTTTTCACGCGACGAGGTCGTGTGCGCGCACCGCGCGTCGACCGCGTGGATCGTCGCGCGCGAAGGCGAGCGCGTCGTCGCGAGCGCGCGCGCGATCTCCGACGGCGCGAAGTACGCGTGGGTCTACGACGTGATCGTCGCGCCCGATTGGCGCGGAAAGCGCGTCGGCGACGCCGTCGTGCGTCTACTCTTGGACCATCCCGCGGTGCGCGGCGCGCGCTTCGTGAAGCTCGGCACGCGCGACGCGATGGCGTTCTACGCGCGCATGGGGTTCGTCGAGACGCGCGAGCTCCCGCCGAGACCCTACGCGTCCACCGAAATGGTCCGCGTTCGATAGCGCGCAACTTCGCGGCGCTCGAGCCGACGTCGTCCGTGGAGGCCAATCATGGTGGACGGCATCGACCGACTCTCGAAGCAGAACGACTACGACGACGGCGACATCGACTCGCTCAAGGGGCACGAAAATGTCTCGACGAGCGCGGCGCTCAACGCGATCGGCAACCACGCCGGGCTCGGCGACACGCACGCTCTTCGCGGCCGCGACAAGACATCCGCTGACATCGTCACCGAGCATCAAGCAGCGGTTCGGGGACAATGGGGTTTTGATCCGAAGGAGGCGGCTGCTCACGGAGCGGGTGCTGCCGCGGAGCACATGGCCGAGCACGGGCTTCAAAGCGTGATGCCGCGTCTTGCCTTTCGTGCTCTCGGCGGCTTGGCGCTGCCGATTCACCTCGTCGAGCTCGGCGCGAAGATGGCCGAGTCCGTCGCGGCGGATTCGAACGCAGGTCACGATCGCGCGGAGGCGCAGGTGAAGTCGGCGATGCACGTCATGATCCTCGGCAACTTGAATGGGCTTCCGCGATCGTACGTCGACTCCGAGCGCGCGCGTTACGCGGCGGACGCGCCGGCGGGCCTCGTGCAGCGCATGACGAGCGCGCTCGCTCGCGGCGACAACGGGCTCATGGCCGTCGCGCAGCTCCACTGCGATCAAGGCATGAACGCTGCGCGCGCGATGGTCCAAGTGAAACAATCGCAGCCCGATTACTTCGCGGCGCATCCGGACGTCGCGAAGCGCGTCGCGGACGACGCTGCGTTCCGCGCCGGGTTCGAGGGCACGCTGCGCGCGCGAGAGACCGGCGAGTACGACGCCGCGATGAAGGCGCTCGATGCGCGCGACGCGCGCTACGAAGCGCACCACGTCGCGTGGAGGGGATGATGAACGAGCTCGAGAGAGATCGCGCCGACGACGCGCAGCGCGCGCGCCGACGCGATCGGCGCCGCGAAGCGGTGCTCTTCGGTTGCGTGCTCACGGCGCTGCTCGGTCCAATGGTGTACGCCGTCGTCGCGAAACCGTCGTGGCGTTCGTGCACCGAGCTCGCGGTGGTCCTCTTGCCGTACGCGGTGCTCGGTTTGTCGTGGCGCCGCGCGCGCGTCGCGTCACCCGTGCGAGAAGAGAAATCCGAAGCGGACTATCGCACCGCGCCGACGACGGCGGAACCGCGCGAGCCGCGCGATCGCAGCGACGTTATCGTGGTGGTGGCTTCGTTGCTCATCGGTGTTGCGGCCATCGCGGTCGGCGCCGTTTTCAGCGGCATCACGTGGATCGTCGGCTGCCTCGCGATACTGACGCAGAAGACGATCGAACGCCTTCGCGCGCGTCGCAACGCGCGGCTCGAGCTCGAATGGGAACGCTCGCTCGAATCAGCCGATACCTGCGAGGTTCGCGCGCGCGAGTGGACGAAGTGAGACCTCGGGCAAGAGCTCGGCGAAGCTCACGACGCTCACGTCGGGCATGTCGGTCTCGATGAGCTTGCGCACGAATCGGCGAATCTCGGGGTGCGTGAGGACGACGGGTGGACCCTCCGGCGCGTGCGCGCGACCTTCGTCGATCGCGCGGCGAATCGCAGCGACGACATCGCGCGACGGCGCGGGCGCGAGCGTGAGGAAGGCACCGTTCGGCGTGCGCGCGATCGCGCGCCGGATGGTGTCTTCGATCATCGGATCGAGCAGGTGCACGCCGAGCTGAGTCGAGCCGCGCGTGAGCCGGAAGGTGATGACGCGCCGGAGCTGACCGCGTACGAACTCGGCGAGGTTGAGTGGATCCTTCTCGGTCGACGCGACCATCGCGAGAGCCTCCAACACCGCGCGCAGATCGCGCACGCCGATGCGCTCTTCGACGAGCCTGCGGAGCACGTCGGCGAGCAGCGTGAGCGACACGGGCTTCGGCACGACGTTGCGCACGACGGCGGGCGCGAACTGCTCGAGCTCGTCGAGGAGTCGCTGCGTCTCCGACAGACCCAGAAAATCCGCGGCGCGCGCGCGCAAAAGATCGGCGGCCACGTTCGTCACGCGATCGATCGCGGCGGCTTCGTCGAGCGCCGCGTCGAGCTCGACGAGCTTCGCGGGGACTTCGTGCAGCGAGACGAGCGCATGACGCGGCGGGAGCCCGCCGACCGCGCGCACGCGCGGCGCGGGCACGGGCACCCCGAGCTCGGAGAAGATTACTTCGCGCAGCGCGATCGCGCGCGCGCGCAAACCGAGGCGCTCGCCTTCGGGCGTCGGTTGATCGTCGAGGAGGGGAGCGATGTCTTCGCTGACCTCGATGCTCCACGGAACGACCATCGGTACGAACTGCACGCCGCCGCGCGCGACGGGCTTCTGCGTCGGCTCTGTCTCGGCGCGTTGGTCTTCGCGCGTGAGCTGTCGCGCGCGCGCACGCGCGACGAAGAAGAGAACAGCGGCGATGATCAAGAACGGCGCGGCGGGAAGGCCCGGGACGATCGCGAGCAAGAACACGAACGCGGACGCGACGCGCATCGCCTTCGGCGTCCCGAAGATTTGTCGCGAGAGCTCTTCACCGAGCGGCGTGTCGGGCTCTTCGCTCGCGGTGCGCGTGACGAGCACGCCCGCCGCCGTCGAGAGTACGAGCGCGGGGATCTGCGAGACGAGCCCGTCGCCGATGGTCAGAAGACCGTAACGCTTGAGCGCTGCGACGGCGGGCAATCCCTTTTGCCCGATGCCGATCGCGAGGCCTCCCAAAATGTTCACGACGGTGATCACGAGCGACGCGATGACGTCGCCCTTCACGAATTTCATCGCGCCATCCATCGAGCCGTAGAACTGGCTCTCGCGCGCGAGCGCGCGGCGACGACGGCGCGCCTCGTTGCCGTCGATCGTTCCGGAGCGGAGCTCGGCGTCGATCGCCATTTGTTTTCCGGGCATCGCGTCGAGCACGAATCGCGCGCCGACCTCCGCGACGCGCTCGCCGCCCTTTGCGATCACGATGAACTGGATGATCGTGAGGATGAGGAACACGACGCCGCCGACGACGTAGTTCCCGCGCACGACGAACGTTCCGAACGCGCGGATGACCTCGCCAGCGTTCGCTTGGAGCAAGATCAAACGCGACGACGACACGTTGAGCGCGAGGCGGAAGAGCGTCGTGAGGAGAAGAACGGTGGGGAACGTCGCGATCGCGAGCGCGTCGGGCACGTACAAAACGACGAGCAGGATCGCGACCGACATCGACAGGTTCGTCGCGATGAGGATGTCGAGCAGCCACGTCGGCAGCGGGACGATCATCATCGCCACCACCGAAATGACGAGGACGGCGAGGCCTATGTCAGCGAGGCCGAATTTCGCTCGTCGGCCGAATCGCGTGGGTAGAGCCAGGTTGGCCACTGCATGAACTTAGGCGAAAGGCGCCGCCGCTGTATACTCGGAGATCTCGATGACCTTGAGGCGCCGATCGAGCCACAAAATGTCCGCCACGCGCGCGGGCGTGTCGTTCAAGCACAAGGGCTACGCGCTCTCGGACGTCGGCAAGAAGCGTCAATCGAACGAAGACGCGTTCTACGTCGACGATCGCATCGGGCTCTACGTCGTCGCCGACGGAATGGGCGGTCACGCGGCCGGCGAGGTCGCGAGCCAAGAAGCAGTCGAGACGATCTACGGCATGGTGAAGAGCGGCGTGCGCTCGCTGCGCGAGCTCTCCGATCCGCTCGACGACGGTGACGTCCACAAGGCGTCGCGGTTGATGGAGAGCGCCGTGCAAGCCGCGACGTACATGGTCTACTCGATGGCCGAGCTCGATCGCGGCAAGAGCGGGATGGGCACGACGATCAGCGCGATGCTCATCTTGGGCGCGTACGCGGTCACGGGACAAGTCGGCGACAGCCGCATTTATCGCGTCGTCGGCGACACCGTGGAGCAACTCACGGAAGATCACACGCTCATCGCGTGGCAGCTCAAACAAGGTTTGATCACGCCGGCGGAGGCGAAGACGTCGCCGCACCGAAACGTCATCACGCGCGCCGTCGGGAATCGCGAGTACGTCGAGGTCGACACGCGCCTCATCGCGCTCGACAAAGGCGATCGATTCCTTTTGTGCAGCGACGGCTTGCACGGTTACTTGCGCGAAGGCGACGTCGCGCCGATCGTGCGCGCGGGCGGCAACGAGGCCGTGAAAAAATTCATCGCGCTCGCGAACGAGCGCGGCGGCAAAGACAACATCACGGCCGTGCTCGTCGAAGTCGACTGACGCACCGAGAACTTGTCCTGCGGCGCCGATTTTTGGTAACGCGTGTGTCACCGAGGACACGCACGCGCGCCGTAAGTGCGCGGATCATCACCGGGCCCGAAACGTGAACTCCCAAGGAGCATGCTGAAGCTGATGAAGAACGGCCAAACGAAGGGACAGCGCATCGGGGTGATCATGGGCGGCATGAGCGCCGAGCGCGACGTGTCGCTGCGAACGGGCGAGGGCGTCGCGAAGGCGCTCGAGGAGCGCGGTCACGAGGTCGCGCGGATCACGTTCGGCTCGGGCGATTCGCTCCCCGAATTGATTCGCCTCGCGCGCATCGACGTCGCGTTCATCGCGCTCCATGGTCGCGGCGGCGAAGACGGCTGCGTCCAAGGCTTGCTCGAGCTCCTCGGAATTCCGTACACGGGATCGAACGTGCTCGCGTCGGCGCTCGCGATGGACAAGCTCAAGGCGAAGGAGATGTTTCGCCTGCACAACGTGCCGACGCCGCCGTATTACGTCGCGCAAGAGAAAGATCTCGCCGATCTCGAAGAGGTCCACGGGAGCTTCGGGTTTCCCGCGATCGTGAAGCCGCGCGGAGAAGGCTCGAGCGTCGGCGTGAGCAAGGCGAACAACTTGGCCGAGCTCGCGAGCGCGATCGAACGCGCGCTCGAGCACGACACGAGCGTGCTCGTCGAGCGCTTCGTCGCGGCGACGGAGGTCCACGTCGGAATTCTCGACGGGCGGGTGCTCGGCGCGATCGAGGTCGTTCCCCCGAAGAGCAACGGCGGGCTCTACGACTACCACGCCAAGTACACGCCGGGCGCGACCGAGTACATCTCGCCGCCGCGCATTCCGTCGACGCGTGCGCGCGGCGTGATGATGCTCGCGGAGCGCGCGGCGCGCGCGCTCGGATGCACGGGGGCCTGCAGGGTGGACGTGCTGGTCACGTCGGGCGAAAACGAATACGTGCTCGAGGTGAACACGCTTCCGGGCATGACGCCGACGTCGCTTCTCCCGAAAATCGCGGCGGCGGGCGGCATCGAGTACGGCGCGCTTTGCGAAGCGATCCTCGAGAGCGCGACGCTCCACGCGAACCTCAAGCCGCGCACGCCGAAGGAACGCCCGTCGCACGTTTCGGTGCACGAGCTCGAAGAGAGCGTCCCGCTGAAGACGGGAACGCGTTAGTTCAATCGCGAAACAAAAGCACGCTCAGATCGATGAAGCGTTGCTCTTCTTCGTCGGTGCGCGCGTCGCCTTTTTTTTCCAACACGATTTGCTCCGCGTCCGCGGCCTCGAACGCCGCGGGCTCGAGCTGCTGCGCGCCGGCGAGCGCGAAGTACGCGAACGCTTCGCGATAGCGCAGGTAGCGGGCGTGAACCTCTCGATCCATGGCGGGGCGGCCTGATCTACGATGCCGGCGCTTTGCGCGCAATCGGTTGGCTTATCTTCGTGACGGCGCTGCTGCTCGTCTCGCGCGTCGCGTTGGCGCAAGTCGTCGAACCGCCGCACATCAAGACCGAAGCGCAAGCGACGTATCCGGACGAAGCGCGCGGGCTCGCGCGCGAGGTCGTCGTGATCGTGACCATCGGCTTCGACGGGCGCGTCGAAGACGCCAAGCTCGCGGGCGATCCCGTGGACGCGCTCGACGCCGTCGCGCTCGACGCCGCGCGCCGTTACGAATTCAGTCCCGCGACGCGCGACGGCAAACCGATCAAGGCGCGCATCAAGCTCAAGCTCTCGCTCCACGCGCCGCCGAAAATCGTGGAGACGGAGGATGCGGGTGCTCCCGTGGACTCCGGCGCGCAGGCGCCGGTCGAAGACGCCGGCGGAGGGGCCGCGAGTCGAGCCGCCGACGCCGGCGCGGCGCCCGCGAACGACGTCGAAGACGTGCGCGTCCATGGAGAGCGAACGTTCGACAGCCCGACGGTGCGCTCGCTCGATCGCGCCGAGATCGAGAGCATGCCCGGCGGGCTCGGCGACGCGATTCGTCCGATCGAGTCGCTGCCCGGCGTGTCGCGCGCGCCGCCGTTCTCCGGGCTCATCATCTTGCGAGGGAGCGCGCCGCAGGACTCGCAGGTCTTCATCGATCAAGCCGCGGTGCCCGTCGCGTTCCACTTCGGCGGGCTCGCCGCGGTGGTACCAACGGAGCTTGTTAACTCGGTAGATGTGTACCCTGGTAACTTCGACGTGCAATACGGCCGCGGGATCGGCGGCATCGTCGACATCGGGTTGAAGAGCCCGCCGAAGGATCGCATCCACGCCATCGCGAAGTTCGACGCGATCGACGGGAGCGCGCTCGTGGAGGGCCCGATCTTCGACGACAAGACGCGATTCTTCGTCGCCGCGCGGCGCAGCTGGATCGAAGCGTATTTTCCCGAGCTCGCGCAGGCGCTCTCGCTCGGCGTCACCGCGTCGCCCGTCTACTACGATTACCAAGCGATGCTCGAGCGCGACGTCGGCAAGCACACGACGCTGCGCCTCGCGTTCCTCGGTTCGAACGATCGCGTCAACGTCACGCTCGCGCCTTCGCAGTCCACCGATCCCGCGTTCTCGGGCGCGCTGCAGAACGCGACGGACTTCTGGCGCCTCCAACTCCAGGCCGACGCGAAGCTCAAGGACGGGACGAAATTGTTTTCGCAGGTCTCCGTCGGACAAGACAACTTGCTCCTCGATCTCGGCGCGACGCTCAACGCGAACAGCACGGCGACGCGCGTGCAGGGGCGCGCGCAAGCGGACGTTCCGATCACGAAGGGACTGCGATTGAAGGGCGGCGTCGATCTCGAGGGAGGGCAGTGGAATTATTCGCTCACGTTCCCGCAGATCCCCGGCGCGGACTCGCCGGACATCGGCCCGCTCTTCGGACAGAAGCAGCTCACGAGCAATCGCAGCTACGGCTATTTCGATCCCGGCGCGTTCATCAACGCGGAGATTCATCCGGCGAGCACGATGCGCGTGCTCGTCGGCGTGCGCGTCGACGCGTTCGGCGCGACGGCGGGCGTCTACGTTCAGCCGCGCATGAGCATGCGATGGACCGTGCGCGGAAAAGACGACGACAAGACGACGCTCAAAGCCGCGCTCGGTTTGTACGCGCAGGCGCCGCAAATCAACGAGACCGATCCCGTCTTCGGCACGCCCGGTCTCTCCGCGAACGAAGCGACGCAAATCTCGTTCGGCATCGAGCAAGAGCTCTTGCGGCACGTCGAGCTCTCGATCGAGCCGTTCTACAAGAACCTCTTCGATCTCGTCTCGCCGATGAACGACGCGACGCAGCCGAGCGGGATTCGATACGTGAATCAAGGAACGGGGTTCGCGTACGGAGTCGAGCTGCTCGTGAAGTACAAGCCCGACAAACATTTCTCCGGATGGATCGCGTACACGATCTCGCGCAGCGAGCGCACCGATTTGCCCGGCGAGCCGAGTCACTTGTTCGAGTACGATCAGACGCACGTGCTCTCGCTTCTCGGCACGTACAACTTCGGAAACGGATGGTCCGCGGGCGCGCGGCTCCGTTACGTGTCGGGCAATCCGTACACGCCGATCGTCGGCGGGTACTTCGACAACAACGGCGGCGACTACGGGCCCGTCGACAAGCTTCCCGTGTATTCTGCACGCTTGCCGGCGTTCTTCACGCTCGACGTGCGCGTCGAACGGAAGTTCAAGATCCTGAAAGACTCGGAGCTCTCGCTCTACATCGACGTGCTGAACGCGACGAACAACCGCAACGTCGAGGGGCTCACGTTCAACTACGATTATCAAATCCACGCGACGGCCGCGGGGCTTCCGATTTTGCCGTCGCTCGGAGCGAGGCTCGAGCTATGAGCGCGCGTCGCGCCGCGTTGATGTTCGGTTGCGCGCTCTTCGCGTGCGAGGCGACCGGGTTCGAGCCCGAATACCTCGTCGACACGTTGCGCGTGCTCGCGGTGCAAGCCGACGCATCGATCGCGGCGCCGGGTCAGACCGTGCATCTCTCGACGTTGTGGGCGGATCCGCACGGCGGCAATCGCCCGATTCAATGGGCGTGGGGCACGTGTTTGAATCCGGGGTCGACGCAAGTTCCCGACTGCGCCGACGCGCTCACGCAGATCTCGATCGGAACGGATGCGTACGCGGCGACCGTTCCGGCGAACGCGCTCGACGGGATCGCGCTCGGCGAGCTCGGCGTGATCTTCGCGGCGTGCGCGGGGACGATCACGCTCGCGCCGAACGCGACGAACGGCGCACCGGTGACGTGCACCGACGACAGCGGGAACCTCGTCGGGCGCGAAGGGTTCGTGTGGGGCGGCTCGCGCGTCGCGCTCGCGATCGGCGTGACGAATCAGAATCCGCAAATCGATCAGGTGTTCTTCGATGGACAGCCGTGGGGCGCGAATGACGCGCCGCCCATCGCGACGTGCACCGAGCAAAACCTCACCGACTGTCCGACGACGGCGCAGCACGTGCTCTCGTACGACGCGACCTCGGGCAGCGCGGAGACCTACGACGACGGAAGCGGAACGGAGACCGAAACGCTCGTCGGATGGTTCTACGTCTCGCAAGGATCGCTCACGGCGGGTTACGCGAGCCCGGACACGGACGACGCGGGCACGCCGACGTCGCCGCCGACGTTCGAGATGCAATTCGCGCCCACGCAATCGGACACGTCGACGCCGGTGCGCGTGTGGCTCGTCCTGCGCGACAACCGCGGCGGCATGTCGTTCACGCAAAGGACGCTCGCGTGGCAGTGAAGATCGCCGTCCAAGTGGAGCACGCGACGAAGCGCTTCGGCGCGCTCGTCGCCGTGTCGGACGCGAGCCTCGAAATCGAAGCATGCACAATACACGCGATCGTCGGCGAGAACGGCGCGGGAAAGAGCACGCTTTCGTCGATCGCCGCGGGGCTCCTCGCGCCGGACGAAGGGAGCGTGTCGATCGACGGGCGAGCGCTCTCGCCGCACACGGCGCGCGAAGCCATCGCGCGCGGCGTCGGGATGGTGCAGCAGCACTTTCGACTCATCGACGCGCTCGCCGTGCTCGACAACGCGATGCTCGGCGCGGAGCCGATGCGCGCGCTCGGGCGCATCGATCGCGCGAAGGCGAAGGAGAAGCTCGCGGCGGTGCAGCGCGAGATCGGATCGTCGCTCGACCCGGACGCGCGCGTCGCGTCGCTCGGCGTTGGCGATCGTCAGCGGCTCGAGATCGCGCGCGTGCTCTTTCGCGACGCGCGCGTCGTGCTGCTCGACGAGCCGACGGCCGT
>Ga0335078_10018471_pt1 | contig 10368 bp, 5 predicted proteins | sample Lox_Sample_32_FD_206711 | JGI IMG/M metagenome (GOLD analysis project Ga0335078, IMG submission 206711) | Soil microbial communities from Loxahatchee National Wildlife Refuge, Florida, United States - Lox_Sample_3.2 | ecosystem: Environmental > Terrestrial > Soil > Wetlands | place: USA: Florida...
CGATCCGGATTTGCGGCCCGAGCCGGTGACCGCCGCCCTGAGCAATGCGACCGCCTGGCTGGCGTTCCCGACGGTCTCCAATGTCCTGTACTCGGTGCAGACCACCACCGACCTGGTGGCGGGAGTCTGGAGCACCATCGTCAGCAACATCCCCGGCACGGGCGGACCGACCAACATCAACGTCGGGCCGGCTATTTCCTCCCGGCAATTCTACCGGGTCGGAGCGATGGCGCTGCCGACGGTTTACGTCGCCGCCGACACCGCCGCCGATCCAGCCTACTTCGGCGGTTGGACGGGCGGAAGCGACGGCGGGTTGGGCTTCGGCCCGTGGGTGTTGACCGCGACGAGCCCGTTTAATTCCTCCAGCGACGGGTTCTCCCTCGGCACGTCGGTGAGCAACGCGTTTCAGACCGCGCCGGGCATCGACGTCAACGGAGTTTCCTGGGGCTTGTACGCCAACAACGGCAACTACACCGCCGCCTATCGCGCGCTGGCCATGCCGCTGCCCGTGACCGGCTGGTTCAGGATCGACATGGACAACGGGCTGATCAATTCCAACAATTCCGTCGGCTTCGTCCTGCGCAACGGCGACGCCGTCAACAGTCCGGCCGACTACAACACCGGCGCGCGGTTCGAGTTCCTCTATCTGGGCGGCACTTCGAGCAACAGCTACGCGGTGGTGGATGCCAGCGGGTTTGGCTACATCGGCGTGGGTTTTACCGGGACCGGCCTGCACATCCTTTTCAATCTGAGCACCAACGACACCTACGCCCTGACCGTTACCGACAACGCCAGCGGCTCGACTCTGGCCACCCATACCGGCACGTTGGGCGGGACGCCCAACAGCACGATCGACAGCGTGGCCGTGTACAACCGCAACGCCGGCAGCGGCCCGCTCTACGACGCGTTCTTCAACTCCATGCAGGTGCACTGGCCATGAAAGCACCCCTCTTCTGTTGCCTTTGTCTGGCCGCCTGGCTCCTCGCACCGGCCACCGGCCGCGGCGCGACGCCCGCGTTCGACAGCGCCTCCGACCCGGCCTACACCAACGGCTGGGCCAACGGCAGCAACGGCGGCTACGGCTGGGGCGGCCCCTGGCAGCTCGATCCGCCCACCAACAGCAACATCGCGGGATTCTTCATCGGCTCCTCCACCAACAACGACGGAGGCGATCCCGGCGACGACGGCGACATCGACAGCGCCGGCTCCAAAGCCTGGGGCGTGTACGCCAACAGCGACAACATCGCGGCGGCGGTGCGGCCGTTCAACGGCCTGATGCTGGCCGGACAACTGTTCGTGATCGAGATGGACAACGGTTACATCGACACCGGCAAGTCCGCCGGCTTCAGCCTGCAGGACAGCAACGGCAATGACGAATTCGAGTTTTATTTTTACGGCGGCGACACGCAGTACCGCGTCCACGACGCCGCGTCGGTGAGCACCCCGACGGCAGTGCCGTGGACAGGCCAGGGATTGGGCCTGGCGTTTACACTGACCGGCAGCAACACCTATTCGCTGACCGTCAACGAGGTCGGCTCCGACGGGCCCACCAATCTGCCCGTGACGGTGACCGGCAACCTGATCGGGAAAGGAGCAGGCCCGATCGCGCGGGTCAATTTGTGGAACTACAGCGCCTGTTCCGGCGGTGGCTCGCCTTGCGATACGTATTTCAACGACCTCGGCCTGTACACGCCGACGATTTGGTACGTCAGCGCGTCCAACACCAACGATCCCGCCGCCAACGGCACGCCGGCGCATCCGTTCGCGCACATCCAGGACGGCCTGAACGCCGCCGCCACCAACCACGACACCGTGCTGGTGCTGGACGGCGTGTATGCTGGTCCCGGCAACACAAACCTCGATTTCCTGGGCAAAGCCGTCTTGCTGACATCGTCCAACGGGCCGGCCAGCACCGTGATCGACTGCCAGTACAGCGGCGCGGCGATGAACGTGGGCAGCGGAGCATTGGTGTCGTCATTCACACTCACTCATGGCGGCTCAAACGTTACGGCCGTCGCCAATTCCGGCACCGTGAGCAACTGCGTGTTTCAGGTCAACGGAGGCGGCTCGATCGCGGGTGGCCTGATCAACAACTGCACCTTCGTGCAAAATGCCGGGACGGTGATTCCCGCCAACGTGGGCCAAACTGTGACGGTCGAGAATTCCCTGTTTATCTCGAACCAGACGACCTGCCTGACGGGCTCTTACAATTACAGTGACATCATCAACTGCGTGTTTGAGTTCAACCAGGGGACCGTGATCCAGAGCGGCGATTTTGAAAATGAGGCCTTCGTTAGCATTAGCGGCTCGCTGTTCCACAGCAACCTGGCGACTGCCTGCTCGATCCAAAACGGGGGCGTCAACAATTCGGTGTTCGAATACAACCAGGGAGACGGCTACGATTCCTCCGATGGCGGCTACGACAACTCCGGCGGAGTCGGCATGTCGAACGTGGTATTCCAATTCAATACCGGCACCGGCCTGGGCGCCGGCACGGACTGCGGCGTGGTCGATTGCGTGTTCAACTACAACGGCAACGGCCTGAGCATCACGCCGCGCGCCGGACGCGGCCCGCACGGCGAAAGCCCGCAGTCGGGCAGCGCCACCCGTTGCACTGCTACCGGCAATCTCGGCGGGGGCATGGCAGGCAACAGCGTGACCGTGTTCAATTCGTGCACCATCAGCTCCAATGGCGGGGGCGGCATCACCGGCTGCGGGGGCACGTATGTGAATTGTCTGATCGAGAACAATCTCGGCCCTGCCTGCTTTCTCGATTGTTACAGCGCCTTCGCGTATCTACAGAACTGCACCGTCCGCGGGAACAACGGTCTGGCCACATTCGGCTACGCCACCTGCCTGACCGTCTATAACTCGATCATCTGGGACAATCACACCAACTTCTACGGCACGGATTTCTGCAACGGCCCTTCTTTCTCCTACTCGGACGTCCAGTACGGCGAGAGCCAGCCCGGTTACGGCCAGGGCTGCATCGACGCCGATCCGTTGTTCGTCGCCGCCGGCGATTCGCATCTGACCATTTCCTCTCCCTGCGTCGCCACGGGAAACGCCAGCAACGCTCCCGCAGCCGATATCCAGGGCACGCCGCGCGGCGTGCCGCCGGACATGGGCTGCTATGAACTGCCCGACACCGATTCCGTCGGCGACGGCATCCCGAATTGGTGGCGGCAACGCTATTTCCCCGAAACACTCGGCGGCGCCACCGACGGTTTCTCCTGCGCCACTTGCGACGCCGACGGCACGGGCCAGAATAATCTGTTCAAGTACATCGCCGGACTCAACCCGACCAACCCCGCTTCGGTGCTCGCGCTGCAGATCGCCAATGTCTCCTTGCCGACCAATCAAGCCAGCGTGCTCTACAGCCCCATCGCCGTCAGCCGCACCTATACCCTCCAGGCCGCCACCAACCTCGCCGGCACAGCCTGGGCCCCGCTTGCCACCATCAGCACCCTGCAAACCAACGGCAGCCAGGTCACCGCCACCGACACCAACGCCACCCCCCCGCAGGAATTCTATCGAGTCGGAGTCAGCCTGCCGTAGTTCTTTGGCCCCGCCAACCGCGCCGTTCAGGGATTGCCCGGCGGCGGTTGTTGGGCGGGCGCACTGGCGTTATCCGGGGGAGGAGGGGGCGGTGGTTCGGGAATTTTTCCAATGCCCTCGCTTTCCGCCCGGTTCCCCGACCGAACCGATTGCGCCACAAGCACGTTTTGCGGCACATGAGTTGCTTATTGAAGCGCTACAAGCTAGGAGAAAGGCCGTCAAATGCCCACAAACGATCCTCCCCAGACAGGCAAAGGATGTGACGAGATCCACGTCCTGATCATCGACGACGATAATATCAACGCCATGCTCGCCAAGGGCGTCCTGGAACGCCGGGGCGCCACCGTCCAAATCGCCTCCAACCCCGTCCGGGCCCTGGAAGCCTACGCCCGCGACAAGGACGCCATCGACCTGGTCTTGGTTGACTATTTCATGCCGACCCTCGACGGCGGCGAAACCGTCCGGCACCTGCGCAAACTCAATCCGGCCATCAAAGTCGTCCTCTTCTCCGGCGCCGAAGAAATGCGCCTGCGCCAGATCATCCACCAGTATTCCATCGACGGCTACGTCCACAAACCCTTGCGGGCCGACGAAGCCGTCGCCGCCATCTGCCGCCTCGTCCCCGACCCCATCGCCCGCCGCGCCGCCCACGCGCCATCCTGACCGCCCGCCCGCCGCCGCTCGCGCGGGGGATGAATCGCCCCCGGCTTTGTGCTACAGTGCGCGTTCAATTGTTATGAACGAGTTGTCACGGGAAATCAGCCGCCGCAGGACCTTCGCGATCATCTCGCATCCCGACGCGGGCAAAACGACGCTGACGGAGAAGCTGCTGCTCTACGGCGGGGCGGTCCAATTGGCCGGCTCGGTCACCCAACGCAAACAACAGCGCGCCACCGCTTCCGACTGGATGGAACTGGAACGCCAGCGCGGCATCTCCATCAGCTCCACCGTCCTGCAGTTCGAGTACGAAAACTACTGCGTCAACCTGCTCGACACGCCCGGCCACCAGGATTTCTCCGAAGACACCTACCGGGTGCTCACCGCCGTGGACGCCGCCGTGATGGTCATCGACGCGGGCAAAGGCATCGAACCGCAGACCCGCAAACTTTTCGCCGTCTGCCGCCAGCGCGGCGTGCCCATCTTCACGTTCATGAACAAGCTCGACCGGCCCGCCCGCGATCCGCTGGCCCTGCTCGATGAACTCGAAAACGTCCTCGGCCTGCATGCCTGCGCCATGAACTGGCCGCTGGGCAACGGCCCGACGTTCAAAGGCGTCTACGACCGCCTCCGCCGCGAAGTCCACCTCTTCGAGCGCACCGCCGGCGGCATGTACCGCGCCCCGGTCAGCGTCCGCGACCTGGCCGATCCCCAGGTGCGCGCCGTGTTGACCGACGCGGATTACCGGCAGGTCTGCCACGAAATCGAGTTGCTCGACGGCGCCGGCGCGGCTTTCGATGCGGCGGCGGTCCAGTCGGGCAAACTCACCCCCGTGTTCTTCGGCAGCGCGGTGAACAATTTCGGCGTCCAACTGTTGCTCGACGAATTCCTCCAGCACGCTTCGCCGCCCACGCCCCGCCGCTCGGGCGGGAAAGTGATCACGCCCGAATCGGACGCGTTCTCCGGGTTCATTTTCAAGATCCAGGCCAACATGGACCCGCGCCACCGCGACCGCATCGCGTTCGTGCGGGTCGTCTCCGGCAAATTCGAGCGCGACATGACCGCCGTCCACACCCGCACCGGGAAAAAAGTCCGGCTCGGCAGTTCCCACAAACTCTTCGGACGCGAACGCGAGACCCTCAACGTCGGCTGGCCCGGCGACGTCATCGGGCTGGTCGGCCACGACGAATTCGGCATCGGCGACACGCTGAGCACCGACCCCGCCATCCAGTACGACGAAATCCCGCAGTTCACCCCCGAATGTTTCGCCTACCTGCGCAATCCATCGCCGGCCCATTTCAAACGGTTCCGCGCCGGCCTGGCGCAATTGCTCCAGGAACGCGTCGTCCAGCATTTCGAGCTGCCCGACGCGGCGGAAAAAGTGCCGTTGCTGGCCGCCGTCGGCCCGCTCCAGTTCGAAGTGGTCCAGTTCCGCCTCGAATCGGAGTACGGCGCGGCCTCGCGCCTGGAACAGGTCCCCTGGAAAACGTTGCGCTGGATTTCGCCCGCCGTTTCGGCGGAAGCGCTGGCGGCGGCGACGATCCCGACCGGCGTGCGGCTGGCGCTGGACAGCGCGCGCCGGCGCGCCTTGCTGTTTCCCAGCGAATGGTCCTGCGATTTCTTCGTGCAGAAAAATCCCGGCATCCCCATCTCCGCGCTGCCGTTCCGCGAAGACGGCGGCAACGGCACGGGACAGGGCTGACCCGCGTCACTCGGGTTCCGCGCTGCCTTCGAGGATCAGGCCCTTGGTTTCCGGGTACGACTTGTACCAGAGCGCCAGCGCGTCCCGGAGATGCCGCGCGTACCGGTAATGCGCGCCCACACCCGTGCGCAGTTCGGCTTCGTAAATGAATTTGTCCGCCGTCGTCACGTGCTCGAATGGGACCTGCGTGCCGAGCAGCATCCAGTAAACATACGCCGGATCACCCTGCCGCAACAACGCTGTCGCTTTCGCCGAAGCCCGCCGCCCCACCTCGGCCGCCGCCGCCAGCACGTCCATGCCCTTCTTCGAACCGGCCGGAAGCTGGTCCGTCGCGCAGTAAAATCCCACCGGCGCCAGCGGACAGTACTTCGACCCGGTCCGGTGCCGGTTCAAATCGCGCACCTCGGCAAACGCCACCGCTTCCCAGCCGAACCGCACCGCCGTCCGCCGCAGATGCGGGCCCGTCCCGGCGTATCGGTTGTCGTGAAACGCCAGGTCGCGTCCCAGGTCGCCTCCGGTCACACCCGGCGGGACCATCACCTGGATGGCCGGGACGGGCGGATGATCGAACGCCGCCGCACCCGGCTCGAGAGTTTTCGGGCCCGTCGCGCCGGCCAACGACCGGCACAACTCGAATTCCTGCTTCAGTTCCGCGACGACCGACTCCTTGACGCAGGCGTGTTTCACCATGCGCGGCACGCACAATTCCAGTTCCGCCCGGATCGCCGCTCCGAGCCGGCGCGGTTCTTCCAGCGGATGCGACAGCAGATGCTGGCAAAGCATGACCCAGCCCCGGGCCGACATGATGAGCATGACGTTGGTGGACACCGCCGACGGCAGGAAATATCGCGCGCGGTCGAAACTGTAGTTGCGCCGCATCCGGGCCACCTTTTTCTTTGCCTGATCGGACGCGTCCTCCAGCAACGATTTCGGGATGCCCGTCACACCCGGGTTCTCCGCAGCCACAGTCTCCCAAAACTCCAGCGTGCGCTGGTAGGCCTGGAAGGATTCCGCCATGGCCGCCGACCATTCCGCGGAAAAAGCTCCAGACAACCCCAGGTCGGCGGTCGGGACCAGGCCCTCGGGGGCGAGTTTGATGTACCGGGTGGACGATTCCTGGCCGCCGGCCGTCGGGCACAGGGTCCATATATAGTAGGCCAGCCAGATCGACACGCCGTCGATGAACAACGCCACCGGCGCCATGTCGGCGATGGATTGATGGCCGTAATCGATCATCCGGAAGATGGAATCGACGGATTTGTCCAGGTTTTGCGGGTCGATCTTCGCCAGGATGGCTTCCAGGCCTTCGTTGCTGCGCGAATACCGCGCCCCGGTGGCCGCCAGCAGTTCAGGGGTCAGGGCCGGACGGTTCGCCTTCTCGGTGGCCGGCGTGGCGCGCAGGGCGGTTTGGATGACTCTCATCGGTTTTGGGCCGATGATTATAGCCGCCGGGCGCGGGCTGAACAGCGAAATGTCCGCCATCCCGGCCGCTAAAAAAGCATACCCTGCAAGCCTTATAAAATAAGGCTTGCAAGGCTGCCAAATCCGTGCTATTAGTTCCCGGTGGTCGTATTGGTTGGTAGGGGTGTGTGATACAGGGAGTGTGTCGGAAAACATTGGAGACGTTCCATGAGGGGTAAGGGCATGAGCAGGGTGGGTGTGTACGCAACGGTGTTGTCAGTTCCCAGTCGTTCTTCCCAGAGGACCAGCCCGCGGGCCGCGGCGCCGCGGTTAATGGTCTCCTGATTGTCGTTCCCCAACGCAGACTAAGGGTCACCTTTGTTGTGAATAAAACTATTCTCTCCATCGCTGTGTCTTCGTTGACGCTGGCCGCCACCGGTGTGTGGGCCGGCACGTACACGGTCACCAACCTCCAGGACAGCGGCCCGGGCTCACTGCGCAACGCCATGCTCGCCGTCAACGGCGCCGCCCCCGGCCAGCAAATCATCGATGCCACCAGCGTGACCGGCACCATCACCCTGGCCAGTGCGCTGCCCGTGGTCACGGCGCAGGGAATGACCATCATCGGGCCCGGCCCGTCGAACCTGACCATCGACGGGGCCGGCCACTACCAGGCATTTTTCATCGGGGTCAGCGTGGATGCCGCGCAGGGCTACGTTTATGAAACGACCAACAGCCAGATCAGCATCAGCGGTCTGACCGTGGCCCATGCGCTGGCGCAGGGGGGGAACGCCGGCGTCAACGCCGGCGGCGGCGCCGGTTTGGGCGGCGCTCTCTTTGTCAACGCCGGCAACGTGGTGATCAGCAACATGGTGTTCACCGCCAACTCCGCCGTCGGCGGCGCGGGCGGCGCCGGCATCAGCGTCTCCGGCACGCTCACGACCACCGGCGGCGGCGGCGGCGGCCTCGGCGGCAACGGCGCCAACGGCGGCAGCACCACCAACGGCAGCGCCGGCGGCGGCGGTGGCGGATTTGGGTATGGGGCCGGCGGCAGCAGCCTCGCCGGCAATGTGGGCAGCGGAACGTTCCCCGGCGGCGCCGACGGCGGCGCCGGCGGCAACTACGGCACGCCGGGCGGAATCAACGGCGGCGGCGGATTCGGTCCTCCTCCGGCAACTCCGACGGCGGCAATGGCGGCTTCGGCGGCGGCGGCGGCGGCGGTCAGCAATTCAACTACGGCGGCAACGGCGGGTTCGGCGGCGGCGCGGGCAGCGGCGCCTGGCCGGGCAGCGCCGGGTTCGGCGGCGGCAGCGCGGCCAGCCAGGCCAACGGCCCCAGCGCCGGCGGCGGCGGCCTGGGCGCGGGCGGCGCGATCTTCGTCCGCCAGGGCGCCTGGCTCACCGTCCTCGACTGCAATTTCTCCGGCAACACCGTGACCGGCGGCAGCGGCGGCATCGACGGCGCGACGCAGGGCGGCGCGGGCGCGGCGATCGGCCAGGCGATGTTCCTCGGCGCCGGCATCACCAACACCGTCAGCGGCGCCAACGTCATCGTTCTCTCCGACAACATCGGCGGCGGCAACGACGTCAACGCCGGCGGCGGCCTGGTCAAGTCCGGCTCGGGCACGCTGGTGCTGGCCGGCACCAACAGCTACACCGGGCCGACCACGCTGGCGGCGGGCGTGCTGGAAATCGACGGCGACATTTCCTCCAGCAGCAACCTGACCATCACCGCCGGCACGACGCTGACCGGCAGCGGCGCGGCCGGCGAAACACTCGTCAATTCCGGCGCCACCGTCGCTCCCGGGCCCGGCCTGGCCGGGCTCGGCGCGGGCGACGTGACCTGGAACGGCACGGGCAATTACAACTGGAAAATTTACGATGCCGCCGGCGCGCCCGGCGCGGGCTACGACGTGCTCAACGTCAACGGCGTGCTCGACCTCAGCGGCGCGACCTCGATCAATCTCAATCTCTGGTCGCTCTCCTCCGTTTCGCCGCTGACCAGCGGCAACGCGATCAATTTCAACAACGCCGTGTCGCATTCCTGGACCCTCATCCACACCACCGACGGCGTCATCCGCTTCAATCCCTCCAAGTTCCACATCAACACCGCGCCCAACAACGGCGCCGGCGGGTTCGCCAACCCGCCCGGGCCCGGCGTGTTCTCCGTGGGCGTGGTCGGCACGGACCTCGTGCTGCAATTTGTCGCGCCGCTGTCGGTCGTCACCGACCCGGCCGGCGTCCTCAGCGCCAACACCGCCGCGCTCAACGGCACCGTCAATCCCAACGGCGCGGCCAGCGCCGTGTATTTTGAATGGGGCACGGACACCAGCTACGGCAGCGTCACCCCCGTCACCAACGTCGGCACCGGCATCAGCGCCGTTGCCGTCAGCGACGTGCTCAGCAATTTGCTGCCCGGCGCGACCTATCATTACCAGGCCGTGGCCACCAACAACGCCGGCGTCCTGCTCGGCGGCGACATGTCGTTCACCACGCTCCGCACAAACGCCGCCCTGGCCGGGCTGGCGCTGAGCGCCGCGCCGATTTCCCCGGCCTTCGATCCCGGCACCGCGAGTTACACGGCCGCCGTCGGCAACAGCAGCACCAACGTCACCGTGACCCCGGCCGCCGCGGACAGCAACGCGACGATCCAGGTCTCGCTCAACGGCGGCGCGTTCAACGCCGTCGCCTCGGGAAGCGCCAGCAGCCCGCTCACTCTCAACGTCGGCGCCAACACCATCGCCGTCAAAGTCACCGCCCAGGACGGCCTGACCACCCAGACGTACACGCTCACCGCCACCCGGGCGCCGAGTTCCAACGCGATTTTGGCCGGCCTGACGTTGAGCACCGGACCGATCTCCCCGGCGTTCAATTCGTCCGTCACCAGTTACACCTCCGGCGCGAGCAATTCGGCCAGCAGCGTCACCGTCACCGCGACGACCGCCGACAACACCGCCACCGTCCAGGTCCAGGTCAACGGCGGCCCGCTCACCCCGGCCAACTCCGGCGCACCCAGCGGCCAGCTCGCGCTCAACGTCGGTTCCAATGTCA
>Ga0335078_10018472_pt1 | contig 10368 bp, 13 predicted proteins | sample Lox_Sample_32_FD_206711 | JGI IMG/M metagenome (GOLD analysis project Ga0335078, IMG submission 206711) | Soil microbial communities from Loxahatchee National Wildlife Refuge, Florida, United States - Lox_Sample_3.2 | ecosystem: Environmental > Terrestrial > Soil > Wetlands | place: USA...
GAGGAGGACATGAGCAGGACCCGGTTCGATGTCAACGACGACCGGACCCTGGCCATCGTGCGCATCCATCTGCTGGGGTACCTGCTGCACCTGTTTGTGGAACTGGAGACCGGGGAGGCGGGCGGGCATGGGCCGGAAACACCTGTTTGACGGCCCCGCCGTCAAATCCGAGTTGGTCGTGCTGATGCTGGAGAAATGGGGCCTGCATCCCGAGTTCCACGAAATCTCGACCGCGCCGGACACCGCCGATCTCGACCGCGACACGCGCGTCTCGGTCCCCGAAGAAGAATACGAGCGCGCCCGGGAAATTCTCTGGGGCGAAAGCGAGATCGAACGCGCGGGGTTTTAGAGTGCCTGACAAAACCGTGCTTGGAGGGTCGCGCTCCAGCGCGACCTTGGTGGTTGTTTGGCATTGGCGGCCACGCGGGAGCGTGGCCCTCCACGACTTCCAGGTTGGCTTAGCTGCTTCCCAGCGAATCCGTGGCGACCCAGTGGCCCGAGCGCGCCTCGCGCCATTCGAACGGCTGTTCCTGCAGTTGCGCGCGGATTTCTCCGGGGGAAAGGTTTCCCGGCGGCCAGATGATCCGCTGTCTTCGCTGCGCGGGGTCGACGGCCGGCACCGCCGACAACAGCGCCTGCGTGTACCGGTGCAACGGATTCGCATAGATCTCCTCGGCGGTCGCTTCCTCGACGATCCGGCCGAAATACATCACCAACACCCGGTTGCTGATGTGCTCGACCACCGCCAGATCGTGGGCGATGAACAGATAGGTGAGCTTGAATTTTTCCTGCAGTTCGCCAAGCAGGTTCACGATCTGCGCCTGCACGCTGACGTCCAGCGCGCTGACCGGTTCGTCGCACACGATGAATTTCGGCTCGACCGCCAGGGCCCGGGCAATGCCGATGCGCTGGCGCTGGCCGCCGCTGAATTCGTGCGGATACCGCCGCGCGTGGTCCGGCGACAACCCGACCGACCGCAACAATTCCGCCACGCGGTCGCGTTCCTGGGCGCGGGTGGCGCACAGCCGGTGGATGCGCAGCGCTTCGCCGATGGTCTCGCCCACGGTCATGCGCGGATTCAATGAGCCATACGGGTCCTGGAAAATCATCTGCGCCTTGCGCCGGAACGGTTTCAGCGCCGCCCCGCGCAGCGCCGTCACGTCCTGCCCGTCGAACCGGATCGTGCCGCCGGTCGGCTCGATCAGCCGCAGGATCGTCCGGCCCAGCGTCGTTTTGCCGCAACCGCTCTCGCCCACCAGGCCGACCGTCTCGCCTTCGTTGATGGCAAAGGTCACGCCATCGACCGCGCGCACCCACGCCACCGGCTTCTGCAACACGCCCGCCCGGACGGGGAAATGCGTTTTCAGATTGTTGATTTCCAGCAGGCTCATAAGTTGTTCGTTGTCATGCTGAGCGAAGCGAAGCATCTCGCTCGCAGCGTGAGACCCTTCGCTGCGCTCAGGGTGACAAAGGGGAAATGAAGGCTCATGGAATCGACCTCCCCAATTCCGGTTTGTCCCAATACGGACAACGCACCTGGCGCGACCCGTTTTCCACGCCGGCCAGGCTCGGGTCGGGATCGGCGGCGCAATCGGTTTGGGCGCGGTCGCACCTCGGATGAAATTTGCAGCCGGCCGGCAACTGCGCCGGATTGGGGACGTTGCCGGGGATCGATTGCAGCCGCCCGGCGTGCCGGCCGAGTTGGGGGATCGACCGCATCAGCGCCAGCGTGTACGGATGCAGGGGCTTTTGCAGCAGCGCGGCGGCGGGGGCGCGTTCCACGATGCGGCCCGCGTACATCACCGCCACGGTGTCGGCCAGTTCGCCGACGATGCCGAGATTGTGTGTGATCAACAGGATGCTCATGCCGAGTTGCTGCTTCAACTGCCGCAGCAGGTCCAAAATCTGCGCCTGGATCGTCACGTCCAGCGCCGTGGTTGGTTCGTCGGCCACCAGCAACGCCGGATGGCACGCCAGCGCCATGGCGATCATCACGCGCTGTTGCATCCCGCCGCTGAGCTGGTGCGGGTAATCGCGCAGGCGCCGCTCCGGCTCGGGGATCTGGACCAGTTTCAGCAACCGCGCCACTTCCGCGTCCGTGGCGGCGTCGGGCCGGTGCAACTGGAGCGCTTCCTTGATCTGCGCGCCGATGCGAAAGACGGGATTTAGCGACGTGGCCGGTTCCTGGAACACATAGGAAATCTTCGCGCCGCGGATTTGCCGGAGCCGATCCTTGTCCATCTTCAATACGTCTTCGCCTTCCAGGAGGATTTCGCCCGCCTTGTAGGCGCCCGGCGGCGTGGCCACCAGTTTGGCCAGCGACAGCGCCGTGACGCTCTTGCCGCTGCCCGATTCCCCCACCAGCGCCATCGTCTCGCCGCGCTTGATGGAAAACGACACCCCATCCACCGCGCGCACTTCCCCCTCGTCGGTGAAGAAACTCACGCGCAGATCGCGGACGTCCAGCAGTGGAGTGCCCGGGTTCATGAGTGCCTAAGTGCCTGAGGAATTTTGATTGCAGAATTCCGCAGGTAATTCGGTCGGTTTGTCGTTTTCCAACCCGGTTTCGCGAACAGTGTATTGAGCGGCATTACGTTCGAGATAGCCAATCAAGCCTCCGATGATTTTGGAAGTCTCCCAGGTGACCGACCTGGTTTTTTCAAACTCCTCCGCGGTAATGTACCCTTGATCGAACGCGACATAGAGTTGGCTGCGAACTTCACCGGCCGACCCTTTCGCGATATCCAGGAAACGGACAAATTCCTTCCGGCTCCAACGATCAAATCCTTCTGCAATATTGGACATGGCCGATGTAGCCGCTCCGCGGATCTGCCGCATCAATTCGAAATCCCTGCCAAACTGCGCAGACCGTGTCAGCCCATAGACCATATTGGTCAACTCCCTTGCCTTTTGCCAGCAAATCAAATCCTCAAACCGCTCCACTTTCATCTTCGTTCCCTTTTCACTTAGGCACCTATGCACGTAGACACTTGGGCACTCTTACGCTGTCTTCGCCTCCACCGTTCTGAGTTTCGGGTCCAGCGCATCCCGCAGGGCGTCGCCGAAGAGGTTCAGGGCCAGCACCAGGAAAAACATCGCGCCGGTGGCGCCGCCGAGTTCCCACCAGTTGCCGAGCCAGAGGCGTTGTTTGGCGTCGTTGATGATCGTGCCCCAACTCGGTTCGTTGGCGATGCCGATGCCGAGATAGCTGAGCACGACCTCGGTGAGGATCAGGCCGGGAAAGCGCAGGGAGAAATTGATGATGATCAAGTGGGCCACGTTGGGCAGGATGTGGCGGAAGATGATCGTGCCGTGGCCGGCCCCCAGGGCGCGGGCGGCCAGCACATACTGGCGTTCGCGGTGCTTGAGATATTCGCCGCGGATCAGGCGGCACAGGCCGACCCAGCCGGTGAAGCCCATCGCCACGCAGATCGCCAGCAACCCCGGATCAATGTAGCGCGTGACGGTTTGCATGGCCGCGCTGCGTTCCACCGCCGCGCGCGTCACGTAGGCCACGGACATGATCAGCAGAATGTCCGGCACCGACGCCACCACGGAAAACACGTAAACAATGGCGCCGTCGAGCTTGCCCCCAAAGTACCCCGCCAGCGCGCCGAGAACAAACCCCAGCGGGATGACAATCAGCGAGGTCAGCAACCCGATTTCAAAGGCGATGCGCGTGCCCTGGATCAATTGCTTCAGGTTGTCGCGTCCGGCGAAATTCGTGCCCAGCGGGTGCGCCAGGCTCGGGGATTCGTTGCGGATTTCGTAGTGGGAAATCCTGTACTCGGCGGTGACGCCGCGCAGTTTGGCGGCCCAGTAGATGCCCTCGGCGTAGAGCCAGGTCGCCGTGTACACGCACAGCACCGCCAGGCAAAGCATCGCCAGCCGGTTGCGGCGCAACTGCCGCCAGGCAATCTTCCACAGGCCTTCGGGTGAAACGGAAGCAACTGTGGAGCTACCCGGCGTTTTGTTGTTTGCTGTCATGCTGAGCGAAGCGAAGCATCCCTGTCTTGGAACCAATCGTTACCCAGGTCCTGCCATCGCGGGTTCTGCGCCTGGATCGGCGCGACGTTTTCGGCCCGCGGCAAACCGTTGATCTGTGTCTCGCGCGCGATCGCGTCGCGGGTGTCTCCGAAAATCTCGCGGTATACAAGCCGGTTCATTTCAGCCGGATCCTCGGGTCGGCCCAGGTGTAGGCGATGTCGGTCAGGGCGTTGAACAGGACGAACAGCACCGCCCCGATGAACGTGGTGGCGAACACGACGTTATCGTCAAAGTTTTCCAGGGCCATGACCGTCAGGCGGCCCAGGCCGGGGATGCCAAAGAAATTTTCCAGCAACAGTTCGCCCGTGTAGAGAAACGGGATGGCAATGATCACATTGGTCAGGATCGGGATCATCGAGTTGCGCAGGACGTGCCGGAAGAGGATGGCCTGCGGCGACACGCCCTTGGCCCGGGCGGTCCGGACGTATTCCTGGTACATCTCATCGAGCATCACGGTGCGATAGAACCGCAGGCTGCCGCCGACGCCGCCCGCCACGCCGACCAGCACGGGCAAAATCAGGTAGCGCGGCCCTTCGAATCCCCAGACGGGGAACAACCGCCACTGGCCGGCCAGCCAGTATTGCGCCAGCATGATGTAGACGAGCGAACTCACGCTCATGGCCATCACCGCCACCAACACCAGGCCGCGGTCGATCCACGTATTGCGGTAATACGCCGCCAGCAAGGCCAGCGCCACCGCCAGCAGCAGTTCGATCACAAACAACGGCAACGCCACGCACAAGGACGGCCCCGCGCCTTCCAGCAGCATCGGGCCGACGCGCTGTTTGGTCGTGATCGATTCGCCGAAATCGAACCGGAGCAAATTGCCGCACAGCACCGGGAATTGCGCGTCCAACAGGTCCCTCGGAAAATCATGGAAGTTCAGGAACAGCGGCTTGTCGTAGCCCCGCTCGTGGCTGATCTGCGCAATGCGCGCCGGCGAGGCATTCTTGCCCGCAATGCGGTACGCCGGGTTGCCGCCCACCACGCGGAAAATGAAAAATGTGATGAACAATACTCCGAACGTGATCGGAATGACCGAGAGCAGCCGGCGGATGATGTACGAGAGCATGTCAGTGAGAAACCACTTTATAAAATTTCATGTTCGGATAGGGGAACGCGTGCGGTTTGTAATCCTGGAACCAGGGCTGGTACAGGCCGTAGGCCAGCGGATAGGCGATCAGCGCCCAGGTGCAGTCCTCGGTGGTCATGCCGGCCATCTGCTCGTACATCGCCGTGCGTTCCGGCGAGTCGGCCATGGTGATGATCTTTTCGTACAGGCGGTCGAACTCCGGGTTCTGGTAATTGGTGGCGTTGATGCCGGGACATTTGTTCGGGCCGTAAAAAAGCTGGAGAAAATTTTGCGCGTCCGGGTAATCGATCACCCAGCCCGCCCAAAACACCTGGGTGTTCCCGTCGTGTTCCCGGCGCAGATACTCCGCGAAACTCAGTTGCTGGACGACCAGGTCCACGCCGATGGCCCGGAGCTGTTCCTCGTAAAAATCCGCCGCCTGCCGCGAGTCCGTGCTGCCCGAGCCGGGCATGATCATTGTCAACCGCAATGGCACCCCGTTGCTCAGGCCGTCCTTGTAGCCTGCCTCGGCGATCAATTCCCTGGCGCGGGCCAGGTTGTACGTGTACGGATAGGGTTGATCGGTGTGGCCCGCCACGCCGGGCGGGATCGGGCTGTTGGCGGGCGTGTAGCGGTTGTTGGTAATGACCTCGATGTATTTTTTGACGTCGATGGCCGTGGCAAACGCCTGCCGCAGTTTCTTGTGCCGGAGATTGACGTCGGGGTCAGAGGACGCGCCGATGACGGGATCGAGCATATTGAACCCGATGTAGTCCGTCGCCAGGTCCGGCGTCTTGTAAAGCCGGATACCCATTTTTTCCAGGCCCGGCGACAGGCCGAGGTTCGGCGTGATCACCTTTTCAAAGTAGTCCTTATTGATTCCCGAACTCGGGATCTTGCCGCTGAGAAACATCTGCCAGATCGTGTAAAACTCGCGGATGTCGTATTCGACGATCCGGTCCAGCAACGGCAAGGGTTTGCCCGCGTCGGCCAGCAGTCCCGCCGCGGCGTCGCCGGGCTCGCCCTTGTCGGGATACGCCTGGCCGCTGAAGGACGGGTTGCGCTCGAACTCGAGCCGGTAATTCTGCCGCCAACTCTTCAGCCGGAACGGTCCCGTGCCCACGGGATGCAGCCGGAATTGGTCGCCGTAATACTCGACCGCCTCGTGGGGCACCACAAAGGCATAACACATCGTCAGCACGTAGAGCAGTTGGGGATACGGCTCCGCCAGCCGGACTTGGAGCTTGTCCCGGTCGACGGCCTGGAATCCGGGCAACGGCCGGCTGTAGTCCGCCGGGCCGTTGGCGGCGCCGGCCGCCTTCACCCACGCGTCCGCGCCGAGGACGTGCTCGGCGAAAATCCAGTCGCCGGGCGATTCCAGGTGCGGATCGAGCACGCGTTTGAAGGAGTAGACGAAATCGTCGGCGGTCACCTCGCGGCCTTGGCCGCCGGGAAAACACGGGTCGTCGCTGAAATGCACGCCGGGCTTGATGGTGAACGTGTACGTCAGCCCGTCCTGCGAGACTTCCGGCATCGACGCCGCCAGCCGCGGAATGGGCCGGTAGGGCCGATCGAGATAGGCGTATTCCAGCAACCCTTCATAGACGCGCGAGACTTCGTCGGCCGACTCGACGTCGCCGGCGTCCACCGGATCGAATCCCTTGAAATCCCCGCCGACGATGTACAGGGTGTTGGCGTCGCCGGAAGAACCGCCCAGCGGACCCGGGCCGCAGGAAACCGCGCACGCGACAATCGCCCCCGCGCTGAGCAGGACAAGCAATCGCCGGGGGAGCATCGGTTCTCCCGCGCCGCACTACTTCGAGGGCTGCGACGGCGGCGGCGCGGTTGAAGCGGGCGCCGCAGGCGAAGCCGGCGCCGGTGAAATCGGAGCGGGTTGCGCCGGTGAAGTGGTCGGCAACGTCAGCGGCTGGGGCGACGCCGGCACGCCGACCGGCGCGGCCGGGGCGTTTTCCAGCGCCCGCTGCATCAACGACTGGGTCGTCTCCCGGTGCGTGTGAAGCACGGCCAAAATCAACGTCGTCCCCAGCAGGATGCACGCGCACCAGATCGTCAGCTTCACCAGCGCCGTGGTCGTGCCGCCGCCGAACATCGTGTCGGTCATCCCGCCGCCGAACGCCGCGCCCACGCCTTGTTCGGACGATTTCTGCATCAGCACCAGCCCGATGAGAAACACCGCCACGATCACGTGGAGAATCGTCAATACCCAAATCAGAAACGTATTCATGAGTCCCTCTTCAAATGCTCTTCACAATTTGCGCAAATCCCTTCGCCTCCAGGCTCGCCCCGCCGACCAACGCGCCATCGACGTCCGGCTGGCCCAGCAACTCCTTCGCGTTGGCGGGCTTGACGCTGCCGCCGTACTGGATCCGCACTTTGGCCGCCGTGGCCGCGTCGAAGATTTTCCCCAGCAACCCGCGGATAAAGGCGTGCACCTCCTGCGCCTGCGCCGGCGTGGCGGTGCGGCCCGTCCCGATCGCCCAGACCGGTTCGTAGGCGATCACGGTGTCGAGCATATCATCTTTGCTGAAACCTGCAAGACCGCCCGTCACGTGGTCGGCCACCACCGCCTCGGTCTGGCCCGCCTCGCGCTGCGCCAGCGTTTCGCCGACGCACACGATGGGACGGATCCCGTTGGCCAGGGCGGCTTTGGCGCGTTTATTGACCCCTTCATTGGTCTCGCCAAAAAACTGCCGGCGCTCGCTGTGCCCGACGATGGCGTATTTCACGGAAAACTCCTTCAACATCCCTGGAGAAATCTCGCCCGTGAACGCCCCTTCCTTTTCCCAATGAATGTTCTGCGCGCCCAACTGGATGCCGGACCCTTGCAGCGCCGCGCTGACCGCCGCCAGCCCGGTGAACGGCGGGCAAACGACCGCCTCCGCGCCGGTTGCGCCCTGCAATTCCGCCTTGAGCGCGTTGACCAGCGCCACCGCCTCCGCGGCGGTCTTGTACATTTTCCAGTTGCCCGCAATGACCGGTTTTCGATTCGAATTCATAAAATTTTTATCCGTTGTAGCCGCGAAACTTTTTCGCGGCGCTACAGTTATTTATCCGACAACACCGCCACGCCGGGCAGCTCCCTGCCTTCCAGAAATTCCAGGGACGCCCCGCCGCCGGTGGAGACGAACGTGACCTGCTTGTCGTAGCCGGCTTTCTTCACGGCCTTGGCGCTGTCGCCGCCGCCGATGATGCTGGTGGCGCCTTTGTTTTCCGCCACGGCCTTGGCAACGTCGAACGTGCCCTTGGAAAATTCCGGCACCTCAAAAATGCCCATCGGCCCGTTCCAGATGATTGTTTTCGCGCCGGCGATTTCCTTCTTATAGCGCTCGATGGTCTGGGGGCCGATGTCCACGCCGCACCAGCCGTCCTCGATGCTCGGGCCGTCCGTGATACGCGTGGTCGCGCCGGCTTTCGGTTCTGTCGCCTGCAAATGGTCGGACGGCAGGAGAAACTTTTTGCCCTTGGCTTTGGCCAGCAACTCCTTCGCCAGGTCGAGCTTGTCGTTTTCGACGAGCGATTTCCCGATTCCAAACCCCTGCGTCTTCAGGAACGTATACGCCATCGCCCCGCCGATAAGCACCGCGTCGGCCTGTTGCAGGAGGTTTTCGATCACGGCGATTTTGTCCGACACTTTCGCGCCGCCGATGATCGCCACGAATGGCCGGCCCGGATGGGCCAGCGCGCCGCCGAGGTATTTCAGTTCCTTTTCCATCAGGAACCCCGCCGCGGCCTTGCCGCCGCGTTTCTTGATGACCTCCGCCGCCGCGTGGGTCGAGGCGTGGGCGCGATGCGCGCTGCCGAAGGCGTCGTTGACGTACAGGTCCATGTTCTTCGCCAGTTTCTCGGCAAACGCCGGATCGTTCTTTTCCTCCTCGGCGTAAAACCGGACGTTTTCCAGGAGCACGATGTCGCCGGGCTGCATGATCAAGACGGTCTTCTCGACCTTGTCGCCGATGCAATCGTCGACGAACGCCACGGGGCGCGCCAGCAACTCCGCCAGCCGCTGCGCCACGGGACGCAGGCTCTGTTTCGGGTCGCGTTTGCCCTTGGGCCGGCCGAGGTGGGAACACAGCACCACGCGCGCGCCGTTTTTCCACAGATACTCCAGCGTGGGCACGGTGGCCTTGATGCGTTTGTCGTCGGTGATCTGCGTGCCGGTCTCATCGAGCGGCACGTTGTAATCCACGCGCACCAGCACCCGCTGGCCGCGGAAATCTTTCAGGTCATTGATGGAAAGTTTCGCCATAGTTTCAATCCTCAACGTTGCTACGGGGTAGCACGCGAGAGTAGCGGATCAGGCCGCTGAGTCAAACCCAAAACAGGCCGCAGCCGCCACAGACGAAACGTGAAAAACCCGAAATGATCATCCACGGATTACACGGATGCGCACGGATTTCTTCTCCGTTGCCGGTTGTTGGTAGGGCGGCTTGGCCCAAGCCGCCGAAGTCGTGTCCCCCTGTAGCCGCGCTTGCTAGCCGAGCCGGACGAGACACAGCACATCTTGTGTGCCGCAACCGCGGCTCCCCACCCCACGCTATCACCCCGAGCCGGTCGAGGCGTCTCTCATCCCAGCGACGGTACGCGAGTTTCCGAACGAGCAGATTGCCGAGAAACTGGGATGAGCCTGCGTACACTCCCAATCATTTGGGCTTATCCACCGTGTCAACGAGGGTGAATTTTTCAACCACGTTGTTCGTTCCGATCAAAACGGAAAGCTGCTGCTGCTTGAGATCCGTTCCAAAGCCGCTGGACTGAGCGTGAACATATATCCACATGGCGACGATCTTTCCGCTTGTATCAAGGCTCTTGGAGTACGGCTGCCCAAACGTACTTTCCAGATCGCTGAGAGTGGTCACTCCGGGTTTTATCGAAGCCAGTTTGGCCGCGTCCATTTTCGTCCCAACGGATGCGCAAGCCGACAGTAGCATCGCAAGGCACAAGACAGCGATTACTCGGTGCACATCGGACATCGTCGCTATCATTCCCTTCATTTCACTCGTTTTTGGTTGCCGCGCAAGTTGCCTCCTGGCAAGTGCAATACCGAGGCTCAGCCGAATGGGCTTAGAATCCTTTTTCGGTGGTTACAGCCTCGTCGCTGGAATCCTGTCCGTTAGCTTTAGACGGGTGGTCGGGTACACTGATTTTCACGCGCTTGGCGACGCGTGCGCCACCGGTGTATGTCCAATAAATCTTGGCTTTGGCCATGCCGTCGGTTCGCATAAAACTCT
>Ga0335078_10018474_pt1 | contig 10367 bp, 10 predicted proteins | sample Lox_Sample_32_FD_206711 | JGI IMG/M metagenome (GOLD analysis project Ga0335078, IMG submission 206711) | Soil microbial communities from Loxahatchee National Wildlife Refuge, Florida, United States - Lox_Sample_3.2 | ecosystem: Environmental > Terrestrial > Soil > Wetlands | place: USA...
AGAAAATCGCGGAAGCAAAGCCCGCGGCCAAGACGGAAGCCAAACCGCTCGTCAAGGCGGAGCGCGCGGTACGGTCCGCACCTAAGTCGAAGGACGGCTCCGACGACCGTCAGACTCTCGCGTTGGTGAAGCTCGGCCGGACGTACGTCCAGCAAGGATCGTTTGAAAACGCCATCGAGACACTGGCCAAGGCGCTGGCGCTCGATCCCAAGTCGGCCCTGGTTTACAACACGCGGGGGTACGCGTACTTGAGAACGCGCGATTATGTGGCGGCGATCCGGGATTTCTCGATGGCGATCGACTTGAACTCCTCGTACGCCAATGCGTATTGGAACCGGGGCGTGGCGCGCCGCCTCATGAAGGACGAGCCGGGTGGAAAGCAAGACATGCAACGCGCGGCGCAACTGGGTTGGGGCAGCCGGGTGGCTTCCGCCAATCCGGGTTTGCGCGTGCGCGCCGACGGGGACCGGCGCGGGGCGGGCTTTTGAGAAAACCTGCTTGACGGGACCCCAGGCGCGATCGCGACCGGCCGCAGCCGGGATTAGAGCGCGCACCGCAGCCGCGCGCTAAAATGTTGTTTGGCAGTCGAAGGTCTGATTTATGAAGACCGTGGCTGAACAACTCTCCGAGCAGGTCCGCGAAGGGGAACTCTACGAAAAACTGGATTCGAACCGCGTGCGGTGCTACGCCTGCGGGCACTGCTGTCCCATTCCGGAAGGGTTCGCGGGGGTCTGCAAAGTGCGCTACAACCGCAAAGGCACGCTGTATGTGCCGTACGGCTATGTGAGCGCGCTGCACGCGGACCCCATCGAGAAGAAGCCTTTCTTTCACGCCCTGCCGGGAACCCGGGCGCTCAGCTTCGGCATGTTGGGCTGCGACCTGCACTGCGGATACTGCCAGAACTGGGTGACCTCGCAGGCTCTGCGGGATTACCGGTCGTCGCTGGATTTTCGCCGCATCGCGCCGCGGGAGATCGTGGCCGCCGCGCGGGCCTGCGGCGCCCGCAGCGTCGTCAGCACGTACAACGAGCCCTTGATCACCAGCGAATGGGCGGTGGAGGTTTTCCGCGAAGCGCGCGCCGCCGGTCTGGTCACTGGATACGTGTCGAACGGCAACGCCACGCCACAGGTGCTCGAGTATTTGCGTCCCTGGGTGGACCTGTACAAGGTGGACTTGAAGAGCTTCGACGACCGGCGCTATCACGAGTTGGGCGGCCGGCTGGCGCCCATCCTGGACTCCATTCGCCGCATACACGAGATGGGCTTCTGGCTGGAAATCGTGACCCTGGTAGTGCCCGGCTTCAACGACTCGGAAGCGGAGCTGAACGCCGTGGCGGAATTTCTGGCGGGAGTTTCGCCGGATATTCCATGGCATGTCACCGCGTTTCACGAAGACTACAAAATGTTCGGCCGGGGCGATACGCGCGCGGAGGCGCTGGAGCGGGCGGCGGAAACCGGGCGGGCCGCGGGGCTGCGCTACGTCTACGCCGGGAACCTGCCGGGCCAACTGCGCGCGCTGGAGCATACGTATTGCCCGCGATGCCGGTCGGCCGTCGTGGAACGCCGGGGATTTCAAGTATTGCGGAACCGGCTGACGGAGGAAGGGCGCTGCCCGGATTGCGGGGCTTCGGTGCCGGGCGTGTGGCGCGGGCTGCCGCGGGAATCGCGGGAACCAAACTTGCTCCTGAATGGCCGGTGCGGGTGAGTTATGACTGCCGTGCACGTTACGCCTTACGGCGGCACGTGGTATCCGGGCCGCCGCCCAGAGCTCGAGCGTCTGCTCGATGAATTGTTCGAGGCATCCAGCCAGAGGACGGGGCCGTATCTCTGCGAGAACCCGGTGGGTTTTGTGGTGCCGCATGCGGGCCTGCAATATTCGGGCGTGGTGGCGTCGGCCGCCTACCGCCACGTGGCCGCGCAAAGGCCGGCGCGTGCTGTGATCCTGGGGTTCACGCACCGCGGTGGTCCGGCCGGGATTTCGATTCCCGACGTCGACGGATACCGGACGCCGCTGGGCGAAGTGCGTGCCGACCGCGAGGCCATGGAGCGGCTCGCCGGACACCGGCCGTTCCAATTCGTGGCCGAAGACCGGATCTGCGATCATTCGGTCGAGATCCAGTTGCCGCTGCTGCAGAAGGCGGCGCCCTCCCTGCAGGTTGTGCCGTTGTTCGTAGGCCCGCTGGAGGCCGCCGAGCGGGATTGCGCGGCCGGCATGTTGGCCGGTCTGTGCGGGCCCGATTCGGTATTTCTGGTGAGTTCCGATCTGACGCACTACGGACGCGCCTTCGGCTACCAACCCTTTCCGGAGGACGCGGCCATCAGCGAGCGCTTGCGCCGGCTGGATCGCAGCATCATGGAAGGCGCCGCGAGCCTGGATCCGGTTTTGTTCCGGCGGGCGGTTGCGGAGAGCCGGGCGACGGTGTGCGGCGTCGCTCCGATCGAGCTGTGGCTCGGCACTCTGGCGTCGATGCGGGGAGACGAGCTCTTCCAGGAGACGCTGGATTACCAAACGTCGGGCGATATCACCGGCGATTATCATCACACGGTGAGTTACGGCGCGTTGGGCTACTTTCCGGCGCGGTCGTTTTGCTTGCCGGTCCGGGAGCAGGGCCTGCTGCTCGAAAGCGCCCGGGAGACGCTGCGGCATCTTCGCGCCACGAACGAAGCCCGGCCCGTCCCGCCGCGCGAAATCCCGCCGGCTCTCTCGCGCAAGGCGGGCGTTTTCGTCGGCCTGCACCAGGGGCGGCGGTTGTTGGGCTGCGTGGGGAACCGGCTGAGCGAGGAGAGCCTCTCCGAAAGCGTGCCCGGGATGACGCTGCGGGCGGCGCTGGACGATCCTCGATTTCCCACCGTGCTCGGGGTGGAAGGCGAAATCGACATTGAAATTTCGATTTTGTCTCCGCTGAAGCCGGTCCGCGAGGCCAGCGCGTTTCGAGTGAACGAGCACGGCGCATCGCTCGAGTGCGGCGGGCGCCAGGGCCTGCTGTTGCCGCAGGTGGCGGCCGGCCACTCCTGGAGCGGCGAAGAGTTTCTGGCCGCGCTCGCTGCGAAGGCGGGGCTGGGACCGCGAGGGTATCGGGATCCTGGCGCGCGCTTGAGCGTCTTTCGCGCGCAGGTCTTCTCGACCGCGAAGGCCGGGGAGGCGTGATCCGGTTGCCAGGCAGCGGGCCCGATGTCCGGCGCCGCCCCAGACTCCGCTGCAAGCTGAAGGTCGCGCGCGGCACATCGGAAGGCTTCCGGCATGGGCGCACGGGTGAGGCAGACGCTTCGCCTGTCAACCTTAGCGCCGCTTGAGGGCTTCCAGCTCTTCCAACGTCCTCGGCCAGTCCGATCCCAGCAGGCGCGAGAGGCCGCGGTCCGCCAGAACCTTACCGCCCGTCTGGCAGCGCGCGCAATAGTTTGTTTCGTGATCGGCGCGCCGGATGCGCTGCACTTTTGCGCCGCAGCGCGGGCAAGGCTGACCATAGCGCCCGTGGACGGCCATCCCCTCGCGGAAGGCGGTCACCTTCTCGGGAAACTTCTGGCGGGCCTCCGCGCACAGGCGGTCCCGCCATAGGGCGAGCGTATCCCGCGTGGCGGCGTAGAGCCGCTCGATTTCTTCAGCCGCCAGCTTGTGCGTCTGGGCGATTGGCGAGAGCCGCGCGGCATGCAGGATCTCGTCCGAGTAGGCATTGCCGATGCCGCTGAACGCGCGCGGATCGGTGAGCGCCCGCTTGAGCGTGTGATTTTCGAAGGTGAGAGCCTCGCGGAACGCGGCGAGATCCGAATCGAAGACTTCGATGCCGCCCGGATCCAGAGAACGGATCCCTTCCTCGCCCCGCACTACGTGTAAGGCCGCGCGGCGTTTGGCGCCCGCCTCGGTCAGCGTGAGCGCGCCTTGCGGAAAATCGAAGGCGGCGAGCTGCTGGCGGCCGGCCAGCTTGGCGTTCGCCGGCCGCCAGTGCAGCCGGCCCGCGATCATCAGGTGCAGGACCAGCCACAGGCCGCCCTCAACGCCGAACGCGATGCGCTTGCCGACGCGGCGCAACTCGTGGACGGCGCGTCCTTCAACGGCGCTCAAGGGAGGCTCGGTGGTCCGCAGCAAAAAGGGGCCAGCCACCCGAACGCGCTCGAGAGTCTGGCCCATCACGCGGGGTTCCAGCGCCGCGATGTACGCGGCGATATCGGGCAGCTCAGGCACTATTCCTTCCCGAGCCACCTCAGCCGCGCCACAAAATGGCGTCCATCGCTTCCGTAAAAGGTCAGGAAATACGGCGATTCCAGCGTGTTGTTCACCACGGTGGGGTTCCGGTGATTCGTCAGATTGTTGGAGCCGCCGCGAATCGCGAAACGGTATTTGCCCAGATGGAAGCGCCACTCGATATGCAGGTTGAGATTGAAGTACATGGGATAACGATACGTGTCCGGCGCGCCGATCAGTTGTCCGCTGTCGTGCTGGATGGAGAACGGAAAACCGCTGCGTTCTTCGAGCAGGTAAGCCACGGCCCAATCTTTCCACCAGGTGGGAAGATATCCCCAGCTCAGGAAGCGATTGGGAGCGTCCCACGGAAGGGGGCCGGCGTTATCCGGCCCGAGCAGGAGCGTCTGCTGCAGCAAGGGATCCAGCACCTGGCTCGAATGCGCCTGGGAACGCGTATAACTCGCCATCCATTCGTAGCGTCCGCCGATGGCCTGGTTCACGATAACTTGCGCGGAGTCGTAAAGATCGTGACGCGCATTCGTCAGATTGAAGATCTGCTCGATGTACGTGGCGTTGTAAGCGGCGGCCAGATCCGCGGGGGCGGGCACGGGGGCCTCCAGCGCCGGCAGATACGTGAAGCCGTCGCCGCCGGTCTTCCGCAGCAGGCTCAGGCCGGCTCGAATGCGGCGGGGGAACTGGTGGTCCACAGCCAGGCTCCAGTTCTGAAACAATGGCGCCTTCAGGCGCTGATCCGGGATGCTGTAAAGCGTCAGAGCGTTCGGGTACAGAAGCGTCCCGCCGGGAGAGTAGATGTCGGTCAGCGTGTATTGATCCATCGGCCGCGTGAAGAGCTGGACGATGGTCGGATCGTACAGGACGGCGTAGCCGCCCGAAATGCGCGTGCGCGAGGAAGGGAAAGGCGCCCAGGAAAACGCCGCGCGCGGCGACCACAAGAGGCGCCCCAGGATTTCATCCCAGTCCTGCCGCACGCCCAGCTCGAAGGTCAGGTTGGGGCGCACCTGCCAGTGATCCGTCAAATACGAGGCCGCGGACAGGCTGGGCCGGCTCAGGTTCCCGCTGCCCGCGAAAGTGACGGAGCGCAGCAGGTTGCCGGACACTCCGTAGAGATCGTAACCCGTGCGCCGGATGTCTTGCGAGTAGTCGAGGCGGTCGACGTCCACTCCTATTTTCAACTGGTGGGCGCCCTTCCACTTCCAGGCGGGGAAGAACAGGTTGCCGAGGAACTGGCCGCGGCGGGAGTGCTGCCGGGAGTCGACAAAGTTGTAGCCTTCGGCGCCGTTCGGCGTAATGATGTAGGCGCCAATGCCCTGCGGAATCTGGCGCGCGAAGGTCACCATCTCGGCGAAGCCCAGCTCCAGTAACGTGCCGCGGGCGACGTAGATCTGGTCCTTCAACGCCACGAACCAAGTCCGGTTGCGCTGGTCGAGCGTGGTGGAGGGCGGATTCAGCACGCTCAGCCCGAACTCGTTGGCCCATTGATAATTCCACAGGAAATCCGTATAGAGAATGTTGGACGGCGTGATGTTGACCTGGGTGTGCAGCAGGTTGCTGGTCTGCAAGGTAGTGGTCGTATCCTCGTTTCGCGGCAACCCTGGAACGACGTTGACGTTGTACTCCGCGTCCAGGTTGTCCGAAAACCAGGCGCGCCCCGCGACGATCGGGCCCGAAACATTGAAGCGCGGCGTCCAGTCGCCCAGGTGCAAACCTTGCTGCGTATCGACTCCCGGGATGAAGTTGGTCACCGAATAACGAAACTTGTCGTCGCCGGTTTCTGTTTTGATCTGCAAGACGCCCGCCGAGCCCTGGCCGTACTCCGGCGAATAGCGTCCGCTGAGGTAGTCGAGCGACCGGACGGCCTCCACGCTCACGCGCGTATTCAGCGTGCCGGTGAGCGGATCGCTCACATTGAAACCATCCAGCAGATAGTTCGTCTGGTTCTCGCGGCCGCCGTCGAAGTGCAGCGTGCCGTTGGCCTCCTCCACCAAGCCGGGGATGAGTTGCATGGCTTCGCGCAAACTGTGCGTGGAAGGATAGGGGACGTCGAGAATCTGAATGCCGGTGAGTTGCCGTTCCGACTGCGTCTGCTCCACATCCGGGGATTCCGGCGCGGCGCTGACATCCACCGACTGCAGGACTTCCTTGGCATGATTCAAGACCAGGTCGACTTCGGGCATCCCCGCGCGGACATCGACCGCCAGATTCTTGACCGGAAGATACCCGGACTGGCTGGCGGCGAAGATGTAAAGCCCTTCCGCAGGCAGGGCGATCTGAAACCCGCCGGTGGGGTCGGTGGTGAAGCGCTTCTCCTCGCCGGCCGCATTCCGGACGACGATCTCGACTCTCGCGATGCCGGCCTCGTTTTCGTCAATGGCTCGGCCGGCGACGGCGATATCGGCGGCGGCGAGCGGAAGGCAGGCGAGCCAGACCGCCAGCAGCGGGCCGCAACACCTCACCATGGGTCCTCGTCGATAATATGAATTGCTCGATGGATTCGACCCGGGTTCCTCCGCAAGCGGAGTCGCATACTCCCAAGATAGCCGAGATGGCCGCAGCCGATGCGGCCGTTGCGATCCTGCATGCGCGCGGCCCGGCGGAATCGGTACTACTGATCCGGCGCACGGAGCGCGAAAACGACCCGTGGTCGGGGCACTGGTCCTTCCCCGGGGGCCGGCGGGCCTTGGAAGACCGCGACTTGTTGGATACCGCCCTGCGGGAACTGGAGGAAGAATGCGGCATCCATCTCGCGCGGGAGCAGCTCACGGCCGCGTTACCCGCGGCGCTGGCGCGGCGGAGAGTCGGGAAGTTCCTGCTGGTGGCGCCATTTTTGTTCCGCGTGGATGACGAGCGGTTGGCGGTGCTGGATCCGCGAGAGGCCGCGGAAGCGCTGTGGGTTCGGTTAAGCGTGTTGCGCGATCCGGCGCGGCACACGCTCCGGGCGGTACCGGGTCTGCCGCCGGAGGTGTGGTTTCCAGCGATCGAACTGCCCGGGCCGCCGCTTTGGGGATTCACGTACCGGCTGATCGCGGAATGGCTGGAGTTGAATCCGCGGGATGACACGCCGGAGGCCGCGGGATTTCAGGCGGCGCGCGAGATCCTGGACCTGCTGCTATCGCATGGTTTGACGCTCGCGCGTGGATGGGAGGAGTGCGAGGGCGCACACGTCGCGGAGGTGAAGGGCGAGATCCCGGTGGCGTTGGTGCGCGACGCGGTGTCGCGGCCAGCGGACCATATTCCGCGCGTGAACATGCTTGAGGTGCGGCCGGATTTCATTCGCGTGGTGGGGCTGGCGTTTGAGGAGTACCTGATTCGCGCGTCTGGTTAGGGCCTTTGCATCCGCCCGCGCTTTGCGTGACAATCCGGGAATGCACTTCGCGCATTCCGAAAAAGTCCAGGAACTCCAGAAAAAGCTCACGGCGTTCATGGACGAGCACATCTACCCGAACGAGCCGCTCTATCACCGGCAGATTCGCGAAGGAGACCGCTGGCAGCCGGTCGCCGTCATCGAGGAACTCAAACCCAAAGCGCGCGCGGCGGGGCTGTGGAACCTGTTCCTGCCGGATTCCGAATGGGGAGCGGGGCTGACCAACCTGGAGTACGCGCCGTTGTGCGAAATCATGGGGCGCGTGCCGTTCGCGCCGGAAGTGTTCAACTGCTCGGCGCCGGATACCGGCAATATGGAAGTGCTGGCGCGCTACGGCACGGAGGAGCAGAAAAAGCAGTGGCTCGCGCCGCTTCTGGAGGGCCGCATCCGTTCCTGTTTTGCGATGACCGAGCCCGCCGTGGCCTCGTCGGACGCCACCAACATTTCCGCCAGCATCGCGCGGGATGGCGATCGGTATGTGCTCAACGGACGCAAATGGTGGTCGTCGGGCGCCGGCGATCCGCGCTGCAAGATCGCCATCTTCATGGGGAAGACGGACCCGCAGGCTCCGCGGCATCTGCAGCAATCCATGATCCTGGTTCCCATGGACGCGCCTGGCATCACGATACGGCGCATGCTTCCCGTGTTCGGCTACGACGATGCTCCGCACGGCCACGGCGAAGTGCTGTTCGAGAACGTGCGCGTGCCGGCTTCCAACATGTTGCTCGGCGCCGGACGCGGCTTCGAGATCGCGCAGGGCCGGCTGGGGCCGGGACGCATCCACCATTGCATGCGGCTGATCGGGCTGGCCGAGCGAGCCCTGGAGGCCATGTGCCGGCGGGCGCAATCGCGCGTAGCTTTCGGACGGCGGCTCTCCGAATTCGGCACGCTGCGGGCCGATATCGCCGATTCGCGCATGGAGATCGAACAGGCGCGGCTGCTGACCTTGAAAGCCGCGTACATGATGGATGTGGCGGGCAACAAGGCCGCCAAGGCCGAGATCGCCATGATCAAGGTCGTGGCGCCCAACATGGCGTTGCGCGTGCTCGATCGCGCCATACAGGCCCACGGCGGCGGGGGCGTGTGCGACGACTTCTTCCTGGCGCAGGCGTGGGCCGGCGCGCGGACTTTGCGTCTCGCGGACGGACCGGACGAAGTGCATCGCGAGGCCGTCGCCAAGATCGAGCTGCAAAAATATACGCAGGCGGCGCGCGCCCATGAAGCCGGCCAATAGGATTGCGGTGATCGCCGGCGGCGCCAGCGGCATCGGCCTTTGTGCCGCCGTTTCGCCACGGTGGGCGCCGGCAACCGAAATGTACACGCAGGCGGCGCGCGCATGAAACTGGCCGATAAAGTTGCAGTGGTGACCGGCGGCGCCAGCGGCATCGGCCTTTGTGCCGCGGTTTCGCCACGGTGGGCGCCGGAGACGGAAATGTATACGCAGGCGGCGCGCGCATGAAACTGGCCGATAGAGTTGCGGTGATCGCCGGCGGCGCCAACGGTATCGGCCTTTGTGCCGCGGTTTCGCCACGGTGGGCGCCGGCAACCGGAATCGATCTGCAGGCGGCGCGCGCATGAAACTGGCCGATAAAGTTGCGGTGGTGACCGGCGGCGCCAGCGGCATCGGCCGCGCGCTGTGCCGGCGTTTCGCGGCGGAAGGCGCCCGCGGTGTAGTCGTGGCCGATCTGGATGCCGCAGGCGCATCCGCGGTCGCGCGCGAAATCGGGGGGCTGGCGGTTGCCGCGGATGTCAGCCGCGAAGCCGACGTCATCCGGTTGGCCGGAAGCGCCACCGCGGCCTACGGCGCGATCGACCTGTTCTGCTCCAACGCCGGCATTGCCCTGGAAGGCGGCGTGGAGGTTCCCGACAGCGAATGGCTGCGCATCTGGGGCATCAATTTCATGGCGCACGTTTATGCAGCGCGCGCGGTTCTGCCCGGCATGTTGGCGCGCGGCGCAGGCTATCTACTGCAGACGGCGTCCGCGGCCGGCATCCTTACGCAGGTCGGCTCCGCGCCTTACGCCGTCACCAAGCACGCCGCCGTCGCGCTGGCCGAATGGCTGTCGATGACCTATGGCGATCGCGGCATACGGGTCTCGTGCCTTTGCCCGCAAGGAGTGCGCACCAACATGCTGGCGGATGCCCAAAGCGGACCGGGGCGCTTCCTGCTGGACAGCGCGCTCGAACCCGAACAGGTTGCGGAAGCTGTGGTGGCGGGCCTGGCGGAAGAGCGATTCCTGATCCTGCCGCATCCGGAAGTCGCCGAATATTTCCGGCGCAAGGCCGACGATTACGATCGCTGGTTGAAAGGCATGCGGCGGATGCAGGCCAAGCTGCACCCGGAGTAACGGCGTTTACTACTCTTTCTTCTTCAGCAGGTGATCGTTTTCCTGTACAAACGCCTTGATTTGATCCGCCGCGGCGAGCAGTTTCTCCCACTGCTCTTTGTACAAGGTGACCGGGAAGCGACCCAACCCGTAAACCGACACCGCGCCCTTCTCGCTCACCCGGACGGATAACTGCCCCCGCCCCGGTTTTTTCAGCGCCTCGTTCTCGGCGCGCAAACGCTCCAGTTCCGCTTTCAAATCTTCTTCGGCCATAACATGACAGGATAACGTTGATTGCGCAGTGCCGGGGATCGAGCTCCGCGGCCGGGGCGGAATCCGCTCTCTGACGGCGGCCTGGTTTCGCGGTCGCGGTTCTGGCGGGCAGAATCCGCGGAGCCGCGCGCATCGGTAAGCGGCGCCAGGAACCCTCGTTTACTCGCCGGTGGGCCACGGCCAGCGGCAGGCGTACGTATACACGG
>Ga0335078_10018477_pt1 | contig 10366 bp, 5 predicted proteins | sample Lox_Sample_32_FD_206711 | JGI IMG/M metagenome (GOLD analysis project Ga0335078, IMG submission 206711) | Soil microbial communities from Loxahatchee National Wildlife Refuge, Florida, United States - Lox_Sample_3.2 | ecosystem: Environmental > Terrestrial > Soil > Wetlands | place: USA: Florida...
TTTATCTGCGCGTTCTGAAACAGGATTTTTCCCGAGGCGTTCAACTGCTCGCCGACAACCAACTGCATCCGGCGCTTCCGGAGAATGCCTTCAACATCATCAAGGAGCAAAGCGCTCAATTCGTCGCAGGAAATCTCAAAAGCCCGGGATATCGCTTCGCCCGCGCCGTCAACGTCGGATTGTTGCCTAAGGGAGATCCTGTGCTGCGTGAAGTCACTCCGCAGACCGTTTCGTCCCTTGGCATCGCCGACGTCCGGAAATATTATGCGGATACCGTGCGCCCGGACCTGACCGCGATTGTCGTCATCGGGGATGTTAGCGCCGAAGACGCCAGAGCGGTCATCGAAAAATGGTTTGGTGAATGGAGGGCCTCCGGCGCAAAGCCGGATGTCACCCTGCCCAAGGTTGCGCTCAACGGCCCTTCCGCGACCTCCGTTCCGGATCCCACCCAGCTCCAGAACTCCGTCGAACTCTCCCAAATGGTCGGCATCAACCGCTTTGATCCGGACTACTATCCGCTTCAGCTCGGCAATCACGTTCTCGGCGGAGGATTCTACGCCACGCGGCTGTACCACGACCTGCGCCAGGTGAACGGCTACGTCTACACCGTCGACGTGCGCCTCAATGCAGGGAAGAGCCGAACCACCTACACGGTCGAGTACGCCTGCGATCCCGCCAATGTCTCCAAGGCCCGCCAGTTGATTGTGCGAGACCTTACTTCCATGCAAAAAGAAAACGTCACCCCGGAAGAACTGCAGCAAGCCAAGGCCCTGATTCTGCGTCAACTCCCGCTGACACAATCCAGCCAGGACGACCTCGGCCGCGCTCTCGTAGCCCGCGCCCAACTAGGCTTGCCGCTTGACGAAGCCTCCCGCGCTGCCAAACGCTACTACGTCCTAACCGCCGACGAAGTCCGCGCCGCCTTTGCTAAATGGATGCGCCCCGACGCCTTCGTCCAGGTCGTCCGAGGCCCCGCCGCTCAGTAGCTAGTCAACTGACAAAGGTCGGATGCTCCACCCTCGGTTTTTGAGGTGCGTTCGAACCAGAGTGGGAGCACATGTCCGGGCGGCTCGGGTCCCCAATCGGATGCGTCTATAGATTTCTCCTGGAAAACATCCTGGCGAACCAGCCGCAGCGGCCGTTGCCAGGTGCGAGGTATGCGCGCGCAGCGGGAATGCGCAGCTCCACTTCCGTGCCGGAATTCACACTGCTCCACACTTCCAGGGTTCCGCCGACGAGTTTGGCTCTCTCGCGCATTCCGCGCAGACCCCAATGGCAGGCGCGTCCTTCGCCCTGCACCACCTTTTCCATACCCCTCCCATCATCGCGGATACGCACCCGCAACGCCCTTTCGTCGTAGAGGATCTCCGCCTCGATGCGCCGAGCCTGCGCATGCCGAAACGCATTTCGCAGGGCCTCCCCGGCTATGCGGTAGACCTCGTCCCGTAGAATCGGGTGCAAGTTTTTGGCGGCTCCTTCTACCGCCACCTGAACAACCGGAGAGTTCCCGCTGCTGGGATTTGGCGCGAGTTCTTCGGCCAGCGCCGACAGGGCCGCTGCCAGGTCGTTGGTTTCCGTGGTTGACGCGCGCAAATCTTGCACGGCATCACGACCCTCCGCGATGGCTTTTTCCGCCAGCTCGAGCGCGCCTTCGAGTTTTTCCCGGGCTTCCTTCGGGCGTTCGGGAAGCAGCTTGATGGCCCCTTGAAAAACCAGCACAAGGCCCTGGAAGCTTTGCAGCAGGGTGTCGTGCAGCTCGCGCGCGATACGCGTACGTTCCTGGACGCGCGCCTCAAGCCCAATGTTGAACTGACGGTGCAGTTGTCGCAGACGGAGTTGATAGAACCCCCAAAGCAAGGTGAGTAAAAGGACTGCGCACGCCACGCGAAACCAATGTGTCTGAAACCACGCCGGTGCCACGCTGAAGTCCAATGTCGCCCCTGCATCGTTCCAAACCTCTTCGTTGTTGGACGCGATCACACGGAAGCTATACCTTCCAGGGCGCAGATCACTGTAAAAGGCCTCCCGCCGCGTTCCCGGGTCCCGCCAGTTCTGATCGCGGCCCTCCAGCCTATAGCGAAAGCGCACCTTCTGCGGGGCCACGAAACTGAGCGCCGCGTATTTGATTTCCAGATCGCGGGTAAGCGGAGGCAGGCCAAGACCCTCTCGCATCGCGTAGCTCTTATGATCCGCGACGATTTCCTCGATGTGCACCGGCGGGGGCAGGCGGTTCAATTCGGTGCGACCGGGATCGATCATCTGGAGAGATTTGCCGTTGACGAACCATAAAAGTCCATTCGGAGATCTGGCCGTCTGCGGCTTCAGGGAAGTCAGGCCTGGCGACGCGCCGTCCAACATATCGAACAACTGGAAATTCACCACCTTATTCGGATCGTCCCACCAGTCATTCAGTTGCGATTCTTCGATCCGAATAAGTCCGCACCGCGAATCCACCCAAAGGGAATCGCGGTTGTCCTTCACGAGGGCAAATATTCCGTCACACGGAAGGCCATTGTGTGTAGTGAGATTCTTGCGTTTACCTTCCTTCCAGCGAAAGACCTCGTCCAGTGTTGTGCCCCACACGGAACCATCGGATTCCACCAGAAGGTCCCGGATTTGACGGGAGTTGTCGACTCCGGGCGAGGAAAGCGTTCGCATTGTGCCGTCTTTCAGTTGAAGCAAATCTCCGTTGACTAAGCCGAGGATGATGCCTCCTTGTGGGCCGGCAGCCAACGCATAGGCAGCGGAGATTTGCGGGGATGTAGTTTCGCTGGTGACTTTGAGATTCTCGATGTGAGCGAGATTGCGCCCAGCGCGAACCCATATCGTGTGGTTGATGTCCTCCACAATGGCGAAGACTATGCCTAGAGCGCTTCCGTCAGAACGCCGCACGGCGGTGAAACGATTACCCTCGTAGACCCATAGCCCGTCATCCACTCCGACCCACATCCGCCCGGCATGATCCTCGAATAGCGTGGTAACGTTGCGTCCTGGCAGCCCCTGGCCGGTCCGGATTCCTGAGACCGTTTTGCCATGCAAGGCGTCCAGAGCCTGGAAATTTCCGATCCATACTGTGCCATCATGCCCCGCTACCACCGATGAGGCAGCATCTGCGGAAAGGCCCTCCCGTGTCGAAAAAGTGGTCACGCGCAAATCACGGAAATTTTCGATTCCTTCGGAGGTCACCACCCACAAGTTGCCTTCAAAATCCTCATGGAAGCCATACACCGAATCGCTTGACAGGCCATCCGTGTTTCCGAAGTGATCGAATTCGTTATCGCGAACACGCCAGATTCCGCGCTGCGCAGTTCCCACCCAAAGCACATCGTTGCCGTCAACAAATAGCGTGGTGACATCCGCATTACTGATTTTGATTTCCGGGAAGTCGCGTGTTGTCCACTTGCCGCTCTCGAAGTGTTGCAATTGTAAATGCGATCTTGATTCGTCGATCACCGCCCACACCGACCCATCGTGAGCGGCGGCGACACCTCTGAGCGAAGCAAATGTTTCTGGATGCCGGCGTCGAGTAAGGTTCGCGCTGCACGTTCCTGCTTGCCACCGGCAAAGTTCGTCGTAGCCCCCGACCCAGAGTTCGCCGGAAGACCCCTTTTGCAGCTTGATAGCCATTCGGAAGGGAATTCCGTTCGCCGGTCCGTAGCATTGTGTGTGCTCATCTCTAATGCTGCATAAAGGGCCCATTCCATCGGTTGCCTGCGTGCGAACCAACCACACGGTGCCGTCGGCATCCTCTACCATGGACTCAATCCGGCCAGTTATTTGCGGATAATGAATCACGTTTCCGTTACTCAGACGAGCTACGCCGTATCCTGTCCCAATCCAAAGGTCGCCGTTTCGCGCTGCAAGCAGGGAAAAGACTCTTGGGTCGGATAGTCGCTCACCGGAGGGCGGGTTCCAGGCACTGAAGCGCACGCCGTCGAAGCGCACCAACCCGATATTGGTCCCTATCCATAGATAACCATCGGTGGTCTGGGTCAGGACTATGGGGGTCCCGTCAAAAATGCCTTCACGTATTCTCCAGACGCTGTGGCCGTATTGTGAGATGTGCCGCCCCGGGTTCAGTGCCAACGCACCAGCGCAGCACACCAGCAACATGCCGTGCAGCGCAAGGCTCAGCGCAACTGCGAGCTTTAGTGGGTATACGATCCTCATCGGGACCACATCTTAACCTGATTCCGTGCTGGGAAACCGGGGACGGGGAAACCCGGGACACGGGACGTGTTCACGTGGTGGCTTCGCAGGGGGAACCCGCGATTACCACAACATATCTATCAGGATCGCGAAGCCACATCTCTCTGTGGTTCGCGTTGGGGTTGACGTGCGGCTCCTCGATCACTTGCGCACCCAACGAACGCGCGCGCTTCACTGCGGCATCGAAATCCTCCACCTCGAACCAAAGCAGGAGCCCATGTCCCGGCGGCGCGGCGTCCGCATTAACAAGGTTGGGGTGATCCTCCTCGTCCCAGGCATGAAGTTGCAGAATCAAATTCCCGCCGCAAAACAGACGGTCATATACATCGCGATGGCTGTGTTCCGGTAGAGCCTCGAGTCCGAGCACTATGTCCACGAAAAATCGGAACGGCCCGCCGGCCCGCTTTCTTTTGGTTTTCTCCCTCTCTTCACTCCTATTGCGTGATGGTGATTGTAAGCGTTGCGGAGTGGCTGGTAGCGCCGCCGCCACTCGCCGAGGCCGTTACGGAGACGGCATCCGTCCCAAGCGGAGTCCCGGAATTCTTCGTGCTGCTGCTACCCCCGCCGCATGAAGTCAGCACGGCCGTCATCATCAGGAGCCCTAGCAGGAAAAGAGTCCGCATGCCGCGAAGCGCTCGTTTCCGTCTCGGAACGATACCAACGATCATCGCCAAACCGGGAAACACGAGAGCATAGATCGGGCGGAGTTGTCTGCCCAACGGCCGCAAAGCCGCGCTTGGCGCCGTCGTGGTGACCGTCACGACGCTGGTTGCGGCGCTGCCATTCGGGGTGACCGACGCCGGATTAAAGCTGCAAGCCGCTTCTGACGGCAAGCCATTGCAGCTGAAGCTCACCTGCGAGTTGAATCCATTCTCCGGCGTCACCGTGAATGTTGCTGTTCCGGTTTGTCCCGCCTTGATCGTCAGGCTCGAGGGATTCACCGTCAGTTGGAAATCGGGGGCCGGCTGGTTGATGGTATAAACCGCGCTAGCCACCGCGCTGTTGGAGTACCCGGTGGCGGTGGCGATGGCCTTTACGGTTTCGGTAGAGCTAACCGTAAATGCGCCGTTGTATTGCTCGTTCGGCACCGCCGTGGGTGTTGACCCGTCCGTGGTGTAGTAAATGGTGGCCTCGGAGGTCGCGTCGGAAATGGTCACGGTCTGTGCCGAAGTGTAAGTCCCAGCGGCGGGACTGAACGTTGGTGTCGCCGCAGCGGGCCCTTGCGAAGGGGACGCCACAAAAGCATGAAACACATAGTCAGCGTCCTGATACGTGCCGGTCATCTGGCTAGTGGTGTTGATGCTGAGGAGGAGGGTCCCAGAAAACGCCGTTGAATAGACGGAGTTAGGGTCATCCACGGGAGACGTAATGGTTCCATCGGCGGCACGCACGTACCCGTGGTGATCGCCATTCGCGTCCGTGTAGACTCCCGAGATGACTCCTCCTGCGTTCATGCTGGCAGCGAGGGTTCCGGGAAACAGCCCGGACAGGACGACGTTCGGAGCGTCAAACGTGGTGAAAGCCGGTGAACCGCTGGACGCCGTATATACGAAGCCGTGGTTGGCGCTGCCGTCCGAATAGACCCCCGCAATGTCGCCTGCCGTGTTGATACTCGCAGGAGCTGTTCCCGAAAAATTAACCTTGCCGCTGGCTCCCGTTCCCGCTCCCGGAGCGTCAAGTGGCGCGGTTATTGTTCCGCTGGCAGCGCGCAGGAAGCCGTGAAACGTCCCAGCAGCATCTTTGTAGAATCCGGTGATGCTTCCCCCAGCGTTGATACTGAGAGGAACAGTTCCCGCAGTGGACGCGGTGCCTGCTCCGGAAACATCGAAGCTGGTGAAGGTGCCGTCCGCGGCGCGCAGGAAGCCATGGCGCACATCGTTCGTGTCGACCCAGAATCCGGTGATATCGCCACCGGCGTCCATGCTGATAGGCAGGGTTCCGCGGTGCCCTACGTTCGTGGGCGCGCTCGGCACATCGAATTCGGTGATGGCGCCAGTGGCGCTGCGCAGGAAGCCGTGGTACGCATTGTTCCCGTCAAAGTACATTCCCGCTATCTCGTCGCTAGCGTTGATGCTGGCGGGAAAGGTCCCCTGATTCTTACCCGTGCCTGCGTGGGTGGAGTCGAACTCGGTAAGTGTGCCGTCGGCAGTCCGGATGAAGCCGTGAGCCAAGTTGGTCGCGGTTCCGTTGGTGTTGATATAGATTCCGGCGATGTCCCCGTTATCGTTGATGCTGGTGCCCAGCGTTCCCTGAAGGAGTCCCGTGCCTGCATCCTTCGCGTTGAAGTCCGTGAAGGTGAATGGGCTAGCGCCTTGGGCTTGAACCCGTTGTGCGGGCCACCAGCCGGATGGCGCTAACACGCCATTCCAAGCAACATACACAAGTCCTAGAACCAGTACGGCGAGCAAAGCTACGGTGCCTGACGCGGTTTTTAGTCCCTTGGCCGCAATGGTTTTAAGCACAGCAGACGCACTGCGGTCGGACGAATTGTGAGCCGGCAATCGATACCTCATGATTAGATCCTCCGATTTCATGCCGCGAGATGTGATGGCAAGTTGCCTCAGGCTTGCAGTGGGTGCCTGCTAAGTCAATGGGGCTAGGGAGGATATGATATGAAGTTAGTATGAAATCGCCCTGGTGTCGCGTCTTTTGCCGTTCAGGGCGTGCGCCCGGCGGCTGATTTTAGAGAAGTGCGCGCTGCTGGCGCAGAGGTCGAACAGGCGATTTCTCCTGCCGAAGTGAAGCTGGGCTTGTCCGTCAAGGCGCACGGCTTGGTAATCGTTGCGGAGATGCCGGTGTTCTGGCGTCCGCGGTCCGGACCAACAGAAAACACCACCTTGCTTCCGGCATCCAGGTCAAGCGTGATCCGGAAGGGCGCCAGCTGGCCCACAGAAGTGATCCTGGAACGAAACACAACGCGCCCGTCCGCCACGATGCCAACGAAGGTGCCGACACCGTATTGAGCGCCGCGAAAGTTGCCTTCGATCGAATACTGGCCGCTCCCGGGGGCAGTGAAGACCAAATCGGAATATTGGCCACCGATTCCAGCTACAAGCACCAATCGCTCTGCCGGGAAATCCACGTTGCCATCGTTGAAAGCGGGCCCGCCGTTATATTCCGCCGAAGGCGAACCGCCTCGATTCACCGCCGGCGATATCCAATACTGTGCGTTTGGCCCATTGATGCCATTCCGTACGGTTCGGTCGTAGAGAGTAATAGCATCAGTAAACCCCGACGAATACCCGTAGGACCATACGCCGTTAGGGTTACTGTGCGTGGTCCAGCCTTTCTCGAACGAGGCCGCTGGATCATAGGTCTCCGCTACCGGAACAAACTCCGACGGACATCCCACCAAACATCGGACTTTAAGGAACGCCGCCTGCTCTTCCGCGCCAAAGGAATGCGCGTCTTTTCCGTTTTTATAAAACCTGCCGTGGGCGTTTTCAAATTCCTGATTGCCGGGGTGAGCGGCAATCAAATGCAGGTTCTTGTCGAATTCATACCTGACGGGACAACCCACGGGCGCCAGGCATTCCAGCACGCTCAGCCGAAGGTCACCATGCTGAACCGCTGGCTCGATGGCTGAGTTGTAGCGGAATGCCGCGCGGTTCAAATCGCTGCGCGGAAACAGCAGACGCAATCTCTCCTGGTCGGTCGCCATGCCATGGAGTTGGTACTCGGGTTGAACCTCCTTTGAAGCACCCGACACCCGATCAGCGTCCAGCACCACCAGGGTCGCCCGCGCGTCGTATCCGTGGGCGATTCCGCTCGCGACAATTTCGTCCTTACCATCGCCATACAGGTCCACGACTACCATGTCGTGAAAGCCCCCGGAATGCCAGTACTCAGAAAGAGTTTTACCCTTCGAATCGAGGGCCGCGATCTGGCTCGGTCCCCCCCACCACGGATCGAGGTTACTCAAAACCACGATCCGCAGAGGTCTTTTCTCCGTCGCCCTAAGCAGTCCAACGGCGAAAGTTCGGTAGGTCGCAGGTTCGTCGATTTCCGGCAACTTGCTTCCAGGAGTCCAACGCCATTTCTCCTTGCCTCGGTCGGAATAACAGATCAACGTCGACGAGTGGGGCTGAGCGTCAGGCGTCGGCAGATAAGAAAACAAGACGCTGGTGTGGCCCTTGCCTTCCAGGTCCAGGAACCAGATGCGCGTCCCGTTGTCTTTTTCATAGTACGAGTCGGGCCCAAATCCTTGGGCAAACTCCTTGCTCCACAGCTCTTTTCCGTCCGCGCCCATGATCCGTAAGCGCGTGCCGTCCAGGCGGCCCATACGGGGCTGTGGACTTGGCAGGAGCATGCTTAGCAAAAAGTGGCCGGTAAACGCAAAGACTGTCGCGAGTGCGGCGACGAGGACCAGTTGCGGCCAACTCCGCAGATCCACATGCCAACTTCTCCCTGCTTCGTCCTCCGGGTCCAAGCGGGTCTTCGCCACGATCCACGGGCGCTGTCGCGTTCCGTCGCCCGCCGTCACGCCACGGTTCGGCAGATAGATGGTTATCGGGTCGCCGTCTCCTTCAGACTCGTAATAGCTCCTCAGCGCATGGCGCAGGCGGTTCATTTCCGTAGCTACATCCGCCGGCCTCTTGGTCTTGGTTTCCGCAGGCCACAGTTCCTTGATCACCTGATCAGGCTTCAGAGCAGCGTGCGACTGCATGTTCGTGTACAACACTTCCAGCAGCTTCCGAAGCTGGCCTTTGTTCGCGAAACTCTGACTGTGCAGGATGCGGTCGATCTGTTCGTGAATGGCTCCGGGATCCATAGGTTCAGCCACCTCCGCAAATTGGCTGATGCTCCCGTACCCCGATGAATGTAATGGGCAGATGATAACACGTGGCTGCTAAAGACTGAGTGCGCCGCGTGGCAGATTATGCAGTCTGACGTGCGCGGCGAGTCTCTGGGCGAGTGCCTTGATTCAAAGCGCGAGAATTGTCTCGGGCTTAAACCGCTCCTGAGAAAGAAACCCCTTCCTCGAATTCACAGACAAGAAGTTTGGAGGCGCGAGGCGGAATCGAACCGCCGATAAAGGTTTTGCAGACCTTTGCCTTGCCACTTGGCTACCGCGCCTCTGTCTTACGAAGCAATTTCCGACGGCAGAATCCAGCCTCGACCCAGTCTCTGCCGTCCCGTGTGCTCCTCCGAGTTACGCGCTCTGGCAGACGGCTGTTGCCAGGGCGGGCGTAGCACTCAGATTTACGATTGGGGCACCGACCAAGTTGCCCCACTCCGTCCACGAGCCATCGTAATTCCGAACATTTTCGTAGCCCAACAGGTACTTGAGGACAAACCAGGTATGAGAGCTGCGCTCGCCGATGCGGCAGTACGCGATCACGTCACCAGCCCCGGTGACCCCTTTGGACTCATATCGTTTCTTCAGTTCCTCGTAGGACTTGAAGGTACCGTCTTCGTTTGCAGCCTGGCCCCACGGAATATTTGCGGCGCCCGGGATGTGCCCCGCGCGAAGCGCTGTTTCGGAAAGCCCTGGAGGTGCCAGGATTTTGCCGGTGAACTCATCGGGAGAGCGAACATCAACCAGCTCCGCGTGCTTCGTTTTGTGCAGCACGCTGTAGATGTCTTCTTTTCGCGCACGAAGCGATTCGTCGGGACCCGCCGCCCTATACGTCGTTTGTGAAACTTCCGTCGGATCGGTGGTAAACACCAAGCCGTGCGCAATCCACTTCTTCCGGCCACCGTTGATCAGGCGCACGTCCTTGTGGCCGTAGTATTTCAACTGCCAGAGGGCGTACGCCGCGAACCAGTTGCTGTTGTCACCGTAAAGAAGGATAGTCGTGTCATTCGAAATGCCGGACTTTCCCAACAACGCTTCCAGAGTAGCCTTGTCAATCAGATCGCGGCGAACGCTGTCTTGAAGCTGGGTTTGCCAATTCCATCCCACCGCTCCGGGAATGTGTCCCTTTTCATAGGCGGTTGTGTCGACGTCCACTTCCACAAGACGAATGCCTGGAAGGTTTAGATTCTGAGCCACCCAATCCGTGGAAACTAATACTTCCGGGTGTTTGTGTCCGGACATTTCATTCTCCTTTGCTACCCGCGCTTGCTATCAGCCATAAACAGAAAACCCACCTACCAGTTCTGCTGGTGGTGGGTCGGTATTACAGTCTCGTTGGAGTTAGAGCCTAGTTCCTCT
>Ga0335078_10018478_pt1 | contig 10366 bp, 6 predicted proteins | sample Lox_Sample_32_FD_206711 | JGI IMG/M metagenome (GOLD analysis project Ga0335078, IMG submission 206711) | Soil microbial communities from Loxahatchee National Wildlife Refuge, Florida, United States - Lox_Sample_3.2 | ecosystem: Environmental > Terrestrial > Soil > Wetlands | place: USA: Florida...
CACCATTGAGTCCGATCGCGTAAGCCTGGGTTCTCGACCAGTCCACATGGGGAAACACTTCTTCATCGCTGGTGTTGGCGGGGTCATCCAGGGTCAGAAAACCCTCTTTCATCAGCCAGTTGTTCAAGTGAACGGCTCTATCGAAACTGGCAAACCCGTGGTCGGACATCACGATGAGAGTCGCCGACTCGCCGATCTTTTCCCGCACCCATCCGATCGTTTGATCGACCATCTTGTATGTGTTCAGCAGGTCGTCGTCGTACTTGCCCCATAGCATATGCGAGTCCTGGTCCGTACCGAAAAAGTGGAAGAACAGGAAGCCGCCGTGGAAGTGGTCCAGCGAGCAGCGCAACAGCTTCAAATGGTCCAGTGAAACCTGGCGGCTCTGGGCAACGTACTCCTCGCGGTTGAAAACTCCTTGCCGAAACGCTGCGGTATCCTGTGCCATTCCCTGCGTATAAAACAAGCCGACTTCTTTAGCCAGTTGCCGGCTGTAGGACTCTGGCGCCGTGATAGGGAGCGCCGGCTCGGAAGGATCGATATTGATCGGCGACACGTAAAGCTCGAGGTTGGGGTGCAGTTTCTTCGCGTACAGCCGGAACATTCCGGTCACGCTCTTCAGACCGGAAATCAAGGGAAACCGCACTTGAATCCAGCCCGACCACTCCCCTTCTTCCAGGACTAATCTCGCATCGCCTACGTCGAAACGCGCTGCCGCTTGCTCGGGATCCACGTGTACTACCATTTCCACGTACGTGGGTGCCTTGTCTTTGCGCAGGGAATTCTCCGGCCCTTCAATTCGCAACTTCACCGAATGATCCTTCAAGTCGACGTGCACAATTTGGCCGCCCGGTACGGTGCGGCTCTCTTGTGAAGCTTCATCGGTGTAAAACGTGAACTCCCCTTGTGTGCCGCGCAGGTCCGGAACTCCCATTCCGGCCACCGCAAAGCCGCCCTCGCAATGTACGGGAGGAAAATCGGTCGGCATGCGGATCACCGTGGTCGGGATGTGATGCTCAGAGAGAATCTGCCAGAATGGCTTTCCCTTCCGGAAAGAGATGACGCGGCCCGACGACAGCGGCAGTTCGTACGAACCGAGGGTAATGGTTCGCCCTGGCTCGACCTGCCCCATCGAAGACAATGGCGCGAGTGTCTTCGGATCTCTTCGAATGAAATCGAATAGTCCGTGACCGCCCGGATCCATGCCGGTGATGAAAGTCGCCCACGCCACCGGGCTCTGGGGTGGCATTACCGTTTCGAGGTGCTTGAACTCGCCGTCATGGCGGAGCTTATCCAGGTTCGGCAGGGAATCCCAGTGGCGTTCGAGGAAGTTAGGGTCCATGCCGTCGATGCCCAGCACCACGACGCTCTTGGTGGGCGCGTTCGCCTCGGATCCTCCACATCCGGTCAGGCCGAGCACCATCGCCATCAGCATCACGCCCGCGGCCCATTGAAGACGCCCCTTGGTCATTCCACCGTCCTCACGTCAAACTGAATACGGGGCGGCCTTCCATCCAGCCCGGCCGCTCGACGCCAAACAGTTCCAGCACCGTTGGCGCCATGTCTTCAATGCCCGGGTCCTGCGCCTCGATCTTGCGATTCGAAAAAAGCACGCCCGGAACCAGCATGGGGTCCACCGAATGATCGCCGCTCCACGCCTTGCGGTTATCCTCGAAAACCCTCGCGGTGACCTTGCCTACCGCGGCGTCCCACGACGTGCGGTAGCCGTCGCTGTACCCGATAATCAGGTCCGGCGCTTCCGCCAGGTAGGGCCCGCGGTAGAGCGCATTGGTGGCGTAGACGTTTTGGATCCCGATGGCATTCCGCTCCTCGTCCCTCAGATTGGTGAGTTTGCGGATCAGTTCCAGCTTGAGGGCCTCGGCTTCCGCTCCCGGTTTCACCGTGCCCTGTGCTTCGCGGCCCATCAGATTGAGGTAGAGACCGCCGAGACCCAGCGTGTAGGCACGCGTACTACCCCAATCCACTCCCTTGAAATATCGACCGCTCTCGGTGGTGTCATTTTCGAGCTCCAGATAACCATTGTCCCGCAACCACGCATTCAGGTTGATGCCGCGGCGGAAGGAAGCAAATCCATGGTCGGATAACACGAAAACGACCGTGTCGCGGTCGACGTGCTCAAGCGCCAGCCCCACCAGTTTGTCGACCCGTTGATAGAGGTCCTCGATGGTGCGGGCATAAGGGCTGGTGCTGTCGGCAGCGCCGCTGAGGTATCGGTAAAACATGTGCTGCACCCGGTCGCTGGTGTCGAAGACGCACGCCACCACTCCGCGACGAGTCTTTTCCAGAGCGTTTCGGAACATGGCTTCGCGCTCTTCCATCAGCAAATAGGATTGTTCCAGAAACTCGCCGTCACTGATAACGCCCTCGTTCAGTGCCCAGGTGTCCTCGGCCATACCCAGGGTGGAATAGGTGCCGAGAAGCTTGGCGAGATAGGCGGCGTAGTAGGACGGGTGGCTGATCGGCAGTGCCGGTCTTTCCGGGTCGATTTGAATCGGAGAAGCGTAAAGCGAAAAATGGGGCTCGGTCTCGGTCACCAGGAACCGCGCAATGCCGTTCACCGTGATGCCGAGAGCTGCCTTGAACTTCAACTTCACCCACGGCGTGTACGTTCCCGGGACCAGCGGGTGTGAATCATCCTGGATCTCAAGCACCGGACCGTTTCCCTGCATCCGGATACGAAACGGAATTGCCAGGGGACCGCCGTTCTCGTGCAGAATGTCTTCCGGACCTTCCAACGACCCTTCCAGGCCGCCGGCGGTACGCTTCAGCGGATATCGGCTACCACTTTCAAACGTGGCTTCCCCCACGCGCGTGGTGAACTGGGAAAAGCTACCCTGCGTGCCGCGGAGGTCCGGGGTGGACATCGCTGAAAGCAGTCTGCCGTTGAACTTATCGGGGGGAAAGGTGACGGGTACCCGGATGATGGTGGACCCGATCTGCTGTTTCCCGAGCAGGGTCCAAAAGGGGATGCTCTTGCGCCTCATCTCCACATTCGGCCTCGCCAGCGGAATCCGCAGGCGCCCCAACTTCAGAACCCGCTCGGGCGGGTACACCTTCGCCGTCGCCAACTCCGGAACGTAACTCTTCATGTTTCGATTCAGGAAGTCGAAGATATTGTGCTTGGCAGGATTCACGCCCGTGGCAAAGGTGGACCAAGCCACTGGGGACAGCGCCGGGAACGTGGTCCGAAGGCGCGAGTACGAACCTTGCTCCTTAAGCCGCGAAAGGTTCGGCAGCTTGTCTTCGGCCATAAACCTCTCCGCGAGCCTGGGGTCCAGGCCATCCAATCCGAGAAAGATCACTTTCTTCACGTGAGCCTTGCGAAACCCGCCGCGGCGGCGCACCAGGCGCCATGCCATCCGGACGGGCCACGCCACAAGGGAAAAGACATTGAGCAGGAAGCCGATCAGCAGGCTCAGGAACGAACCCAAAAACGCGAATCCGGCGCCAGGACCCACGTAGCCGAGCAGGACGCCGTTCGAGTGTCCGTGATGCGTCCGCAGGACTATGGCGCCAGCTAGAAGCAGCGCTCCGCGGGCCAAGTCGTAACGGCGGTCACGCTTCATCGCAGCTTCCCTTCGACGAACGGCACTTCCCAGACTTTTTCATGGTGGATGGGCCCGTGCCCGAAGTACCCGTCTTCCCCGAACAACTCTCCGTGGTCGGAGGTAATGGTGATAAACGTGTTTTTGGGAACCGTATCGAAAAGCTCCTCCACCACGCCGTCGAGGTATTTAATGGCGGCAATCTGACGCTGCCGAAGCTCCTCCAGTTTACGGTTGTCAAAGAATTTATCCTTGGGTGCTCGCAGTTTGCCGCCGACGACCTCATCATCCAAGTGCTTGAAGACGCCGTGCACACCGCTGATCCTCGGCCATTGGTCAGGCGGCTCATCCGGCAAAGCGTAGGGATAGTGCGTCTCCCCTACGTTCAGCAGGAAAAAACTGGGCTGCTCCTGCGAGAACTTCATCTGCCGGACCATGGCCCGCATGTCGTTGTGCTTCTCCATGAGCTTGTAGCTATCAAAGCCCGTGTTGAGGATGGTCTTCGGGTTCAGAACCGGCAACGAAACCATGGCCTGAGTCCGGTAGCCCAGGGTGTCGTGCAGAAAAGTCGGCAGGAACAACTTCGGGACGAGGGATTTGAATTCGATATTCTGGCAGCCAAGGCGCTCGTTGAATTTCAGGATGTCCTTCTTGTAATACTCAGAGGCGTAAACGTGCCGTGGACTGGTGTGCGGCATCAGTCCGATCAACAGGTTGTAGTGCGAAGGAGACGTCCAGGAAGCGTAAGACCAGCGTTTTTCGGTCTTTCCTAACTTCTTGATGGTGCAGGGTCGAACCTGCATGAAAGAATCGTACCGGCAACTATCAAAGACCACCAGAACGTAGTTGTTGGGCACGGATTTTGATGAAACCGCCACCAGTGGTGCTCCTTGAGCCGCGTGTTCCACGTCAATGAGCGCGATCCTTATTCTATCAATGTCGCGACACCCACTCGGTGAGTATCTTCTCGGCGTCAGGCGCCGGCGTGGCAACCCGGACGGAGAGCATCCCATCGGCTCCGGCCGCGCGGTACGCGTCGCGAACTGGTTTCATCGCCTCGTCGGCTTGCTGCTGATCCATCGGTCGAGTCAGACAATCAAGTGGATTGATCACCAGCACCGGCCGAGGAGCGAGCGAAGCGAAAACATCTGTCAGATCAAAATCGTTCAGCTCCCCGGGCAACAGCAGGCTGACCGGTTGCTGGTAGAGTTCAGCTCGGGCGATCTCCGCATAGGAAACCGGCACGCCATCCGCCGCGACGCTGGTGACTCGCTTCTCGAGTGCGGCTACGAGCATCGCCACGACCCCGGCCCAGCCTTTCCCAATGATGGAGATGCGATCGTGGTCCAGATCCGGCCGTGAGTCGAGAAACCGAATCACCGACCGTGCATCCCTCACCCGCATGCCCAGCAGCGGCCGCCCCAGGAAGAACGACGCGTAGGCGAAATCGGCGTCTACTCCGTCGCGCGGGTCGAAGGTCCCGATATGCGAATCGGGAATCTTCTGCTGCGACATCGTCTCGCCGAAACCGCGCACATCGGCCACCGCCACGATGCTCCCGCGTTCTGCCAGACTCTGAAGTTGAGTTGGTGGATCCGCCTCGCCGCTTCGATCGCGCAAGTAGACCACCGCCGGAAGCCGCGACGCCTGACCTTTGACGTAAATCACCCGCGTAGGAACCACAATCCCCGGCTCGCTCGTCAGCAGTAGCCTCTCGATGACCATAGGGCCGGCATTCGTCTGCGAAACCTTCTGCCAGGACACCTCCGGAGACGGAACTGGATCAAGCTCGAATTGGGAGCCCAGCCGCTCCGTGAGCCGACGGATGAGCTGCGAACGGAAGTCCGCCCCGCCGCGCTGCGCGTTCAGGTTATCGAGAAGCCTGTCCGCTTCGGCACGATTGAAATCGTAAACGCGCTTGCCGCCGAGCGAGGTCGCCACCTGGCCCGTGCGCGTGCACTGGAGAACCTCGTCCTTCTCCACCTCGATGGGAGGCTCGTGGACCTCTCCCTCCGCCGGTCCCCCCTTCAGCCACCGATCGAACCAGGCGTAGGTGGCCTCGCGCAGGGGTTGACTGTACATGTGCCGATGATCGAACTCTACCAACTTGATGTGGTCGGGGACTCCCAGCTTTCGGTAAAGGCGCTGGAGTTCTGAGAAGGTCTGGTGCGTGCCCTCGATGGGGAAGAAATCGCGCGTCGCGGCACCGATCAGGACGGGCCGCGGGGCGATCATTCCCACCATCTCGGTGTGGTCGATTCCCGCCGCGAGCAGGCCGGGGATGTCCTGCTCGGGGTCGCCGTCGGCATCGTTAACGCGCGCCTCGATCTTCTTGGGAATGGACGTGATAAAGGTCACGATGGAAGAGGCCTTCACCCGCGGGTCGAGCATGGAAATATAAGTGGTCAGTGTGCCGCCGCCCGAACTACCTGTGACCCCGAGACGCGCCCCGTCGACTTCCGGCAACGATTCCAGGTAATCGATTCCGCGCAGGCCGTCCCAGATCATATACCGAGCCAGATCCTGACCCAGCAGGTATTCCTGAATTCCCGCCATCGAGTGCTGATTGTCCGGGTTCTCGAGAAAGTTGCGCTGGTGAACAAAGTCCCAATACTGGACGCGCTCACCCTGACCGATCGGATCGGAGGCCAGGACTACATAACCCCGTTTTGCCAGTCCGATGAAAAGATGCTGATAGACTTCGTAAGCTTTTCCGTTTTCGGAATGGCCGCATGGCGCCAGCACGGCCGGAAAGGGTCCCTTGGCGGTGGTGGGCATATACAGGTCGGCCGTGACATAGAACTCCGGCAGGCTTTCGAAAACGACCTTCCTCACCACGTATCCCTCGCGGGCGACATCTCCCACCCGTCGGGCGTGGAGCGGAGCGCGCTCGGCGGGAAGACCGCCGATCAGTTGCAGAAACCTCTCTCGGTTCGCGTCCTGCCACTGCTTAAAATCGGATTCGGTGTGAATCGCGTCGAGTCGTGCCAGCCGCTCCTGGGTTGCCCTGGCTGCCTGGCCGAGAAGAAAGTTGTGGAGCATCTCGTGGTAGTCCTGCTCCGCAGCCGCGCCTTGGATGACCCTGAGGTTATCGGCGCGCAGGGGTGACTGGGCCGCAACCGAGCCAGCAAAGATCGCGGCGGCGAAGAGACTGAGCCCGAGATAGAAAGCCACTTGCCTTCTTTCGCGAGCGCTCATTTCACGGTCGAGATCTACCATCAAGGTCGCACCACCCTGCTGCATTGTAGCTCACATCAGAATGAGAGTGCTTGTGCAGATTCCCCCAGGAGTGATAAGAAAGTGATAAGAACATGGGACGGCGGGCGCGCCTCGAAGTCCGCGCCAACCGCCTTGCGAGACCACTATGCGCAACAAGATGACCATCGTCGTGGTGATTGGCGCTGCCGCATTGGCGATGGCTGCGACAGCGGAAGACAGGGAGATGGTGGTTGTCCGTCCGGTGGAGATCCACGACGTGCTGGTGAATCCCGGCATGGGCATCACCACCTTTCAGCGTTTCAACGGAGACCCACTCAATCCGGGGCTCGCGTGGTCCGAAGAGGGACCCATCGGAAAGCTCGCGCCCGCGGCCAGCAGGCCGGACTTTCCCGAGACCTCCACTTCCTATTGCCGTTGGTTCTGGGACGTGATCGAGCCGAAGCGGGGCGAGTTCCACTGGGAGATCATCGACAACGCGCTGGTGGAGGCCCGCCAGCATCAGCAGCGGCTCGCGATTCGCATTATGCCTTACGATCCCAAGCATCCGCTGCCGGAATGGTATCGCAACTCGGGCGCGCGCCGGGCCAACAAACCTGCCGACCCGGATGGGGCGATCTGGCAGCCGGACTTCACTGATCCGCTCTATGGGAAGTACTGGGGAGAACTCGTAGCGGCCGCCGGCGAGCGCTACGACGGACACCCCGACCTCGACACCGTCGACATCTCTTCGGTCGGTTATTGGGGCGAGGGGTGGAGCCCTTACATGCCCCCATTTTCCTGCCAGAAGGCGTTAATCGACATCTGGGTTGACGCATTCAAGCGCACTCCGCTGCTGATGAACTTCGATGAGCAGCAGGCGCTGACCTACGGTACCGAGCGCGGCGCCGGTTGGCGGCTGGACTGTCTGGGCGACATGCGGCTGACTTCAGACAACCAAGACTTCCGGGCGGAGATGCTGACTGTCTATCCGCAACAGGTGGTCCGCGCCGGCATCCAAAACGTCTGGGAGCGCAGTCCGGTGTCGCTGGAAACCTGCTGGGTGCCGGGTTACTGGCTCAAGCAGGGGTGGGACGTGAGCTACATTCTCGACCAGGCCCTGCGCTGGCACGTGACCTCGGTGAACGTTAAGTCGTCGGCCATACCCCCGGAATGGAAAGCACAGTTCGATGAGTTTCAAAAGCGCCTGGGGTACCGGTTCATCTTGCGGCGTCTCGAATACCCCAAGGCGACGCCAGCCGGGCGGATGATGTCGATGCACATGTGGTGGCTCAACGCGGGAGTGGCGCCGATCTATAGGGAATATTGGCTCGCCGTCGAGTTGCGCGGCCCGGGCGGCAGTGCCGTGATTCGAGTGCCAGTCGACATAAGGAAATGGCTGCCCGGCGATGCGGTGTTCGACGGCACCATCTACGTGCCTGCCACTCTTAAGCCCGGGGAGTATCGATTCCGCGTGGCGATGCTCGACCCCCGAAATGAGGAACCGGCCATACGTTTCGCCATCGAGGGTCGGCAGCCGGACGGGTGGTACGACCTGGGGAGGATCGCGATCGAGTGAGGTTCCTGTTCCCTGTGCCCCCGGGCTTGAGTATAATCAGAGTCGTGGGCCATCGACGCGGTCCTGCGAGGCTGACACATGGGATACATCGAAAACCGGTACGAGAAAAACTTTATCATCACCACCGTGGACCACGTTTTCAACTGGGCGCGGAAGTCGGCGCTGTGGCCGCTCACCTTCGGTCTCGCTTGCTGCGCCATTGAGATGATCGCCTCCACCACGTCGCGGTTCGATATGGCCCGGTTCGGCGCCGAGGTGTTTCGTCCCAGCCCGCGCCAGGCCGACCTGATGATCGTATCGGGCACCGTGACCCTGAAAATGGCGCCGGCGGTGCAGCGCATCTGGGCGCAGATGCCGGAGCCGAAGTGGTGTATTTCCATGGGCGCCTGCTCCAGCGTGGGCGGGCCGTTCAACACTTACGCCGTACTGCAAGGGGTCGACAAAATCGTGCCGGTGGACGTCTACGTGGTGGGTTGCCCGCCGCGTCCCGAGAATCTGTTCTACGGCCTGCTGCGGCTTCAGGAGAAGATCGATAGCACCACCCTGGCCAAGCGCCCCACGGAGGTCCGGCTCGACGAGACTATGCTCGAGGAATTCAAGAAGTCGATCCGCATCGGCCAGGTGGGCGCGCCGGAGTTTGTCCAGTTTGGGTAGAGCGGAAATTTTTGGCTTTTAGATTTTGGATTTTGGATTGAAGAAGTAAGGGGGAGCGACCGTTTCGATGATCGGCTTTGTTCTCTTCAATCCAAAATCCAAAATCCAAAAATCCAAAATGTTTCCTCGTCGACGCCAGGCCTGGAGGGGGAGAAATGGCTGAGTTCATCAAGGTGGCGAGCTTGTCCGAATTACCCAAGGGCGCCGGCAAGACGGTTCAGGCGGGGGATAAAGAGATTGCCCTGTTCAACGTCGACGGCACCATCTACGCAATCGATAACACGTGCCTCCACGTCGGAGGACCGCTCGGCGAAGGAGAGCTTGAAGGTCCGACGGTCACCTGCCCGTGGCACGGATGGCAGTACAACGTGCTCACCGGCCAGAACGTGGCGAACCCGGACCTGAAGGTCACCATTTACCCGGTCCAGGTGGAGGGAAACGACATCAGTGTAGAGGTGTAGGGGGATTTTGGATTGTGGATTTTGGATTTGAAAGAAGGGGGATTGTGGATTTCAGATTTTTGGATCTTGGACTTTTTTTTGGGTTGAAGAAGGAAGAAGACCGGCGGATTCGACTTTGCGCCCTTCAATCCAAAATCCAAAATCCAAAATCCAAAATTGAAGGATGCCTGAACTCCCCGAAGTAGAGACCGTACTGCGCGGCCTGAAGAAGCGCGTCTTGGGGCGCCGCATCAGCGCGGTGGAGGTGTCGCACCGGCAGGTGATCGTGGGATCGCCGGACGAGTTTACCGCGCTGCTTCGGGGACGCAAGATTCGCGGCGGCACGCGCAAGGGCAAGGCCATCGCGCTCGAACTGGGGCCGCTTTCCGACCTTCCGACCCAGGGGAGACGTTCGGTACGGCCGCGACGGGATAGCGGACGTTCGGGAGGGCCCGCAGGGGATGCCGGTCAGTCGCGCTACCTGCTGGTCCGGTTGGGCATGACCGGCCAGTTTACGGTAAATCCCAGCGCCGCACCGGTGGAGCCGCACACCCACATCCGGCTGGCTCTGGACGATGGTCGGGAAGAGATTCGGTATCGCGACCCGCGCCGCTTCGGGCGCTTGCGCTGCTGTACCGCCCGGGAGTTGGATGAGATCTTCGCCGGGCTCGGACCGGACGCGCCGGAGATCTCCCGTCGCGAGTTCGTGGCAGCGCTGCGCGGCCGCCGCGGCGCCATCAAGAGTTGGCTGATGAACCAGAAGGTTCTGGCGGGCCTCGGCAACATCTATGCCGACGAGGCGCTGTTCGCGGCTCGAATCCATCCCCTGGCGCCGGCGGGCGGTATTTCCCCTGCAGCCGCGGGGCGTCTGCTGCGCGCCGTCAAAAGGGTGCTGCAAAAAGCGGTGGAACTGCAAGGGACGAGCTTCAGCG
>Ga0335078_10018479_pt1 | contig 10366 bp, 8 predicted proteins | sample Lox_Sample_32_FD_206711 | JGI IMG/M metagenome (GOLD analysis project Ga0335078, IMG submission 206711) | Soil microbial communities from Loxahatchee National Wildlife Refuge, Florida, United States - Lox_Sample_3.2 | ecosystem: Environmental > Terrestrial > Soil > Wetlands | place: USA: Florida...
GTAGGCGATGAACATCGCCACCGCGCCGTGGGCGAAGTCGACCACGCCGGCGCTGCGGTACTTGAGGACGAGCCCCTGGCCGAGGATCGCGTAGGTGGCGCCCGATCCGAGGCCGAGGATCAGAAAAAGGATGTAGCTGGACATGTGTACTTACGTGTTCGCTGTCGCCCTGGGTCCGCCCGCCACGCGGCGGGCGGACCCAAGCACGTTGGTCAGAGCCCTTGGCCCTTGTAGTAACCCTTCGACGTGGTCCAATCGGTCGTGTTCGGCTGCGTGAGCTGGCCGTTCTTGACCTGGTTCATCAGGTAGTAGTCGTTGCAGATCGCTGGCGCTCCCGTCATCTGCTGCCCGTCGCACGTGTAGGGGTGCGACAGGAAGTTCGGGTGATCTGAGCCGGACTTGAACGCCGCCAGGATCGACTTGGTGTCCGGCGTTCCCGAGATCTTGCTCAGCGCCGCCTGTACGTTCATCACCGTCGCGAATCCGGCTACCGACGGCGAGTCGATCAGCGTGCCCGGAGCCGCCCACTTCTTCATGGCGGCCTGGAACAGTTGCGCCTGCTGGCTCGTCCCGGTGGGCAGGATGAACGGCGACGCGATGTACATGCCCTCCGCTCCGCCCGCCGACGCCGTGATCACCGGCGGCGCGCCGCACGGGTCGATGCCCATCAGCTTGCCGGTGTAACCGACGCTCTTGAGCGACTTGAGCACGTTGCCGCACCCGTTCGGCACGTCGATGTACGCCAGGTCGGCTCCGCTCGACTGGATCAGCGCGGCCTGCGGGCTCGGATCGGGCGACGTCGGCGACAGCGGGATCGTCTTGACGGTGCTCACGCCCGCCGCCTTGAACACGGGCACGATCTGGGGAATGATCGATTCGCCCTGGGGATTCGAGAAGTACATGAGCGCCACGCTCTTAGCCCCGAGGGTCTTGCCGGCGTACACGGCCGCCGCGGCGTTATCGCCGACGCTCACCGACCAGAACTGGATCGAGTTCGGCGAGACAAACGGCACCGGGGTGAACGGGATCCCGCCGATGTAGGCGAGGTTGGCGTGCGCGTAGATCGGAATCGACGCGGGCGCGCCCACGTCAGCGGCGCCGAGAATCGCCATCGGATGCTTGGCTACGAGCTCCGTGGCGCAGCGCCCGGCGCCGGCCGGCGTGCCGTCACCAACGCAGTTGTCGATCACGATCGGATGGCCGTTGATGCCGCCGAGGTAGTTGTTGACGTACTCCATCGCGGCGATCGCGCCCTGGCGCGCCTCCGGGAAGGTCACCGCGCCCGTCTCGTCGTTGATCATCCCGAACACATACGGGCTTCCGGTTGCCTTCTTGGGCGTCCCGAATGACGACGAGCCGGCGGACGCGGTCGTGGTGTTCGCCGAGGTGGCGCTCGTGGTGGCGGCGGACGAACCACCGGTGCTACTCGAGCTGCTCGATCCGCAGCCGGCGGCCAGGAGCCCAGAGGCGACCACCGCGGCCGCCATGCCGAGCCATCTGGAACGTGTCATCGATTTCTCCTCGTGGTTGTATTGCCAGGGGACGGACCGATCACGCGGCAGCCGCCTCCCCGAGGTAACTGGAGGCGAGCAGCTCGCGCCGCTCGCGGAGTTGGGCGGCGGCGCCGTCGAGCGCGATCCGACCGTGTGACAGGACGTAGGCACGATCCGAGATCTCGAGTGCCAGCGCCACGTGCTGCTCCACGAACAGCACGCTCGTGCCGCGCTCGTCGGCCACCCGGCGCAGGATCGGGAGTAGCCGCTCGACGATCACCGGAGCCAGGCCGAGGCTCATCTCGTCGACCAGCAACAGCCGCGGCTGCGTCACCAGCGCCCGGCCGATCGCGAGCATCTGCTGCTCGCCACCGGACAGGAGGCCCGCCTTCCGCTGCAGGCACTTGCGGAGCTCGGGGAGCATCTCGAGCAGCTCGTCCTCACGGCTGCCTCCCCGCCCGCCCGCGAGCCGCAGGTGCTCGCGGACAGTCAGGCCTCCGAACAGCGCGCGTCCCTCGGGTACGAGCGCGAGCCCCCGGCGGGCGAGAACGTGCGCCGGGACTCCGCCCACGTCCTCACCCGACATCTTCACCTGGCCCGAGATCGGCCGGTTGAGCCCGGCGATCGTCTCGAGCGTCGTCGTCTTGCCGGCGCCGTTCGGGCCGAGCAGGGCCACGACCTCGCCGGGGTGCACCTCGAGCTTGAGGTCGCGGACGACCGGAATCTGCTGGTAGCCCGCGCACAGCCCGTCGAGGACGAGGGCGTGGCCGGAGGTCTCCGGGTTAGTGGCTTGCGGCGGCATGGTGCGCTCCCAGGTAGGCCTCGATCACGCGCGGGTCCTCGCGGATCTCCGCGGGTGACCCCCTTGCGATCTGTCGTCCGAAGTCCAGGACCACGAGGTCGTCGCACACGCTCAGCACGAGCCCCATGTCGTGGTCGATCAGGAACACGGTCACGCCGTGCGCCTCGGGGAGGGTGCGCAGGCGGCGGCCGAGCTCGGTGCTTTCCTCGGTGTCGAGACCGGCGGCGGGCTCGTCCAGGAGGACCAGACGCGGCTGGCGAGCCAGCGCGCGGGCTACGCCCACGAGCTTGCGCTTGCCCAGCGAGATCTGCGACGGGTGGCGGTCGACGATGTCCTCGAGGCCGCACACCGCGATCGCCCAGTCGACGCCCGTCCGGTCCGGCGGACGGTGCGGGAGGAACAGGTCCCGAAGCGCCGTGCCGACCGTGACGTGCTCGCTGGCCACGAGCAGGTTCTCGTCGACGGTGAGGTCGTCGAACAGCTCGACCGATTGGAACGTGCGCGCGAGCCCGAGGCGGGCGCGGCGGTAGGGACGCAGCCGGCTGATGTCGCGACCGTCGAACACGACCGAGCCGGCCGCCGGCCTGGTGTATCCGGTCAGCGCGTCGACCATCGACGTCTTGCCGGCGCCGTTCGGCCCGATCAGTCCGAACACCGTACCCTCGTCGATCTGCAGGTCGACGTCGGAGACGGCGACGACGCCGCCGTAGGCCACGCGGAGGCCATGGACGTCGAGCAGCGGTCGTGGTTTGGTTGCGGTGCTCAAGTCTCTCCCTCGCGGGCGCTCACCTGCGCCCATCGCGGGAAACTGTACACACTTTCGCGCTTTGTGTCCAGTGTGGTGTCGTGTGAATTTGTAATGGTTCGGTTAACGCCTTCACGCGCCCAGCCCGGCGATTCGCCGTGGACGAACCGGCCCCAGGCCGAGGTGATCTCCTCGGACACCACCTCGGCGCCGGGCGCCTGGCCGCCGAGCCGCTCTCCGGGGCCGCCGTCTTGCCAGGTCCCGAACAGGAGCGGCACCTCGACCGTGTGGGTGGCGCGGAGTTGCGGGCCGGCGCCGGGATGGTCGACGCGGTAGCGATAGACGGCGCTGCGGCCGCCGACGGCCTCCGCACGAGTCTCCGCCCACCGAGCGGCCGGCCCGGCGATCATCGCGTCGGTGGCGATCGCGACCAGGTCGCCGTGGTAGCGCCCGAGCACCGCGCGCGCGTCCTCGCCGGGACAGAGGTGAGCGACGATATCCGGCACCCGTTCCGGTGGCGGCGCCGGTCGCCAGGGCGAGTCGAAGAAGAACGTCCCCTCGTCCGCCGTATGGCCGATCAGCACGTCCACGTCGGGACTCGACTCAGGTTGGTCGACTGGCGACCCCGGGAGGCTGCCCGGGTCGACGGTCGGCAGCGCTCCCCCCCGGGTTCCGCGCCACTCCGGTTGCTCCAACAACTGCTCGTGGAGGGCGACGAGCTCGTCGGCCCGGAGCGAGCGCAGCCGCGCCGCGTCGAACGCGCCCGCCCCGCCCGCGGCAGCGCTGACCGCCACCGCCCACGCGGTTGCGACCGCAGGCGGCTGGGCCACATCCTCAAGCGGCGGTGATTGGAGCACGACCCGCTGGAACAGACCGGCGGCCCGCGGGGCGACGAGCAGGTCCATCGCCGACAGCGCCCCTGCCGACTGGCCGGCGAGCGTGACCTGCGACGGGTCGCCGCCGAACGCCACGATGTTGTCCCGCACCCATCGCAGGGCAGCGATCTGGTCGAGCAGTCCCCAGTTCGCCGCCGGCGCGCCCGGTTCCGCCGCCAGGCCGGGGTGACCGAGCCAGCCGAGGCTCCCGAGCCGGTAGTTCACGGTCACGACCACCGCGTCGGCGGCCGCGGCCAGCCGCTCGCCGGCGTACAGGCTGGCGCCGGCGTGCCCGGTCGCGAAGCCGCCGCCGTGGAGCCAGACGAACACCGGCCTGCGGCCCACGAGCCCCGGTGCGAACACGTTGAGATTCAGGCACTGCTCGTCCGTGGCCGGGCGCTCGCCGTGCGTGAACTCCGCCGCCGCACGTCGGGGCTGAGGCGCCGCCGGCCCGGGACGCAACGCCCCCCGCACCCCGGCCCAGCCGTCTACCGGAAGCGGCGGGCGCAAGCGCGGCGCCGTCGCGTATGGGATCCCCTCGAACGCGACTCCGTCGCCGGCGCGCCGGCCCTCGAGGCGGCCGGCGGCGATCTCTACGACCGGCATCGCGCTACCCGGCGGTCGCGACCTCCGAGACCAGTTCCGGATGCCCTTCCTCCCACGAGATCACGCGGTTGCGCAGCACCCCGACCCCCTCGATCTCGGCCTCGATCACGTCGCCCGGCTTCAGATACAACGACGCGGCGTCGTCGCTGAAGCCGGCGACGCCGGCCACGGTCCCCGTCGAGATGATGTCGCCCGGGCTGTAGCCCATCGCCGAGTAGTGACTGATGATCTCCGGGACGGTCACGGACATCCGGCTCATGTGCGAGCTTTGGCGGCGCTCCCCGTTGACCCGGAGCTCCATCGACAGGGCGCTCGGGTCCGGGATCTCGTCCGGAGTCACGATCCATGGGCCAATCGGGCAGAACGTGTCGATGCTCTTCGAGAGGCAGAACACGCCGGACTTCATCTCCTCGCGCTGGATGTCGCGCGCGGTGATGTCGTTGAAGATCAGATAGCCGGCGATGTAGTCGGCCGCCTCCTCGGGCGAGAAGAACTTGCCCGCCTTGCCGATCACGACCGCGAGCTCGAGCTCGTAGTCGAGCTCTGAGGTCAGCGCCTCCGGGTAGACGATCGCGTCGTCGGGGCCGATGATCGCGTCGACGTTCTGGAAGAACACGATCCAGGGCAGGACCGGGTGCGACCAGTTGACGTTCTTGGACTCTTCGTGGTGCTCGCGGAAATTTCCGGCCGTATGGAAGAACTTCTTTGGCACGATCGGCGCCCGGAGCGTGACGCCATCGAGCGGACTCGAACGACCGGTCCGCTGCACCTCTCCGCCGAGCTCGAAGTAGCGGCGCATGGTGGGAACGTCGAGTTCCCATACCTGGCCGTCGACCACTTCCCCAACGCGACCGTCGTCGTAGGTGACCAGCTTCATGTCAGCTCCTCCTGGCGGGTTCCGGCGCGGCCCTCGTCGCCGCGGCGCCACGGAGTATAGACAGAATGCAAAAGTGTATGCAACTCTGAAGATTGCCTACTGGCGCCGGGCGGACAGCACACGTGAGGTCCCGAGCGCGGCCGCGCGCACCACCGGCGCGAGCCGGGCGGCCACGCCGTCGCCGGCCTTGGCCACGACCGACAGGGCCGCGATCACCTCGCCGCTCGAGTCGGTAACCGGAGCGGCCACGGACAAGGCGTCGTCGGTCACCTGCCGATCGCTGGTCGCGACGCCGTCGCGACGGACCTGGGCGAGGATCCGCTCCAGGCGCGCCGGGTCGGTGACCGTGTGCTCGGTGAACCGCTGGAGCGGGCCGTCGAGCACCTCGCGCTGGACCCGCTCGGGCGCGTGCGCGAGCAGCACCAACCCGACGCCGGAGGCGTGTAGTGGAAACCGGCCGCCCACCCGGGTCAGCACCCCGACCGCCCGGCGTCCGGCGATCCGCTCGATGTAGACGACGTCGTGGCCCTCGCGCACCCCGAGCTGGGCGTTCTCGTGCGTGACTTCGTACAGATCCTCGAGGAACGGCAGCGCGGCCTCGCGCAGCGGGACCCCGCGCGGGGCCAGCGAGCCGATCTCCCACAGACGGAGCCCGATCCGGTACGTGCCGTCGACATCGCGCTCGAGCGCACCCGCCGCCCGCAGCTCGGCGACGAGCCGGTGCGCCGTGGTCAGCGGGAGGCCCGCGCGGCGCGCGATCTCGGACAGCGATAGCGTCGGCGCCGCGGTCGTGAACGCGTCGAGCACGGCGAATCCGCGCGCGGTGACCGACCGCTCATCGACTCGACTCCGAACACCACCCATGCGGGACATTCTCGCCCTTTCTTCTGCTCAGCGGAAGGGACCATTGCAGTGGAGGAGTTGCACACCTAGGCTGGATTTCCGGTTGGAGAGGCTCGAAAAACATTGATAACGACGTCGTTTCGCGACTCGCTGCAGATCCCCGGCTCGTTCTCGATCGCCGTCGAGCTGGTGACGGCCAGGGGCCTCGTGACGAACGAGCGCAGCCGCGCGCTCGTCGACAAGGCGCGTGCGCTCGCCGCCGATCCCCGGATCGATGTCCTGTCGATCACCGACAACCCGGGCGGGAACGCGATGCTCGCCCCGGACACGCTCGGCACCGACCTGGTCTCGCGCGGGCAGGAAGTGATCATCCACCTCGCCTGCAAGGACTGGAATCGAAACGCGCTCGAGAGCCGCGGCTGGAAGCTCGCGTCGGAGGGCTTCGACAACGTCCTGTGCCTGTCGGGCGACTATCCGCTCACCGGGTACGGTGGCACGGCGGCGCCGGTCTTCGACATCGACTCGGTCGGGCTGCTCAAGCTCTACAGCGACATGAACGCCGGGTTGCACTTGGCGCGCACCGGCGAGCGCCTCGAGCAGACGGACTTCTTCCTGGGCTGCGTCGTCACCAACCACAAGCTGCACGAGCGCGAGGTCGTCCCCCAGTACCAGAAGCTCGCCAAGAAGGTCACGACCGGCGCGCGCTTCGTGATCAACCAGATCGGCTACAACGCGCGCAAGGACGACGAACTGCTCCGCTACATCGGACGCGCGGACCTCGAGGTGCGGGCGCTGGCGAACGTCTACCTGCTCTCGCTCCCCGCGGCGCGGGCCTTCCACGCCGGGAGGATCCCCGGCGTCGTCGTCACGGACGAGTTGCTCGCGCTCGCCGAACGCCAGGCGTCGAGCCCGGACAAGGGCCGGTCGTTCTTCATGGACCTGGCGGCCAAGCAGCTCACCGTCGCGCGTGGCCTCGGTTTCAACGGCGCCTACCTCGGCGGACACGCCACGGCCGACACCTTCTTCGAGATCCTCGACCGAGCCCGCGCATACGACGGCGCCGACTGGCGCGAGCTGTCGCGCGAGCTGCGCTTCGGCCGCGCCGGCGAGTTCTACCTGTTCGAGGCCGACCCGGACACCGGGCTCTCCTCGGACGAGCTCAATCCCGGATACGTGAAGTCGAAGCGCAAGCGGCAGACCGACCTCCGCGTCCCGCTGTCCTACCGCTTCAGCCGCCGCGTGCACCGGACCGTGTTCGAGCCCGAGGGATCGCTGCACGACGCCGCGGTCTCGTTCTACGAGAAGATCGACGCCGCCCCGCGGCCCGTCGGCCGCGCCGCCCACCTCGTCGAGCAGGCCGCCAAGGTCCCGATGTTCAAGTGCCGGGACTGCGGCGACTGCTCGCTGCCGGACATCGCCTACGTGTGTCCCGAATCGATCTGCGCCAAGAACCAGCGCAACGGTCCGTGCGGCGGGACGCGCGACGGGCTGTGCGAGGTGTATGACACCGAGTGCATCTGGTCGCAGGCCTACGAACGCCTGAAGGCATACGGCGAGGAAGAGGACATGCTCGCCAACCCGGTGGTGGTCAAGGACAACGCCCTGGCCCGCACCAGCGCCTGGGCGAACGCCCTCCTCGGCCGCGACCACAACGCCAAGAACGGCCAGTTCAGTGGATAAGACGTAATTCAAAGGGAAAGAGAGACCATGGCTCAGAGCAACCTTCAGGAAGTAATCGATCAGTCCGGCGACGTCGTCGGGCTGCTTCGCAACTCACAGATCGGCGCGTACATCTATCCCGTTGTGCCGTACGAGTTCACCAACTGGCGCCACGAGCAGAAGGCGTGGCGCGAGACCGCCGTGCTGTTCGACCAGTCACACCACATGGTGAACTTCTGGTTCAAGGGTCCGGACGCGCTCAAGCTGGTGTCGGAAGTCGGGATCAACAGCGTCGCCAACTTCCCGGTCAACATGGCCAAGCAGTTCGTTCCGTGTACGCCGGCGGGCCACGTGATCGGCGACGGCATCCTGTTCCACCTCGACGACGACGAGTTCGTGTGGGTCGGGCGCAACCCGGCCGCGAACTGGCTCAACTTCCACGCCGAGACCGGCGGCTACGAGCTCGACTTCGAGTACGACAACCGCTCGCCCTCGCGTCCGTACGGCCAGGCGGTGACGCGTAAGTACTGGCGCTTCCAGATCCAGGGGCCGAATGCCTGGCAGGTGATCGAGAAGGTCAACGGCGGGCCGGTCGAGCAGCTCAAGTTCTTCCGCATGGCCGAGATGAACGTGGGCGGCCAGCGGGTCCGGACGCTCCGTCACGGGATGGCCGGCGAGCCCGGGCTCGAGTTGTGGGGCCCGTACGAGACCTACGACGAGATCCGGGGCACGATCCTCGAGGCCGGCAAGGACTTCGGACTCGAGCCCTGCGGCGCCCGCGCCTACGCCTCGAACACGCTCGAGTCGGGCTGGATCCCGTCACCGCTGCCGGCGATCTACACCGGCGAGGCGCTGCGGAGCTATCGCGAGTGGCTCCCGGCCGCCAGCTATGAGGCGAACAACGCGCTCGCCGGAAGCTTCGTCTCAGACGACATCGAGGACTACTACCTGAACCCCTGGGAGCTCGGCTACGGCCAGTTCGTGAAGTTCGACCACGACTTCATCGGGCGCGATGCGCTCGAGCAGGTCGAGGCCGACGGTCAGCGCAAGAAGGTCACGCTGGCGTGGGAGGGCGACGACGTGGTCAAGATCCTCGCCTCGCTGTTCGACACCGACGCGGACGAGCCCTATCAGTTCTTCGACCTGCCGATCGCCAACTACGGGTCGTCGAACTTCGACTCAGTGCTCGACCCCGACGGCAACCTCGTGGGCTACTCGATGTTCACGGGTTACAGCGGCAACGAGAAGCGCGCGCTGTCGCTGGCCACGGTCGATCCCGCGGTCGAGATCGGCAGCGAGGTCCAGGTCGTGTGGGGCGAGCCGAACGGCGGCACGCTCAAGACCACGGTCGACCACCCGCACAAGCAGATCAGCGTGCGCGCGCTCGTCAGCCCGGTGCCGTACTCCGAGCCGGCGCGTCTGACGTACGCCGAGGGCTGGAGGACGGCGGCGGGGAGGTGAGCGCGCGAACGCGCCGGCCGGAAATCGACACCAATCTAGGCGACGAACGCGAGGTCTTCCGGTCGCTCGTCCCCGACCGCCCCGGGGGTGAGCCCGGCCAGGATCTCGACCGCGCGCTCGAGCTGCGCCGGCGCGAGCGTGAACGGAAGCCTGAGGTGACGCTCGAGCACGCCGGCGGCCGCGTACCGGGGACCCGGCGTGATCTGCAGGTCGTGCTCGCCGGCGGCGATCGCCAGGCTCGTGCTGATCGGCTCGGGGAGCTCGGCCCATAGGAACATTCCTCCGGCCGGGACGTCGTACCGCCACTGCGGGAGCCTCCGATCGAGCGCGCCGGCGAGCGCGTCGCGCCGCCGGCGGATCATCGATCGCCGCTCGACCAGGATCTCGTCGAGGCGCTCGAGCACGTGGGTGGCGACGATCTGCTCGAACAGCGGACCCGACATGTCGCTGGTGGAGCGGGCCGCCACCAGACGGTGGATCATCGCCGGGTCGCTGCGCACCCAGCCGACGCGGAGGCCGCCCCATACGGCCTTGCTCAGCGATCCGACCGTGACCGTGCGCTCCTCGCCGAACCTAGCGGCCGGCGGCGGCATGTCCACGCCGTCGAGGTTGAGCTCGACGAAGGTCTCGTCGATCACGACAAGCGTACCCGCGGACCGGAGCGCGCGCATCGCCCGCCGGCGTGCGAGCTCGTCGATCAGAACCCCGGTCGGGTTGTGGAAGTCAGGCATCAGGTACGCGAACGACGGCCGGTGACTCCGTGCCACGGCGCGAAGTGCGTCGAGATCCCAGCCCTCGCGCGTGACCGGGAACGGCGCCAGCCGGGATCCCGCTCCCCGCAGGGCGTCGAGCGCAACCGGATAGCTGGGCACCTCCGCGAGCACCCACCGGCCGCGCGGGAGCGCCGCCCTGATCGAAAGATCGAGCCCGTGCATCGCCCCGTTCGTGACCAGGATCTGCTCGGCTCGCGTGGGCAGCCCGCGCCGTGCGAACCATGCCGCGACC
>Ga0335078_10018480_pt1 | contig 10366 bp, 9 predicted proteins | sample Lox_Sample_32_FD_206711 | JGI IMG/M metagenome (GOLD analysis project Ga0335078, IMG submission 206711) | Soil microbial communities from Loxahatchee National Wildlife Refuge, Florida, United States - Lox_Sample_3.2 | ecosystem: Environmental > Terrestrial > Soil > Wetlands | place: USA: Florida...
TGTTGAGCTATCTCGGCAGGCGAGGGGTCGCCACGCTGATCGTGGTAGCTCAACATGGCCTTATCGGAGATCAAGTCCAGTCGCCGATCGATACCAGTTATCTTGCAGACTTGGTCGTGGTGCTGCGATATTTTGAAGTTGGGGCGAGGGTCAAAAAAGCCATCTCTGTCATCAAAAAGCGGAGCGGGTCCCACGAGGACACGATTCGCGAGATTTGGTTTGATAATACTGGGATCCACCTTAGCGAGCCTCTGACCCAATTCAACGGGGTTTTAGCCAGAACGCCGCTGGAATTCGAATCCGATTCGGCGCACGCATAGCGACGGCGATGACTTCCATGTCTCTGGAAATCAATAGGGGAGATGACCAGAACCGGATCCTTCTCCTGGTTCCCACCAAAAGGGACGCGGAGATAACGGCGTCGCTGTTGCAAAGATCCGGGCTGGGTTGCTTCGTTTGCAAGGACATGCTTCAGCTTGCCGAAGAAACTCGACACGGAGCGGGAGCAATCCTTCTCACGGAACACTTGCTGTCTGCACACGGTCTTGAACATTTTCTCGATGTCATGAACGACCAGCCTGCATGGTCGGATCTCCCCGTTGTGACACTCATGAAGGGGGATGCCATATCCGAAGCATGCAGGAATGCCCTGTCGCGTCTGCGGAATGTCACTCTAATCGATAGGCCGTCGCCCGTCCACGCGATTGTCAGCGCAGTGCAGGCAGCCGTCCGCAGCAGGCAGAGGCAATATCAGATCCGGGATTACCTCGAAACCCTTCGTGACACTGAGAATCGGCTCCATGCGCTGGCTGAAAGCTTGGAATCGCAAGTTGAACTGCGCACACAGGAACTCGAAAGACGAAATGCTGCGATCGCCCAGCAGGCAGAACAACTTCGAGAATTATCCAATCGGGTTCAGCAGTCGCAGGACGAGGAACGACGCCGTATCGCTCGTGAACTTCATGATAGCGCAGGACAAGTGTTAGCTGCGATAGGAATGCACCTTGCGATTATCACTCAATGTGCGGGGGAGCCCAAAGTTCGCAAGGCAGCGGAGGAAAGCAATGAGCTGGTCCGCCAATTAGGCAAGGAGATCCGAACCGTTTCGTATTTGTTGCATCCTCCGATGTTGGATGAGGGTGGTTTACCGAGTGCGCTCAAGTGGTACACGGAAGGCCTAATCGAACGGAGTGGCTTGAAGATCGGTTTGGATGTTTCACCTGACTTGGGACGATTGCCCGATGCTATTGAGATGGCGATCTTCCGTATCGTGCAAGAATGTTTAACGAACATCCATCGTCATTCAGGGGCACAGCGTGTGGCGATTCGGCTAGCGCATGACATATCCACCGTTACGCTGGAAATTCGCGATGATGGATCGGGGATAGCGAAAGACACTCTCGCGGCGATTCTTGCTCAGCGTTCGGGAGTCGGAATAGCTGGTATGAGAGAGAGAGTCAGATATCTGCGGGGAAGTTTCGACATCGAATCGGATTCCACTGGCACAAGAGTCTCTATCAAGCTTCCGGTCGTGACAAGTTCGGTCGGCGAGGTAGAAACTGCCGACAATGCTTGAGTCACCGTGTAAGCTGAGATGGAACTCCCACAAATCCTAATTGTCGATGACAATGAAATTAGAGGATCAGGCATGGCGTCCAGCCGCTGCTAACTGACTCGCCGCCGAACTGCTAATCCCGACCTTGCCAGGACATGCCGATGACCGCAACGCAGGACTTAACTCTTCGCAGTCAGAAGGGCGCCGATGTGAGTATGCAACGACCAACTCACTGAGAGCCTCTGCAAAAAGAGGATAAGTAGCACGGCCGATGCACCAGCCGCCCGCGAGATGCCCCAAAGGTCCTGCCGTCCCCAAAATCTCGTCATTCCCGCGCACGCCCAGGGCCGGTTCGCCTGGGAGTATGCGGATCCCCGGACCGCGGCCGAACGGCTAACTCGCGCCGGATTCACAGATGTCGAAACGAGTTTAGAGGAAGCGCCCGCGGTGCTCGCCAGCGCAGGAGCGTATGGCGAATTTATCCGTGACGTAATTCTCCGCCACCACCAGTGCATTCCCACGCCAGCCCTCCGTCACACTTTAATTGAGAAGCTCGTCGAGCAGGCCGCAACAGACCATCCTCCGTTTTCCCTGGACTATCGTCGCCTCAACATGCGGGCGCAAAAAGCGCGCCAGGCCGGGTATCCGGTGGAGCCATCAGTCTAAGCATTTCGGAATGACTTGGAAGATAGGAACAGTTAGACGGGGGCGCCGTGCGGGTGTTTGCTCGTTGCTTCGCTACAGTGTTTAATTGCGTCGACGGTCGCCGTAATATCCGGGCCGCAGGATCGAAACGAAGCGCCTCCCTCGCACATCATCCGCAAGACCCCTTTGCCTTTTGCATCGATGAAGGTCACCCCGCAGAGGTCAACGATGGTGGGAGCGCTAAGATCGCGCGCTCGCACTTCGCGCCATATACGTTCGAGTTCAAGTACGAGGGACCCTGCCAATTTCCCCTCGACCTTGATGAGGCTTCCTTGCGCCGCGGTATCAGTACTGATCCTGAGCATTTTGAATCTCCACTTCCCGATCGCGAGTGGCGATGGCGGCTTCAATGGGCGCCGAGCTTCGTCGGCAGGCCGGCAATTCGAAGCAGGGTGGCATCCAGAATTCCGTCCGGCAGAATTTTCGGAAGTGCCGCGAGCAGACTGGCGTGCTTTCCTACCTTATACCGGGAGCGGGGCCGGCGCGAGGTGAGCGCATGATGGACCGCCCGCGCCACAACTTCCGGCGGGCTGCCGCTCATCTCCCGCGCGTACGCGCGGCGTGCGAACTTTCGCAGCATCTCGCCGTACTGCCGTCCACCGTCGGCGGGCAGACGGGCGATTACGGCTTCGATGTTCCCGAGGGTCTTTTCTACCGCCGGAGTCTTGATGGCTCCCGGTTCGACCACGGAAACGCGAATGCCGAACGGATGGAGCTCCAGCCGCAAAGTATCGCTGAATGATCCAAAGGCGCTTTTGCTGGCGTTGATCAGGCTTCCAAACGGTATCGCGATATGTGCGCCGACGGAACTGATATTCACAATACGGCCGACCGCCTTGCGAATAAGGGGAAGGAACGCCTGCGTAACCGCAATCTGTCCAAATACATTGATGTTGAATATCTCTTGCAAGTCCCCGGGCGAGACATACTCGACCGGGCGCACCAGACCGATTCCCGCCACATTCACCAGGCCATCCAGTCCGCGATCAACACAGTGACGCGAGACTTCTTGAGCCGCTTTCGCGATTGAGGCACGGTCAGTAACGTCCATGATGACCGGGATGAGATCCGATGTGAACGCGGATCGTAGTTCGTCCCCATCTTGCGGCCTGCGAACGGTCGCGAAAACCTGCCAGCCGGACTGAATCATTCGCGCCACGGTGGCCCGTCCGATCCCGCTCGAAGCCCCCGTAATCACGACGGTCTTTTTCTTAATTGCGTTCATGTGCTGATCCTCCTGTAGAAACTATCCCTCGCGAAGGACTGCAAGAGGGGCCCATTCCATCGCGGGTCGCGCGGACCGAAGCTGGAAGGGACGGCGTCTTGAGCTGCCCAGGCTCTCGCAAGTTTCATTTTCCCCTCCCTTGCGGTTCTACGAAAAGAGTGCGGTCACACGCAGAGCCGCATGACCGCGCTCTCTTCACACCTTATCGAGCGGACGCGTGGCGTTGCACGCTGGCTTCCGCGTCTGCCGAACTCGCGTATTTGCCCGCTACTTGCCGGGTGGCAGCGTTGAGGCGGTTCCAGACGTTAATCCCGGCGATCGAGATGAGCAGGGCGGCAAGAGCCTTCTCATCGTAATGGCGGGCGGCCTCGTCCCAGATCTCGTCCGGCACGGGATCCGGCCGATCGGCGAGCCGGGTGACGGCCTCAGTTAGCGCCAGGGCGGCGCGTTCGGCGTCGGTGAAATAGGGTGCCTCGCGCCAGGCCGCTACGGCAAAAAGCCGCTCGTCGGTGTCCCCCGCCTTCTTGGCATCGCGAGCGTGCATGTCAACACAAACGCTGCAGCCGTTGATCTGGCTCGCGCGCAAATAGACGAGATTGAGCGTTTGCAACGGCACACCGCCTTTTTCCGCCGACTTGCTCAGGGCCAGCAGGGCCTGGAAGGCTTCAGGAATCACCATGACGGGCTGCTTCATTCTTGGTCGAACGATTGGTTTCATGTTTCGCTCCTTTGTGGAGGTAGGCTTCCCAAGTTTCACGTCTTGCTGCCAGTCATCTTTCACTGCGGGCGCCTCACCTCCACGACACATGTGCACAAAGCATCCGATTCGCCATACCCGTCGAACGTTAGGGAGGGCTCCAATGCGTTAACCGCCCGAGAGATAAGCTGCTGCACTGGTCTAGCGGGGTACTTCCCTTTTACTGACTGGGCGCCAATAATTCGGCAGTTGCCCATACATGGGCGGGCAGGAAGTTGGGAAGCGCGCGAACAGATGCTTTGGCGCGGGGCAGAAAATCTGGAGGAATATCGAAGGTTGCCGGACTCCGAGTCTGGAGATAGCAAATGTAAAATTGCCTTACAGGGTGGGTCTTTCGCCGTCGAACCTGGTCAGGCGGGAGAGGCCGAGCTTCCTCATTTTTGCTTGGAGGGTGGTGCGATCAAAAAGGAATTGCCATCTAGCGAAGGTGTTGCAGCCGCCGGACGGCGTGGCTAAAACCGAAATGGGCCGACGTTATCCGCTTCGTTCGGCCTCGTGTTTCAGGTCGATTGCGTAGCGCTCGAAAATTGGTTTGAAATCGGGTAGTGAGCGTTTCACCAGCGGCAAGATGAGCCCCGAGAAGCATTCCTCCATCGCGAAATCAGTTGAACCGTCACCGCGGGGTCTTAGCCCGAATGTGCGCACGCCTTTGAAGAGCGGGGGGAAGCCTCCGGTCCACGTCATGTGCTCACAGGGTACGACGCCCGATACCTTTGGCGTGAAGGTGCGGTCCGTTCCTGGAACGCGCACGCGGAGTTTCTCGCCCTCGCTGATCTGGCCTTCGATAGCGACGACGGTGGAGTTCCATCGAGGGAAGTTCTTCGCATCAGTCAACAGCTTCCACACGTTTTCAGGGAGGGCGCGGATGTTGATCTCGATGCCGCACACCATTGAAAACGCTCCGCGCGTCCGAGTGAATTTTGATTCCTCCATATCTTTCGCTCTCCTTTGCCGGTCGCGATTGGCGCCAACAAGCCCTCGCAGTCGGAAACAGGGGTGCGGTATGTGGGCAGGCCAACCGGGACGCTTCAATCAAGGACGAGAACAGTTACCACAACGGCACGCGGCACCTCTATGGGGTCGCGTGCTCACCCTCGGGCGGACCAGCGCGCGAGATGCCGAGCTTCCTCATTTTTGCCTGGAGGGTCGTGCGCTTCATGCCGAGAAGCGCCGCCGCGCCCAGCGGCCCACCGATGACTCCGTGAGATTCCCGGATGGCGCGAACAATGTGTTCTTTCTCGGCTTTGGCAAGCGACTCAATGGTAGCACCGTCTGTCTTGACCTGCGTCTTAAATTCCGACGAGGGGACCTGCAGGTGTGGTCCTGGGGAAAGAATCACGGCCCTTTCAATCACGTTCTGAAGCTCACGAATGTTGCCGGGCCACGGCCAGCGGACGAAGGCTTCCATGGTCTCAGCCGGAACAGTTTCAATTTTCTTGTCTGAGCGCCGGGCGAACTGCTGGACGAAGTATCTGACAAGCAGGGGAATGTCGTCCCGCCGTTCGCGCAAAGGTGGAACCGATACCGGGAAGACGTTGAGACGATAGTACAGGTCCTCGCGAAACTTCTGTTCGGCCACCATTTTTGTCAGATCCCGGTTGGTCGCCGCAATCAGGCGAACGTCCACGCGAATGGTCCGGGTGGCGCCCAGACGCTCAAACTCGTGTTCCTGCAAAACCCGCAGCAACTTCGATTGTAATTCCAGCGGAATGTCGCCAATTTCATCCAGGAACAGGCTGCCTTGATGAGCCAGTTCAAAACGACCGACCTTCTGGCTCACTGCACCGGTAAAGGCGCCCTTTTCATGGCCGAACAGCTCGCTCTCGAGCAGTCCGAGGGGGATCGCCGCGCAATTAAGCTTCACAAACGTGCGGTCGCACCGCGCGCTGAGATTGTGAATGGCGCGCGCGATCAATTCCTTACCGGTGCCCGTCTCGCCGTGAATCAAGACCGTCGAAGGCGTCACGGCTACAGTTTCCACCATCCGAAGCACGGATTTGATGGCTGCGCTTTCACCGATAATCTCTTCAAAGTTGTGTTCTGTCCGGATTTCTTCCTCCAGGTAGAGCTTTTCACCCGCCAGCTTTTCCTTGAGCTGGGCGATCTGCCGGAACGCCGAAACATTCTCCACGGCAATCGCAATCTGGTTGGCGACCTTGGAAAGAAACTCGACCTCATCCTCAGAAAAGGGGCGATCGTCAAGCCTGCCGACGTTCAGTGTTCCCAGCACGCGGTCCCGGCTGATCAGCGGGAGAAAGCATCCGGCCGTGATGCCTTCAGCCACCGCCGCGTTAATGGCGGGATCCAAATGAGACATTCCGTCGCTATCAAGTGTCACGGCCTTGCCGGTCAGATAAGCGTGGCCGGAGGGAGAGCCTTCCATTGCCAATGGAGCTTCTTCCTGCAGCAATCCTTTCCCCTTCGGAAAGTCAAGCGCATGGAAGCGGAGCCCGCCGTTCCCTGCCTCGGGTAAACACAAGCTGACATAGTCGCAGTGCATAGACCGGCGGCAGTGGGTGGAAATGGCGTGGAACAGCTCCGACTGATCGAGTGTGGAGGCCAAGCCTTGATTGATGTCGAGAAGAAGGCTCAAACGATCGTGGGCGCGGAGCAGCCGCTCCTGGGAGGCTTCGTTTTCCTCGTAATGCAGAACGTTATCGACCGCCACCGCTACCTGTCTGACCACATAACGCAAGAACTCCATGTCCTGGGTCGTATAAGCAGCGAGCTGACGCGATGCGAATCCCAGAGCTCCCAGACGCCGCATGGGCGTGGTTAAAGGAAGAAGGCAAAATGAGCGGATTCTATCCGCCTTCAACTTAGAGGTGATGCGCGGGAAACGGGTCTCCTGCTCGATGTCTGCGACGATCAGGGGCTGCTGCGTTTCCACCACCCAGCCGGCGGGGGTCTCCTCCGCAGGCATTTCGACGCCGGCGGGATTCGCTTTGAGATCCTCTCCCTCCAGGAAGTGCAGGCACATGGTCTTGGGAGCAGCGCCGAGCAGAATGAGCGCCAAGCCGTCGAACTCAACCAATCCATGAAGGCGAGGGGACAGATCGTGCATAAGCGCTGCGAGGTCCCGGTGCGAGGCAATGGCTTCCGAGACGTCGAGCAGCGTCGTATACAGCCGGACAAGTGAATCGAGTGTCTGTTTCACGTTTGGTTCCATCAGGGTCGCGGCACCTTGGCCCATGGAAACTCCGGCCGGACTCAATGCAAATCTTCTCGAAACGCCAGTCCGGCAATAGAATTCTCTAACCCTTCGCCTCGATGTATTAGATTCTTGTTGCGGACATTTAGTCACCTCAACCCTAAAACTCAGGCAAATTTGCTTCCGGCATGCGGGGTGCTTTGTAATTAGCTAAACTCCACCAGTTCAGATCATTAGGTCTGAAATGAGTCAGGTTCAGCGTACGAAGCTTTCAGACAGTCTGCCCACATATCAGCACGTGCCCATATGTGGGCAGACATCCAGGCTTTCATTATCTCGCGTTGAGGGTAGGGTTCTTGCGGGACATCCGCACCATCGGGCGGACGTTTTTTTGATTCGCTCTGTTCCGGAAGTCTGAACTACTTTACTGAATCGGGCCCGGCTTACTAGCGCCATCCCGTCTCAGGCCCAAAAACCTCCGCAAAGAACTGGCGCATCGCCGCCCACGAGCGAACATCCGACGACGCATCATAGGCGACGCCTGCCCGGCCGAGGCGGTCCGCGGCCGGGTTGGTGAACCCGTGCATGGCGCCGCCATACAAAATCACCTGAAAATCCACTCCAGCGGCTTGCATTTCATTCGCGAAAGCAGTGACGTGTTCGAGAGTAATAAAAGGATCCAGGGCTCCGTGACAAACCAGGACCTTGGCTTTCATTTGACCCGACTCAGCGGGCTGGGTGGTCGCAAGGCCGCCGTGAAAGCTCACTACGCCCTTCAGATCACTGCCGGAACGCGCCAACTCCAGCGCGACCATGCCTCCCAAACAGAATCCAATCGCGGCCAATTGCTTCTTGTCCACTTGAGGCTGGGCCGACAGAGCTGCAACGCCCGCAAGAGCGCGCGGGAGAAGCTTTTTAGCGCGAAATTCCTCGAACGCCGCCCGTCGTTCGGCGTCACTGGCTGGAATGGCTCGCTCTCCGAACATGTCGCAAGCCAGAGCCACGTAGCCGAGCTCCGCCAGCCGTGTCGCCCGCCCCCTTTCGTGATCGGTGAGGCCGGTGTTTTCATGAAAGACGAGAATGCCGGGCCGCGGTTCGCTTCGCGAATCGTCCCAGGCCAGAAATCCTCGCAGCGGTTTGCCGGCCTCACGATATTCCAGAGTCTGCGTCTTCACTTTTCCTCCTGCATTACCATCTTGGTGTCGAAACGTGCACGCACGTCAATTTCTTGCGGTACATTCAGAATTAGACCACATGGACTGGATCGCCGCAAGAAACGCTCCCGGCGCGCCCAGGAAGCCGTCGGCTTCCTGACTTGCGGATCGGGTGTTTAACCGGCCAATCAGATTCCGGTCGAACTCGTCGTTGTGTGACAGCACCACGTGGCCATCCGTGGCGGAAAGAAGCGTGTGCTCACGTGGATGTGGCGCCGCGCCGTTCGAGCGTGCGCAGTTCTGTATCGGCGGGACTTTTCGAAACCTCGAGGAGAATGCAATGGGCTCACCTCTGAATGGCACCGTGGAAATAGGGGCCCCGAAAGGTCGCGTCTGGATGAAATGGTCCGTCGGGACCTGGCTGCGCTCAAGGATCCGCGCGAGGTAATCTCTGACCCGAACGCGCGCTACTACGGCATCCAGGTGAGCGAGAGGACGCTGGTTCCTACCGACGACGCGCGACTCGGCGAGACCCGCTTCGAAGACTGGCTCAATCAATCTGCGAGACAAGCCCCAAAGGCGGCTCGGCAGAAGGCGTGAGAGCAGTAACCGCGATCCGTTATCAAGATGCGGTTCGCGAGGACTATGACGGGCAAGGATCGGCGGGTTCGGAAACCCTCAAGTCGCTCGCCAAGCGAGTCGCAGCATTACGAAAATATACCGTGGTTTTGCGGTCCCCCGCAAGCCACCTGCGCACGTCGGTTTTGATCTTGCTGAGCGGTACATGCGCGGAGTAAATTGATATGTGGGGCAATTATCTGATATCAACGACGAGTCGGCCGGACGTCGATCATTGTCTTGCGTCCGGCAACGAGGAGGGCACCCGCCATGTTTACGCCAAAAGGAAAATTCGGCTGGTACGAGCTGATGACCAGCGACACGAAAGCCGCCAGTAAGTTCTACTCTGACGTTGTCGGCTGGACCACCCAGGAAATGCCCAGCACCGGTGGTATGCAGTACTCAACATTCAATCTGGGCAACGTAGGAATGGCCGGAATGTTGAATATACCGGGGCACACGGCTTGGATTGGTTACATCGCTGTCGACGACGTTGACGCGCATCTCGAAAAGATTGTCGAAGCCGGTGGCAAGCTCTTGAGGCCTGCCACCGACGTTCCTGGCATGCTTCGCTTCGCTGTCATGTCTGATCCCCAGGACGCCGCCATCGTGGTCTTTACTCCCAACCCCGCCATGCCCTCGCCGGAACGTCCGTCATCGCCCAGCCCGGGTACGATCGGATGGCACGAACTCTACACATCGGATCTGGAGAACGGGTTTGGCTTTTACAACAAGCTCTTTGGCTGGACTAAGGTCAGCGATATGGACATGGGGCCAATGGGCGTTTACCGCATCTTCGATGAGGGCGAACATAAGCAAATGGGCGACGGTGGGATGATGACCAAGCCTCCCCATATTCCCGTCTCATGCTGGAACTTCTACTTCAATGTAGATTCGATTGGCGCAGCCGTCGGACGTGTCAAGACCGGCGGCGGCAAGGTCTTGAATGGTCCAGTGCAGGTACCGGGCGGTGGCTGGATCATTAACGGCCAGGACCCTCAGGGAGCCATGTTCTCTCTCGTCAGCAATAAGGAATAAGCTTACGCAATGCGACGCCTTCGGTATTCCATCAACGTCACATTGGACGGCTCCTGTGATCATCGTGTGATATTACCGGATGAAGACTTGCATCGTCACGCAGCCGGTAGCGCGGACCACCGATTTTGTGGTCCGCGGCTTTTTCAAACGACGCATCGCGGAC
>Ga0335078_10018481_pt1 | contig 10365 bp, 8 predicted proteins | sample Lox_Sample_32_FD_206711 | JGI IMG/M metagenome (GOLD analysis project Ga0335078, IMG submission 206711) | Soil microbial communities from Loxahatchee National Wildlife Refuge, Florida, United States - Lox_Sample_3.2 | ecosystem: Environmental > Terrestrial > Soil > Wetlands | place: USA: Florida...
GTGCGCGCAGGAAGACACCCCATGATCCGTCGTGCCCCGGTGGCGGCGGGATGCGGTGGGCACGCAGGACCTTCCGGATCGTGGAAGCGGCCACCCGGTGGCCGGGCCGGCGCAGCTCACCACGCCACGGCACCGAGCCTAGGGCACCAATTAGTGCCTGAAACTCGCCTTCGCCGACGACATCGCTCCAGGTCAGGAAGCCGCGATCTTCGCTAGCGAGACTGAGTGACCAAACTCAGGTATGACGGTCGGTGGGTGGCTGACCAGCCCCGCCTTCTGCTGGTAGCGGAGCGGTTTCCCGCGTTTGCCCTTCGCCGCGGTCGGCTACCTCAGGTCGGGTGTCCGGGAGATGGGCCAAGCTCAGCTCGTGGGTTCAGGGACACGTCGCCTGATATGGCAGGCCCGGTGCGTGGCTTGCCCACTGGGATGGGGGGAAGGGCTGCCCTGCCAGGCCGCACAGGTAGTCAGCCAGGCCGGCCGGGTCGGTGAGGTAGGGCATGCTCCACAGTTGCACCGTGCCTGAGGCCGTGCCGACCGCCAGGAGCGTGCCTCCCGGGTCGAGCGTGATGATGCCGCCGCGGAAGAGGTTGTCGGTGCTGTTGCCGGGCAGCACGCCGACTTGCTGTTCGGCGCCGGTGTCCCATAGCTGGATACCCGCGGCGCTGCCGATGATCAGGGTGGTGCTGTCGCGGCTGAAGGCCACTGCGGGGTACGTCTTCGCGGCCAGGATCGGCGTAATGACCTGACGGCGTGCGGCGACGTCCCAAAGCTGGATCGTTCCGTTGGCCGTCACGACCGCCAGGATCCTGCCCGCGGGCCGGAACGCGATGGAGTCGACCCCGATGTGCCCGCCGACCGCGAGCAGGCCGGCAGGGCTCAGTGCCTGGGCTGTGACGCGCCACAAGCGAACCGTGCCGTCGTCGGCCGTTGCGGCTAGGGTGCTTCCATCGGGACTGAACGCTACCGAGCTGACCAGGTTGTTCTTGCCTACAGACAAGGTGGCAACCGGTGTCGGCCGGCCGGACGCAAGGTCCCATGCCTCGACGGTGCCATCTTGAGCCCCGGCGGCGAGAAACCTGCCGCTGGGACTGAACGCGACCGAGTTGACGATGACGTCGCCCGTGCCGACGCGGAGCGTGGCCGTCGGCGCCGACCCGGGCGACGCGGGATCCCACAGCTGGATTGCGCCTCGGTCGGAGGCTGCGGCGAGGACCCCGCCGCTGTGGCTGAAGGCCAGCGCATTGACTCTCGTCCCCGTCTCGACGGGCAGCTTTGCGATGAGCGTCCGGGAGGTGACATCCCATAGCTGGGTTCCTCCGGCGGTTCCGACGGCCAGGGACCCGCCGTTGCCGCTGAACGCCAGTGACCAGACCGATTCTGCCCGGCCGACTTGCAGGCTGGCGACCGGGCCGCTGACCACGGAATCGGGGCCGACGTCCAGCAGCCGGGTGGCCGGAAGAGTACCTGTGGCCAGGTACTTGCCGTCAGCGCTGAACGCCACGGTCTCGGCGGCGTCGGCGCTGCCCGCCGGGAGTGCGGCCCGCCGCGTCCGGCTGGCCAGGTCCCACACCTGGGTCGTCCCGGCCCAGGTGTCCACGGCCAGGAGCTTGCCGTCCGGGCTGACTGCCACCGACAGGACGTCGCTCCCGGCGGGCAGTGTGCCCGTGAGCGTCCGGGATCCCGGGTCCCACAGCTGGATCGCCCCGCTGCCTTCGGCGGCCACGAGTGCGCCGCCAGCTGTGAACGCCACCGAGTTGACGGCCGAACTGGTGCCGATGGGAAGCGTGGCGTGCGGGGTGCCAGCGCTGAGGTCTAGCAGCTGGACCCCATCGGTGCTGGTGCCCGCCGCCAGGAACTTGTCGTCGGGGCTGAACGCGACCGAGGTGACCGAACCGAAGGGACCGGGCACGGTGAGCTGGGCAGTCCGCGTCCGCGAGGCGAGGTCCCAGAGCTGCGTGCGGCCGTTGAAGATACCAGCGGCCAGCGACCTGCCGTCGTGACTGAACGCCACCGAGGTGACCGAATGCCCCTGCGCGGCGGACAGCGTGAACGCCAGGTGCCGCGATGCGACGTCCCACACCACGATCTTGCCGGTGATAGTCCCGGCGGCCAAGAACGTGCCGCCGGGACTGAACGCCAGCGATTCGACATAGCCGGGGGTACCGAGGTGCTGGGACACCGGCTTTCGGGAGCTGAGGTCCCAGAGTTCTATCGCCCCGCCGATTGTCCCGGCCGCCAGCAGGTCGCGGTGCGGGCTGAACGCCACCGCGCTCACCCGGGTGCCGTCGGAACTGGGCAGGACGGCGGCCCAGGGCAGCAGGGCGGCGCGCAGCATGGCGAGCGTAGCCGTGGCCGTGTGCCGGACGCGCCAGGAGGCGACGGCCTCAAGGCGGGCCATGACCGGGTCGGCGTCACCTGTCGCCTCGCTCTGCGCCGCCAGGGCATTGGAGGCGTCTAGTTCACGCGCGGAGACGGCGGCTGCATGCTGTTGATGGGCCGCGGTGTTGTAGTGCACGGCGAGGGCTGGTCCCGCCGAGCCGCCGATCACTGCGAGCGCGGCAAGACCGGTCGCCGCTGTCCGCACTGGCCGGATCCGGCGGGCGTAGCGGTCAGCCTGGCGGAGCGTGCTTGCCCAGTAAACATGCACGCCCGCGGGGATTTCTCGTAGCGAGGCAGGCTTGTTGCCGGCCGGCGCGACCAGCCTCATGTGCCGGGCATCGACGGCCCTCAGCTTGGCATCCAGCTGACCGACGCTGGCCAGCCAGGGTCCCCGGTGCAGACCGTGCTGAGCATAACCGGAAGGCCTCTGGCCGGACAGCTCACCGGTGATCACGCAGCCGGGACGCAGGCGGGTCAGGAAACCGCGCAGTGTCGCGAACGACAGCAGCCAGGAGGCCGGCCGGCGCTTCAGCAGCTGCTGCAAGCAGATAGCGAAGGCAGTGCCGAGCGAACTGCCGTCAACGCCGTAGCCAGGCACATCAGCATCCGGCGTGACACGCCACAGCACGCAGCTGGACTCGCTGTCGCCCCCGGCGAACTGCCACGCCAGGCGGAGGGCGCGGTCGAAGGCCGCGTCAGCTGGCTGGACCGTCAGTGCCCTGGGGTCCGGATACAGGCCAGCCGGACCCCCCGGAAGGACCTGCACTTCAAGGCGCCCGGTGACTCCGCCGACCCGTCCCTGTTCACGGACCGCCAGGACCACGCTCACCCGAACGGCGCTCCTGGCCTCCGGCGCATCCCCGGTGAGCATGAGGGCGCAGATCGCGGCCATCGCCTCGCCCCGGTCATGAAGCACATTGCCGAGCAAGCCGAGCACGGACCGGGTTCGATCCTGAAACCGGAGCGGTACCTGCGCAACTGCCGTGTCGACGGAGAATGACGCGGTGGCCGCCGAGGTCGGAGTCGCCGGGCCGTTCCGCCAGCGGCTCGCAGCCTCATTCAGCAGGCCCCGCTGATCTCCTTTCTCGTTAGCCGCCAGAGCACGGCTGACTGCATGGACGGCCCGTGCCGCGTCTGTCACAGCGCCCGGGCTCTGCGGCGGTTCCTCCCGGCCAATGACCGCAAAGACCTCGCTGAGCTCCTCCGCGCTGAGCTCGGCAACGGTGCCGCAGGCTGTCTCCTGGCAATATCCCCACCATCCCTGGCGCGGGCCGTTGAGGCGTTTGTACAGCTTAAACGGCTGGAGACGGCCTGCCAGGTAGAGCGCCATCGCGTTCTTCAGGTCGCCTGGCTCGGACGCTTCTTTACTCGGTGAGGGTCTGTTCGCCAGCCGGTCCCGCCAGCTCATGCGGTGCCCCGCAAATCCCGGAGTGCGCGTTTAATGACCTCGCCGGTCTCGGCTGGGACAAGCGCGGCGAGCCGTTCCCAGGCTCGGGCGGTCGCGTTCCCTACCGCGGCCAGCACCGACCTGCGCACTGCCTCCGCTGGCCAGGCTTGCCCGGCAGTGAGGGCCGTGAGCCAGGCCTGCCCGTCGGTTCCTGGCCGGTAGCCTGGCAGGCTCACGATCGAACTCGACGCGGTGGCGGCGTCGCCGGTGACGGGGACAATCAGGTCCCGTGACGCTCCGTCTGTCGCCTGATAGCGGACGGTGACTATGTTGGGCTGCGGGCCTACGTGCCGGAATGTGACCTCCAACCAGTACCTACCGGATCCGCGGTCGTACACGGTGAACTGCACCAGGCCGTCCTCGAACGCAGCATCCAGCAGGATCGGCGCGTCTTTTTCGTCGTCGGCCGCGGCAAGGGTGGAAGGAACCGCCGAGCGGGGCAGCGGAAAGCTTCTGACTGTGGCGAGTTCGATCGGGCTGGAGCTTCCGCCGGGCTCGGCCGCACTGTTGAGTTCGTCCTCGTCGGGCAGCGTGGTGACTTCTTCGAAGACGTCCTGCACCGTCAGTGCGGACAGCTCGGCGGGAGACATCGCGGAGCGGGCAGGATCGTAGCAGCGGTCGCGGGGAGCGTAAGCCGACAGCTCCGGCGGCAGTTTCGTCGGGAGGAAACGCTTCCCATTGGGATCGATCAGGTACCCGCCTTCTGGGCGCCAGGGAAGGAGCTTATGCCACAGGCTCCGCTTGACCCCGACGACGCCGAATGCGGGCGTCGAGTTCTCGATAAAGGAGGTGATCATGAAGCCAGAGCTGGACCAGCCCGAAGCCAGCCCGAGTTCCAGGCCGGGCAGATTCTCGTCAGTGATGACAGCCGGAAGCCTGGCCCCGGTCTTGAATTCCACGCTCTGCCTGCCGGCTCGCGATACGGCCGCGAAGCCTCTCGTGCACCGGGTCCGCCTAATCACGACGTGCAAGTCAAGGCTCCACGACTGATCTATCACCCGTGCAAGCACTGCTTCCTTCACCTGACGCTGGTTCTCGATCTGCCTGACCGTCGGATTCAGCATCTGAATCAGGCAAGCATGCTCCGCGTTGGCCGTGAGCCTGACTCCCGCGTCCGCCTCGCCCAGAGCGGCGAATCCCGGCGCTACGCTGGCGGCGGCCTTCGGCTCAAATTCGAAGCCCCCCATTGTGCTGTAGAAGATAGGCGGCACGGGCGTTTCCCCCGAGAGCCGAGCAGTAATCCCCAGCTGCTTCAGCGTTTCATCATGATCAAAACAGCGTTCTGCGTTGAACGTTCCTACGGACCCCGGCTGTATCAGCTTGCCCGGAAACCAGGTCGCCCAGTCCGTAGTACTCAGGTGGTGATACCAAGTCACATACGCCCAGCACGCCGATCTAGCCACGCCCACCCCACGCTACGGCTGCGACACAGACTCAGAAATCCAATGCTCACCGTACCAGTCAATCGCCGGGTGCTGACCTTGCCCCTGTTCACTGGACACCTCAGGTCAGGTATCCGGTGGACGGGACAAGCTCAATTGATGGTCAGGCCTGCGCCGCGAACACACGCATCACCCACGTCCCTCAGCGCCGTGGGGACTTGGCCTGAGCCTAGCGCCGGGGAGACAACGGCAGCGAGCCGACTACCTGAAGTGGCAGGTCAGAGGCGAGAAGTCAGGCGGGACGGTCAGCATACCGCTCCCACCGAGGCCGTCCGTGCCCGTCCGTGCGCCGTACGGCCCCCGAAGCCCGGCGCGCACGGACGCATAGCGGACGGCGCCGGCACGCAATCCCGTCTCGGAACGCATAAGCGCAGGCCACGGGCATATGACTCGGGCAGGAGGAGCGTACTGTAAAACCGTCGGCTCAGCCTACGTTGGTTCGAACCCAACACCTGCCACGCTGTTTCCGCAGGTCAAGGCCGGTTTCACTGGATGGTGGCACCGGCTTTTGCGTGCCGTTGGGAGCGGTTCGCGGACCGTTTGTGGGCCAGCTGTGGGCCAGGCCGGGTAACGGGCTATCGTTCTAATATTTGGCTTTGAGCTGGCTAAACGTTTGTCGGTAGGGTTGCTGCGATGGCCTGCGGTCGGCGTGATTTGTGGGCCGTCGGCGGGCCGGGCGGGGAAGTCACGGACGCACAGCGGACGGGGTCCGCGGTCGTCGCGTGGCCGTCGCGTGGTCGGCGTAACCGCTGGCTTCCGCGTAGTTGCGCGGTCGGTGCACACCGCTGGCTTTCCACGGACGGGCACGGACCAGGTCATGCGGGGGTCTCGAGTACCTGGTCGATCTGCTGGTTGAGGAGGTCGTCGCGGCCGTGGATGCAGTGGGTGTAGACGGTGAGCAGGACGGCGACGCTGTTCCCGGCGCGCGCTGCGATCGCGGCGGGGTCTCCTCCCGTATTCAGCCACAATGACAAGGCGGCGTGGCGCAGGTCGTAGGGGCGCCGGGCGAGCCTGCTGGCGGCGAGTTCGGGGCCGAGGGCAATAGCGCGGGCGGCGTGCCAGGCGCGGCCGTAGACCGATTCGCTGAGCGGGCCGCCGCGGGTTCCGCGGAACAGCCGGCCGTCGGGGGCGGTGCCGTAGGCGATGAAGTGCGCACGGAGCGTGGCGACTAGGACCGGAGGGGCCGGCACCATCCGGATCGCGCCGTCCGGCCGGTGCTTGAGCCCGCGCTGCTCGTGACTGATGCCGCTGCTGGTCCAGGCCGCGGCGGTCCTGGGCGTGGCCGCGGCCAGCCGGAGCATGCCCCATCCGGTGCCGGGCAGGTGGCAGTCGGCGTAGCGCAGGGCGACGGCTTCCTCCGGGCGCAGGGCGGCGTAGTACAGGCAGCCGAAGAAGGCGGTCATCTCCGGCTGGATCCGGTCGACCGCCTCTAGGAGCGCGCTGACCTGGACCGGACTGGCGACGATCACGGGATCGAGGGCCGCGGACGATCGGGGCACCTGCCAGCCGATGGTGTCCAGCGGGTCGTCCGGCAGCAGCCCGGCCTCGGCCGTGTAGCCGAGCGCGCCGTGCAGGACGGCACGCTTGCGGATGATGGTATTAGCGGCGGCGCGGCTGCCGTCCAGCAGGAACGTCAGCGCCTCCAGGGCGGCACGCAGCACCGCTGGCCTGTCACGCCCGGGTAGCCAGTCGCGATGCCAGGGTAAATGACGCTGCGGCCGAGGGGATGTCATGCGGATCGGTTACAAGCTTGCCACTGAGGGTTTCGGTCCTAAGGAGCTCATCCGGCAGGCCGAGCAGGCCGGCTTCGACTTCGTGGAGATGAGCGACCACTACCACCCGTGGGTCGAGGCGCAGGGGCACAGCGCCTTCACGTGGAACTTGCTGTCGGCGATCGCCATGAAGACGGACCGGATCGGCCTCGCCACCGGGGTCACCTGCCCGTCGGTGCGCTACCACCCCGCGATCATCGCGCAGGCGGCGGCGACGCTGGCCATCATCTCCGACGGGCGGTTCACCCTCGAGGCCGGCGCCGGGGAGCGGCTCAACGAGCACGTCACCGGCGAGGGCTTCCCCGCCAGGCGGGCCAGGCACGAACGGTTCCGTGAGGCCCTGGAGATCATCCGGCTGCTGTGGCAGGGCGGGTACCGCTCCTACGACGGCCGGCACCTCAAGCTTGAGGATGCCCGGGTGTTCGACCTGCCCGCCGAGCTCCCGGTAATCGCGGTGGCGGCGAGCGGGCCGGAGTCGGCCAAGATCGCGGCCGAACTCGGCGACGGGCTGTTCGCCGTCGAGCCGGACGGCGAGCTGATCAGCCGGTGGCACGGGCTGGGCGGCCACGGACCCGCCTACGGTGAGATGCCGCTGGCCTGGGCCGACGACGAGGACCAAGCCGTGCAGGCGGTGCTCGAGAAGAACGCCTTCGCGCTGGCCGGCTGGAAGGTCATGGCGGAACTGCCCAACCCGGTCAACTTCGAGGCAGTCACCGCGCTCGCCACGCCAGACCAGGTCAGGGGACAGTTCGCCTGCGGCCCCGACCCGAAACGGCACCTGGAAGTCGCCCAGGAATTCGTCAACGCGGGCTTTGACCACCTCGTCGCCATGAACGCGGGGCCTGACCCGGACGGCTTCATGGACTTCTTCGCCAGGGAACTCGCCGCCCCGCTGCGCGCGCTCACCCCGTCCGCCGCATGACGACAGCGGCTGAGCCCGCGACGGCTGCCCGCCAGCAGGCCCGCGAGTCCAGTGCGGCGCAAGACCTGGAAGGCCTTGTCCGCAGCGACCCCGCAGCGAGGGGAATCCGGCGGCGGCGCTGCGGCCGGTCGACCTTGGCTTCTTCCGGCCCGGGGGCGAGGAGTATGCGGAGGAAAACGGCTCGTTCGGCCTCGCCACGACCCGCAAGGAGCACGTCCACCTGGCCAAGGGCCAGCTTCTGTCCGAGTACACGGCCAAGAGCGCCAGGCACCGCGAGCAGGCCGTCGCCGGGGACCAGGCCTGCGCGGTGGTGCGGAGCTACATCGATCCGCGTGTCATCCGGCATTACGAGAACGGCCGCACCATCGCCGCGGTCCTCGGCGACCTCGGCCGCGACAGCGACTTCGGCAACTGGCCACCAGGGGCCGCGCCGAAAGCGCCGTCCTGAAGCTGCTCACCGTCCTGGCGCAGCCACACACCCGTTCGTGAAAAAGACCTGGCCTATCCGAACGAGTGCGTGGTTTCACCAAGCCGCACAGCGAACGACCGCCCGGGTGGCAAGGCTCTGCGCCGCGGGCCGTAGGTGATCACTCGCTGAGCAGCGCCTGGAGGGTCCGCTTTGCGCAGCGCGTTTGCCTCCCCGCTCCGGGCCTCGAGCGGGCTTTTCCTGCCGCACCGTGCTTGGCTAGGATTGCCGTTGTCGCCTGCCCGTGCTGCGGAGGCCGGGCCGGTCATGCGGTACGCCGACTGCACTTGTTGCCGGCTGGGCGCGCGAGCTGCACGGCATTAGGCAGTGAGGAGTTGTCTGGTGTCGGGCTTGCTGATCTCGGTGGCGGTGCTGCCTGCTGGTGACGGGATGTGCTCGGTTGTGGTCCTGTCGGGCGAGGCGGACATGACTTGCGTTGAGCTGCGTGAGGGCCTGGCGGCCGAGGTTGCGAAGAAGCCCCGCCTGATCGCGGTGGACATGAGCGCGCTGACGTTCATTCACTGCGGCTGCCCAGGATTAGCCGCGCCATGCGCGGGGAGGGGCAGGTCCCGGTGGCTCGGCCGCGAGCCATGACGACCGAAGACAGGGAGAACAACATGGGCAACGAACTCGTCGGCAAGCGCATCGCGTTCCTGGTCGCGAACGCGGGGGTTGAGCAGGCGGAGCTGACCAGCCCCTGGCAGGCGGTCAAGGACGCCGGCGGGGAACCCGTCTTGCTAGCGCCGGAGAAGGACCCGGTTAAGACGGTCAACCACGACTCAGAGCCGGGCGGTAGCTACGAGCCCGATCACGTGGTCGGCGACGTCTCGGCGGCGGACTTCGCCGGGCTGGTGCTGCCCGGCGGCGTCGCCAACCCCGACAAGCTGCGGCTGGTGCCGGAGGCGGTTGCCTTCGTCAAGGCGTTCGCCCAGTCCGGCAAGCCGATCGCGGCGATCTGCCACGGCCCCTGGACCCTGGTCGAGGCGGGCGTGGTGGCGGGCAAGACGCTGACCAGCTGGCCGAGCCTGCGCACCGACATCCGCAACGCCGGCGGCGACTGGCGCGACGAGCAGGTGGTCCTCAGCCCCGAGCAGGGCTTCGACCTGGTCACCAGCCGCAAGCCCGACGACCTCGACGCATTCGACCAGCAGCTGGTCAAGACGTTCGCCCGCGCGGCCTGAGGCCTGCGAACTCCCGCCCGCTGAACTGGCCGCCAAAGAAGGCTGAAGAAGGGAGAGGGGAAGCCATGACAACGCGGGACCTGCTCGGGATCTACCTCAACGACCACCTGGCGGGCGCGATCGCGGGCACGGGCCTGGCCAGGCGGATGGCGGTGTCGGCCGAGCCGGGAACCGAGCGCGCGGACGTCTTGAGCCGGCTGGCGGGCGAGATCACCGCGGACCGGGCCGCCCTGCTGCGGATCATGACCGCGCTCGGCATCCCGGTTCGCGGCTACAAGGTCTTCGCCGCCTGGGCCGGGGAGCGGGCCGGGCGGCTGAAGCTCAACGGCCGCCTGGTCACCCGGTCCCCGCTCAGCGACCTGGAGGAGACGGAGATGCTGCGCCTGGGCGTGGACGGCAAGGCCGCCGGGTGGCGCACGCTGCGCGCGCTGGCCGAACGGGACGGCCGGCTCGACGCGGGCCGCCTGGATGACCTCCTCGCCCGCGCCGACCGTCAGTCCCGCGAGCTTGAGTCGCTGCGGGTCAGCACAGCGGAGCAACTGCTAGCAAGCGAGACCAGCTGACAGCCGGCTAGCGGGCCCGGCCCCATGCGGTCATTGGCTGAGCAGCGTCCGGAGGGTCCGCGCGTTGCGCACCGCGTTGGCTTCGCCGTCGTTGTTGAAGTAGACGAACACGTTCTGCCCGGCCCTCTCCCACTCACCGATCCGGTCCGCCCACCAGCGCAGGTCAGCGTCGGGATAGGAGCCCGCGTACAAG
>Ga0335078_10018482_pt1 | contig 10365 bp, 10 predicted proteins | sample Lox_Sample_32_FD_206711 | JGI IMG/M metagenome (GOLD analysis project Ga0335078, IMG submission 206711) | Soil microbial communities from Loxahatchee National Wildlife Refuge, Florida, United States - Lox_Sample_3.2 | ecosystem: Environmental > Terrestrial > Soil > Wetlands | place: USA...
GTGCGGACCTGCGAGGCGAGGTCCATCGCGAGCGACGCGTTCTCGACCGAGGTGATCGCCTGCGTCGGATCGGTCAGCTGGCCGGTGGCGAGCTGCTGGGAGGCGGTGGTGGCGTTGGCCTGGCTCGCCTCGAGCGAGTTGATCGCGCCCGTAAGGACGCCGCCGAAGCTGCCGTCGGCGCCGCCGGTGGCGTTCGTGCCGGCCGCCGGGCTCTGGCCCACGCCGCCGACCCCGCCCACGCTCCACTCGCCCGGGCCGAGCGGCCCGATCGCTCCTGAGATCGCCGGAATCATTTCAGGAGACCCAGGGTCTTCTCGTACATCTCTTTGGCGGTCGTCATCGCGGTCACGTCGGACTCGTACGACCGAGACTCGTCGATCATGTCGACCATCTCGTTCACCGGGTTGACGTTGGGCATCTTCACGTAGCCCTGGGCGTTGGCCGCCGGGTTACCGGGGTCGTAGACCGACTGGTCGGGCGTCGGATCGTTGACGATCCCGGCCACCTGGACGCCGCCGGCCGCGGTGCCGTTGACCTGAGTGCCGCCCATCGCGCCCGACAGAGCCGCGCTGAAGCCGCCGCCGACCTGCTGGAGGACGACCTCCTGGCGCTGGTACGGCTGGCCGTTCGCGCCCTGGGTGGTGTCGGCGTTGGCCAGGTTCTCGGACGTCACGTCCATGCGCGTGCGCTGGGCAGTGAGGCCGCTCGCGGCGATGCTGATCGCGTCGAAGAAGCTCATCAGGCCTGTCCGATGCCCATCGCGCTCTCGAGGATCGACTCGCGCTGAGCGGCGACCTGGGTGAGCGTCTCGTACAGCAGGCCGTTCTGCGACAGCGCGGCCTCCTGCTGCTCGGGGCTGACGCCGTTGCCGTCGGGACCGACGGACTGCGCCACCGTGTAAGGCTGGTAGTTGACCGAGCCGAGCGACTGCCCGGACTGGATCGCCGAGTCGAGCGTCGACTGGAAGTTCACGTCCTCGGGCTGGTAGCCGGGCGTGTCGACGTTCGCAAGGTTGTTCGTCAGAAGCGTCTGACGCAGCATCGAGCCGCTCATCGCCGACTCGAGGGCTTGCTGGGTGGTGTCAAGGAGAGACATGAAAGGTCCTGTGAAGGCGCGCCCTCCTTGGGCTAGGTTGCAACCCGATCCATCGAGTCCTCCCATGGATCGGCGTCTGGCGGCGATCCTTTAGCGCTGTGAGGCGATTCCGTCCGGACGGGGTCTCCCGGCCCCATGGATGCCGCGAAGCGGCCGCGAAATCCGGCTCCGGACGCGCGCGCCACCCTCATGCGACCGAGCCGGATTCCGTTAAACGAGTCGCGCCGGGCGGGACCACGAGGGTCCGCACCCGGCGCGGGAATTTCTGGATCGGAAGGTGAATCAGGCGAGCGTGAACTGACCGACGAGCTGCTCGAGCTGCTCGGCGGTCTTCGCCAGCTCGGTGGCCGAGGCGGCGATCTCCTCGGTCGAGGCGCTCGTCTGCTGCGTCGAGGCGCTGACCTGCTCGGACGAGGCGCTCGACTCCTCGGCGACGGCCGCCACCGAGGTCATGCTGTCCTGCACGCGGGTGCCGGCGGCGGCGATCTCCTGGATCGAGCCGGCGATCTGCTCGACGCGGCTGCCGACGTCCTGGACGGCGCTCGAGATGCGCGTGAACGCCTCGCGAGCCTGCTCGACGGTCGCGGCGCCGTCCTCGGTCTGCCGAGAGCCATCCTCGACGACCTCGACGACCTTGCGCGTCTCGTTCTGGATTTCCTGGATCAGGGTCGCGATCGAGGACGCGGCCGACTGGGACTCCTCGGCCAGCTTGCGGACCTCCTCGGCGACGACCGCGAACCCGCGGCCCTGCTCGCCGACCCGGGCCGCTTCGATCGCCGCGTTCAGCGCCAGCAGGTTGGTCTGCTCGGCGATGCCGGTGATCGTGTCGACGATCTCCCCGATCTGCTCGCTCTTGGCGTCGAGCGCGCGGATCGCACCGCTCGCCTGGGCGCTCGAGTCGCGGACGGCCCGCATCGCCTCGGTCGCCTGCGAGACGGCCTGGGCGCCCTCCTCGGCGAGGCTGCGCGCCTGCGCGGCCGCCTCGGCGGTCTGCTGGGCACCGTCGGCCGACGCCTGGGAGGCCATCGCGACCTCGTCGGTCAGGATCTTCGCCTCGGCGATCGAGCGGACCTGGTCCTCGGCGCCGGCGGCGACCGAGCTGACCGCCTGGGCGATCTCGCCGACGGCGCGCCCGGTCTCCTCGGAGGTGTTCGCCATCTGCTGGGAGGCGAGCGTGAGCTGCTCGGCGTTGCTCGAGATCTCGCGCAGCATCCCGGTCACGTTGGCGCGGGTCGTGTTGTAGGCGGCGACGCTGCTCCGCGTCTTCTCGACCATCGCGTTGAAGGTGCGGGTCAGTTCGCCGATCTCGTCCTCGCGGGTGGTGGCGATCGGCGTCGTCTGCGGCACGACTTCGCGGGTCAGGTCGCCGTGGGCGATCGCCTCGAGGCCCGCGCCGAGGTCGGCCACGCAATGCGAGTCGAGGCTGTGGATCCCGTCGAGCAGCTGCTTGATCCGGCGGCTGAGGTCACGGGCGAGCGCGAAGCTGATTCCACCCGCGATCAGCAGCGCGATCAGCGCGATCACCAGCATCAGCGTCTTGGAGCTCGAGGCGGTCGAGGCCGCGGCCTGCGTGTTCGCCTCCGAGATCGCCGCGCTCACGTTCTGGACGGCGGTCGTGAGGTCGTCGGCCGCGTCGTTGGCAGCGCCGTTGGTGAGCTTGCTCGCCGCGGTGACCTTGTGGGCGCGAGAGAGCGCGATGACCTGGTTGTCGAGCCCGAGGAACTTGTCGAACGCGGCGTTGAGGTTCCGCACCGCGGCGCGGCCCTTCGGCGTCGTCGCGCCGGCGTCGAGCGACCGCATGGTCTGGCGGAAGGTCTGGATGTCATCCTGGTGGTTGGCGATGTTGCTCGTGTCGAGGACCGACTCGGCCTCGGAGGCGACCATGTCGCGAGCGTGGCCGGTGGCCTGCTCGAGGGTCGGCAGCTCCTTGGCGCCGGCCTGGACCTTGGAGTTGACCGAGCCGATGCTCGTCCAGCCGAGCACGAGCGCGACCAGGAACACGAGGCACACGGCCACGAAGGCGCCGATCAGCTGCCGGCGGACGGATGAAATCAGGAATGACACGGGGCTTGGTCCTTTCGGGGGGGCGGAACGCTCAGTTGAATCGGCCGGTGGCGGGGAAAGCTTGAGGCCGCTCGCCGGGGAGTGTTCGTGGCCGGGCCGGGCCGGTCGCCGAGCTAGGCGGCCTGGGCGGCGGGGACCGCCGGGGCGGGGCTCCAGCCGGCGATCTGGATGCTCGGGTCGGCGGTCAGCGCGATGTCGACCGGAGCGTCCGGGCCGCTGATCACGCGGACCACGGGACGGTCGAGCGCAACGTCCGAGACGCTGACCACGACCGCGCGGCGACCGTCGGTCAGGTCGACCTCGACGCCGGGCGGGAACGGCGCCACGAGCCGCGAGAACACGTCGATGATCGTGGGGTCGAACTGGGTTCCGGCGCCGGCGAGGATCGTCTGCACGCCCACGTGAGCCGGCTTCGCCGGCGCGTGGATGCGCTCGGAGGTGATCGCGTCGTAGACGTCCGCGACCGCGGCGATCCGGGCCATCTCGTGGATGTCGGTGGCGACCTTGCCCTCGGGATAGCCGATGCCGTCCCAGCGCTCGTGGTGGCGCAGGACGCAGGCCTGGACCAGCGGGCACCAGGCGCCGGTGTCGCGCACCAGCTTCACGCCCGCCTTCGGGTGGGTCTTTACGATCTCCCACTCCTCCTCGGAGAGCTTGCCCGGCTTGTTCAAGACCGACTCGGGTATCGCGAGCTTGCCGATGTCCGCCAGCAAGAGACCCATCCCGAGGCGGAACAGCCGCTCCTCGTGACGGTCGTCCTGGCGCTCGCCCTTGTAGTCGAGCCAGCCGTGCTCGATGATCAGGCGCCGGCCGACCAGCAGGCCGAGTGCGGTCATGTCGATCGGGTGCTGAAGCCCGTAGGCCTCGGCGCCGCAGAGATCGGCGAGCACGACCGCCTTGGCGTCGCACTCCTCGACCTCCATCAGGATCTGATCGACGACGTCTGAGAGGTCGTCCGTCGCCTCCGGGTCGAGCGTCCGGCCCGCGGCGACCGCCTGCCTGGCCTCGTCGTGGAGGGCTGCGATCGCGCGCGTCGCAACCCCGCGCGTCTGGGCGCTGATGACCGGGTGTGGATCGATGCCGTGGCTGAACCGGTCCTCGACGTAGACGCCCTGGATCCCGGCCCTGTGCAGGTGCTCGATGAAGCGAGCGTTGAGCTTCACGCCGGCCCGGAGCAGGGGAGCGGCGTCGCGCCCGGTCAGGATGTCACGCGCGAGCGCGGTGTCCTCTTGAAGATCTGAAGTGGCAACAAGCCTCATGGCCCGCAAATCGGCCGCACAGCCCGAACCTTTAGTGCCCGCGGGCGATTTGCCTTTAAGCGGTGGCTTCGACGTGCGAGCGCCGCTCGCGCGGCGGGGTGTATCCGCGCGCCGTGCGGTCGACGCGTTCGACGTTGGCGGACTCGAGCACGAGCGCTTCGCGCAGCCGCAGGATCTCGATCTCGAGGCGCTTGTTCATCAGCGCCGCCCGCTGGAGCGCCGGGCGGGCGCACGCGGGTGGGGTCGCGGGGAGGCCGGAGATCAGCTCCTCGCGCTCTGCCTTCAATGTCGCGAGCTGCTCGTCGTCGCCGGTGCAGATGAGCTCGAGCTCGCGCTCGATGATCCGGGCGAGCGCCTCGTACGGCGCGGCGTCCGCGAAGCTCATTGCCCGGAGATCGCGGCCCAGGCCTCGCGCAGCTCGCCCAGCAGCGCGCTGACCTGCTCGAGCTTGGCCGCGTCGCGATCGAAGCGGGCCTGCTGGCAGTGGCGCAGGCAGAACAGGTAGATCGCCTCGAGCCGCTGGGCGATCTCGCCCTGGTCCATGTCGAGCGTGTCGCGCAGGTGCTGGATGATGTCCTCGGCGCGACGAAGCTTGCGGTGGGACAGCTCGATCTGCTGGTTGCGCATCGCCACCGAGGCCTGGAACAGGAACCTCCGGGCGCCGTCGTAGAGCATCACGACGAGGATCTCCGGCGGTGCGCTCAGCACCGCGCTCTCGCGGTAGATGTTGGGCGTGGCGGAGGCAGTGGGTGGCGTCATCGTGAGGGGGTCTCCTAGGCGGGTGAGAACTGCGCGTCCGGTCTATCAGGATGCTCGGCAGCTCCGTCGCGCTCTTGAGGGGGCCCGGCCGTTTGTTGCCGTTACGGCGTCGGCAGGGCCGCGATCTGGCTCGTGAGCCAGCTGCTCGTCGACTGGCTGGAGGACAGCATCGCCTCCATCTGCGCGAACTCCTGGACCAGCTGCGCCTGCTTGGCGGAGTTGGCCTGGTTCAGGTTGTCGATCTGGTTGCCGAGGTAGCTGATCTGGGTGTCGTCGCCCTGGATCCGCTGCGAGATCACGCCGCCGGGCGCCGCCTCGTTGTTGACCATGAACGAGAAGCCGATCGACCAGCTCTGCATCATCTGATGGACCGCGGTCGAGTTGCTCGTCAGCGCCTGCGTCAACGCGTTCACGTCCAGCGTCAGGTTGCCGCTGATCGAGCTCTGCGATGGAGCTCCGCCTCCGGACGCGGCGCCGGTGCTGACGCCGATGTCGAGCATGCTGGTGATGCTGCCGGTCAGGCCGCCGACGGTCGCGTCCATCTGCTCGCGCATGTTCGAGAGCAGCTGCTGGAGGTCGGAGTCGCCGAACAGGGTCCCCTGCGTGGGGTCGCTGCTCGAGGGCGACTGGGTCAGCTGCGTCTGGATCTGGGTGATCGCGGAGTTGTAGTCGGTCACGAACTGCTGGACCGCGGTCTGGATGTTCTGGGTGCTCGGCGCCGGCGAGCCGACGGTCACCGACACCGGCGTCGACCCGGTGACGCCGTTTAGGCTCAGCGAGACGCCCGGGATCGTCTCGGTCGCGCCCCCGGCGCTCGAGTTGGGCGAGCTGACGGCGGCGCCGGTGATGGTGTTCGACGAGGACTCGCCGGCGACGCCGTTGATCGTGTACTGCGCGTTGACGCCCGCCTGCGAGAACGTCGGCGGGCTGAGCGCGCTCGCGGAATCATTCGTGACGGTGATGTAGCCGGTCGGGGGCGGCGCACCGGTGGCGCGGTCGGACAGGACGACGGTGGCCGGACCGCCCGAGGGAGACGCCGTGACGGTCGCCCATACGGTCGCGTTCTGGTCGGAGTTGATCGCGTTGACGAAATCCTGCGCCGATGCGCCCGCCGCGAGCGTCGTGTCGTGGCCGTCGATCGTGATCGTGTCGGCGGTGGTCGGGCTCGTGAACTGGAACGTGCGCTGGGACGCGCTGGCGAGATTCGTGACCGATACCTGGTATCCGCCGACGACCGCGCCGTTGTTGGAGGTCGCGGTGGCGCCGACGAGCGTGGGGTTGGTCGAGCTGATCGTCTGCGTGAACGAGAACAGCGACGGGTTGCCGAGCGCCTGCGCGTCGGTGGCGACCTTCGACAGCGCCGCCTGGATGCTCGTCAGCTGCGTGTTCAGCGCAGTCAGGCCGGTCTGCTGGTTGGTCAGGTTCGTGACCTGCTGCTGCTGGGTGGCCATCAGCGCGGTCACGATCGCGTTCGTGTCCAAGCCGGAGGCCAGACCCGTGACCTGCAGCTGCGAGCTTCCGCCGAGCGAGCTCAGCTGGTCGCCGGACTTGTACTGACTGGAGCTGGTGGCCGAGGTCGTGCTCGAGCCGACGGATTGGGTTGACATGGCTTTGTTAGCTCAAGGGAAGCGATGCTCCCGAAGCGACGTCGAGCACCGTGCTCGCCGGCACCGTGAACATCAGGTTGCCGTGGACGTCGTGGACCTCGACGGACAGCTTGCCGGTCGCCTCGTTGACCTTGAAGCGCAGCTCGCTGCCGGCCGCCTTCAGGTTGTGGTACGCCTGATTGGCGACGCCGATCGCGTCGTGCACCTCGTCCGGAGGGCTCGCGGGGATCGTGTCGACGGTCACCGTGTCCGCGTCGTGCGCGGCCGGCGAGGGCACGGCAGTCGGGCGCGAGCTGTTGGCCGCTGGCGCTGCGGCGGGCGTCCCGCCCACCGAACCGATGTCGAAGCTCATTGCATTCCTCCTTGGATGCGTCGGTTCCTACCTGTTCGCGTGGGAATCCTTCCCACTCAGGTGGGGTAATCGAGCGCAGCCGTGAGAACTTGAGCGCCTCCTTTTCGTACTGGTCGAGTTGTCCGGTTCGGGTCGCGGGCCGGGCGACCGATTTGCAGGGCCTTTTTCCTACGACGCCCCCACCAGCTGGGTGGTCCCGGGCGCCGGGATATTCGCGAGGATCGCCTTCGCGGCGGCGCTGGCCGGGTCGTGCTTGAGCGCCTCGGCGGCGAACACCGCGGCATCCTCGAGCTGCCCGTGCGCGTGCGCGACGCGCGCCAGCCCGAGCAGCGCGCGCCCATCCGGGTGGGACTCGCAGACGGCCATCCACTCGCGGGCGGCCGACTGCAGGAAGCCGTGCTTGACGTACATCGAGGCCAGCAGCTCGCGCTGCTCGCGCTGGGCCAGCGCCGAGCGGCCGAGGAGCTTGGTCAGCTGCTCGAACGTGTCGAAGTCGTGGCTCTCGAGCAGCGTCTCGAGGATCACGCCGAGCAGCGGCGTGGCCGCGACCGGCAGGCTCCGGAGCTCCTGCTCGGGCGCGCCGTTTGCTATGTCGAGCCAGCCCGCGAACGTTTCGAGCTCGGCCGGCGGGACGCCGGCGCGGGCCGCTCGAGCGGTGGCCGCCTGCGCCTTGCCGAGGTCTCCCGACGCGATCAGGCTCCACAGCTCGATCCGGCAGGCGAGGCCGGCGTACGGGTCATCCTCGGCGATCTGGGTCGCCTCGGTGGCGGCGTTCGCGTAGTCGCGGTCGTTCAGGAGGGCCTCGGCGAGCTGGACGCGGATCTGCGAGCTGGCCGGGCGGGCGTTCAGAACCGCGCGGTACTGGCTCGCGGCCGCGGCCATCGCTCCGTGCCTGAACAGGGTGCTCGCGAGCATGAAGCGCGCGGCCGGGGTCAGGTCGGGGACCCGGGTCTCGATGTCGTGGGTGAGGGTCTCGGGGTCGGTGCCGGCGTGGAGGAGGACGGTGGCGTAGGGCGCGATCACGCCGAGCACGTCCGGGTGCTCGGCGATGCACCAGTCGAGCAGCTCTCGGGCAGCGTCGAGCTCGCCTCGTTTCGTATAGAGCTCGGCCAGCGCGATCCGGGGGAGATAGGTGCCGCCGCCGACCGACGCGCCGAACCGCGCGGGGGCGTCGCCCATCTCGATGCACCGCTGCCAGTAGGAGATCGCGTCGTCCTCGCGACTGCACGCGAGCGCGGCGAGCGCCTGGGCGAAGACCATGTCGGTGAAGCCGGGGAACTTCTCGAGCGCCTGGTTGGCCCGGGCGATCGCCTCGTTCGAGCGTCCGCAGTAGCGCAGCGACGTGACCAGCCGCTGGAGCAGCGCCGGGACGTAGTCGCGGTCCTCCTGGCCCTGGCTCTCGACCAGGTTCCAGGCGCGCTCGAACTCGGTCAGCGCGCTGGCGTGGTCCCCGATCACGGAGTACTCGGTGCCGAGGTTGAAGTGCAGGAAGGCGTCAGCGGGGCTGTCGGCCTGCTGGGCCTTGAGCAGGTCGAGGTTTCGCCGCGACTTCTCCTTGGCGTCGCGGACCGCGCCGAGGTAGCCGTAGTGGTCGACCCGGACCGAGGACTGCTCGATCCGCCCGGCGGCATAGGTAGGCAGGTGGTGGGCGATCTGCTCGTGCAGCCGGCCCTCGAAGCGGTAGTGGGGACGGTTGCGGAAGATGCGCAGCGCGTTGTTGGTGATCGCGCCACCGTCGTCGAGCTCGCCGGTGTAGCTGGTCAGTACGAGGTAGAACGCCTCGCGCCACGTGCGGCCGGTGAGGCGCCTGAGGCGGTCCACGTCCGCTGGGACGAGGACCTCGTCGGCGTCGAGGTAGATGATCCAGTCGCCGGTGGCGGCCTCGAAGGAGGCGTTGCGGGCGTCGGCGAACGAGCCCGTCCATTCCTTCTCGATCAGCGTCGCGCCGTGTTCGCGCGCGATCTCTTTGGTGCGGTCGGTTGATCCGGTGTCGACGATCACGATCTCGTCGACGGCCGGGGCGATCGCGGCCAAGGTGCGGGGGAGCATCTCCTCCTCGTCCTTGACGATCATGCACAGGCTGAGCTTCAGGCCTTGTGCGGGCTTCGCCTGCTTGGCGAGGTTGCGGGCTCTCGCTGCCAGGGCCGGGACCGCGGCGTGGAGCGGCTTGAGCGAGCGGCCGCTCTGGCTGGCCTCGCGCCGGCGCCGAGCCAGCTCGCCCAGGTTGCGCTTGAGATGCGGCAGCGCCGGATCGAGGCCGTGCGCTGCCTTGAAGATCGAGTGGGCGGCGTCGAGGCTCCACAGCTCGTAGAGCGCGACGCCGGCGTAGTTCAGGAGGATCGGCTCGCGCGGCTCCTGCTCGAGGGCGTCGATCGCGCCGGTGGCGGCGGCGACGAACAGCTGCGTGGCCTGGGTGGACGAGCCGGCCCGGCCGGCGGCGGCGAGGCCCTCCTCGACCAGGCGGATCTGGGCGTGGTAGCGGGCGTGCGGGTCCTCGTGCGCGGTGGCGCTCTGGAAGAGGGACTGGTAGCCCTTGAGGTTGTTGGTCGCGAGGTAGGTGCGCGCCTGGGTCGCGAGCCCGTTGCCGAACGCGCCACCGGACGGCCGCTGGGCGGGTGCGGGCAGCGCAACGCCACCGGCGGCGCCGGTGGAGTCTGCAGGCGTGGATATGCCAGTCAGGCGAAGAGCCATACGAGGGAACCACCTTCCGAGGGAGGGGAGGCTTCCGGGTACATCGGCAGGCTCGGCGAAAGGTTGAGCGCGGTGGCGCGGTGGCGCGGGCCGGGCGGTGGCGCGGTCCGGGCGGTGGCGCGGTGGCGCGGGGTGAATGCGGATCCAGTCGGCTGTGGCGCGACTTTCGCGGCTCTCGCCGCCGGCGCGCCCTCGAGTGCTGCGTTTGTCGGGCTAGCTGCGCCCCCCGGAGGCGTTCGCGTCGAGGCGGTAGGCCCAGGCCAAGGTCTCCGCCACCGCGGTCCACAGCGCCTGCGGCACGTCGTCGCCGAGCTCGAGCGCGCCGAGCGCCTCGGCCAGGGCGGGATCGTGGCGCACCGGGATGCCGGCGTCGCGCGCGGCCGCGAGGATGCGGTCGGCGACGAGCCCGACGCCGGTGGCGGTCACGCGCGGCGCGCGCTCGCCCTGCTCGTACCGCAGCGCGGTGGCGCGGCGGCGCGGAGGCGGCTGCTCGGACTCAGGCATACACGTCCAGCGGCTCGCGCCGGGGCGAGACGTC
>Ga0335078_10018483_pt1 | contig 10364 bp, 7 predicted proteins | sample Lox_Sample_32_FD_206711 | JGI IMG/M metagenome (GOLD analysis project Ga0335078, IMG submission 206711) | Soil microbial communities from Loxahatchee National Wildlife Refuge, Florida, United States - Lox_Sample_3.2 | ecosystem: Environmental > Terrestrial > Soil > Wetlands | place: USA: Florida...
CCGCTTCTTCGGATATCTGAATCTGTTCATGTTCTCGATGCTGGTTCTGATACTGGCCAATAACTATGCGCTGCTATTTGTGGGCTGGGAGGGCGTGGGCCTGTGTTCGTACCTGCTGATCGGGTTTTATTTCCAGCGAAAATCAGCCAGCGATGCCGCCAACAAGGCGTTCATCGTGAACCGCATTGGCGACGCCGGCTTTCTGCTGGGGATGTTCACCATTGCGTGGTACTTCGGCTCGCTGCGCTTTACCGCAATTACGCCGCTGGCGCGCAGTGGACATTTTGCGATTGGCGACCCGGTCATCACCGCGGCCACTCTTCTTCTATTTGTCGGGGCTTGTGGAAAGTCCGCCCAGCTTCCCCTTTACATCTGGCTGCCCGACGCCATGGAGGGTCCGACCCCTGTTTCTGCTCTCATCCACGCCGCCACCATGGTCACTGCAGGCGTGTACATGGTGGCGCGGTCGAATGCGCTGTTCGTGCTGGCGCCGGCCTCGATGAAGACGGTTGCCATCGTTGGCGCGCTGACTGCAATTTTCGCCGCCACCATCGGCCTGGTGCAAAACGATATCAAGCGCGTGCTGGCGTATTCCACCGTTTCGCAGCTCGGTTACATGTTTCTGGCGCTGGGTGTCGGCGCTTTTGCCGCCGGCGTGTTTCATGTGTTTACCCATGCCTTCTTCAAAGCGTTGCTCTTTCTTGGCGCGGGCTCGGTGATTCATGCCATGAGCGGTGAGCAGGATATGCGCAACATGGGCGATCTCTACCGCCGCATTCCCGTCACCCACTGGACCATGTTTTTCGCCACTTTGGCGATCGCCGGAATCCCTCCGTTTGCGGGTTTCGTTTCGAAAGACGAAATTCTCTGGCAAAGCTGGGCCTCGGAAGGCGGAGCTTACCGTCTGCTGTGGTTCATCGGTTATGCCACTGCGCTGCTGACCGCGGTGTACATGTTCAGGCTCATGTACCTGACCTTTCACGGGCATCCGCGCATGAGCCACGAAGTGGAGCATCACATTCACGAATCGCCGAAGTCCATGACCGTGCCGTTGGTCATTCTGGCGTTCTTTTCCATCTTTGCCGGCCTGTTAGGCTGGCCGCACAGCCTCTTGGGCAAGGATCGTTTCGAGGCCTTCCTGCACCCGGTCTTCGCCAGGGAAGCGAAGCTCCTGCAGGCGGAGAAGCCGGCGCAACTGGCCAAAGCCGAGCACGAAGAAGAGCGCACCGACCCCATGGAGTACCTGCTGATGTTTCTTTCCGTGGCGGCGGCGGCTGCGGGATGGGGCATGGCGTGGAAGTGGTATCGCGAGGCGGATAAGGGCTACATCGAGCCGATTGCGGCAACAGCGCCGCCTCTCTACACCACGCTGCTCAACAAATATTATGTGGATGAAGGCTACGACTACGTTTTCACCGGCCGCCGCAAGCTGGGTAAAACGCGGCTTGGCGTGATGGGACTGGGCGATGCCTCGGCCTGGTTCGACGCTAAGGTGATTGACGGCACGGTGAACGGAGCCGGACGGATGACCCGTCTCGCGGCCAACATTTCCAAGTGGTGGGACAAGTGGATTATTGACGGGCTGTGCGTAAACGGGCCGGCGGTTGTCGCCAGATTGCTTTCCTATCCGGCGCGCCTGGTGCAGTGGGGCCTGGTGCAGTGGTATGCCTTCGTAATGGTGCTGGGATTGTTGGGGTTCGTCATTTATTACTCGCTGAGATAAGCGTGTGGCGCGGGCGCCCTCGCCCGCGCAGCCGTAGATACGAGGAGATGTCGGGGCCCGGTTGGTAAAGATGGTTGGTCGCGGCCGAGGGTGCCCGCGCCACATTTGAATCCCATATGCAAAACCACATTCTTTCCATCATTCTCTTCACGCCGCTTCTGGGCGCGCTGCTTCTTCTTTTTGTCCCTAAAGAGAAGAAAGACACCATCCGCTGGATCGCGAACATGTTCGCGCTGGCGGGGTTCCTGGTGTCGCTGCCGCTGGTTCCCTGGTTCTGGGAAGTGCGCTTCGAGCCAGGCTTCAAGTTCATGGAGGGCGCCGCCAACAACTGGATCCCGTCCATTGGCGCCGGTTACGTTCTCGGCATTGATGGTATTTCCTTCCTGCTCATCATGCTTACCACGCTGCTGGGCTGGATTTCGATTCTTTCCTCATGGAGCGCGATCGAGAACCGGGTGAAGGAATATTACGTCTGGTTTCTGGTGCTGCAGACCGGCATGCTGGGCGTCTTCATGGCGCTGGATTTCTTCCTGTTCTTCGTGTTCTGGGAAGCCATGCTGGTGCCCATGTATCTGCTCATCGGCATCTGGGGCGGGCCGCGCAAACTCTACGCCGCGATCAAGTTCTTCCTCTATACGCTGCTTGGCTCGGTGCTGATGCTGCTGGCCATTCTCTTTCTCTACTTCTATAACTTCCGCCAGACCGGCGAATATACCTTCAGCATTCAGGCGCTCTACAAAACCGCGCCGCACATCTTCCACGACCCGGCCTATGGCTCGACGTTTGCCATTCTGCTGTTTCTGGCGTTCTTTATTGCATTTGCCATCAAGGTTCCGATGTTCCCCTTCCACACCTGGCTGCCGGATGCCCACGTCGAGGCGCCGACCGCCGGCTCGGTCATTCTGGCCGGAGTTCTGCTGAAGATGGGAACCTACGGCTTCATCCGCTTCGCCCTGCCATTTTTCCCCGATGTGCTGATGCACACCAAAGTTCGCAGCTGGATGATCGCGCTCTCCATCATCGCGATCATTTACGGGGCGCTGGTCTCGCTGATGCAGAAAGATATGAAGAAGCTGGTGGCCTATTCCTCCGTGAGCCACCTCGGCTTCTGCACTTTGGGGATATTCGCGCTCACTCCGCTCGGGCTGAGTGGCTCGGTGCTGCAGCAGGTGAACCACGGCATCTCGACCGGCGCGCTGTTCCTGATCGTCGGCATCCTGTACGAGCGCCGGCATACGCGTGAGATCTCCGAATACGGCGGAATCTCCAACGTCATGCCGATCTACGCCACCATCACCATGATTATGTTTCTGTCATCCATGGGACTGCCGCTGCTGAATGGATTTGTCGGCGAATTCACCATTCTGCAGGGCACCTTCATGGAGAACTGGCGCTGGGCGGCCTGGGCGGTGCCGGGGGTGATTCTGGCGGCCGCCTATCTGCTGTGGTTGTATCAGCGGGTGTTTTTCGGCCAGGTCACCAATCCCAAGAATGAAAAGCTGCACGACCTGACGCCGCGCGAAGTGCTGACCTTCGCTCCGCTCATCGTTGTGGCGTTCTGGATCGGCCTCTATCCCAAGCCGTTCTTCCAGATTCTCGAGCAGCCGGTCAATCAGATTGTGCAGACGGTGCGGCCCGATTATCCAGGAATAGGCCACAACCTGAACGCCGCCGCCCCAGCCGCAAACCCGGCCGGCGCCGACCTGGCCATGCAGGAGAAGAAGTAAGTGCCCACTGCGATCGCACAACTCTTCACCCGCGCGAACTATCTGTTCACGCTGCCCATGCTTCTGTTGACCATGTTCGCCCTGGGCATCCTGCTGATTGATCTCATGCTGCCGCCGGAGTGGAAGAAGATGAATGCAGCCACGGCGCTGGTGGGGGTTCTTTTTTCCGCGGCTGCGGTGTTGAAGATCCAGATTGCGGAAAGCCGCGCCCACCTGACCTTCAGCAAGGCGGTTGCCGATTCCATCATGATGGACCACTACGCCATCTATTTCTTCTACTTGTTTCTGGCGGCCACGGCCATCGCCATTCTGATGTCAGTCCATTACCTCGAAATCGAGCATGAGCACCATGGCGAGTTTTACGCCCTCATGCTGTTCTCCGTGGTCGGCATGATGTGCATGGCTTCCGGCTACGATCTGGTGCTCATCTTCATCGGCCTGGAGCTGATGGCGATTTCTACCTACGTGCTGGTGGGGTTTCTGCGCCGCGACCGGCGCTCCAACGAGGCCTCGCTGAAATACCTGCTGCTGGGGGCTTTTTCCTCGGGTATTTTCGCTTACGGACTCTCGCTGCTCTATGGCCTGACGGGCAGCACCAATCTGCAGGATATCGCCTCGCGCCTGGGCGATTACATGGCGGGTGAGCAATATCATGCCGATCCCGTCATAGTTCTTGCGGTTTTGACCACCAGCACCGGGCTGCTTTTCAAGGTCGCTGCCATCCCCTTCCACCAGTGGGCGCCGGACGCTTACGAAGGCGCGCCCACCAGCGTCACCGGATTCATGTCTGTAGCGGTGAAAGCGGCTGCCTGGGCCATGCTGCTGCGCATCTTCCTCTGGGGACTTCCCGCCGTGCGCAGCGTCTACCTGCCGATTATCATTTTCGTCGCCATCGCCACCATGACCGGCGCCAACCTGGCAGCTCTCACCCAGAATAATCTCAAGCGCCTGCTGGCCTATTCCTCCATTGCCCACGTGGGCTACATGCTGCTGGGCCTGGCCTCGGGCGACTCGCGCAGCCCGGCCGAAGACGGCATCAAGGGCATTCTGATGTATCTGCTGGTTTACACCTTCATGAACCTGGGCGCATTCGCCGTGGTCACCTCGCTGCGCCAGAGGAATGTGATCGGCGATGAAATTGACGATATTGCCGGGCTCTACAGCCGCGCCCCCGCCGAGGCAGTGCTCATGCTGCTGTTTCTGCTATCGCTGGCCGGCATTCCACCGCTCGCCGGCTTTTACGGCAAATATTTCATCTTTCTCAGCCTGATCGAGAGCGGCCACTACGTGCTGGCCTCGCTGGGCGTTTTCTATGCCGTCTTCGGCCTGTATTACTACCTGCGGATTGCCAACGCCATGTTCATGCGCGAGGCCACCGACAAGACTCCGCTGCGGCTCAGCCCCGGAGTTCGTGTTTCTCTCGGTGTGACCGCTTTCGCCACGGTCTTCATCGGTGTTTTTCCCGAGTGGTTCATTCAGTCGGTGAACTGGTCGCTGGGCATCGTGCAGGGAGCTTCGGTGATGAGCCTGCTGCGCTGAGAAAGCGCGGTGCGGGCGGCAATCCATGGCTGGCGAAAATCCCAACAAGAAGAGCCTGGTGGTGCAGCTGGCGCAGTATAGCGAGCTGGCGGTGATTTTTCCGGCCGCTACCGTCGTCGGCTGGCTGATTGGCGTCGCCCTGGATCATTGGCTGCATACCACCTGGCTGTATCTGGTGGGGTTGATCCTGGGAATCATTGCCGGGTTCGTGCAGCTCATCCGCCTGGCCAGAACCATCGGGTCTGACAGGTAATTTGCCGCCATTCGCGAACCGTCGAACTGCGAACTGAGAACTGATCGTCAGAAGCTCTACTCCGCCGCCAGGCGCGCGGCTGGCGGTCAGCCCGATAGAATGGCCGGCGTTCGATTATCCTGCATGGTCGTGAGCAGCGCGCCCAACCCGGCGGCCGAGGCGTTTTACTCCGGCGCTCTGGTACGCATCAGCCGCTTCATGGCCGTGATTGCCGTTGCCGGAGCGGCCGCGGCAGCCGCTCTTTATGGCTGGAAGATCGCCCTGGGCTTTGCCTGCGGTTGTGGCATCGCCTACCTCAATTTTCACTGGCTCAAGCGCGTGATCGCCGCGCTGGCCGACCGCGTAACCCAGACCGGGCAGCAGCAATCCGGCAAAGGCGTCGTCTTCCGCTTCCTGCTGCGCTACTTTTTGATGGCCCTCGGGGCCTATGCTATATTGACTTTTTCTCGCGCGAGCCTGTATGGATTGCTGGCCGGCCTGTTTCTGCCGATTGCCGGCATCGCGTGCGAAGGCGCCTACGAGGCGTACACGGCCGTAATCGGTGAAAGGTAGGCTTCCAGCTTCTGGCCCGGAGTGCCGGGTTCAGAAGCGGCGGGCAAGAAGCGAACAGCCAGGAGCCAGAAGCTAGCAGCTACCATGCCGGAACAACTCTGGTTTACCGCCCTGCTCAACCATCTGTTCGCCGGCCCCGTGGACTCGCTGCTGCGCGCGTTTCACCTCGAGCCGCATTACCCCCAGGCTCCCATTCCCAACGGCGTGGCCATGGAGGTTCTGGTCTTTGTCTTTCTGGTGACGCTGTTTGCCCTGGTGCGGACGCGCCTCTCGGTGGAGGATCCAGGCGCTCTTCAGCATGTGTTTGAGGGCATTCACGGCTTCATTGACGAGCAGAGCCGCGAGATCATCGGTCACGACAATCACCCTTATGTCGCTTTCCTGACGGTGCTGGGCCTTTTCATCCTGTGCTCGAATTTGCTCGGCCTGGTGCCGGGCATGGAATCACCCACCGCGGTTCCGGTCGTGCCTCTGGGCTGCGCGGTTTTGACTTTCATCTATTACCAGGCCTACGGCTTTCGCCGGCACGGGATCAAATACCTGAGGCACTTTGCCGGACCGAGCATTGGTCCCTGGTGGGCTAACTTGCTCATGGGCACTCTGATGGTGCCCATTGAAATCGTCAGCCATCTGGCCCGCATGCTCTCGCTCACCGTTCGTCTGTTCGCCAACATGTTTGCCGGCGATATGGTGACGCTGATTTTCTTTTCTCTGGTGCCGATCGCCATTCCGGTGGCGTTCATGGCCCTGCACATCGGCGTCTCGCTGATTCAGGCCTACGTGTTCGTGCTGCTGGCCATGGTTTACCTGGCCGGCGCGGTTGGCGCGGAGCATTAAGCAAGTTCGCCGTTCAGCGTGAGGGCGCCTGCACGGTATGGCGTCAACCACCTCCTGGCGGCAATTCCTGAAGGAGAAAAAGCAATGCGAATCATGAGCAGGGTGTTTATGGGACTCTCTATGCTGGCTTTTGCCGTGCCTGCCTTTGCCCAGGGCGGAGCGGCATCCAGCGCAACCAACTGGGTGGCCATTTCAGCAGGATTTTCCATGGCCATCGCCTCCGCCGTCTGCGGCTTGGGGCAGGGAAAGGCGACTGCCGCCGCCATGGAAGGACTCGCCCGCAACCCCGCGGCCCGCGCCGGCATTCAGCTTGGCCTGATCATCGGCCTGGCGTTCATCGAGTCGCTCGCCCTGTACACGCTGGTGATCATCTTCGCCAAGGTACGCTAGGGATCGTAGCGAGTTCGATGAGTCGTTCCGAGAAGCGCAGCGGCCGGGGATCCGCTTTTCGTGCTTTAAAGAGCAGATCCTTCGCTTCGCTCGAAATGAAAAGGGCAACGTTGCAAAGCAACAGCCCCGGTCCGAAGGCCGGGGCTTTATTGTGTCTTTTTGAGTAGGGCTATTGTTTCCGCTCGCCGTCCCAGTCGCCGGCGGCGGCCTGTTTGGCCTGATCGAGGGCTTCCATCATCACCCGCCGCAGGCGGTACCGGCTCTCGAGGTCAGTATTTACCAGCTCAAAGCCGACCTCGTTCACCCGCGCCCGGCGCAGCAGAACCTGACCGTGAATGCGGCGCACGCCTACGGAGATCTCAAGGTTGGCCTCGGTTCCCACGCGCAGATTGTCTTCCTTAACCCCCATGCCGCCGCCGAGGCTCAACTCGCGCACCGAAATGCTCGATTTGCCCCACGAGCTCCCAATCGTGCCGGAGAGCGGCTTGCGCAAGGTTACGCGCTCATAACGGCGTTGCCGTACCCAGGGGCAGGCGGGCGCGGCATCGAGCGGCGCAATCGCCAGTTCGCCTGGCTCCAGGCCGCTTTCAGTAAGCACCTTGCTGCCGTAGCGGGGATCAATCTTGGCCAGGGCCTGGGCCGCGGCGATGCGCAGCTCGCGGTGATTGGCCCACTTCCAAACTTTTTTGGCTTCGAGCAGACTGCGTAATACCGGCACCGCCTCCGGCTCGCGCAGCCGGCCCAGTGATTCGACCGCCTTTACCTGGATCAGCGGCGAACGGCCTTGCGCCTCGCCGCTTTCGGCGATCACCATCAGCGGCGGCGCCGCAGTGCGGTCTCCACTCATACCGATTTCATCCAGGGCCTGGGGCAGCACCAGGGGATCAAGAATTTCCAGCAGCTCCAGCAGGGTGCGGCCGCGGTCGGGGGCAGCGCCATAGGCGATCTGCCGCACGACCATATCGTGATAGAAGCGGTTCCATTCCCGCAGGCGGGCGCTGAGCAATTCGAGAAGCGCCGGAACATCCAGCCGGCTCAACAGGCCCACCCCTGCCGCAGCCTGGCGGGGCTGGCCAGAGCGCAAAGTCTCGCGCAGATGGTCCATTCCGGCCGGGCCCAGTTCTCTGGCCAGATCCACCATGCGGTCGCATTCATCCCGCCGCATACAGCGGAAGAAGCGGTCCGCCAGGTGCTCGGCTGCGGCCGGCGCGGTGCGCTGGAAGACCTGCACCAGTTCAACCGGGAAGCGGGGCAGGCGGAGCGCTTCTTCAATGAATTCCGGCAGGCGATTTTCCACTCCGATGCGCGGGCGCAGCTCGTTGGCCAGGGCGGCACGCTGCACGTTGAGGGCGTCCATGACCTTGCATACCGCGTGCACGGCGCCATATTGCTTGCGGGTGTTGGCCTCGGCGCTCAGGCGCACGAAGGCGGCGCTCAGCATGCTCTGAATTTCCGCATCCTGTTCGCCGGCCAGGCGTTCGCCCACTTTTTGCACCGCCAGGGCAAGCAGCTCGTCGCCCGCGGCGGCGTAGAGATCGGCCAACTGCCCCAGCCCGATCATGGTTTTGCGCTGCGGCTCAATATCCCCGGCATTCAGGCAGGAAGCGTAGTTCTTAAGAATGTCGCCTGCGGTTTCCTTATCCCCGCGGTCGAGCAGCAGCTCAACAAACTGCCGCACGTTGCGGGCGGGCACGCAGGGAGCCTCGCTCGAAAGCAACACGCTTTTCTTGCCCGCTTCCGGCACTTCCGCCCAGAAGATGCGGTCGAGGATATCGGCGTGCGACTCCACCAGGATGCCCGCCTTGCTCATCTTGTCTTCCTGCAGGCGCAGGATCTGGCGCAGCGTATCCATCTGACGGCTCATGTGCTCCATCATCTGGTGCACGGCGTTGACCTTCACCTCGCCCTTCTGGAATCGCTCCAGGGCAAAGCGGATGGCCATGTGCTCGGCCGCCTTCATCAGCAGCGGGGTATCGCCTTCTTCGCTGGAGGAGGCGTTTTTTGCCGCCAGGCCTTCCAGCAACTGCATCAGGTTGAACTTGACGTTGGGATCTACCTCTTTCAGCTCGCCTTGCAGCAACTCCGGCCGCAACTCGCCGCCCCCGCTGCCAACTTCACCGAAACGAGTCAGCAGGCGGATGGCTTGCACCACTTCTTCTTCCTGCAAGGGGACCACGCCGCCATCCCAGGCCGCAGCCGGAGCCGCCGCCGCGCCAGCAGATACACTTCCGCGAGCATTAGGCACCGTGCCCAGGGGTGCGCCCCCGGGAACTCCGCCGCCGCTCTGCGCTCCCTCCGCAGCCGCAATCAATTGCAAGAGCTTCTGAGGCTCATTGAGCCAGTCTTTGAACTCCGGCCCGAGGGTTTGCGCCGCGATTTGCGCCGCGATGGAAATATCGCCAGTGGTCGGGTCGGTGGCGATGAACTTTACTTCGTTGATCTTGATGCTGGAACGGTTGTTATCGCCCAGGGCATCGCGGATCTGCTTGGCCATGTCCTGCGCCTTAGAGCCGGACGAGGTGAAGGCCGTGACCAGGCGGGTAAAGTCTTCCTTGGTAACCTGGCTGGAAAACTGAATGCTCGCCAGCCCCGCAGTAGTCAGCAGTTGGGCAAAACTGCGCTCCGCCTGCCCGCTTTCGAGCGGTATGCCGTCGAGCAGCAGCTTGTTCTCGGAAACGCCCAGCAGAAAGCCGCTTTCGCGGTCTTTGGGCAAGCCCTGTTGCAGTTCTGCCCAGGTCGTCTTGAACTGTCCCTCGGTGCGCTTGTGCTCAAGCCCGTACAGGCGCACGTACTTTACCAGGATGTTCAGGCTGTGCACGAAGGCACGGGCAGAGGCGATCCTGCTATCCTTGTTGGTGTCGGCCGTGAGAATAGGGAACTCCTCGCGCTGATGGTTACCGCAAAAGGGTAATGCGAAACCTGAGGCCGCGCACATTACCGAGGTAATTGCACCGTTGCAAGACAGTGGCTGGCCCTTGGCCGCTCACCGTAAACCTGGCGACCCTGGCGGCCACGCTTGCGCCACTTTGTCTTGGCCGCCTGGTCCCCGAGTGTCAGGCTGGCAAATGCCAAGCTAAATGCTGACGGCTGAATGCCGATTGCTCAAAGACCCGATGCCCGCCCCCGCCAAACCCGGCCTGGCTCTCTGGATGCACCGAGTGCTCGAGGAATGTGACCGGGTGGCCGCCGATTTTTCTCCAGATCCGGTACATGACCTGCGGGTTGCGCTGCGCCGTTGCCGCTCCATGGCGGATGGCCTTCGTGCCATGGATCCCAATCCTGACTGGAAGCAGATGAGGAAGACCGGCAAAGCCCTGTTCAGCGCTCTGGGCGAGCTGCGCGA
>Ga0335078_10018485_pt1 | contig 10363 bp, 5 predicted proteins | sample Lox_Sample_32_FD_206711 | JGI IMG/M metagenome (GOLD analysis project Ga0335078, IMG submission 206711) | Soil microbial communities from Loxahatchee National Wildlife Refuge, Florida, United States - Lox_Sample_3.2 | ecosystem: Environmental > Terrestrial > Soil > Wetlands | place: USA: Florida...
TAAGAATGTTCGTAATCATAAGGCATGTGATGACGGTCATAGTATCGGTACGGCCCGATCAGAGGCGGGATCAGTCGGCACGTTTCAAAATTCCCGAATCCGGAAAACTCAATTGGTGGCATAGTTCCTGATCACGCCGCCATCCCCGCCGTGAATGGCCTGGTTAGTCGGTAGGCGTTTACTAATGTTGGTGCCGCGCCGGAAAACGGTCTTGACTTTGGGATTCGCCTCTCTTAATCTGCCTTGGGCTTTATTACAGCGCTATTAAAGGGAAATGGCTGATGCGGGCTGACTGCCGACCGCGTGTTCACCGCGAGGCCGGTGGCTGCTCGTCATACTTCGTCTGAAGGTCCAAAGGAGTCGTAACTCATGAACCTGGATGTCGCGGTTGTCGGTGGAGGGGTGTCCGGGGCGTACAGCGCGTGGCGGCTCCAGCAGGAGAAGCCCGACCTCAACATCGCGCTCTTTGAGTACAGCGACCGGATTGGCGGAAGGTTGTACACGGTGACGCTGCCGGGCCTGCCGCACGTCAAGGCGGAGGTGGGCGGCATGCGATACATTCCGTCCGCGCACCTGATGGTGGCGAATCTGGTGGACCATCTCAAGATTCCCACCAAGGACTTCCCCATGGGTGCCCCGCCACCCGTCGGCGCGAATTGCAATCTCTTTTACCTGCGGGGGCGGCACCTGCGTCTCCACGAACTCGCTGATCCTGCCAAGGTGCCTTACAACCTGGCGTGGTCCGAGCGCGGGCTGGGGCCGACCAACCTTCAGGTTCAGGTGATGAACAACATCTACCCCGGCATGGCCAATCTCGGCTTGTGCGACCTGATGAAGATCCAGGTGTTCGGCAAGCCGCTGTGGCAGTATGGCTTCTGGGACCTGATGTACCGGGTGCTGAGCAACGAGGGGTATCAATTCATGAAGGACGCGGGCGGATACGACGCCAACGTCGCCAACGCCAACGCCGTGACCCAGCTCCCCGCCACCGAGTACAGCGACACCACCCAGTTCCTGACTCTTCGCGACGGGTACGACCAGCTTCCCATCACCCTGGCTAAGGAATTCAACGAGAACCTTCCCGGCGGGGTACCCAAGCACCGTCGTGTACACATGAATCATAGGCTGGCCGAGATTGTGATTGGCTCGGGCGAATATCCTTACACGCTGCTTTTCGAACCCACCGAGACCAAAGAGTGCAAGACCGAGCTTAAGCAAGGTGCCGAGACTATCAAGGTCCGGGCAAAGAAAGTGATCCTGGCCATGCCGCGCCGGTCGCTTGAACTCATTAGCAGCCCTCTCTTCGAGGATCCTTGGCTCAAGGCCAACCTTCCCTCGGTGCTGATCCAGAGCGCCTTCAAGCTGGCCTTTGCCTACGAACGGCCCTGGTGGCGAGCTCTGGGATTGGTGGCCGGCCGGTCCGTCACCGACTTGCCGGTTCGGCAGATCTACTACTTCGGTACGGAGGCCGAGCAGAAAGACGGCCTCCCTTTCCTGAACTCGCTGCTGGTGGCCAGCTACAACGACATCAGCACCGTTCCGTTCTGGAAGGGGCTGGAACAGGGCAAGCGATACGAAGGATATCCTCCGACCTGTTTGGAACCAGGAGGCAGGGACGCGATGCCGAAGACCGAGTTTCCCGCCACGGAGGAGATGGTCCACATCGCCAACCGCCAGGTGGCTCAGGTCCATGCTCTGCCGGAAGTCCCCCTGCCGTACGCGGCCGTTTATCACACCTGGAACGAAGATCCTTACGGCGGCGGCTGGCACGAGTGGAAGGCCAACTACCGCCTCGACGAAGTGATGTGCCGGATGCGGAAGCCGGTCCACGACCAGGACGTCTACATCGTCGGCGAAGCATACTCCTACGGTCAGGGTTGGGTGGAAGGCGCTTTAGACACGGCCGAATCCACGCTTCAGCAATACTTCGGTCTGAAATGGCCCGCCTGGTTGACCGATAAGAACTATGCCCTTTTGCCCAATCCGTGCCCGGGGTGCGGTGATCTGCAAGGCTGCATCGAAGTCACCGACGCCACCAAGACTCTGGATGACGTGACGCCTGATTGCCTCAAGCCCATTGAAGAAAGCTGAGCTCACATGACGACCGTTGCCGACTACCTGATCACGCGGCTGATACAGGCGGGACTCGAGCACCTCTTTGCCGTCCCGGGCGACTACGCGTCGCCATTTCTGATTGCTCTCGACGCGACGCCGGGAATCGCGCGGATCCCTAACGTCAACGAGCTGGGGTCGGGCTACGCGGCCGATGGCTATGCCCGATACAAAGGCATTGGAGCGGCGTGCGTCCAGTACGGGGTGGGGTCGTTCAGCCTGCTGAACTGTGCAGCGGGCTCCTACGTGGAACGCGTGCCGGTGGTGGTGGTTTCCGCCAGCCCCAACGCCGCCGACCGAAAACTTGAGCATCAGGAAGAGATCCTTTTCCATCACAGCACCGGCAACCTTCGGGCGGACCAGATCGTGTTCCGGAATGTGACGGTGGCGTCGGAGATCGTGGAGAGCGCGGAAGCGGCGCCGCAGCAGATCGACCGCGCCCTCACGGCGTTGCTGACGCACCGCCGGCCGGTGTACATCGAGGTGCTCAACAATGTGTGGACCCTGGCTTGCGCCGAGCCCGCCGGGGCGCTGGCACCGCAAGTGATTCCGAGCGATCCGGCTTCGCTGGCGGCGGCTCTCGACGCGGCCTGGAATCGCATCCAGGCGGCGACGCTTCCGGTGCTGTGGGCGGGCGTGGAGATCCAGCGCTTTGGCCTTCAAGACACGCTCCAGGCGCTGGTGGATGCCAGCGGATTGCCATTCACCACCACCAGTCTCGGCAAGACGGCGCTGGATGAATCGCAGCCGCAATTCGTCGGAACTTATGCTGGGCCGGGTTCCCCGGCCATCACCCGCGCGGTGATGGATCGGACGGATTGCCCGGTGGCGTTAGGCACGATCATCACCGACGATTACCTGAATATTATGGCGGCGAAATTCGGGAGCATGATCGAGGTGAACGACGAGGAAGCCCGAATCGGCTATCAGTACTACCACGACGTTACTCTGAAGGATTTTCTGGAGGGGCTGGTGGCCCGGTTTCGGCGCCAAAACGGCTACCCGCGCCAATACGCTTTGCCGGAAGTGGCCGCGGAGCGCGTCACGCCGGCCAACCCCGGCGATTCGCTAACCTATAACAACTTCTTCGGTGAGATTGGCGGCTTTCTCAAGGAAGAGCAATTGAGGAACGAGATCGCCGTGATTCTGGGCGAAAGCACGTCGCTCTACGTTTTCGGAAACCTCTTTGGGTTGCCGCGGAACAGCTTCGTCGCAGAAGCGGCTTGGGGTTCGCTCGGGCACGAAACCGGTTGCGCGCTCGGCGTCGCGCTGGCGAGCGGCAGGCGTCCCTTCGTGGTGGCGGGTGATGGAGGCTTCAGGATGGTGTGCCAGGAGCTCTCCAGCCTTGCCGGCCAGAATTGCAACGCCGTGGTTTTCGTGATCAGCAACCAAGTCTACGCCATCGAGCAGGCATTCGTGGATATTACCGCTTTTTCTCCGAATGGTAGCTTCGCGCCGTTCGACGTACTCCCGGCCTGGGACTATCTCGCGCTCGCCAAAGCGTTCGGAGCGAACGGATATCGAGCGGAGACAATCGAGGAACTGCGGGCAGTGCTAACGCAGGTGAAGGATCTCAAAGGCGTGCCGGCCCTGGTGGAGGTGGTGATCCCGCAAAGGGATCTGGCGCCGCAACTGAAGCGGTTGGCGGAGACGCCGGTGCCATCCCGCAAGTATGGTCGAACCCCGATCCCGGCACGGAGGAAAACATAAACTATGGCCGCCATCCCTACCCAAATCACCGTTCGGGTGATCGCTCGCGATGGGAAGTTTCTGGGCGACGACATCGGTGGCGCCCAGATTGACATTCGCGATGTCCGCTCCGGAGAGTTGCTCGCCTCCGGGCGCACCCGCGGAGGATCGGGACCGCCGACGCTTATGACGACTCCTTTGACGCGCAACCAGGCGATACCCACCGTGGATCCAGGAGACGCGGCTAACAACGCCTGCCGGTTTGACGCTACCTTGATTCTCGACACCCCACGCCTGATTGAGATTTCCGCCTTTGGACCGCTGGCGGCGCAGCAAAACGCCAACCGCGTCAGTGCCACCACCTGGGTTTATCCCGGGAAGGATGTTACCCCGGAATGCTCTGACCGCGAGGACGGCTTTCTGCTGGAGATTCCCGGACTGCTGGTCCAAATCCTCGAACCGCCGGCGCATTATCTGCCCTGGAACCCCGATCAAAACCAGGCGATTCCGATTCGCGCCAATGTCACGATGATGTGCGGCTGCCCGATTTCGCCCAATCCCTGGCATAACAACCCCACGCCTTGGCCCGACACCGATTTCGAGGTCGCCGCCAGCATCGCGTCTAACAACGGCGAGACCACTTGCGTCAAGTGTGTCAAATTGCAGTTCGATCCTGATGCTCGTGGCGGCGCCCCAAGTCAGTTCCTGACGACCCAGTGGACGCCCGGTAGCTTCGGTGTGTATGAAATCACCGTCTATGCGTATCAAAAGAGCACCGGCAACACTGGAGCAGACCGCACCACCGTGAACCTGCAGAAGACGGCCTGATTCGAAGGACAACGCCACCGCGACCAGGTATGTGCCTTGAGCGCAGTCACCGGCGCCGGGTTTCGGCAATTCACCGACCGCTAGCCACCCGGCAAGCCGCGCCCTCTGAACGCCGAAATGCGGCGGCGAGGAGACCGGGGCTACAGCCCGGAAGGCGTGTCTCGGGCCGATCCCGTGAGCCCGGTCACCCCTACCTGTGAGCCCAGTCACGTGCAAAGGCCGGGCTTTTGGGGTATAAGACACGAGGAGGGTTGTGGGAGATTCTCGATCTGGCGACGTCCGATTGAATCACCCTTGGAATTTGGATCAGGTTTAAGATCGCCCATCGGCAACCGCTGAGTGAGGCCGGATCGGGTCATCGCTCACGCGGGCTCAAAGGTCGTCGCTCGGGGGTGCTTTATGAACATTCGCAAGCAGGACGCGCTGGATTATCACAGCCGAGGTCGCAAAGGAAAAGTAGAGGTGGTTCCCACCAAGCCTTGCCGGACTCAGTGGGACCTGAGCTTGGCGTACACGCCGGGCGTGGCTGAGCCTTGCCTGGAGATTGCCCGAGAGCCCGACCTGAACTTCGAGTATACGGCGCGCGGGAATCTGGTGGCCGTGGTCTCGAATGGCACGGCGGTGCTGGGCTTGGGCAATATCGGGGCCCTGGCCGGCAAGCCGGTGATGGAAGGCAAAGGGGTGCTCTTCAAGCGCTTCGCCGATATCGACGTCTTTGACCTGGAGGTGAACTCCGAGAACCCCGACGACGTGATCAAGTTCTGCCAGCTTCTGGAACCCACCGTGGGCGGCATCAACCTGGAGGACATCAAGGCCCCGGAGTGCTTCACCATCGAAGAGACGCTGCGCCGGACCATGTCGATTCCGGTCTTCCACGACGACCAGCACGGGACTGCCATCATCTCCGGCGCCGCGCTGCTGAACGCCTTGGAATTAGTGGGAAAGAACCTCGACCAGGTGACCATCGTCATCAACGGCGCCGGCGCGGCGGGAATCGCGTGCGCCGAGCACTATATCCGCCTCGGAGTTCAGCGAGAGAACATTATCCTGTGCGACAGCAAGGGCGTGGTGTTTGCGGGCCGCAAGGAAGGGATGAATCCTTACAAGGAGCGCCTGGCCGCTCCCACCCCGGCGCGGTCCCTGGCGGATGCCCTGGTGGGAGCCGACGTCTTCTTAGGACTTTCCGTGGCCGGATGCGTCACGCCGGAAATGGTGCGCTCCATGGCCGATCAACCGGTGATCTTCGCCATGGCCAATCCCGTCCCCGAGATTGGCTTCGAGGAAGCGAAGGCGGCGCGGCCCGACGTGATCATGGCCACCGGCCGCTCCGACTTTCCCAACCAGGTGAACAACGTTCTGGGCTTCCCCTTCATTTTCCGCGGGGCGCTGGACGTGCGCGCCCGCACTATCAACCACGAGATGGAAGTCGCGGCCACCCATGCTCTGGCCAATCTGGCCAAGGAAGATGTGCCGGATTCGGTGCTGCGGGCCTACGGACTTGGCCGCCTCCGGTTCGGCCGGGACTACATCATCCCCAAGCCGTTTGACCCGCGGGTGCTGATCTGGGAGGCGTCGGCGGTGGCCGAAGCCGCCATGCGCACCGGCGTGGCTAAGCTCGGTCTGGCTTTGGAAGACTACAAGCAACAACTGTCCCGGCGCTTAGGACGCACGCACGAAGTGATGCATGGCGTCCGGCAGCGAGCCAAGGCCGCTCCCCGGCGCATCGTTTTCTCGGAGGGCGAACACGACAAGATCATCCGCGCCAGCCACCAGCTTATCGAGGAGGGCATCGCCCACCCCATCCTGATCGGGCGTCCGGCGGTGATCAAGGAGAAGCTCAACGATCTGGGGCTCCAGGATTTTGACGCGCCGGTAGTGGAGCCGGCCAGTTCACCCCAGTTGGAGGCTTACGTCGAAGAGTACTTCCGCCTGCGCCAACGGCGCGGGGTCACGCGCAACGAAGCGCGCGAGCAGATGCTGAATCCCAACTACTTCGGAGCGATGATGGTGCACCAAGGCGACGCCGACTGTTTCCTGGCCGGGGTTTCCCAGCATTACCCGGAGACCATCCGCCCCGCCCTCGAGATCATCAAAATGCGCGACCATATCCACCGCGTGTCGGGCGTCTACGTCATCATCACCCGCCGCCAATTCTATTTCTTCTCCGACACCACCGTGAACATTGAGCCCACGGCGGAGGACTTGGCAGAGATCGCCATCCTGGCCGCGGAAGTGGCACGCGAGTTCGGCTTCGAGCCGCGCGTGGCCATGCTCTCTTTCTCCAACTTCGGCAGTACCCGGCACCCTCTGACTGAAAAGGTCCGGAGAGCTACCGAGCTAGTCAAGGCGAGGTGCCCCGAACTGATGGTGGACGGCGAAATGATGGCGGACACGGCGGTAGTGCCGGAAATCCTGGAAGCAGACTACCCGTTCTCGACCCTCAAGGGCGGCGCCAACGTTCTGGTGTTTCCCAGCCTGGAAGCGGCCAACGTTGCCTACAAGCTGATGCTGCGCCTTGGCGGCGCGGAGGCCTTAGGCCCGATCCTGGCCGGTTTATCGCGGCCGGTCCACGTGCTGCAGCGGGGTGCCACGGTGGAGGAGATTGTCAATATGGCGGCCATTGCCGCGGCGCACGCGAACCTGGACGTGGAGCGACTCCAGACGCGGGAAGATGTGCCGGCCCTGGTGTGAATCGGGAAAGAGTCCACAGATTACGCAGGTTGCACAGACGGAAAAGCGACCACTCAGGGCACGGCTACCTGGAACGGTGCCGTTCCCTCTTTTAATCGGTACCATCTGTGAAATCTGTCGATTCCCCTCATTTCCTGGGTGGTGTACCTTTTCATCCCGGCGGGCGGTTGGCGCTCCGCAGGCTGGTTCGATAGGCTTTGGAGCGGGAGATGAGGTCGGCGCTCTGGGCCAGGGAGTCGATCGCTTTCTGCACCAGGAAATCGTTCTTTGCCGTCATCGCCAACGCCTGGTCCTCGCCATAGACGATGCCCACAGTCACTTCCCTTAAGTGCTCATCGATGAACGGCAGATTATCCTGCACTTCCTGATCCGAGAGCATCACTCCTTGCTGGGCGAGATAACCGCGGAAGGCCTGCACCACCTGCTCGTCGGGCCGGAAGTCGCGCTCCACGGTCTTGTGGGTGCCCAGGTAGTAGCGGCTGAACTCGTAGAAGGGGCCGCAGAGAAGGAAGTCGGAACACGACCCGGCCGCCACCAGTTCCCCTTCCACCCGATTATAGGCGGGCTCGCTCACCTGAATGTCCGGCGCGAGGCCGGCCCCGCCGAACACCTCACGCCCCCCATCGGTGTGGTGCACTTCCGCGTGCGGCGCGGGTCCCTGTACGTGCGCGTACATGTAGTCGTAAAGCGAGACGTTGTCGTAGTTGCGCTGAATCAACCGGCCGCTGGGCGTGTAGTAGTGGGCCGTAGTCAGCAGCAGGCCCGTGCCCTCGCTGAGGTTGTAGGGAGTCTGCACGAGACCCTTGCCGAAGCTGGTCTCACCGATCACCAGAGCCCGGTCGTGATCCTGCAAGGCTCCCGTCACAATCTCCGCCGCGCTGGCCGTGCCGTGGTCGATGATCACCACGATCGGGTAGGTCCCCTTGCCGTCGCTCTTGGCAAAGTAGCGCCGTTCGCTCGAATTCCGTCCGCGATGGTAGACAATGAGCTGGTGCTTATCCAGGAAGTGGTCCGCCACTCCCACCGCGGTTTGCACCACGCCCCCCGGGTTGCCGCGCAGATCGAGAATCAGGCCCTTCAGGCTTCCTTCCCCCAGCTTCTTCAGCGCGTCGGTCATCTCATCGCTGGTGGTCTCGGAAAAAGTGGCAATGTGGACATAGCCTACGCCGGGCCGGATGAGGAAGGAGTTGTCCACACTCAGGCCGGTGATTTGCCCGCGCGTGAGGGTGACGTCGAGCGGGTTATCGTAACCCTCGCGGCTGACCGTGACCTGAACGACAGTGCCCTTGGGCCCCTTTAGCCTCTTGGCCACCATCTCGCCATCCATGTCCAGGGTGGGATGGCCGTCGATCTTCAGCAGGAGGTCCCCCGGCCGAATACCGGCGCGAAACGCCGGCGAGCCCGGCATGGGCTCGGTCACCGTGGTGGTCCACTGCCCACCCTTCAGTGGCACCGACAGGATCTTCATCCCCACCCCGTAGTATTGGCCCTCCTCGGTCTCCCGCAGGCGGGCATAGGTGGCGGCGTCGAAGAAATTGGAGTGAGGGTCGAGCGTGTGCAGCATCGATGGGATGGCTCCCAAGGTGTTGTTGTTCTCGGGACCAAAGATCGCGTGGTCGGGATTGACGGGGTCGGCGTAGTTCTGCTCCACCAGCGTAAAAACCTTGGCGAAGGCGTTCAGATTCTCGGCCACCGCCTTCTCGGAGCCTGCGTCGTCATTGATGGTGGCTTCCACACGCTGACCGTAGACGCCTCCCAGCGCGGCACAGACAATCACGCTCAAGGTGAAGAACCATGCGATCCGGTGCGAAGCTTTCATTCCCTGTGCCTCCTGGCCCACACAAATCAGTATAACACTTCAACGGTGCTCCGGTGGCCTAGTATTTCGGTTGCTCCGTATGTGTCTCAGCCTCTCCGTACCTCGGTATTCCGGCAGCTCGGTTGGTTAGAGCACCTTCGCGGCTAGTATGTTGTATCAGTGGATCACCGACGAAGAATTGCCGATCGACGATTGCAGATTGCCGATTGGAAAACCGGTGTGGCTGCGACCTCCTTAGTAAACAAACCGGTAAGTGGTTTGTTTACCCCAATCGGTAACAACGCCGAAGGCGTTGTCGTCGCTCTTTTCCAATCGTCAATCGGCAATCTGCAATCGTCAATTTCCTTACCGCTCCTCAGGGTAGGCGTACAGCAGGTGCGAAACAACAGGCGGCTCCTGGCCCAGGTGGAACCGCTGCACCCGTTCCCGGACTTGCTGGTCCGCCACCGTGGATCGCTCGTGCTGGCGGAGGTGCTCCACCCACGACTCCACTATGAAGGTCTCGAGATACCTTCTCGGCTGCGCGACATCTTCGAAGAGCCCCCAACGCATGGCGCCGTCGCGCCGGCGAACGCGTCCGAGTTCGATCATGGCCCGAGTGAATTCCGCCGCGTGTTGAGGGTCGATGCGATACTCCACCGTCACCAGAAGCGGGCCGCGTTCCGCCTGCGGCTCGCTGGCGGCGACAGGCGCCGGCCGGGACGACGGAGCGAGATCGATGCCCTCGCCGAAACTTACCGGGAAGCGAACCGCGACCACCAAGCCCACCGCCATTGACAGAGCTGCCACCAGGAGCGCCTTGGGAATGCCCAGACGCAGCGCCACCGTTCCCCACAGAGCGCTGCACGCCCCCATTCCGGCAAAGTAAGTGAGCTGATAGACGGCCAGGGCACGGCCTCTGACCCAGGCCGGCGTGGTGAGCTGAACGCTGGTGTTGAAGGTGGAGAGTTCGGTGGTCCAGGCAAAGCCGGCGGCAAACATCGCCACGCAGGCTACCGGAAAATGCCGCCAGGTCGCCATCAGCGCCAGCGCGGCCGCAAACAGGAGCGCGCCACCCGCCAGCAACCGCCGCAGTCCCAGTTCCTGCTGGAGGCGCGGCAGAATCGATCCGCCAATCACGGCGCCGGTGCCGAAAAAGCCCAGCAGCACGCCGTAGCCTGCCGCCCCGCGTCCCAGGGTTTCACGGGCAAAGAGCGGCACGAGTCCCCACAGCGCGCTGGCCCC
>Ga0335078_10018486_pt1 | contig 10363 bp, 10 predicted proteins | sample Lox_Sample_32_FD_206711 | JGI IMG/M metagenome (GOLD analysis project Ga0335078, IMG submission 206711) | Soil microbial communities from Loxahatchee National Wildlife Refuge, Florida, United States - Lox_Sample_3.2 | ecosystem: Environmental > Terrestrial > Soil > Wetlands | place: USA...
TGTGCACCACTACATCGCCATGGCCCGCGAGCACTACCAGAAGGTCGGATTGGGCGCTGACTACGTGAACAAACTGTTCCGCTAGTGGGGCCCAGGCTTCGGCCCTGGAACAGGCCAGCGAGTCGCGGTGTCCAATGAACGTAGCGGTATCACGCTATGATCCTGCGCCGAATCCAATGGCTCCTGCTTTTCGCCTGCCAACTTGCCGTCGTCGGACTCGGGTTGATTCTCTCGTTCTACGTCGCCGTATTCGCTCTTTTCCTCGCCGTCTATCTCGAGGCGCCGGTGCAGTTTGCGCTTCTGCTCCTTCTGCTGGGATTTCTCTGCGGACTGGTTTTGACCGGCCTCGCCATGAAAGCATTTCGTCGAAGGACCCGAACGTGGGAAATCCAATATGAAGTTGCAGTCTGGGCTCGCCGCAAGACCGAGTCGCGGTACAAACGGATTGCGCGGCGGGCCTTGGTTTGTGTGCCGGCTCTGCTCGCCAGCATCGTTCTGTTTTTCTTCCCAGTGGTAAGCCATCTCACGCATCCGGGATCCAGGTATCTGAAGCATTACCGGATCCCGGTGCCGTGGAACTTGCCCGTCTTTTCGTCGCTCAGGCCCAAACAGGCAAGCATCCTGCGCGTCTATGGACCGAGCGGTGAAAGGGCCGATTCATCCGAAATGAGCTTTGAAAGCTTGGCGGTCGAAGAGCCAGAGTTCACAGCAGGTCGACGCTACTACGAAACGTGGACGAAAGCCGAATACAAATTCAGAAGAGACTTTCAGTTGGGAAAGGTTGCCTTCACGTGCTGGGAATATCGCTTTGCCCGGTGGCCCGAGCCAGCGGCCGGCAGCGACGTTTGGCGGTACATCGCCTGCGAGACACCGATCGATATCCGCGAGCAAAACCTTTATGCTTCGTTTGCCGGCAGCGAAACCGATCTTCCCACCTTCTACAAGATCATCAAAGGCATTCGCCCGACCGATTAGCCGCCACGGCTTGGTATATCATGGGCCTACCCGGGAGGACATCATGAGATCTCTGTCTTTAGCAGCCGCTATCGCTCTTGTAGTCTCCGCCAACGCGCAAACCGAGGTGACTCTGATCGCGCCGGGCGGCATTCGGGCGGCCGTCGAGCAGCTCATCCCCGGTTTTGAACACAAGACGGGGTACAAAGTTAAGGCCACTTTCGGCTCCGGCCTCGGAACGAAGCAGCAGGTCACCCGCGGCGAAGCGTTCGATGTGCCGATCGTGCAACCGCCATACCCGGAAGTGCTCGCGTCCGGAAACGTGGTCGCGGACAGCGCCAAGCCGCAAGCGAGTGTGTCTGTGGGGATCGCCGTGCGCAAGGGCGCATCCAAACCCGATCTCTCAACGCCTGACGCCGTGAAGCGGGCGCTGCTCGCGGCCAAATCGGTGTCTTACCCTAACTCTGCAGGCGGGGCGGCGGCCGGTGTCAGCTTTGAGGCGACTTTGAAGAAACTTGGCATCGCCGGCGAAATCGAACCTCGCCTGAAACGGGCACCAGGCGGCGCCAATGCGATGAAGATGGTCGCGAGCGGCGAGGCGGAAATCGGACTCACGTTTCTGAGCGAAATGGAAGAGCCGGGCCTCGAAATCGTCGGTCCGTTGCCGAAAGAGATTTCGACGCCAACCACGCTCGTGGGTTTCGTGTCGGCGCACGCCAAAGATCCGGCGGCTGCCAAGGCGCTTTTGGATTATCTGTCGTCACCGGAGGCGGCAGCGGCCTATAAGGCGCAGCACATGCAGCCGGCGCGTTAGTCAGCGCAGCCCGAACCGGGCCACGCCGGGCGGAAGCCGGCGGCGGGCCAGAAGGCCTGGCCCCACGCTAGCGCGCCGACGATCCAATTCGATACAACACATGCGGCCGCAACGGGTGGCCCTCTGGAATCTTCGGGTGTTCGAAATCGCCCGCGTACCGCATCCCCAACTTCTCCATGACGCGGCGGGAAGGCAGGTTGCCGTGGGTAGTGAACGACACCACCTGGGCCAGGCCCAATGTGTCGAACGCAAGCTCCAGGCAGGCGCGAGCGCCTTCCGTGGCCAGCCCCCGGTTCCAGTAGGCCGTCCCCAGGCGCCAGCCGATTTCCACAGAGGGCGTGAAGAACGCATCGAAGTTTACATGCGCCACGCCGATCACTCCCGCAAACTCTCCTGTCTCCCGCAACTCGGCCGCGAAGAACCCGAAACCGTGTACGTCGAAATGCTTCTGGATGCGGTCGACCGTGGCGTCGCTCTCGGCCCGCGTCAAGCACGCCGGGAAAAATCGCATCACACGTGGATCGGCATTCATCTCGGCAAATGCGTCACGATCGGCTTCGCGCCAGCGCCGCAAGATCAGACGGTCCATTTCGAGACATTGGTCCATAGTTAATGTCGCAGTTGACTTTCGGTCCCAGCCACCGGACAGTATAATTCGTGAGGCCTCGGTATCATATTAGATAGGAACTAAGTCCGCTTCATGCCCACCAGAACCGACCCGGAAATGGGAATCAATAGCTGGCTCGAAGACGAGCTATATCAACAGTATTTGCACGATCACACGGCCGTGGACGAGAGCTGGAAGAGCCTCTTTGAAGAACCCGGCGCCCAGCCCACGAATGGCGGCCCCGCGGCACCGGCCACTCCCGCGGTTGCCGCTCCCGTCGAGCCCGCCGCTGGCGAGGTGCTTCAGCCTTTGCGGGGCGTCGCCGGCAAAATCGCCGAAAACATGGCCGCCAGCCTGGCCATCCCGTTGGCCACTTCCCAGCGCACGATTGCCGTGAAGGTGATGGATGAAAACCGGCGCATCATCAACCAGCACCGCACGCTGATCGGCAAGAGCAAAGTTTCCTATACTCACCTGATTGGTTGGGCGATCGTGAAGGCGCTGGAGACGATCCCGAACCTCAACCACGCCTATGCCGAGAAGGACGGCCAGCCGTTTCGCGTGGCGCGGTCAGAAGTGAACCTCGGCATCGCCGTCGACGTGGAAGGCCGCGAGGGTACCCACAGCCTGGTGGTCCCAAACATCAAGAACGCCGGCACGCTGAATTTTCACGAGTACGTCACAGCCTTCGATGACCTGGTGGCGCGCGCCCGCAAGGGCAAGCTGACTCCCGACGATTTTCAAGGCACCACCATCTCGCTGACCAACCCGGGCACCGTGGGAACCGTATCGTCGAATCCGCGGCTAATGCTGGGGCAAGGCGCCATCATTGCCGCCGGGGCAATCGACTATCCCGCCGAGTTCCAGGGCGCCGCTGAAGAGACTCGCGCGCTGCTGGGGCTCAGCAAGGTGATGAGCCTCAGTTGCACCTACGACCACCGCATCATTCAAGGCGCTGAGTCGGGCATGTTCCTCGGCAAGGTGCAAGCGCTGCTCGATGGGAACGACAGCTTCTACGACGAAGTATTCGAGCACCTGCACATGCCGCACCAGCCGGTGCGCTGGGAGCGCGACCGCCGTCCCCTGGTGCCGGGAGCCTCGGCGCGCACCGCCGAGATTGCCAAGCAGGCCGGGATCATGCAGATGATCAACGCCTATCGCGTCCGCGGACATCTGCTGGCCGACCTCGACCCGCTCGGCACCGAACCCAGCTACCACGCCGAACTCGATCCGGAAACCTACGGCCTCACCATTTGGGATTTGGATCGCGAGTTTCTGACCGGCTCGCTGGGCGATGCCATCGGCGATGGGGGCCCGAAGCACGTCGCCACCCTGCGCGAGATCCTGGAAACCCTGCGGCAGACCTATTGCGGCAAAATCGGCTGCGAGTACATGAACATCCAGGTGCCTGAGCAGAAACTCTGGCTGCAGCACCGCATGGAACCGGAAGCCAACCAGTGGCCGCTCAATAAAGACACCCGCGCGCGCACGCTCCGGCATTTGATCGCCGCCGAGGAATTCGAACACTTCCTGCACGCCCGCTTCGTGGGACAAAAGCGATTCGCGCTGGAAGGCGGAGAGACCGCGCTGGCGATTGTGGCCGAGGTCCTGGAGCGAGCATCGGATGAAGGCGTGCACGAGGTAGTGATGGGCATGTCGCATCGCGGACGCTTGAACATGCTGGCCAACGTGGTCGGCAAAGACCTGAAAAAAATATTCTCCGAGTTCGAAGGCGAGATCGATCCCGCCAGCACGCAAGGGTCGGGCGATGTGAAATACCATTTGGGCGCCAGCGGCGTGGTGAAGACTTCGAACGGGAGGGAAATCATCGCCACCGTTTCGCCGAACCCCAGCCACTTGGAAGCCGTCGATCCAGTAGTCGAGGGGATCGTGCGGCCCAAGCAGGATCGTTTGGGCGACATACGCCGGGAGCGCGTACTGCCGCTGCTGCTGCACGGCGACGCCGCCTTCGCCGGGCAAGGTGTCGTGGCGGAGACATTGAATTTGTCGCAACTGGATGGCTATGCCACCGGCGGCACGATCCATCTGGTGATCAACAACCAGATTGGCTTTACCACACTGCCAGACGAAGCCCGCTCCACGCCCTATTCCACGGACGTAGCGCGCGGCGTACAAGCGCCCATCTTTCATCTGAACGGCGACGACCCGGACGCGGCCATACGCGTGGTGCAGATCGCCTTCGATTACCGCCAGCAGTTCAAGAAGGACGTGGTAATCGACATGATTTGCTACCGCCGCCACGGGCACAACGAGGGCGACGACCCCAGCTACACACAACCGACGCTCTACCGCACGATCAAGGAGCACCCGTCGGTTGGCACGTTGTACGCGGAGCGCCTGGTCCGCGAAGGAATCCTCTCAACGGCCGACGTGCAGGTGATGCGCACGCTCGAAGCCAAGCGACTGTCCGATGCGTACGACGCCGCCCAGGCTGCCGCCGAGCATTATGACGTGCAAGAGTTGGCCGCGGTCCCCAATGAAGATCTGGCCAACGTCTGCCCGCGCACGTCCGTGAACCATGCCATCATCGAGCGGGTGGTCCGCGCGCTGACGCACTTCCCCGATACCTTCCACCTGCATCCGAAATTGCGCGGATTCATCGACCGGAGGCGCGAGGCGCTGGAGAAGGACGGTGCGATCGATTGGGCGTTCGGCGAAGCTCTGGCATTCGGCACGTTGGCCCTGGAAGGCACGCCCATCCGTCTAAGCGGGCAGGATTCGAGCCGCGGCACGTTCAGCCAACGCCACCTGGCCTTTTACGATTCGGAGATGGGCCAGCGCTACATCCCCCTGCAGCATATCTCGCCCGACCAGTCGCGGTTCGATGTCTACGACAGCTCGCTCAGCGAATTTGCGGTGCTCGGATTCGAATTCGGCTACAGCTTGGCCGACCCATTGACGCTCGTGCTTTGGGAGGCGCAGTTCGGCGATTTCGCCAACGGCGCGCAGGTCATGATCGACCAGTTCATCGCCACCAGCGAATCCAAGTGGGGGCAACCCAGCGGCCTGGTGCTGCTGCTGCCGCACGGCTACGAAGGACAAGGGCCCGAGCATTCGAGCGCGCGCATCGAGCGCTACTTGGTGCTGTGCGCCGAAAATAACATGATCGTCGCCAACTGCACCACGCCGGCGCAGTACTTCCACCTGCTGCGCCGCCAGATGTACGGCGGGCACGATCGCCGCGGCATGCGCAAGCCGCTGGTCATCTTCACGCCCAAGAGCTTGTTGCGCCATCCGCGCGCCGTCTCCGCGCTGCACGATTTCACCACCGGCGGCTTCATGGAAATCTTGGGCGATGCCGGGGTGCCCGATGCCGCCCGCGTTTCGCGCGTGGTCTTCTGCTCGGGCAAGATCTACTACGACCTGCTGGCCGCGCGCGAGCAGCAGAAGGCCGATCACGTGGCCCTGGTGCGCGTGGAACAACTGTATCCGTTCGCCGCCGATCAAGCTCGCGACCTTGTAGCCCGCTACCCGGCCACGGCCGAAGTGGTGTGGGCGCAGGAGGAGCCGCGCAACATGGGGCCCTGGCGATTTATCCAGGATCACTTGGAACCACTGCTCGAGGACACACGGCGCGAACTGCGATATGTCGGCCGCCCCGAAAGCGCCAGCCCGGCCAGCGGTTCCGGCAAGCGCCATCAGCAGGAACAATCGGAGATCATTGCCGACGCCCTAACGCCGGGAGCCATCTCGCAGACACAGCGCGTGCGCGTGGTGGCCCGGCGCAAGAAATAAGGCCAACGCCCTAAGTACCGCGGCGTGCGCCGACGTCCCTCGCCTGTTGGCAAGATGGATAGCATGACCGACTTGATCAACCGGTTGCGCTCCTGGAAAATCTGGGCGGATCAGAAAGGGCAGGACATGATCGAGTATGCCCTGGCAAGCGGCATTATCGCCGTGGGGATTGTCGCGGCCATGCCCATTTACTGCAATGCGATCAACATGGTGTTCAGCAAGGTCGAGGAGACCGTTCTTAACAGCATCCATTGAGCTACAGGCCTTAGTACGGAAGGCGTGCTCCGAACAGGTTCTAACTGGCAATATGGGAAACATGCACGAACTACTGAATCGCATCTACCGGCTGACGGTTTGGACCGATTGCCGCGGCCAGGACATGGTGGAGTACGCCCTTGTGGCGGGCATGATCGTGGTGGCAGCCGTCGGGGCGATGCCGCTGCTGAGTGGGGCGGTGGTAGGCGCGTTTAGCAGGGTCGGCTCCGTGATCGTGGCCAATATTCCTTGAGCGGCAACCGGGCGGTTATTCTGAGGGGATGCCAGACTATCGAATGCGCTCCGCCGAACCGCGCGATGTGGCCGTAATTGCCTATCATCGGGCCGCCATGTTTCGCGATATGGGCTCGATACCGGAGCAGGATTACGAACCCCTGCGACAAGCCTCCACCGAATGGATTGGCTCTCTCTTTGCCAATGACGGCTATGCCGGTTGGCTGGTGGAGCATCAAAGCAGCGTGGTTGCGGGAGGCGGTCTTCTGATCCGGGAAATGGGGCCCGTGCCCGGACGGTATCGCGTCAGCCGCTGGGCGCACATCCTCAACATGTATACCGAGCGGGAGTATCGCCGCCGCGGTCTGGCGCGCCGGTTGATGCAGACAATGCTGGATTGGTGCGTGGATCACAGGTTTGAAGTGGTGACGTTGGCCGCTTCTGCTGAGGGACGGCCGCTATACGAATCGCTGGGCTTCGTTCCTACAAATGACATGGTCTTAAAACGGTGAAAACTCGCCGTCGATAAATCGCCAGCGCTGCGTACCACCGCGGGTGGTCCAACCGAGCCGCGACCGCCAGGGAGCGGTGCGGTCGCCGATCCATCCGGCCGGTCACTGCAAAGCTGGTTGGACCGCTCCCTGCGGTCGCGGCTCCGTAACGGTCCGCGTTGTTTATGAGAGCCGCGGCTAAAAGGCTACTCAGCTCGGCGCACGGTGGATGTAAGGCCCGTCTGCGGTAAAATTTGAATTCCCCCTGGAGGAAACCGATGGCAGTGAAGCCGCGCCGCAAGGCGGTAGTGACGGACGTAGGAGGTGTGAAGGTCGGCGGCGATCATCCGATCGTCGTCCAATCCATGACCAACACCGATACCGCCGACGTCCCGTCCACCGTCAACCAGGTGATGGAACTGGCGCGTGCCGGCTCGGAGCTGGTGCGGGTTACCGTCAACACGGAGAAGGCGGCAGCGGCCGTGCCTAAGATCGTCGATACCTTGGATAAGTTCGGTGTGCGCGTGCCGATCATCGGCGATTTTCACTATAACGGGCATATCCTTCTGAAGAAGTATCCGGAGTGCGCGCGGGCGCTGGCCAAGTATCGCATCAATCCCGGCAACGCCAATATTGGGCGCAAGACCGACGACAACTTCCGCACGATGATCGAAGTGGCGATCGAGAACCGAAAGCCCTTGCGCATCGGCGTAAATTGGGGGTCGCTCGATGCGGCCCTGCTCACGCGCATGATGGACGAGAACGCGCGTTCGCCGGAACCGAAAGACGCGCGCGAGGTGACGCTGGCCGCCATGGTGGCTAGCGCCATCGAGTCGGCCAAGTCCGCCGAGAGTCACGGGCTGAGCCACGATCAGATCATCCTGAGTGCCAAGGTGAGCGGCGTGCAGGACCTGATCGACGTGTACCGCGCGCTGGCTGCGGTCTGCGATTACCCGTTGCACCTTGGCTTAACCGAAGCCGGCATGGGGAATAAGGGCGTGGTGGCCAGCACCGCCGCGCTCGCGCCGTTGTTACAGGAGGGCATCGGCGATACCATACGCACCTCGCTCACGCCGGCGCCCAATGGTGACCGCACCGAAGAAGTGATCGTCTCGCAACAGATTCTGCAATCGCTGGGCATCCGCAGCTTTACGCCGCAGGTAACGGCTTGCCCCGGCTGCGGGCGGACCACCAGCACCTTCTTCCAGGAAATGGCCGACGAGATCCAGACTTACCTGCGTGAGCAGATGCCCCAATGGAAAGCGGCGCACCCCGGCGTGGAGACCATGAGAGTGGCGGTCATGGGCTGTGTGGTCAATGGGCCGGGGGAATCGAAACACTCCAACATCGGCATCTCGCTGCCGGGCACGTTTGAAGAACCCAAAGCTCCGGTGTTCGTGGATGGCCGCCTGATGACTACGTTGAAGGGCGATCAGATCGTCGCCGAGTTCATTCAAATCCTCAATGAGTATGTGACCTCCCACTACGCTTCGTAGGTCGCCACATGCCCAAACGTTTCACTCTCGCCGAAGCACAGAGCCTTATCCCCAGTGTCGGCCCGGTGCTTGAGAGAGCGCTCCAGATGAAATCACACTATGCCGAAGCCGAACGGGAGTTGGAGTCGTTCAGCCGGCGGATTCAGATGATGGGCGGCCTGGTGGTGAATCGCGAGCAAGCCATTGAGATGCGGCACCGGCGCGATGCGGCCTCGACCAGCCTGCGCGAAGTGATCCAACAGGTGGAAGAGTTCGGATGCGTTCTTAAGGACCTGGACATCGGCCTCATCGACTTTCCCACCCTGTTTCGCGGCCGCGAAGTCTATCTGTGCTGGAAACTGGGCGAGCCTTCCATCGCCTTCTGGCACGGCACGGACGAGGGCTTTGCCGGGCGGAAGGCCATCGACCAGGACTTTCGCGATCATCACCGCGGCGACAGCTCTCAGTAACAATTCGGCTCTTCTGCGGTTAGTGCACCGCGTGAAAAAAGCATGAATTAAAAATAGCTTATCCGCCGTAACCAAAATATTCTTGGCAACAAGTGCCAAATATTATACTTAGGCGAGCCGCATTTATGACTTATTCACTACTTGTCGGGCATCCTAAAATCTCAGGCGGGTGCTCACATGGCTTATCGAAAATGGTTAGTGCCGTTTGTGTCGGCAATCTCAGGTTGGGGACTGATCGGGGCCGCGGAGCCAGGCGCGCCATCACTGTTTCGGACCACTGCCGGGATGGTGCTGGTGCCGGTCACCGTCACCGATCATACGGGCAAAACGGTCACCGGCCTCCAGCGCGAGCACTTCACCATTCTGGATGAACACGTTGTCCAGCCGATCGTCTCATTCGCCGGAGAGGACAGCCCGTCGAGTGTCGGCTTGGTGCTGGATGTCAGCGGCAGCATGCGAAACACACTCGGCGACGCCAGGACCATCGTCGGCGCCTTCCTCAAGACCGCTAATCCCCAAGACGAATTCTTCTTGCTCACGGTCTCCACGAAACCGGAAACCGTTTCGGGCTTCACGAGCGATGTAGCAGCCTTGGAACGCACGGTACCCCAAACGAGTTCGGGCGGGATGACCGCGCTGATCGACACTGCGTATCTCGGATTGAGCCAGATGCGCCATGCTCGTTCGCCGCGGCGCGCCATGTTGATTGTTTCCGATGGCCTGGACAACAACAGCCGCTACACTAAGAGCGAACTGATACGGGTCGCTCTGGAAGCGGATGTTCAGGTGTACTCGGTAATCGTCCGCGATGGCGCCACCGGCCTAGGCGAAGGGTTCCCGGTGGTGAGCAGTATGGTGGCCAAGCCGATCGATATGGCGCGACAAAACCGCGGGCAATATTTTCTTGAGGAGTTATCGGAGAAAACCGGCGGACTCCACTTCCGCGCGGGAAATGCGGGGGAAGCCCAGGGCGCCGTCCGGAAAGCCAGCGAGGCGATTCGCAACATCTATGTGATTGGATATGAGGTCCCGGAGGCCGATAGTTCCGGGAAATGGCATCGCATCCGTGTAAAGACCGACGTTCCCCACACCACCGTCTCGGCGCGCAACGGGTATTACGCCCGCTAACGAGTTTGCAGGACAGACGACCGGTCTAAGTCGTCTGTCCCTCTAAGACCGTCTCCGAGTTACTACTTTTTCTCGACGATGTTATTGCCGAAGATAAACCCGATTTCCGCCACCGCGCGAGTCTGGTTGTTATTCAGACCCGACGGACCGAAGACATCGCCGGGCGTGTAGTTTCCGAT
>Ga0335078_10018487_pt1 | contig 10362 bp, 11 predicted proteins | sample Lox_Sample_32_FD_206711 | JGI IMG/M metagenome (GOLD analysis project Ga0335078, IMG submission 206711) | Soil microbial communities from Loxahatchee National Wildlife Refuge, Florida, United States - Lox_Sample_3.2 | ecosystem: Environmental > Terrestrial > Soil > Wetlands | place: USA...
GGCGTAAAAAAGCGCCGGCACGACGCCTGGCTCAGTTATCTGTAAAGCGCCGCCTGATCGTATCATCGCTACATGAAGTTCCACACGGAATACCTGACCTTCCGCACCAAGCGGCATCGCGAATATATCAACATCACGCCGCAGGTGGAGAGCGCGCTCGCGAAAAGCGGCATTCGCGAAGGGATGATCCTGGTCTCAGCCATGCACATCACCGCGGGCATTTGGGTGAATGACGCCGAAGACGGTTTGATCGCCGATATCGACGAATGGCTGGAGCAGCTCGCGCCCTTTCGCGAGGATTACAGGCATCATCGCACGGGCGAAACCAATGGCGATTCCCATTTAAAAAATTTGCTGGTTCACCACCAGGTGATCGTTCCCATAACAGCGGGCAAGCTGGATTTCGGCCCGTGGCAGCAGATTTATTACGCCGAGTTTGACGGCCAGCGTCCCAAACGCGTCATCATAAAGGCGATGGGCGAGTGAGGAACTTCACCTGCTGAACCGGCGTCCAAGGGGGCATGATGCGCTACGTGGCTTGCTTACTTTCGTTTACGGTTACGCTCTCGGCCGCGGATCTGCCGGTCCGCGAAGTGGTGCTCTACAAGCACGGTGTCGGCTATTTCGCACGCTCAGGACGATTGGCGGCGGGCGAATCGGCGCGGCTCGATTTCAAAGCCGAAGAGATGAACGATGTTCTGAAATCGCTCACAGTGGAAGAGAAGGGCGGCAAGATTTCCGGGTTGCGCTACGACTCGAGCGAGCCACTGGCGCAGAAGCTGGGAGAATTTCCGTTTGCCATCGGCAGCCAGCAACCGCTGAGCGCGGTGCTCGATCAGTTGAAGGGCGCGCGCGTGGAGCTGAAGTTTGGAACGGAGACGGTTACCGGGGCGATCGTAGGCGCGCGGCGCCTCGCGGGTGGGCAAAATCAGCCGGAGCACGAGCAGGCCACGCTGCTACTTGAATCCGGCGATCTGCGCAACGTGGATCTCGGCGCCATTAGCGCGCTGCGCTTCAGCGATCCAAAGCTGCAACTGCAATTCAAGGACTATCTAGCCGCGATCGAGCAATCGCGATCCAAGGACAAGCGCAGCGTATACATCGACTCAAGCGATTCGGGCGCGCGTGAGATTCAGGCGAGCTACATGATTCCCTCGCCGGTTTGGAAATCGAGTTACCGGTTGATCTTCGGTGAGAGTGGGCAGCCGACGCTCGAAGGATGGGCGATTGTCGACAACACCACGGGCGATGACTGGACGAATGTGCGGCTGGCGCTGGTGTCGGGGCGGCCGATTTCGTTTGTGAGTCGGCTGTACCAACCGAGGTATGTGGCGCGTCCGGAGGCGGAATTGGCGGAAGACGCGGCGCTGGCGCCGATGGTCGATACAGGGGCACTGGACGAAGAGAAGGACCAGAAGGAAGCTAACGCGCTAGATGGCCTTAAGAGGCGCAAATCGATGTTTATGGCGCAGGCCGCTCCCGCACCGCCTCCGGCCCCGATGTCCATGCCAGCCCGAATCGGAGGTGTTGCTGGTGGTGTTGTCGGCGGCGTTACACAATCCGTCATGGTCGAAGCTGCCGCTCCCAGCTCCATCTCGCAAACTGCCGCCGCCCAGGAACTCGGCGAATTATTTGAATATCGTATCTCGACTCCTGTCACGATTCGCAAGAGTGAGTCGGCCATGCTGCCGTTTCTGCAAGACAAGATCACCGCACGCAAACTGCTGATCTATTCCGATGAAAGCTCGGCGCATCCATTGAACGCGGCGGAGATCACCAACTCCACCGGCAAGACGCTCGATGGCGGGCCGATCACCGTTTTCGATGCCGGTTCGTACGGCGGAGAGGCGCTGATGGAAACGGTCAAGACTGGAGACAAACGACTACTCAGCTATGGCGTCGATCTTGGCACGCGCATCACGACCCAGTTCGATTCGAAAGCCGCGGTAGTTCGGGAAATCCACGTCAATCGCGGCGTACTCACGGTCAAAAATGCCGCGGTTGAGACCAAGACGTACACCATCCGCAATGTCGACCAGAAGGCCAAGACGCTGATCATCGAGCATCCTGTGCGTCCCGGCTACACGCTGCTGGAGCGCAAGCCGACGGAGAAGACCGCCAACGCGTACCGGTTCGAGGTGAAGCTCGCCGCCGATGCCACGGAGAAGTTTCCGGTCACGGAAGAGAACGTCTTCGACACGACGATCGCGATCAGCAGCCTGTCACCGGAACTGCTGGCGAGTTATGTCACGAACAAGAGCCTGAGCGACGCGGGACGCAGGCAGCTCAGCGAGATCGTGGACAAAAAGCGGCAGATCACCGCAACTGACGCCGAGAGACAGCGCGTCAACGAGCAGATCAACACCATCGTTCACGACCAGGACCGCATCCGGCAGAACATCAACAGCCTGAATCACGTGAGCGGCCAGCAGGACCAGGTGCAGAAGTACGCCAAGCAGCTTGGCGATCAGGAAATCCAACTGGCCACGCTGCGCGACCGCCAGGCGGAGTTGGATCGCAAGAAAGCCGCGCTGCAAGCGGAGCTGAATTCGCAGATTGAGAAGATAGAGTTCTGAGAAGGCTGCCTTTGTTACAGCTTCGTGAATACGCCGGCTCTTTTCGCGCGGCCTGTTTAAATCACGCAGGAGATTACCGAAAATCGTCAACGGTTCCCCACCTTTTGGACTGACTGATGCGTAGGTTGTTGATATACAGGTAGGCAACTCTGGAAAAGAAAGTGCAGGCAAAGCCGGTTACCGACAAATCAGGAGCGTTATGGGACGAAAGCCGTATTTTGTGCTGGTTGGACTGGTGTTCGCCGCCGGCAGTATGAAAGCGGATGCGACATTCACGGACCGAAACATATTTGCAACAGCGATCAGTGGGGGATCAACCACATCAGAGACATGGGACGAGTTCCCGGCTGGTGAGCCGATTACCAGTTTGAACGGTGTTGCCTACACGCCCGGCACCCCGGGAGATGTTGCTACTGTTACGGGTGACTTTATATCTCTGTCAAGTCCAAACACGCTGGGAGGATCCATCGCTGACTTTTTCGATGTGGGTGAGACCATGACGTTCACCTTCAGCACGCCGATCAATGCTTTTGGCATCAACTTCAACACCTTCGCCACGGGCGCCGGTTATGAACTCACGACCGATACGGGCAGTGTCGCTTTGAGCGGGCTGGACGCGTTTCCTGGGGCGGAGACGGGGGAGTTTGCCGGGATCATTACCACGTCGCCATTCGGCAGTATCACCATCACTCCGCTTGCCCAGCTTGACAATGTGTTTTGTGGCGCCACGTGTGCTTATACCCTGGACGACATGACATATGGAACCGCGTCGGCTACCGCTCCAGTGCCGGAGCCGGGAAGCTTGTTGCTTTTAGCTTCCGGCCTCGGTTTATGCGCCTTTTTGCGGCGCCGGCTCGCGCGGGCGACGAGGTACTCGGGGGCTGGCAATGGTGCTCAGTAAGATGGTCACCCGCGCGACGGTGATGGCGGCGGCCTTTTTGTGCTGCTCCGCGGTTGTGCGCGGGCAGTTCACCGGATGCATCATCTCGGGTGCCAATCCGACGCAGCTTCGCTCGAGCGGAATTGCAGAAAAAACGGGAGATGTGACAATCGAGTGCTTCGGCGGGACACCCACGGCGGCCGGCCTGCCCGTGCCAACGGCCAGCCTGACGCTCACTTTCAACGCCGCTGTGACCAGCAGGGTGCTGGCGCCTGGCTGGTCCGAAGCATTGCTGCTGATTGACGAACCCGTACCGAACCAGCAGCGGGTCTGCGGAACTTCTGGCGACACCATAAACCGCTTGGGAGGTTGCGTCATCACAGGAACGGGCGACCCCACCACCGTGTACGACGGCAGCACCGGGCATCCAAATGTTTTTCAGGGGATGGTGGCGGGACCAAACTCGCTCATCTGGCCCAATGTTCCGCTTGATCCCTCCGGCCAGTCCGACAACGCCCTAATTCTGCGATTCGTGAACCTGCGCGTGAGTGCTGCCGCGTTCGGGGCGATTCAGCTTGGTCAGCCGCCCGTGCCGGTCACTGCGACCTTCACAAGCACAGGGGCGCTGCCTGCTCCGGTGCGGAACACGGCAACACAAATCATTAGCCAGGTTCAGGCCGGTATCCTTTCCTCCGTTGAAACGCCCGCACAGTGCGCTCCCGAGGCCGCCGCGCTCGCAGGACTGTTAGGCAAGCCAGTCTCGCAAGTGGACCTACTGGCTAACAAAGGCTTCGCTCTGTCTTTCAAGCCACGGACCTTCGTGTTCATCGACGATAACACTTCGCCCGTACCCCCGGACCAGGACATCCCGGGCCAAATCTACTCTCCTAACCCGGAGATTGATTTCTTCAATAGCGCGTTTCCCACTCTAACCGGCCACGGAAATCTTGCTCAGGCTGGACTGGCGGACCAGGGTACAAGGATTGCCGTGCGCGTCTCTGATGTGCCGGCCGGCGTGACTCTGTATTCGCCCGTGGTATTGCAGAGCTCGACTGATTCGTCCTTTACCGCGTCCTGCAACGTACCAGGAATCGCGCGGAGAGTTGAAACGAATGTGAATGGCGCAAATCCGTTCGCGCCCACACTGGGCGATGCGGCAGGTGTGGCTGCCCTAGTAGAACTGGGTGGGGTTTGGACCGCGGTCTATGAGGTCCTTTCGACTTGCCCAGTCAGTCTTACAGGCGGAAATCTCGACATCCCGGTCTTCGCCGACGGTCCCTCGCTTGGTGACGCCACGGCCATCGTGGGCCTGGCTCCCTTCGGCGTGGCGCCAAAGAGTACCGCGTTGGGGCCACCACCACCCGCCGGCAATTCACCCATACCGCGATTCGTTCTACCCGCCGGGCCGGGCTTGGCGTTAACGCCGCTAGTCTGCTCGAAGTGAAAGGGCTTGCGTTAACTGCGTGGCCAGCCGAGCCGGCACAGTATTCTCCGGAGATCCTTGGCAATACGATCGTGCACGACCAGGACCGCATCCGGCAGAACATCAACAGCCTGAATCACGTGAGCGGGCAGCAGGACCAGGTGCAGAAGTACGCCAAGCAGCTTGGCGATCTGGAAATCCAACTGGCCACGCTGCGCGACCGCCAGGCGGAGTTGGATCGCAAGAAAACAACGCTGCAAGCGGAGCTGAACTCACTGATTGAGAAGATGGAGTTTTGATGGGCCGGATGTATCCGGCCCCTACAACGTCGGGGCGAGGTATGCCTCGCGTTCCGTAACCGGTTCCGCATCGGCATACGTTTTGCGGCGCTTATACGCCAGCACCATAAAGCCGACCAGGATGAGAACGGGCGGAATCACGAGGATGATGATGCCCAGGTTCATCACGTTCGCGCGAGCGCTATTCTGCGCGGCCGCGGTACGGAAGCACATCACGCACTGCGCATAGGCGGTTGACGCCAGGATCGGGACCAGGGCGACGAGCTTTCTCATTGCACCACCCGCATGGTCAGCGAGCGCATCGAATCCGGCATGAAGACCAGCATAAGGATGATGCATAGCACCAGCATGGGAAAAAGCGTCAGAAACAAGCTTAGCTTCTCGAACTTCAGGTGCATGAAATAGGCGATGATCAGGGCGGCTTTGATGATGGATAATCCAAGCAGAGCCGTCAGCATGATGAGCGTGGGCACCTGCTCATACGCCAGCAATACCTCGATGCCGGTCATCACCAACAGCGCTATCCAGACGTAGAGGAACGTCTGTGTCGTGCCGCCAACGTGTTCGGCTACCGCTTCACTATGATCACTCATGATTACTCCCGGGCGACGCATTGCATCGCCCCTACACGTTCTAAAAACTAAACCTTCGCTGACATCAAATACACCAGCGGGAAAATGAACATCCAGACGAGATCTACGAAGTGCCAGTAGAGACCGCTGACCTCGACGTCCTCATACTGGAATTTGCCGCGCCCCACGGCGAACGCGATGATGCCCAAATAAATGACGCCGATGATGACGTGGGTCATGTGCAAGCCGGTAAGGCCGAAAAACGTGGCGCCGAACAAGGGCACGCCCCATTCGTTGTGAGCCGGCGTCACGTGCTCGTTGTTGATGAGATTCAGCCATTCCGAGAGGTGCAGGCCGACGAATCCGAGACCGAAAGCCATGGTGGCAAGAATCCACTTCACGGTTGCGCCGCGATTGCCGTGATTCATGGAATGCACCGCCATCACCATGGTCAAGCTGCTGGAGAGCAGGCAGAAGGTCATGACGCTCGAAAAGATGATGCTGGGCGAGAAGATGAACGGCTTGGGCCAATCGGGCGTGGAGAGCCGCAGGTACGTGTACGCCATCAACAGGGCCGAGAATGTGAGCGCATCGGAAATGATGAATAGCCACATTCCGAACTTCTTCGACCCGATTGAGTACGGACGCGTGCCCCCTTGCCAGACAGATTCCATCGCAACGGCTTCAGCGTCGGACATTCGTGCGTTACCCCCAGAAGAAAAATAAAGCCATCAGGTAGATCCAGATGGCGTCCAGAAAATGCCAGAAATACGCGCTGACATCGATCGCCGTACGCTTGCCAGGTCCGAGACGCAGCATCAGCGCCTCCACTTCGATATAGCCGAGCGCCGACATCCCGCCCAGCAGGTGCACGGCATGCGCGCACGTCAGCAGAAAGAAGAATGAGCTTGAAGGGTTGGTTGCCAGATAGAAGCCTGCGGCATTGAGTTGCCGCCACGCGAGGTATTGACCGCACAGGAAGGCCACGCCGAGAATCGTGGCGGCAGTCCAGTAGCGATTGAACCAGACCCGCTTGCCGGAGCGCAGCGCGCGGCGCGCGAGCTCGATGGCGAGGCTCGAAGCCAATAGCACCGCCGTGTTGACCCATAGAATGTTGGGGATCGGCGTATCCACCCAATCATTCGACATCCCGCGCCTGACGAAGAACGCGCTGGTGAATGCCGCGAACAGCATCACGCTCGCTGCCAGCAACACCAGCAGACCCGTCATGGAAGCGCGCCGGTGAGCGCCGCGGCCACCGGGTTCTCCGTCGCCGCCGCCAAAATTCCGCGTGGGCGGAGGAGGATTTCCGTGGACGATATCGGACGTGATGGAACTGGCCATGCTTCAATCTTCGCGCTAGGCGGGATCGGACTGCATTATGTAATCCTTCGGCGCGCCCGGCACACTGTACTCATACGGACCATGGTTCACGACCGGGTGCTTGCCCGCGAAATTGTCGAAAGGCGGCGGGGACGGAATCGTCCATTCGAGTGTGGTCGCATTCCAGGGGTTGATGGGCGCCGGTTTGCCCTTCTTAATGCTCCAGAAAAGATTGAACAAGAAGATGAACTGGACCACCATGGTGCCGATGGCCGCATGCGTCATGAAGGTGTGGATCGGCATCAGCTTGCCCATGAAATCGAAGTTTGTGAAATCCGCGTAGCGCCGCGGATTGCCGGAAATCCCCAGAAAATGCATGGGAGTGAAGATGCAGTACACGCCGATGAACGTCAGGTAGAAGTGAATCTTCCCCAAGGTTTCGTTCATGAAACGGCCCGTGACCTTCGGAAACCAGTAAAACGTTCCGGCGAACATGCCGAAGATCGCTGCCACGCCCATGATCATGTGGAAGTGGCCGACCACGAAGTAGGTATCGTGGAAATAGAGATCGAGCGCCGGTTGGCCCAGGAAGATGCCGCTGATCCCGCCGGTCACAAATAGAGACACAAAGCCCAGCGCGAACAGCATGGCCGTGGTGAACTGGATTCTGCCGCCCCAGAGCGTACCAATCCAGTTAAAAGTCTTGATGGCCGACGGCACGCCGATCGACATCGTGAGGATGGAAAACGCGAATGCCGAATAGGGGTTCATGCCGCTCATGAACATGTGATGGCCCCAGACGAAGAAGCCCAGGAAGCCGATGCCCAGAATGGCGTACACCATGGCGCGGTAGCCGAAAATCGGTTTGCGGGAGAACGTCGCGAGCAGTTGCGAGGCGACGCCCATTCCCGGGAGGATGGCGATATAGACCTCGGGGTGGCCGAAGAACCAGAACAGGTGCTGCCACAGCAGCGGCGAGCCGCCCTTGTGATTCAGAATCTGGTCATTCACCATCAGGCCCGCAGGGAGGAAAAAGCTCGTACCGGCCAGGCGATCGAGCAAAAGCAGGACGCCGGCGGCCAGAAGGACGGCAAAACCCAGCAAGCCAAGAATAGCCGTTACGAACCAACTCCAGCAGGTGAGCGGCATGCGCATCATCGATAATCCGCGCGCCCGCAAGTCGATGGTAGTCGCGATGAAGTTGATCGCGCCCATCAGCGATGCGCCGCAGAATATCGCGATGCTGATGATCCAGAACGTCTGCCCCAGCCCTTCGCCGGGTCCCGAGAGCGGTCCAACGGCGCTCAGCGGCGGATAAGCCGTCCAACCAGCGAGCGGCGGGCCGCCCGGCACGAAAAACGCCGCCACCATCACGATGAGCGCGAGAAACGTGGTCCAGAACGAAAGCATGTTCAGCACCGGAAACGCCATGTCCTCGGCCCCGATCTGGATGGGCAGAAAGTAATTGCCGAAGCCGCTCTGCGGCGCCGTGGTCAGCACAAAAAACACCATGATGGTGCCGTGCATCGTCATCAGCGAGAGATAGAGCTCAGGCGTCATGATCCCGCCGGGTGCCCCCGTCGGCCAAAGCTTCTCGAAGAACGAAACCTTGGCATCCGGATAGACCATGTGGAATCGCATCAGTACCGACAGCGCCATTCCCAGGAAGACCGAGAAAACGGCCAGGAAGTAGTACTGAATGCCGATGACTTTGTGGTCGAGGCTGAAAATATAACGGCGGATAAAGCCGGTCGGCGCATGGTGCGCCGAGTGCATCACTGGTGAGGACATGCTCTCTCCCCTAAGACTGCTGAACTGATCGATACGCCGCGATCGGGTCTCACTTCTGCGCGGCCTGCTCCTGTAGCCATTTCTGGAAGTCAGCCGGCGCCATCACCTCGAGCGTGGTTCGCATCTGGTGGTGGCCCAGCCCGCACAACTCCGAGCAAGGAACTTCGTAGGTACCCACCTGGTCGGCTTGGAAATGAAAAGGAATCTCCATACCTGGGACAATGTCCTGCTTCAGCCGGAGCTCGCGCACGAAGAAATTGTGGATCACGTCGCGCGATCGCATGATGAGCTCGACGGGTCTTCCGGCTGGAACTTTGATGGACGCGCTGGTGATGTCGTCCTTGCCAGCGGGATCCTTATCGTCGATGCCGAACGGATTGCCACCCTGATCGTTGACCTGCTTGAGGTCGGTCTTGCCGAATTTTCCATCCGGGCCGGGATAGCGGAAGCTCCAGGCAAACTGCTTGGCCATCACTTCGATTTTCAGCGCATCGGCCGGAGCTTCTTCGAAATGCACTGCCGCCCAGATACGCGTTCCAGCGAGCACCAGGCCGATGAAGAGGACAGCCGTAGCCGATGTCCAAACCACTTCGAGAACATTATTGCCGTGAGAGTAACGTGCCGTACCTCCGCGATCGCGGAACTTTATGATCACGTACCCGAGCGCGATCTGCGCCAAGAAGAAGATGATGCCGGTGACCCAGAGGGTGGCGGTGAACTGGGCGTCGTAGGCTTGGCCGTGTTGGGAAATCGGCGGCGGGAACCACCAGTAGTGACCCAGGAAGAAGTAGCAGATGACCAGCGTCAGGACCCAGACTACCGGACCGAGCAGCATGCACTCTCCAAAAACCGAAGTACCCGCCTACGGGCTAAGGGATAGAACCTAACACAAAGTGATTAGAACCGCAAGCTGAAACATGTTTTTTGGAGCGGGTCCGGCAGCGATCAGAGTACCGGTGGCAACGTCAAGTGTGCTTTGGCCAGCGATTTTTGCAACAGCGAAATCGCCTCAGGCTCTTGCACCCGCCGCGCCATGGACAATTCGGTCACGAGCATATGCCGGGCGCGATCCAGCATTTTCTTTTCCCGGAACGAAAGGGGCTTCTCGATCTGCAACAACAACAATCCCTTCAAGACTTCCGCAACGCTCAGCAAGCTGCCGCTGAGCATCTTTTCGGAATTTTCCTTGAAGCGCGATTTCCAGTCCCCATGGAATTGGCAGCTTCCACTGGAGAGGAACGCGAGCACTCGGGTGATTTCCGCATTGCGTGTGATCTTTCGCAACCCGATCGTGTCGACGTTCGAGAACGGCACCATGACGGTCATGCTGCCGTAAACCAAGCGCAATAAGTAGAATTTCTCGAATTGGGCACCGAAGGAGCGACTACTGATGTTCTCGATGGTGCCAACTCCCTGATTGGGATACACCACCTTATCACCGATCTCGAAGGTCATACGGAGTTCCCCTTCACCTGTACCACCGGTGCTCAGTTGTATC
>Ga0335078_10018488_pt1 | contig 10362 bp, 9 predicted proteins | sample Lox_Sample_32_FD_206711 | JGI IMG/M metagenome (GOLD analysis project Ga0335078, IMG submission 206711) | Soil microbial communities from Loxahatchee National Wildlife Refuge, Florida, United States - Lox_Sample_3.2 | ecosystem: Environmental > Terrestrial > Soil > Wetlands | place: USA: Florida...
GCGACGGCGAACAACGCGCTGAACCTGGGCGGCCTGGCGCCGAGCGCATATCAGCCCGCGGGTTCGTACGCGACCACCGGCAGCAATACTTTCACCGGCGATCAGAATGTGACGGGCAAGGTGGCAGCGACGGGGTCGATTTCGGGCGAAGCGGGGAGCTTCACAGGACCAGTTACGGCGGCGGGCGCGCTGCTTCCTGCGAGCGGGACGGCGACGGCAGGGAAGGGGTTCGCTTCGCAGCCACTGGATTCCGTGGCATCGGCTTACAACAGCATCACGGCGAAGGCAGAGAATAAAGACTTTCGCTGGCAGGCGGAACCGGTGGGCAATGACAGCGGGGCGCCGTCGGGAAAATTCAACCTGTTGTTTGGATCGAACGGCGCGACCCCGACCGAAACCGGGCTCTCGGTGGCCAGCAGCGGGCAGATCAGCTTCGCCTCGGGACAGACATTTCCGGGTGCGGGCACAGTGACCAGCGTAGGCAGCGGAGCGGGACTGGCCGGGGGGCCGATTACCGGGAGCGGAGCCTTGAGCATCGCTACGGGCGGAGTGACCAATGCCATGCTGACGAATCCGGGGCTGACGGTAGCGGCGGGGACCGACCTGACGGGCGGCGGCGCGGTAGCGTTGGGAGGCACCACCACGCTCAATGTGGACACCGCCAAGGTGCCACAATTGAACAGCGCCAATACCTTCACCAGCAATCAGACCATCACCAGCGCCAGTGGAATCGCGCTGCAAGCCACCAGTTCGAAACAAACTGTTCAAGTAGCGACACCGAAGCTCCTGCTCAATGGGATCAGCAATGGTTTGAGCGTGTTCAGCGTCGATCGATCCGGCAATGGGGTTTACGAAGGCGGTCTAACGGTTGGCAATCTTGTGCTTGGCCCGAGCACCGGAATCGTGCTCCAAGCCATAAACACAGCTGGGGCCAATGTCTCGCTGGCAACACAAAGCTTTCTTATTAGTGCGTTTTCGAACAGCGGGGACGCGTTCAATGTCGATTATCAGGGGAATGTCACGGTGGTAGGCAACTTGAGTGTCGGAGGCAGCCTCAGCAAGGGGAGCGGCTCCTTTAAGATTGATCACCCGCTCGACCCGGCGAACAAGTATTTGTACCACTCGTTTGTCGAATCTCCCGACATGATGAATGTGTACAACGGGAACATCGTTACCAACAAGCGCGGTGTCGCTACGGTGGTGTTGCCGGATTATTTCGAAGCGCTGAATCGCGATTTCCGCTATCAACTGACGGTGATTGGCCAATTCGCACAAGCCATCGTGGCCAAGGAGATCAGCCATGGCCGTTTCACCGTCAGAACCAACCGGCCCGGGGTTAAGGTCTCCTGGCAAGTGACCGGCATTCGTCAGGATGCCTACGCCAACGCACACCGTATTCAGGTGGAAGAGGAAAAACCGCCGCAGGAGCAGGGACGCTATTTGCATCCTGAGTTGTTCGGCGCGCCGCCGGAGCGAGCGATTGGAGCTCGTGCTCCATCTGGCGCGGCGCCTGTTATGTCAGGCACGACGGCAGAGTTGGCGGCGAAGTGAGGACAGCGAGTGAGGCAGCAGTGCGGGATCCCGGCGAACCAAGAAAGTCAGGAATCACGAGAGTCAGCGGTGGGATGTTGGCAGCGCTGAACCTCCCGCAACCACGCGCAAACAAGAAATCCGAAGGGCAAAGTGGTAGAGAACTGCTCATCCCGCGCTTCGACCGCCTCTTGACACCGCATAGGTTTGCTATATAGTTCCTGCGCCTGACTTTCCCAAGGCCTGCGAACCCGCCACTGGGGCGGCAATTGGCGTTGGCGGCGTGGGGAAGAATCCCCGGTTGGAGAAGAATCGATGAAAAACTGGTGCTCGGGTATGGGACGGTTGCTGGTGGTGGTGCTGGTGGTGTCGGTGGCTGCGGCGGCGGCCGGGCCGGTAACTCTCAAGTTCAAAACAGAGAGTATTCCGGGAGCGACGCAGACAGATGTTTTTGGAGTGAACAATTCGAATGTGGGAGTGGGATCGTACGTGGATAGCGGTGGCGTGCGGCATGGTTTTGTAGCCAGCGGGGGAAGGGTAACTACGCTGGATGCGCCGAATGCCATGAGCACGTACTGCTTTGCGGTGAATAATGAGGGCGCGATCGTCGGCGATTACGTGACAGCGAGCTTTGTGTCGCAGGCATTTTTGTATCAGAACGGGACCTTTACCGACATTGGGCCGGAGGGAGCGACGGGATCGCAGGCGTTGGGGATCAATGACAGCGGGGACGTCAATGGAAACTTCAGCGATGCGAATGGCGGCGAGCATGGATTCTTGCTGAAGGGCGGCACCTATACCACGATCGACGTGCCGGGGGCGTTATTCACGTTGGGCGGCGGGATTAATAACGCAGGCATTCTGACCGAAGTGTGGATTGATTCGGAAGGGGATGCGGAATCGTCGGTTTACACCGGCAGCAAGTTCATCACGGTGAATGTTCCGGGGGCGGAGAGTTCGTCGGCGAGTGCGATCAATAATGGCAATGACATTGTATTTTCCTGGGAAGACTCGAACGACGGTTATCACGGGGCGGTGCTGCACGCGGGCAAGTTTTACAATTTTGACGACCCGAGCGGCGATCGGACGTATGGGTATGGGATTAATGATCAGGGGATTGTTGTGGGCTCGTACCGGCCGGGCCCGGGGCAGAACAATACGGGGTTTGCGGCGAAGAGGTGAAGACCTAACCACAGAGGACACGAAGGGCACAAAGGAAGACTCGTGCTGCGGTCAGTTTCCTGCGAAGCGGACGACTAGGCCTTTGGGGCCGACGGCGAAGATTTCTCCGGAGGGGCTGACGCTGAGGGCGTTGAGGTTGAGGTCCCAGATTTTCTGCCATTTGGCGGCCGTGGCGCCGGCGCAAGCGGCGTGGGCAGTGCCGAGGGCGAAAACTGCCGAGCTGCGCTCGGCCTGGACGGGCGAGGCGCCCGTCCCCACACAACCTGTGCGAAATGTGACGGCGGAGAAATACCATTGCGGCGAAATGGGGGCGAGCGCCCAGGTGCGGCCGCCATCGTGCGTAATTGCGAGATTGGCGCCGTTTTGATCGGGATGCTGGTAGTCGCCGCCGGCGATCACGCCGTGTTTTGCGTCGCGAAAGGCGATGGAGAAAATGCCGGCGGAGTCGGTTCCGTGGACGATGGGAGTTTCCGTGACGGTCCAGTTTTTGCCGGCGTCGGATGAATGGAAGACGCGAGCGGCTTTTCCTCCGGTAGCAGACCAGACGTTGTTTTCCCCCTGAACTGCGATGCAGGTTCCGCTGGCGGCGAAAGCGCCTTCGCCGGCGATGGCAGGCGGGAGCCTGTCCGGTAAAATCGGTGTCCAAGTCTTGCCGCCGTTTCCGGTGGTGATCAATTCAAACTTGCCGTTCACGGGATCGCCGACGGCGATGCCGTGGTTGGGAGTCCAGAAGGCCATGCAATCGAAGAAGCCCTTGGGATCTTGATTGGTGAATTCGAGGGACCAGGTTTTGCCGGCGTCGGTGGTTTTGTAGATGCGGGACTGGTCGCCGGGGCCGGCGGCAAGGAGATAGGCGAGGTCGGAGCTGAAGGCATCGACATCGCGGAAGTCGAGAGCTTCGGCGCCGGGGACTTGGGCGGGGAGCCAGGTGTGGCCGGCATCGGTGGTGCGGAGATAAGTGCCGTGGGTGCCGCTGGCCCAGGCGACGTTAGGCGCGGGCGTGCTGAGGCCGCGGAGATTTTCGGTGGTGTGGGAGTTTTGGATGGTTTGAGCCACGAGAGAGGTGGAAAGGAGCATGAAAGTGCAGAGACGCATAGTGGTTGGCTGACATGATAGCTTGTTGCGTGATGGCGTTTTCGCGATTGGGAAAAAAGCTTGAACGCAGAGGACGCGGAGGCTTCGCAGAGGGCGCAAAGAACATCGGGTGATGCGATGAAGAATGTTTTGTTGGAGATTTGTTGCGGGTCGATTGATGACGCGATTCAGGCGGAAAAAGGCGGGGCCGACCGGGTGGAATTGTGCTCGGCGCTGTTTTTGGGCGGGCTGACGCCGTCGATCGGAACCATTAAGGAAGCGAAGAGCCGGCTGAGGATTCCGGTGATGGGGATGGTGCGTCCGCGGGGCGGCGGGTTTTGCTATACCGAGGCCGAGATGGCCACGATGGAACGCGATGCGGAAGCGGCGATCGACAGCGGGGCCGATGGCATAGTGTTCGGCATCTTGCAGGATGATGGCAAGATCGATGTGAAGCGAACGAAGCGGATGCGGCAACTGATTGGCAAGCGGCAGGCGGTGTTTCATCGGGCGTTTGACGTTACGCCGGATCCGTTCAAAGCGCTGGAACAACTGGTAGACCTTGGAATCACACGGGTTTTGACCAGTGGCCAAAAGGACACGGTGCCGGAAGGAGTGGAACTGATCGCTAAGCTGATTGAGCGCGCGGGCAAGCGGATCGAGATCCTACCGGGGGGCGGTGGGCTGCGGCCGTTCAATATGCTCGAGATTGTGGAGAGGACGGGTTGCCGTCAGGTACACATGACGGCGTGGGGCGCGGTGAGGGATTCGTCGACGCAGGCGCGTCCGGAGGTGACGTTCGGAGGGGCGCTGCATCCGCCGGAGGACCAGTACGATGTAACGGATGCGAAGCTGGTGCGGGAGATTGCGGAGAGGCTGCGCGGCAAGTAGCGAATCTGAAGAAAGGCTTGGCCACGGATTTGCGCGGATGAACACGGATCTGTAGCCATAGGCAAGACTAAAAGGCGACCTATGCTCTTCTCTCGGTTAAAGACGCCGTTATTTTTAGCCCTCAGCCTGGCCTGCCTCTGCCACGGCATATTGGGTCCGACAATAGCAGAAGCCAAGATCGGAGCTATTCAGGACGATCACAGTTCGTCGCCGCCCTCGAAATCGGTGGCCGATCGTATCGCCTTGCAGAACGCCTTGTTCAAGGAGCAGTACGAAGATGACCTGAGGGCTTCTCCGGAGAGCGAGACGGCCCGAGGCGATTACCGGGATAACGCGATGCTGGATGACTATTCTCTCGGAGCTAGCGCCAAGCAAAATGCTGTCGACCGCTCGTATCGTGCCAAGCTCGATGCCATTTCGACGGAAGGGTTTGCCGAGCAGGACCGCATCTCACACGACCTTCTGCTTCACGTTCTGGATAACCGTATTGCGGACTACGAGCTGAAGGATTATGAGATGCCGATCTCGCAAATGCAGGGCGTCCACACCGGCCTGGCCGATCTTCCCAACTCTGTTCCGCTCGATACGGTCAAGCATTATGAAGACTACATTGCGCGTCTGCACCAGATCCCACGCGCTTTCGAGCAAACCATCGCCGTGCTGCGTCAGGGAGAGAAAGATGGATTGATGCCGGTGCGGATTCTGCTTGACCAAATACCGGCGCAATGCGAAGGCACGATCGCCGAAAATTCGTTCATGGTCCCGACGAAGAAGTTTCCAGCTTCTTTCTCGGCGGAGGACAAGAAGCGTTTGACGGAAGAGATTGAGCGCGCGGTGAACTCGGAGGTGCTGCCGGCGTATCGCCGCTTCGCGGATTTCATCGCGAAGGACTACGCTCCGCATGGCCGCACTACCATCGGGCTGAACAGCTTGCCCGACGGCTCCCGCCGATACCAGCAAGCGATTCGAGAGCAAACCACCACCGACATGCCCGCGGCCGAGATTCATGCGCTCGGGCTGCGGGAGGTGGAACGGATCAACGGCCTGCTCACCAACCTTGCCATCAAAGCGGGTTACAAAGACCTGGCTGGCTTTCGTGCCGCGCTCAATAGTGATCCTAAGTACATACCGAAATTCCGCGGAACAGATCGTCGATGACTTCCGACGCTATGTGGGGCAAATGCAGCCACGCCTGCCTGAACTCTTTGGCTTGTTCCCGAAAACGCCGCTGACGGTGGAAGCTGCGCCTGCCTCCCAGCCTCACAATCCCACTCACTACGTGTTTGGCACGCCGGATGGCACGCGGCCAGCTCGGGTGGTGGTTGCGACGTCGAACTATGAGCATCGCAAGCTGTTGAGCGACGAGACGCAGGCGTACCACGAGGGCATCCCGGGCCATCACTTGCAGATTTCCATCCAGCAGCGGCTCACCGGCCTGCCGGAGTTTCGCCTTCACGTCATCAACAACGCATATGCCGAAGGCTGGGCGGTGTATGCGGAGGCGCTGGGCAAGGAGATCGGATTCTTCCAGGATCCGGCGTCAGATTATGGACGACTCAATTTGGAGTTAATGCGCGCAGTGCGTCTGGTGGTGGACACAGGCATTCACTCCGAAGGCTGGACCCGCGAACAGGCGGTGACCTACTTCCGCCAAAGCGGCGCCGGAGACGAGCCTACGATCCAGGCTGAGATTGACCGGTATATCGCGTGGCCGGCTCAGGGGCTCAGCTACCAGATCGGTAAGCTGAAAATTCTAGATCTCCGCGAACGCGCCAAGAAGCAACTCGGTCCGCGCTTCGATATCCGGGCGTTCCATGATGAGATCCTCAGCGGAGGGAGCTTGCCGCTCGATATGCTGGAAGCCCGGGTCGATCACTGGATTCAAGCCCAGCTTGGAAGTGGAGCAGACCAGTAACTATGCGGGCCAAGCACCGAGCAGGCGGCGGACGTCGATCATTTGGCCGAGATGGTGAGAGTTGTGATCGGCGAGGAGGAGGACTTCACGGAGGATGGTCTGACCGTCTCCCCAGGGAATTCTGGCGAAGAGATCGGTCTTCGGATTCTTCACCAGGTTCTGCATGGCCTTCAAGTCGGCACGGAATTTCTTGATGCTGGCGTTCCAGGCAGCGGGCGTGGGCGGAGCGGGCGTCTTCGGCCAGTAGCCTTCTGGCCAGGAGGGCGAGACATGTTTGGCGTTACGGCTGAATTCCAGGATGTCCCACTGGGCCAAGCGAAGGTGTTCGAGCAGCATCCAGAGGGAATGGGGATAACCGTTGGGTTTCTTGCCGCGAAGGCTGGCGGGGATGTTGGCGACAATGGCGTCGAAGGTGGCGTGGGCGTGACCGCCCTTCAGGAGTTCAAGCAGATGCTGGCGAAGGGAGTGGTCGTGGTTGGGCATAAGGAATTGTAACGCGGGAGGTGGGCGGAGAGAACCCAGAGAGGCGGCACTGAGGACGCAGAGAAAAGCAAATTCAAGAGCACGCCAAACCACGAAGGGCACAAAGGTACACAAAGGACAGTCAGCGAGGGCGACAGTGCGCTGTTATGCGCGTCCGCGGAACTGGATGATTCTGCGGCGATCGCGCTTGGAGGGACGGCCGGCTGGGAGTTGTTCGAACTCTCTCATCGCTTTGCGCTCGGCGACGGCTTTCATTCGCAGTTCTTTACTCTCCTCGGTCTCGCGGTAGAGGGTTTGCGCAACCGGAGCCGGGCCGCGGACTTCGCTGAGGGCTAGTACTTCTACTTCGAATTCTCCGCCTGCATTGGTTATGCGCAGCATGTCCCCAATGCGAACTTCGCGCGCGGCTTTGCGGGGCTGGCCGTTGGATTGAATCCTGCTGAGTTCACAAGCTTTGGCGGCCAAAGAGCGGGTCTTGAAGAATCGGGCGGCCCACAGCCATTTGTCGATGCGCACGGAGGTCATGGCCTATTCTCCTACATCCGGTGCACTTTGAATAAGGAAGCGAGCCAAACGCGCGATTGTTGGGTCGCCACAGGCGCGACCCTTCGCGCGGCTCGCCCAGGTCCTTCGACTCGCAACAAGCGCTCGCTCAGGATGACAACTCGGGTTCTGGTTTCTCACCGCGGTAGACACGGGAGATGCCGCGGACGATGCGGCGAAGCGGGAGTTGGTCTTTTTCATCTGCGAAAAAGATCTCGCCAATGCGATGGCTGCGGTAGTACCAGCGCTTGAGCAGGGCGAGATGTTCCATGGATTCGAGGGAGGTCTTTGCGGCAGCGGGTTGGGTTGCGTTTAATGTTTCCTGCACGCGCGATTCGATTGACTGCGACTTCGTATGCTCTGAGGATTGGATGGGAAAAGCGATGGGGCCGTCAATGCAAGCGGAGTGGACGCGAAAGAAGTTGACGGACTGCGAGGTCGCGCTGGGTTGGACCATCAGCGCAGAGAGCCGGTCGATGCGGTGGACGATTTCCGGGAGCTGGCTGAGCGTCGGCTGAAGTTTTTCGAGGCGGGCGTGGAGGGCGGCGGCGGTTTCAAAATCGAGAGTGGTTGAGGCGGAGTCGCGTTGGGTGGAAATATCACGCAGCAAAGAATTGCCGCCGGAATCGAAATAGGATTGCACGCGGGAGACTTCGGCGCGATATTCGTCGTCGGTGCAGCCTTTAAAGCAGGGAGCGAGGCACATTTTCATTTCGGAGTAGATGCAGCCGGGGAATTTGGGGTCAGGGTTGAGGTCGTCGACGCAGCGGCGCATTTTGAAAAAGTCGAGCGAATCGTTGACGTATTTCTCGGCGGCGGCGCGGGATGGAAATGGGCCGTAATAGAGGGATTTCCCGTGCAGGCGGCCGAGGCGGGTGGTGACCGAGGCGCGGGGATACTGGTTTTCCAGATGCAACTTGACCAATGGAGCGAAACGGAGACGAAGGCGATCGGCGTAGGTTCCGGGAAGCGATGCGCGCAGGAGTTGATAGAGCACGAATCCGGATTCGAAGTCGGAGCCAGAGAGGATGAATTCGATGTGATGGACGCGGTCGCGGAGGTTGAGGCGTTTGCTGTGTGCGGTGGGCGGACCAAGAAGACGCTGTAGACGGCGGCGAAGGTTGGCGGTCTTTGTAATGTAGGGTTGGGAGTGAGGATCGTCGCCGCGCAAAAGAAAAACGGCGGGAGCGGCGGGAACGGAAGCGAAAAGCTCGGCATCGCGGGCGGGGACAAAGTCGAGATGGGTGAGCACGAGGCTATTGTAGTTTGGAAAACGTTTTTCACCGCGGCCGAGGAATGGCAGCAAATAAAAAACGGCAGGGCCGACCCCCTGCCGTATTCGATGTAGAATTTGCCACGTTACTTGGTTCGGTTGACTACCTTTCTCAGTTCAGCCCCAGGGGTAAACTTCGCCACTCTCCGGGCAGCAATTTTGATGGTGGCGCCCGTCTGCGGATTCCGTCCGTTGCGGGCCTTTCTCTGCGATACCGAGAAGGTGCCAAATCCAATCAACGCTACCCGATCACCTTTCTTCAATGCACCGGTAATACTTTCCACAGCAGTGTCGATTGCGGTACCGGCTTGCGCTTTACTGATACCGGTGCCAGCTGCGATGCGGTCAATGAGATCGGCCTTGTTCATCGTCTCTCCTGGCGGGTCTCTTTGTCCTCAAAAAGCGCGGGGAGGGATGCACTCCCTGAGTTAGAAACCCGGCGGCCTTATTTAGCGCCCCATAGAGAAGAAAGTCAACTGTGGAAATCTTGGAAATCCGCGCCGGATGCGTTCTTTGGGCCAATCCGGAGCCGCTCAAGCCCCTGGATCGCTCTTTCAGGACAAAAAAATAGCCATTTTCCGCGCCGGTTAGCAGCGGAAAACGGCTTTTTAAGCAGATGAACCCCCAAGAAAACCTGTGCAGCAGCTTTAGTCGCCCGAGGGCTGTAAGACATCCTCGCGGGATTCAGGGGCCGCAACCTGCGAAGGGCACTCACCCAGGATCGGCTGGCACGCCGCATCCGGGCCGCTCTTCGGGTGTATTTGTAGCTTGATTCCTGAGAATTGCTCAGCTTCGGTTGAGCCCGCCAGTGCCGTTACCGAAGATGTACCTCCGGCGATCACCTGCGTCACCGCATCGAAGTAACCCGTTCCCACAAAGCGCTGATGCTTCACTGCTTCGTAGCCATGCTGCGCTTCGCGGCTGAACTCTTTCTCCTGCAATCGGCAGTACGCCGTCATGCCTGCGATCTTGTAGCCCCGCGCCAGCTCGAACATGCTCAAATTCAAAGCGTGGAAGCCGGCCAGGGTGATGAATTGGAACTTGTATCCCATGGCGCCCAGTTCCCGTTGGAACTTGGCAATGGTCGCGTCATCCAGGTTCTTTTTCCAGTTAAACGACGGCGAGCAGTTGTACGCCAGCATCTTGCCCGGATACTTGGCATGCACCGCTGCGGCGAATTCTCGCGCTTCGTCCAGGTCCGGATGCGAAGTCTCGCACCAGATCATGTCGCAATAGGGAGCATAGGCAATCGCACGCGCAATCGCCGATTTCAGTCCACCCCGGATGCCGAAAAAGCCCTCCGTCGTCCGTTCGCCGGTCAGAAATTCGCGATCACGCGGGTCAACGTCGCTGGTCAGCAAGTGGGCGCTGTCCGCATCGGTGCGCGCCATAATCAGCGTAGGTACGCCCATCACATCCGCCGCCAGCCGCGCCGCCACCAGCTTCTGGATCGCTTCCACCGTCGGTACCA
>Ga0335078_10018489_pt1 | contig 10362 bp, 8 predicted proteins | sample Lox_Sample_32_FD_206711 | JGI IMG/M metagenome (GOLD analysis project Ga0335078, IMG submission 206711) | Soil microbial communities from Loxahatchee National Wildlife Refuge, Florida, United States - Lox_Sample_3.2 | ecosystem: Environmental > Terrestrial > Soil > Wetlands | place: USA: Florida...
ACACTTCGGCAAAAAGGGACACGACTACACCATCCTGGCCAAAAGCAGCTATTACATCCACTGACCTGCACGAGATGGAACGCACGACCCTACAGAGGGACGGCGCGACTTCAGTCGTGCCGTAAAGGAGTCTGGTCGATTGCTTGTGGAAGGGCGGAGCTTTAACTCCGCCATAAACAGCTGCAAACCGATTTGGGCTTTAGCCCCTGAGGAATTGCTTTGGTTTCCCCCGAGAAAACGCCATGAACTCAAAGCTCACTCATTCTGCGGCGTCTTATCCAAGTCCGGATGATCCTTCTCATATCGCTCGACCGGCTCATCGCGCAGCACAAACAGGAATCCCCGTTGCTTCGCCATATCGATCGTCTGTTGCAAATCCAGGTCGTCGAACGCTATGGTGTGCTCCACCATTTTGCCTTCTTCGCGCAGCGTGAAGTGGAGTTGATCATCCACCACCCAGTAGTCCGTCACCGTATACACCGTGCCGTCCTTCAAGTAGAGCTGCGGCAAGTCCGCGCGGTCCCCGCCATACGTCAGCGGATATGCGTACGAGGGCGTGGACGGCGCCGCAGCAATATAATTCCCCGGCGTACCATCGTACCCGCCGTACCCATAGCCGTAAGGCGACCAGCTGTTAAATCCATAGCCCCACAGCCAGTTCAGTTCGCAGTTCGCCCACCACGACCAGCACGGAAATCCCCAGCCTGGTCCAAATCCGTAATAGAACGGCCCGCCAAAGAAAAAGGGATAACCGTAGAACGGATACACTGGCGGCGGTGGCAGTGGCCGAATCGGTCGGCTACGATAACGCAGGAGTGCTCCGCCGCCAGGCACAGGCCCAAAGTGCCCAACAGGCGGCGCGGGCGTAAGGTGACGCGGAGCACTTGCGCCATGCGCAGCCGGCGGAGCCGCCGCATGTACGCCGCCAACCCCGCCACCAACATGCCCTGCTCCAACGTGCCCGCCGCCATGCTGTGCCAACGCCACCGGCGTCTGCACAAACAGAAAGGCTAGCGCACAACAAACCACGATTAAGATGTTGCGGAAGATTGCACTGCGAAGCACCGAGCGGGTCATGTTCCACCTTCCTTGCAGCCTCCAAATCAAAGCCGCCAGGATCGCGCGGATACAGCTACATTTTACCGCCTTGCGGCGCGCCTTGCATCAAGCCCCGCGCCGCCTACTTCTCCCCGCTCGCGTGTCTGTCAACGCACGCCAGAAACGTCATTTCCCAAACACCGATTATTTCCTTGGCTGCGCGCTGGGCGGCAGGATTCCATTCAGTCGCAGATACATGGCTGCCGCGCCGTAGTGATCCGCCCAGCCGCCCGTCAGCGCGAACGCCGCCAACGCACGCGGCCCCTGCATGTGTCCAAAGAGCTCCACCGTGTCACCCATCTTGCTGTCATCCAGGTTCGCGAGTGACGCGGAGCAAAAATCAAACGACGCGCGCGCCGCGGCCAGCAGCGTATCCTTCGAATCCGTCTCCTTCAGCTCCGCCACTTTGGGCGCCGCAACATCCGCGATTTTGGCGCACATCGCGTTGTTGGACTCCGTAATGTGTATAACCAGATGCGCGAAGCTCATCTGGTCTGGCGTCGGCTTATAGCTAAACTTGTCCGCAGGCATGGCTTCGATCGCCGCCAGAATGTTCTTCTGCCGTCCCGGCATAATCGTTTTCAGTGAAAACGCCACCGGATTCTTCACCGGCCCGGTACTCTGCGCACCAGCGCCTGGAGCCGTCTGCGCCGCACTCTGTGCAGGTACGGTCACAATACTCGCGCCCACAATAACCAGCGCCCTCAGCATCGATTTCATACGGGTTCTCCTTCTCGGGCAGGTCTCCAACGCCACGGAAGCATACACTCATACCCCACGCGACGGCTACACCTCGACGTACGATGCGAACACTCAAGAGCTGTTGCGACGTGCGTCGCCTATTTCCGGAATACCCCGAAGCCGATGCGCACCTGGATGGTATTGATGCCGGGATTGGGATGGCTCATTCCCGCGTTTGAAATGTGCTGAAAGCGCACTTCGGCGCTGAAATTGTGTTTCTCGCCCAGAAAATGCGCGCCAATTCCGCCGCTGGTGGTGAAGTTGATCTGGGAAGTGCCCTCCGGCACCTCACGCGTGGTGAACAATGTCCCGCCTTCAATCTGGAAAAACGGCTTCATCTTTTTCGGCGAACTCAAAATCCATTTGAACGCGAACGGATTCACGCCCGCGCCGTAAACCGTATCCGTCTTTTGCACAATGGCCCACGCTGGCACCACGTCGAACGCATATTCCAATTGCCCGTTCAAGAATCCCGGCCCGTGTGGCGCAGTGAGAATCAATCCATAACGCAGGCCCAGATTCCATACCCCGGTGGCTTCCTGGCTGCCGTTAATCCCGTGCCCGCCCCCCGTCCATATCTGCCACTCGCGGCTCGAATCCTCCGGCGTCCCCTGTGCCCGCACAACCACAGGCAACAGCGCCACACACACCGCCAACAACACCACTCCTGCGAATCGCGTTCCCCTCACCGCACCCTCTTTTCCAAGATTTACAATTCAGCACCATATCCGAATCCGCCCAAACACACAAATGTCTCGGAAAAGAGGCAAGTCTCACTTTCCGGTTTCGGTGTCTACCGAGACTTGACCAGAAGCCGTGTTATTCTCGCAGCGATTCGGAAGGTTGCGTTCTGGAGTGTCGGCGTTCCTATCGACCGAACGACGGATTTGGAAAGAGCTCTGCGCTTCGTAGTTCGTCGCATTGAAGAACAGGCAAAAGCATCGAGCCACCCGCTTAACGAAGAGGAGCATTCGCTTCTCAAGGATTTGCCGCTCTCAACGTTGATTATCTGATTTGGGATCCAGAGCTCGGACCTGCGGAGCTTGTTCCGCGGAACATCAGTCTTGGGCGACTTTGTGTTCTAGCAAAAACCGCGTATGAGAATGACCGCAAAGTGAATTCGGAGTCCCTCGACTGGGAGTTTGCATTCGCTGGTTTCAGGCGCAACCGTCACCCGATGCGGGGTGTCCTGAACGCGGCAGGTGTGAAGATGTACCGGAGACCGTTGTGGGACCAACTCTTTGTGATTCTCACTGCTCTGCTCCCAATAATTGCCCTGATACAATCCATAACGCAGTCCCAGATTCCACACGCCGGTGCCGGACTGGCTGCCATTAATCCCGTGCCCGCCCCCGTCCACACCTGCCACTCACGACTCGAATCCTTTGCTTCCGGCCATCGCGCACAGGGGGTGCCGGAGGTGGTAGGAGGAGAGCACTCAGAACTGGCAGTCGCGGCATTTTGAATACCTCTACTAGAATCATGAACACAATTAGAACGGGCCGAGGCTCGACTGCTTGCGTGGTTTATGAAGATTGTTTCGAAAGCACCAACGAGGAGTCTCAGCAAAACCCTCACTGCGCTTTTCTCCGACTGATTACTGATAACTGATTACGATTGCCGTGATGAGATGCTACAGCGCTGGGCGTTAACAAGGAACTACAGAAGGAAGTAAATCGTTCCAAAAGAAGAAAGGGAGGCAGGCCAGGTCTTCCCGCCTCCCTTGTATTCCCCTCTCGGGGAATTCCGACTAGCCTGACGGAGGGCGGCTAATCGGTCGTGTGTTGGCCTGATTATATGACCCCCCCTGCTCGAAAATAGTTTCAGGAAAAATCAAAAAGTGACAAAATGAGCCGAAATCGCCCGTCGCTCCCAGAAAGGGACGCGCCTTATGCCTCGCCCTGTCCACCTAAGCGTCGACGATGTCCTTCGTTTTCTTCAACTTAGAAACGACCCTGTCTCCCTACAGGATCTTCATAGGTCCCTGCACCTAAAAAATCAGCATCGTCGCGTTCTACAGCAAATACTTGATAGACTGAAAAAGCGCGGACTCGTCGAAGAGCTCTCCCACCAGCGTTTTCTCTTCCGCCGTACCCCGAAAGAGCCCGTTCCTGTCGAAAAACGCAAGCGGCTGCCCGAATCGCAGCCTGCCGATAAGTTTTCTCAACACAAAGCTGTATCGCGCGACGAAATAAGCGGCCGCCTGGTTCTGCATCAGGAAGGGTACGGCTTCGTGGTGCCCGATGTGGCGCTGCCAAACCTCGATGGCGACATCTTTATTCCCCGCGATTATGTGGAAGACGCCATGCATGGCGACCACGTCATCGCAAAAATCACGCGCCTCAGCGGCATCCCTGGTGCCCGCCGCGCCGAGGGACGCATCGTGCGCATTGCCGGCCGCGCGCACCCCTCCGTCGTGGGGCAGTTCCGCTACACCAATCGCGGCTGCGTCGTGGTCCCCTATGACGCACGCATTCAGCAGGAGATCGAGTTGGTCGCGGGCGACGAACTGGTCCCGCAGTTGCGCGAGCAGCTTCTTGCCGAAGCAAAGAAACAGGCGCCCGCCCGCGGCAAGCGCCTGCCGCACATCCCCAAGCTCGAAGGCGCGGTCGTCAACGCCGAATTGCTTCGCTACGGCCGAGGTGGCGCAGCTCCTATCGGGCGGGTCATCGAGATTCTCGGCCGCCCCGGCGATCTCGGCGTAGACACGGAAATTATTATCCGCAAGCACCACCTCCCGCACGTCTTTCCCACCGAAGTCACTTTCGAGGCTGAACGCCTCGCGCAACCAGTCGCCGAAGCCGAACGCACCGGCCGCGAAGATTTTCGCGAACTGCCCATCGTTACCATCGACGGCGAAACCGCACGCGACTTCGACGACGCCGTTTATGTCGAGCGCCGCGACGACGGCGGCTGGTTGCTGCAAGTTCACATCGCCGACGTCGCGCATTACGTCCATCCCGAATCGCCGCTGGATCGCGAAGCGCGCCTGCGCGGCAACTCCGTTTATTTCATCGATCGCGCAATCTCCATGCTCCCCGAAGCGCTTTCGAACAACATGTGCTCCCTGAATCCCCGCCAGGAACGCCTGGTCATGAGCGCCATCATGCATTTCGACGCTGCCGGCCGTCCGCTCACCGCCGTGATGGCTCCCGGCGTCATCCGCTCCGCCGAGCGCATGACCTACACAAACGTCAATAAGGTCCTCACCGGCGATCCGGAAATGTCCGAGCGCTACGCTCACCTGCATCATCATTTCCGCGCTATGCGCGGCCTCGCCCTGTTGCTCAAGGCCCGCCGCGAGGACAACGGCTCCATCGATTTCGATCTTCCCGAGCCGGTCATCGAATTCAACGAACAGCAGCAGATGACCAGCATCGGCCGCAGTGAACGCAACATCGCCCATCGCATCATCGAAGAGTTCATGCTCGCGGCCAATCGCGCCGTGGCGCACTATTTGCTCGAGCGCGGTCTGAAACTGTTGCACCGCGTGCACGAAAAACCCGATGCCCGCAAGGTTCTCGAATTCGAAGAACTGGCCCACGCCTTTGGCTACTCTCTGGGCGTAGAAAATCTCTATCAGCGTGAAGTCGCGGTGCGCCATGGCAAAGTTCCTTCACCCGCCAAAGGCGGGCGGCCGGAAACGCGCGGCTACGGTCGCGAGCGGCAGCAACGCGTTTCCCTGCCGGGGACGGACATCAATATCACTCCGCAGCATTACCAGCGCCTGGTAGCAAAACTTACCGGCAAGCCCGAAGAACGCATCCTTTCCTACCTAATGCTTCGCTCCCTCAAGCAGGCCCGCTATGCCGCCGAGCCGCTCGGCCACTTCGCGCTCGGATTCCAGGAGTACGCCCATTTCACTTCGCCCATTCGCCGGTATCCTGACTTGGTCGTGCATCGCATCCTCAAATGGGCGCTCGCCAATCCTGACGCCAAGCCACCGCAGCACATAAAACCCGCCGTAGGCGTGGAAGCCTCTCTCTACTCGCAAAAGCACCTCGAAGAAATAGCCGCGGAAACTTCCGAAACCGAGCGCCGCGCCGCCGGCGCCGAGCGCGAGCTCATCAGTTGGAAAACCGCGCAATTCATGGAGCAGCATCTTGGCGACGAATACGATGCCCTGATTATCGGCGTGCAAAAATACGGAGCCTTCGTGGAGCTGTTCGACGAGTTCGTCGAAGGATTGGTACCCATCGGCTCGTTCGAAGAACTGGCCGAAGCCCGCTGCGTCTATCGCGAACGCGATCACGCGATTGTGGCCGTTCTGGGCGGCGAAGGCCGGCGTGGCGGAGGCCGCCGCAAACAACTCACCGCGCTCTCCTGGAAGCTCGGCGACCGCATCCGCGTGCGCGCCGAGCGCATCGACCCCATGCGCCGCCGCGTCGAATTCACCATCCTCGCCAGCGCCGCCGTCCCCGCCTCCGTCTAGCGCTGGCTCTTGGCCGGTACCTCTGGGTATTTGGCCCCCCCCCAAAAAAAACAATTTGGATGTTGCATTTGCAACACTGATATGTTGCAATAGCAACATGAACGACCTAACCACCACCGCGAACCAGACCCTCCCCGCCCTTCTGCGCCGCCGCGCCGTTAAATCCTTCGAGCCCGTCGAAATCCCAGTCGCGCTACGCGAGCAACTGCTTGACGCGGCGCGCCACGCTCCATCCAGCTTCAACATGCAGCCCTACCGCTTCTACTGGGTCGCATCTCCGCAGCAACGCCAAGCTGTCGCGCGGCTCTGCCTGAGCCAAAAACCTGCGATCACCGCCTCGGCCTTGGTTGTGGCGGTCGCGGATCTCGGCTCGCTGCGATCTACGGCCCGGCTCCAGGTCGCCTGGATGCGCGAATCGGGCTTCCCGGAAGACAAGATCCGCGACTATGCGCGTACCGCACGAATTGGCCGCATCATCTTCAAGCCTGGGCCGTTGCACCTTTTCGCTGTCCTCAAATGGGTGCTCTTCCGCGCCCTGAATTCCGTCAAAAGCATGGGAATGCCGCCGCTCACCCGCCAGGATCTTTTCAACTGGGCCATTAAAGGAACAGCGCTGGCCTGCCAGAATCTGATGATCGCAGCGGAAACACTGGGCCTGAACACTTGTCCAATGGAAGGCTTTGACGGTCCACGCCTGATGCGCTATCTCGGCCTCTCGCGCAAACACCACGAAATTGTCATGGTCATCGCCATCGGCAGGAAATCGCCCGCCTACGTGGACCCGCCACAATGGCGCAGGCCACTCGCTGCGACGGTGTCCATCCTATGAACTCGCAAATTGTCGATGCCAAAATTCCCGAAGACATCCTCAAGGATTCCGTGCTCGCGCACGTCGCCGCCGCCTATTTCGCTGTCGGAAAACGCTTGGAACGCAAAACCGGCTGCTCCGCCACGCGCGGGTTCATTCTCTCCACGCTGCGCCGCCACACGCCTTTGAACCAAAATCAGATCGCCACGCAACTCGGCCTCGACCGCACCGTAGTCCACCGCGCCATCAAAACCATGCTCAAAGAAAACCTGCTCTCTCGCAAGAAAGCGAAATCCGGCCGCGCCCTGCTCCTGCAACTCACTCCCAAGGGTGAGAAATATCACCAAGCCCTGATCCAGCAGCGCCGCAGCGCTGACGAAAAACTCCGCCAAGCCCTGAACGCCGACGACCGCTCCACGCTCCTACGACTCCTGCACGTTATCGCCAGCCTCGAATTTTGATCGGCTCAACCGCTACACGGTCTTGATGGGCGTGCTCACCAGGCCGTTATTTCCCGGATGGCTCGCCGGTTCATTGGCTTCGGCCTTGCTGCACAATTCCAGCGCCTCGCTGATGTTCTGCGATTCCTGCTGCTTTGTCGCCAGCCAGTTCCCAAACGTGGCCTTCTCTCGCGCCACGCCTTCCAGGTTGCGCCGCATGCGCTCCGCATAGGTCGCCTTGATGCGCTCCAGTTCCGCCATGATTTGCTGATTTTCGTCCGCTTTGCGCGCCAACAGCGTTTCGAACTGCTTGCGCTGCTCAGCTTCATAGACGTCAATCGCTTCCAGCCGCGCCTTGGCGTCCTGTGTGACTTCGTCGACGGTGATCCCCGCCGCGTCCAGCGCCACCAGCACCGTGGCCCTCTTCATCTCCTTGGCCAGCCCGCGCAGGTGCTCGCTCCGCAACATCTCCACCACCTTCAGGATGCTGTAGCCCTTTCGCGGGTTCAGAATCCCGGCGCTCTGATAGATGTCCGTCATCGAGAGCAACTCAATCGACGAAGCGGCGTCCTCCGCTTCGCGGACGTTCATTGTTTTCTCCGAAATGCCGTTCGCAACCGGTGTGTGTGCCGGTTCTGCACTGCTCGCAGGCGTTCCGGGAGCATTCCAGTTACCGTTTCCTTGGGTGCTTTCGTCTTTCTGTCCCACATCGAACCATTTGCGTGCCATATGTTTCCTTTCCTTACTTGCTTCCTTCGCCTGTTCTCTCGGTCTTTCTTGCTGTTCTGTTCCTTGCAGAACCGCAAACTCTTTCGTGCCTTCCCTCGGCGGCTCCGGCTCAAGCGCTTCCAGCGCCTGCAGCAGATACTCTGCCGGGCTCATGCCTTGGCCCGCAGCAGCGTTCGCTTGCCGCCTATCTACACCGCGCCAGAGCGCCGCTGGTGTGGACGGCGTGGCTCTTTTCTCGACCGCCTTTGCCATGACGTCTTGCACGCGGCTTTTCTGCCCGATCGCGTTGCCCTCCGCGGCCGGCTTCTCCGTCACGCTCCGCGGCGCTACGCCTTCCCGCGTGGCCTTCTGCTCCGCGTCGCGCTGAATCCCAACGTAATATTCGCGGCCCTCCGTACGGCAATAGCGCGTTGTCCCCGTGAACTGCTCCCAACGCCACTGCACGCGCAGCTTCGCGCCCACATGGATGGGTTGCCGCAATCGAATGCACGCCCCGCCGCTTGAGCGGTTGACCATGCACGCGCGGACCTTTTGCGTTGTTCCACTTTGGTCTTCCCATGTCACTTCAACCAGTATCATCACCGCCGTACGCTGCTCCGGCGCAGGGTCGGTGATGGCAACAGCGTCAGAAAATGGTGCACCTCTGTTCATTTACGGCACACTATGCGTTCCTCTACGCGCACACTCGCTAGCGGCCCCATACTTCATGTGCACGAGCCGTGCCACTTCTTCGACAGTTCCGAGGTCCCGCTACCGACTGCCGACTACTGACTGTTGACTACTGACTGCCGACTTCTATCCTCTGCTATCCTATAGAGCGGTCTTTCCCCAGCGCTTCTGCTTCGGACTCGCCGCCAAATCTTCGAAAGGTTCTCAAAACCAGTGAGCACGACTGCACCTGCGCGTGATGTGAAACGCGCTCATAACTTCAACGCCGGCCCTGCCGCTTTGCCGCTTCCGGTGCTCGAACGTATCCGCGAAGAGCTGCTCGACTACCGCGGCACCGGCATGTCCGTCATGGAAATGTCCCATCGTTCCCCCGAATTTGAGGCCATCAACAACGCCGCCGAGCAGAACCTGCGCAAACTGCTGGCTATCCCCGAAGATTACGCCGTGCTTTTCGTGCAGGGCGGCGGCAGCCTGCAATTTTCCATGGTGCCCATGAACCTGGCCATCGCCGGCAAACCCGTCGACGTGCTGCACACCGGCGCGTGGACCGCCAAAGCCATCGCCGAACTAAAAAAGGGCACGCTGCACCACATTGCCGCCACAACCGAAGCCGAAAAATTCACGCGCGTACCACGCGGCAACGAACCACAGCTTTCCTCCGACGCTTCCTACACCTACTACTGCACCAACAACACCATCGAAGGCACGCAATATCACGAAACGCCGCAAACCAGCGCGCCGCTCGTCGCGGACATGTCCTCGGACATCGCTTCGCGCCCGATCGACGTGTCCAAATTCGGCCTGATCTTCGCTGGAGCCCAGAAAAATCTCGGCCCCAGCGGCGTCACCGTGGTCATCGTGCGCAAAGACCTCGCCGAACGCGCCGACAAAAATCTTCCCACCACGCTGCAATACCGCACCTACATCAAGGAAAAGTCGCTCTACAATACTCCGCCGACCTTCGCCGTCTACATTCTCGGCCTGGTCACCGAATGGATGGAAAGCCAGGGCGGCCTCACCGGCATCCAGAAACGCAACGAAGCGAAAGCCAAGCTGCTCTACGACACCATCGACTCCAGCAACGGCTTTTATCGCTGCCCGGTCGAAAAGTCATCGCGCTCCCTCATGAACGTTGTTTTCCGCATCGCTGGCGGCGACGAAGCCGCCGAAAAAGAATTCGCCAAAGGCGCCGCGGCCGCCAATCTCGTCGGCACGCCCGGCCATCGCTCCGTGGGCGGATTGCGCATTTCGCTCTACAACGCCGTCGGACAGGATTCCGTGGAAGCCCTGGTCGGCTTCATGCGCGAGTTCCAGCGCAGGCGCGGGTGATCTCATGACCGCCTACGCCATTGCGCTGTTCTTTCATTTTGTGGGAATGGTCGGATTGTTCGTGGGCTATGGCTTGGAGTGGACCGGCTCATCTCTACTCCGCAAAGCCAAAACCT
>Ga0335078_10018490_pt1 | contig 10362 bp, 8 predicted proteins | sample Lox_Sample_32_FD_206711 | JGI IMG/M metagenome (GOLD analysis project Ga0335078, IMG submission 206711) | Soil microbial communities from Loxahatchee National Wildlife Refuge, Florida, United States - Lox_Sample_3.2 | ecosystem: Environmental > Terrestrial > Soil > Wetlands | place: USA: Florida...
CACTCGCGCAGCGATCGCCGAAATGACTGGATCTTCGAGCGGCCCCGGCCTCATCCCGTGGCCCAGTGGCGCAAAAGCCAGAAACACGATGTCCTTCTCCTTGCAGTAATCCAATAGCTCTGTTTCCGGCAGATACGGATGCGATTCAACCTGCACCACGGCTGGCTTGATTCTCGCCGCTTCGTATATGGGTTTCAGTTTTTCCAAATCGATATCTGAAAGTCCGATGGCCCGGCACTTGCCATGATCCACGAGAGTTTCCATCGCCTTCCATGTTTCGAGCAGGGTCACGCCCTCGTCGTAGATGACATTGCCGTTCTGATCCCTCGGGTCCTGGTCATCGCCGGGGCGAAATGCAAATGGGGTGTGGACGAGATAGAGATCCAAATACTCGAGACCGAGTCTGTCGAGGCTCGCCTCGAAAGCCGGCTCGACGCGCTCAGGGCGGTGATTCGAGTTCCACAGCTTTGTAGTAACAAAAATCTCTTCGCGCGTGATCCCGCCAGCGGCAAGCCCTGCCTGCAGCGCCTTTCCTACTTCGCGCTCGTTCCCGTACCGCTCCGCGCAATCGAAATGCCGGAACCCTGCTTCGAGTGCGTCTCTGGTCGCGGTGATCGTCACGGCCGGGTCGGGAATTAAGGTGCCAAAGCCGAGCGCTGGCATTTGCCCGGCCCCATTCCTGAGCGGAATTCTCGCCTTGCGCAGATCAGAAGCTTCCATCATGGGTCAAACCTCCAGGCGTCTTTGCGTTCGGCATCGCCGCCCGGATTCGAAGGTTGGATGCCGGGGGCCGCAGACCGGACGCCCACTTTCTCATTAGTTCTGATCCGTTGCCAGTCGCAAGTTCGTCGGGGAGCGGGCGGCCGCCGGGCCGCTGGGCCGTTGGGCCAATTCCTGTGGGCTGGCAGCGGCATTATGGTACCCGCCTTATGGTGTGGCGGTTTTGGCCAATCCAGTCTAAAGCGGGCGTGATCAACTTAAGTCGGCGCAATGAAATCGCCCTTTCGCATACGCACTCCACATTTTCTGCCAATCTGGATGAGCTTTCTAACGTTCCGGACGACATTTGTCATGTTCCATTTTTTTGGGGCCAATCGGTGACTTGCGGAATCTAAAGATTCGGGGGGTGAGCGATACACTCGGCACCGCGGCCAGTCTTCGTCTGCACTGGTCCGAGTATCTGATGGATGCGGGGGCAAGCAAGAAACGTCTGTACGCCGAACCGTTACGCTGACGAATGCGCTTGCGTACCCGCCAAAGTGGAGCATCATGGCTCGATTATTGTCAGTAAATGTCGGCCTTCCACGCGACATCGCGTGGAAGGGGCGCACGGTACACACCGGGATCTGGAAGAATTCCGTGAGCGGGCGGTGTCGCGTCCGCCGGCTGAATCTCGACGGAGATGGCCAGGGGGATTTGGGCGGGCATGGTGGCGAGCAGCGAGCTGCCTTCGTGTATCAGATCGAATCGTATCGCTACTGGCAGGAGCAATTGAAGAGGAATGACTTCGTTCATGGACAATTCGGCGAGAACCTCACGATCGAGGGATTGCCGGACGATGCCGTATGCATCGGCGACCGTTTTCAAATCGGCTCCGCGCTGTTCGAGGTCACGCAACCTCGCGTCACATGCTTTCGCGTCGGCATTCGCATGAACGAACCGCGCATGGCGGCATTGCTGACGGGCAGCGGGCGGCCAGGCTTCTACTTTCGCGTCCTGCATGAAGGCGAAGTTGGCGCGGGCGACGAAATCATGAAAGTCGGCGAGGCGGGAGAGCGCATGACCGTTGCAGAGACCAACGCGCTTCTCTATTCGCCGAATCACGCACGCGCGGGACTAGAGCGCGCCTTGCGGATCGAAGCGCTTTCACCAGGATGGCGCGGGTCGTTTGAGGCGCTGCTGCAAAGCCAAAAAAATGGGGCGGGCACTGGAAACGCGGGGCTCGCGCCATCAGAGGCCGCGCATCCGGCCGCGCCGGGATTTCAGCGGCTTGCAGTAACGGCAGTCGATCAGGAATCCGCGAACGTCCTCTCGTTCACCATGCAGAGCCCCGTCGGTCGTCAGCTCCCCGTTGCTCTGCCGGGCCAATTTGTGGTTGTGCGTCTTCAGCGGCCCCGCGGCGGCCCGGCATTTTTTCGGAGCTACTCGCTCTCAGGTCCGCTCTCGACCGAACGCTATCGAATCAGCGTGAAGATCGAGCCGAACGGCATCGCTGGAAATTACCTGCGAGAGAATGTTCATGTGGGCGATGGACTCAACGTCAGCTCGCCGCGGGGAAGCTTCATTCTGCAACCCGGAGAGCGCCCCGTAGTGCTGGTCAGCGCGGGAATCGGGGCCACGCCGGTTCTGGCGATGTTGCACGCGCTCGCCGCGTCCCGCTCGACACGCCAGCTTTTATGGATCTATGCGGCTCAAGATCGGGAGCATCATCCCTTTGCCGCGGAAGTCCGCCGCCTGATGAGCACGGTCACCAACGGCCGCAGCTACGTTTGTTACAGCAGGCCGGGATCGAGCGACAAAATGGGTGAGGACTTCGACGTCACCGGTCACTTGTCGCGATCGGTTTTCGATCGGATCGGAGTTCCCCAAAACGCGGACGTTTACCTTTGCGGCCCGGCTCGCTTCATGGCGGATATGAAAGACGCGCTCTCATCCTCGGGCGTATCGCCAAATCGCATTCACTTCGAACTCTTCCTCGGCAGCGAGTCGGTGACGCCTGGCGTCGTTGGCGCAGCAGCGCGAGCTCCGCATGTCCCCACCAATGATGCCGGCGCCGGTCCGGTTGTATCGTTTGCGCGCAGTGGCATCGCCGCACACTGGAAGCCTTCGGCCTACCAGAGCATCTTGGAGCTGGCCGAGGCGTGCGACGTGCCAGTCCGTTGGGCGTGCCGGACGGGTGTGTGTCATACCTGTGAGACCGGCTTGGTTTCGGGCGCGGTCGCTTACGCACCGGAGCCGCTCGACAAGCCGGCCGATGGCAATCTCCTGGTTTGCTGCTCACAGCCCGCGGGCGATCTTGTGGTTGACTTGTGAAGACGAGCGACACCGAAAGCGAGGAGGATATTCCGATGCGTTCACTGCGAGAACTTTTGAAAGATTCTCAAGAAAACCGGGTAGCGATCGGCCATTTCAATATTTCAGATTTCACCTTATTGAAAGCGGTATTCACAGCTGCACGGGAATTGAACCTGCCGGTTCTCGTCGGCTTGTCGGAAGGGGAGAGTGAGTTTGTGGGAACCGTCCCAATCGCGGCATTCGTGCGAAGTTTGCGGGAGGAATTCAACTACCCAATTTTTCTGAACGCGGATCACACGCACTCGCTGGCCAAAGGCATTGAGGCCGCGCAAGCGGGGTTCGACTCGATTGTCTTTGACCTTTCCGCTCTGCCCTTCGAGGAAAATGTCCGGCAAACGAAGCAGGCTGTGGAAGCGCTGAAATCCATCAATCCCAACATGCTCGTCGAGGGGGAAATCGGCAATATCGGAAGCGGGTCGGAAATACACGAATCCTCACCCGACTTGTCGAAATATCTCTCCACTCCGGAACAGGCCAAGCAGTTCGTCGAGAGCACGGGAGTGGATATCCTGGCCCCCGCCGTCGGCAATATGCACGGCATGCTCAAGAGCATGGTCGACGGAGAAACGAAAAAGCATTTGGATATCAAGAGAATAGCGGCGATCAAACAGGCGGCGGGGATTTTCCTGACGCTGCATGGCGGCTCCGGAACCGATGATAAGGACTTTCACAGCGCCATCCTCGCGGGAATCAACATCGTCCACATCAACACGGAACTTCGCATCGCGTGGAGACGCGGGCTGGAGACCGGCTTAGCCTCGAATCCCGACGAAGTCGTCCCCTACAAAATCCTGCCGTTCGCCGTGGATTCTGTGAAGCAGGTCGTCGCTTCGCGCTTGAAGCTCTTCAACGCCAGAGAGATGGCTCAGACCGCTTAGTAGCAGAACAATTCGCTTTCACCCTTGCAGCACGCCATTGGCATGCATGCCGTCGAATGGGCCGCGAGTCTGAGCGGCGGTAACCAGCTCAGCCTTGCAATCAATCCAGTCCGCATCGGGGATTCCCCCTAATTTTCTGCGGTGTTCCCTGATGACAAATTCTGTCTTCGCCCGATTGTGCGATCCCATTCGCAGTAGTAATTCTTCGCATTGAATTATTGGATCGTAGTTCGCCCGGAATGTAGCGGGGGGGTTTCTCGGGCTGGAAAGCTCCGGGCCAGCCTCGGGTGGGGTTGTGCGCCGAAAAGCCTCGCGGATTCTCGGCCACACATAAGCCCGAGAGGGGAGAATAACGAATGACGCCCGATACAGTTCCCTATGGACGAAAAACACAAAAACCATCGCCCGTTCCCGATGTGCATATTCTCTGGATCACGGCTGGTCTGGGCTGCGACGGAGATTCCGTCTCGGTCACGGCAGCCACTCAACCGAGCATCGAAGACGTGTTGCTGGGCGCAATCCCTGGATTGCCCCGAGTCCACTTGCACAACCCGGTGCTGGCCTACGAGAACGGGGACGACTTCCTAAAATATTGGTATCAAGCCGAGCAAGGGAAGCTGGAACCCTTTGTCCTGGTCGTCGAAGGCTCCATTCCCAACGAGAAAATCAAAAAAGAAGGTTACTGGGCCGCGCTTGGAACCAATCCGAAAACCGGCCAACCGATTACCACGACGGAATGGATCGACCGGCTCGCGCCCAAGGCCCTGGCCGTGGTGGGCTGCGGCACCTGCGCAACCTACGGCGGGATCCATGCCATGCAGGGCAACCCCACCGGAGCCATGGGTTTGGCCGACTACCTGGGATGGAATTGGAAGTCCAAGGCCGGCCTGCCCATCGTAAACGTCCCTGGCTGTCCCGTTCAGCCTGACAACTTCATGGAGACGGTTCTCTATCTCCTCTATCAAGTCGCGGGCCTTGCGCCCATGATTCCGCTCGATGACCAATTGCGTCCGACCTGGCTCTTCGGACAAACCGTTCACGATGGCTGCGACCGCGCCGGCTATTACGAGCAGGGCGATTTCGCGGAGGTGTACGGCTCCCCGAAGTGCATCGTGAAACTGGGCTGCTGGGGGCCCGTCGTGAATTGCAACGTGCCCAAGCGCGGCTGGATGGCGGGAATCGGCGGCTGCCCGAATGTGGGAGGCATCTGCATCGGCTGCACCATGCCGGGCTTTCCTGACAAGTTCATGCCGTTCATGGATGAGCCGCCGGGCGCGAGAGTTTCCACCGCCAGCATAGGCATCTACGGCAAGACGATTCGAACGCTTCGCTCTTTCACCAACGACACCGTAAACAAGGAACCGAAATGGCGGCATCCTCGAGCTGAATTGACGACCGGTTATCGACCCGGGGCGTACTAAAAGACGGATGGACGGAGGAGGGAAAACATGGGAACGACCACGACTGTAGAAAAAGGAACGCCAACCGGTTCGCGGAAACTGGTGGAGATGAATTGGGACCCGATCACTCGAATCGTCGGAAGCCTGGGAATTTTCACCAAGATCGATTTTGACAACCGTCAGGTTGCCGAGTGTCACAGCACTTCGTCGATCTTTCGGGGCTACAGCATTTTCATGAAGGGCAAGGACCCGCGCGACGCGCACTTCATTACCAGCCGCATTTGCGGGATTTGCGGCGATAACCATGCCACGTGCGCGACCTATGCGCAGAACATGGCGTTCGGCGTGCGCCCGCCGGCGCTTGGGGAATGGATCGTGAATCTCGGCGAAGCGGCCGAGTACATGTTCGACCACAACATCTTTCAGGACAACCTGGTCGGCGTCGATTTCTGCGAGCAGATGGTGAAGGAGACCAATCCCAGCGTGCTGGACAAGGCCGAAAAAACGGCCGCGCCGGGCGCGCGCTTGCACGGCTTCCGCACCATCGCGGATATCATGCGCGCTCTTAATCCGTTCGTGGGCTCATTCTATCGCGAAGCGTTGCAGATGAGCCGGATGACCCGGGAAATGTTTTGCCTGATGGAAGGGCGGCACGTGCATCCCTCCACGCTGTATCCCGGAGGCGTTGGGACCGTTCCCACTATTCAACTCTTCACGGATTATCTGGTGCGGCTCATGAAATACGTGGAATTCATGAAGAAGGTTGTTCCGCTGCACGATGACCTTTTCGATTTCTTCTACGAAGCCCTTCCCGGTTATGAAAAGGTGGGCCAGCGCCGCGTGTTGCTGGGATGTTGGGGATCGTTCAACAACCCCGCGGTCTGCGACTATTCCTACAAAAAAATGACCGAATGGGGCCGAGCGATGTACGTCACGCCCGGAGTCGTCGTGGATGACAAATTGGTGACCACGGATCTCGTCGATATCAACCTGAACATCCGCATCCTGCTCGGCAGTTCTTACTACGACGGCTGGGAGCACGGCGAAAAATTCGTGAAAAACGATCCTCTGGGCCATCCCGTGGATCAGAATCATCCGTGGAATCAAACCACGATTCCCAGGCCGCAAAAACGCGATTTTTCCGGCAAGTACACCTGGGTCATGTCACCGCGCTGGTTCGACAAGAGAACCGGCGACCATCTGGCGCTGGACACGGGCGGCGGGCCGATCGCGCGGCTTTGGTCCACGGCGCTCGCGGGCCTCGTCGACATCGGCTACATCAAATCCACGGGACGAAGCGTGAAGATGTATTTGCCGAAAACCGTCTCGCTGCCCGAAGTGGAATTCGAATGGAAGATTCCCAAGTGGAGCAACGCCATCGAGCGCGATCGCGCCAGGACGTACTTCCAGGTCTATGCCGCCGCGGCCGCGCTTCATTTCGTCGAGCAAGCCCTGGCGGAATTGAACGCGGGAAGAACCAAGACGTGGTCGGATTTCACCGTCCCGCAGGATGCCATTGCTTGCGGCTTCCACGAAGCGGTTCGCGGCGTGCTCTCCCATCACGTCGTGATCCGCGATGGAAAAATCGCCAATTACCATCCGTATCCGCCAACGCCGTGGAACGCGAATCCGCGTGACATTTACGGGACTCCTGGGCCTTACGAGGATGCGGTGCAGAACACGCCCATCTTCGAGGAAAACGGGCCGGACAAATTCAAGGGCATCGACATCATGCGCGCGGTGCGGAGTTTCGATCCGTGCTTGCCCTGCGGCGTGCATATGTATCTGGGCAAAGGAAAAGTGCTCGAATCGATTCACTCGCCGATGTTCGGCATGAACGTTTGATCGAGGTTGTGGGACAGGCTTCAGCCTGTCTGGGTTTCCACTGCTCTTGGAATTCAACCCAGACAGGCTGAAGCCTGTCCCACACAGCCATTGATCCGAAAAGGAAACCATGGCGCAAGACGCGGCTTTCCATAAACGAATTCAGCGCATCGGGGAAATCGTCGAGCAGCTCGAATCGGCCGCCGATCCGAACGCCCGCGCCATGGCCAAGGAACTCCTCGAGTCGCTCATGGCGCTGCACGGAGCCGCGCTGGAACGAATCCTGGAGATTGCTTCCGAAAATGGCGAACCTGGACAAACCCTGATCCGCGAATGTGGCCGCGATGAATTGGTCAGCAGCGTCCTCCTGCTCTACGGGCTTCATCCGGAAAGCTTGCGCACTCGCGTGACGCGCGCGGTTGAGAAATCGCGCGTGTTCCTCGAGTCGCATTCCGCGCACGCGGAATTGGTTTCCATCGGGGAAGATGGCGCGGTCACGCTGCGTCTGGAGGTGAAGCCGGGCGGCTGCGGCTCCTCCGCCGCGCTCGTAAAATCCGCACTCGAGGCCGCCGTGCAAGACGCCGCGCCGGACGCGGTCTCCATCGTCGTGCTAGAGACGGGCGAGTCGCTCACTCGATCCGGGTTTGTATCCGTGGCGCAACTCGAGAATGGCAAGGCAATGGCTGCTTTGTATGCCGCGAGGGCCGAGCGGAGCGGCGATTGACATGCCTCCCGCGCTTCCATCCCAGCGGGAAAGCGCGTTCGCGGCCCTTCGCCAGTTTGCGCGCAAGCGCGCGGCCGTCGAGCGCTGCGAGATGTGCGGCCTCGAGCTTGCCGCGGAGCATGAGCACCTGGTCGAGCCGGCCAATCGCAAGCTGCTTTGCGCTTGTACCGCGTGCGCGATTCTTTTCGAGGGGCAGAGCGGAACGAAATACAAGCGTGTTCCGCGCGAAGTGCTTTTCCTCCAGGATTTTCAACTGAGTGACGCGCAGTGGGATGGATTGATGGTGCCGATCGAGATGGCGTTTTTCTTTAAAAGCTCGCCGCAAGAAAAAGTGATCGCCCTCTACCCCAGTCCCGCGGGGCCCACGGAATCGCTCCTCCCGCTGGATACCTGGGCGGACATCGTGGCGAACAATCCGATTTTGGGCGAAATGCAGGCCGACGTGAGGGCGTTGCTCGTGAACCGCGTGGGCCACGTCCGAGGCGCTGCGCCTGCGGAGTATTACCTGGTTCCGATCGATGAATGCTACAAGCTCGTCGGGCTGATCCGCGCTCACTGGCGCGGGCTTTCCGGCGGCGCGGAAGTGTGGCGGGAGATTGCGGTGTTTTTTGCCGCGCTGAAGAAGAAAGCGGGTTTCGGCCAAGAAGGCGCGCATGCCTGACTTGCAATTTTCGATCGAAGGCGCCGAAGCGGTGCCGTTCGCGGCCGCGCCGTTGCTCGCGTTCAAGGTGCGCATTGTCAATCTCGCCGACGAAGAAACCGTGCATACCGTTGCCATGCGCGCGCAAATCCAAATCGAAGTGACCCGCCGGAAGTACGATCCCGCCGAACAAGCGCCGCTTCGGGACTTATTCGGGGAGCCCGACCGATGGGGCCAGACGCTGCGAAACATGCTATGGACTCACACCAGCGTGGTCGTGCCGCGCTTCACTGGGAGCGTGCTGGCGGAAATTCCCGTGCCCTGCACGTTCGATTTCAATATAGCGGCCACAAAATATTTTCATGGCGTGTCCAGCGGCGATTTGCCGCTGTGCTTCCAATTCAGCGGAAATGTTTTTTATCAAGGCGAAGAGGAAACGCTCCAGGTGGCTCCCATTTCCTGGGACAAAGACGCGAAGTACCGGCTTCCGGTGAAGGTGTGGAAAGACCTGATGGACGCGTACTATCCGAATTCCGCGTGGCTCGCCCTGCAAAGAGAAACCTTCGAAAAGCTGTATCGATACAAAGTGCGCGAGGGAATCCCTTCCTGGGAAGAAGCAATCGAGAGGGCGTTGAATGCCCTTCCGGAAGCGGTGCGGTCATGAACGACGAGTTGGTGGACGGGATCGTGAAAGCTGTCCTCTACGAAGGATACATGCTCTATCCCTACCGCCCTTCTGCTGTGAAGAACCGGCAAAGATTCAACTTCGGCGTCGTCTATCCGCGCGCCTTCAGCGAGGCGCAAGGCGGCACAGACGCATGGACCATGCAAACGGAGTGCCTGCTGCTGGGGAACGAAGGGACGCGGTGCGCGATTCGCGTCGGATTCTTGCGCCTGGTCGAGCGTTCGATCGAAAAAGTTCTGACGCCTCTGAGCAGCCTGTCCTCCATTCTTTCGAAAAACACACAAACGGTCGCACGGCTGGAAATTAACGGCAAGGTGTACCAGCCGTGGCAAGAGGCCGTGGAAGAAGAAATCCGCGTGACAGAGCTTGATCCTTCCGCGCTGGCGGCCTATCCGGTGCGGCGGCCCTTCCGTCTTTCCGCCACACAGGTGCGAGAGGTGATTCGAGATCCGGGCGGCTTGATCGGCGGAATCGTTCAGCGCAAGAAAGCGGATGTCGAGGGATCGATCGAGCTCGCGGCCGCGCGCCTGGAGAAAGGCGTGTTCAAACTTACCGTGCGCATTGCAAACACTTCGAGGATCGAGAGTGTCAGCCCCATCGGGCGTGAAGAAGCCCTGGCTCAATCCCTGGTCTCGGCCCACACAATCCTGGAAGCGCGCGGCGGAGAATTCGTTTCTTTGCTCGATCCTCCCGAGGCCTGCCGCGATTACGTTTCGTCCTGCCAGAATGTGGGCACGTGGCCGGTTCTTGTGGGCGAAGAGGGCCGGCGCGACGCGATGCTCTCCTCGCCGATCATCCTGTACGACTATCCGCAAATCGCGCCGGAAAGTCCCGGCGATTTGTTCGACGGCGCGGAGATCGATGAAATTTTGTCGCTGCGCATCATGACCTTGACGGAAGAAGAAAAACAGGAAATGCGCCAGTCCGATGAGCGCGCGCGCCGGATTCTGGAGCGCACGGAAAATATGCCGGATGAGCAGTGGAAGAAACTTCACGGGGCGTTGCGCGGGCTGCGCGGCGCCAAGGAGGAAACGCCATGAACGAATGGGAATGGCAACTCCTTGAAGAAAAGAATCCGGTCGAGTGCATCCAGATTTCGGGCGTTCAAATCCGGCGCGGCGATCGTGTCCGGCTGC
>Ga0335078_10018491_pt1 | contig 10362 bp, 7 predicted proteins | sample Lox_Sample_32_FD_206711 | JGI IMG/M metagenome (GOLD analysis project Ga0335078, IMG submission 206711) | Soil microbial communities from Loxahatchee National Wildlife Refuge, Florida, United States - Lox_Sample_3.2 | ecosystem: Environmental > Terrestrial > Soil > Wetlands | place: USA: Florida...
AGGCCGACGGCGAGGCCGATCAGCGTGGTAACCGCAAGCGCGAAGGCGAAGACCGGCGTGTTGACCATGATGGCGTCAACCCGCGGCAGGCCCGGCGGGCTGAGCGCCACCAGCGCGCGCACGCCGTTCCCGGCCACCAGCATTCCGAGCGCGCCGCCGGCGAAACTCAGCAGCAGGCTCTCGGTGAGCACTTGCCGGATCAGCCGCGACCGGCTGGCTCCAAGCGCCGCGCGCATGGCGAATTCGCCCTGCCGCTGCGCGCCGCGCGCCAGCAGCAGATTGGTCACGTTCACGCAGGCGATCGCCAGCAGCAGCAGCACCGCGCCCAGGATGGCGAGCAGGGCAGGCCTCACTCCTCGCGTGACGTCAGCCTGGAGCGAGTCGACCACGAGTCCACTATCGAGCGCCGCCCAGCGCGGGCGTGGGAATTCCCGGACCGGGGTGCGCGCGATGGCGCTCAAATCGCGCCGCACTGCCTCGAGGCTCACACCGGGCCGCAGCCTGCCGAGCAATCGCAGATGATGGCCCCACTCCGTGCTCTTCTGGTCTTCGATGTGCCCCGGATCGTACTGCATGGCCGCCCAGATCTCGGTTGAGGGCGCGGGAACATCTTCGAAGGCGCGCGGCATGACGCCGATGACGGTGTAGCGGTCGCCGTCGAGCGTGATCGCGCGCCCAACGATGGTCGGGCTCGAGCCAAATCGCCGCCGCCAGAGCCCGTCGCTGAGGATGGCCACATTGGCGCCGTGAAAGGCATCGTCCGACTCGATGAAGTCGCGGCCGAGCGCGGGCGCCACGCCGAGCGTGCGGAAATACTGCCAGCTTACGCTCTGGCCATCGAAGCGCAGCGGCTCGGCGGCACCGGTCATGGTCGGCTGCCACGACTCGTAGGCGGCAATCTCCTCGAAGGAATGGCTGCGCGTCTTCAGCTCGCGATAGCTGTGAAAGGTCACGTCGGAACGCTCCCCCTGGAAGACGTCCCAGACCATCACGATCCGATTCGCGTGCGGATAGGGCAGCGGCTCGAACAGAATAGGATTCACGGCGCTAAAGATCGCGGTGCTGGCGCCGATGCCCAGCGCCAGAGTGAGGGCGCACACGGCGGCAAACGCGGGATTGCTCCCCAAGCGCCGCCCGGCATGACGCAAATCGGCGGCGAACGTCTCGACCACGTTCTCCCAGCCCGAAGAGCGGACCTGCTCTCGAAGGGCGGCCGAACTGCCGAAATCAAGCCGCGCTTTGCGGCGGGCCTCTTCGGGAGAGAGTCCGCGGGCCACGAGGTCGGCAGCCGCTTGATCGAGATAGTGCGCGACCTCGTCATTCACATCCTGGTCCGCAGCCGGTCGATTCGCGAGCGCGCGCGTGCCGCGCCCAATCTGACGCCAGAGTGACATGGGTTAGCCCTCCGCTTTGAGCAGACGCGCGATGGCTGAGGCGCGGCGATTCCAATCCGCAGTCTCAGCCTCGAGCTGCTTCTTCCCGGAACGGGTGAGCGAATAGAACCTGGCGCGACGCGAGTTCTCTGTCTGCCGCCACGCGGAGTCGAGCCATCCCGCGCGCTCGAGGCGCTGCAACGCCGTGAGCAGCGACCCGGGGTTCACCTTGAACACGCCGCGCGACACCTGCTCCACGCGCCGCGCGATGCCGAAGCCGTGCAGCGGCCCGAGGCTCAGCGTCTTGAGGATCAGCATGTCGAGCGTGCCCTGAATGACGTCGGTATTCGATTCGTTCATGCCAGTCTCCATTTTCGCCAGCGCCGCCGGGGCGGGCCGCCGCGCCCGCCCGATTTTTCCTCCGGGCGGCCACCGCGGGTCGCCCCTCCAAGGGGAGACGATAGCACCGCTCATCATGATTGTCAAGATGTGGTCATCAGGGGTTGGACTCAGGCCGGATGAAGCGCCCGGCGTACGGGCCGGAAGAACGCGAACTTCGCTCTCCCCGACGGAGCATCGGCATCTAGCCTAGTTAAACCCGCCTGGAAAGCGCCTCGAACGAGAGTGTGCCTGTTTGTGGGGGAGTAGGTTCGTTTAAGCGGGTTGAAAGCCGATTTAAAGGACTTACCGGGGTTCAGTTTAGGTTCGTTTCTTAGCCTCGCGTGTTGATTCTACAGCACTTGCTAGGTTCGTTTTTGCCAAAATTTAGGATTTTTTTTCCTGACTTTTGTACTTTGTTCGCGAGGCGATCGACGCGGACGCGAGGAGCCGCTCGATCCGCTTGTCTCCGATTTGATGATGTACGAGACCATCGAAGGACCTCAGCCGTAACGGTTCCATTATATATCACTCAGCAAGCAAACAGTCAAGGGGACCAAGAAATTTAGTCGGTCCTCCAGTTTCGACAGCGGATCCCGGTGGCCTCTGGGTTGGAAACCACCAACACCGAGAGCACGAAGGAAGGCACAAAGGGTACAGAGGGTCCCAGGTCGAAAATCGGCACACCACCAGAATTCCGGATTGACAGGTTCGAGGTTGTCCGGGGGAGAGGCAGAAGCCCTGAGAGCGTGGCTAAAGGCCGGCGCGCCCCCCGGTCTGTGATAGCCTTCACAGCATGCAGAAGAAGCGGCGTTTGCTTGAAATCGCCTTCATCATCTGCGCTTTGCCTGTAGCCGGCTACACGCAAAGCGGGGCGCATGGACATTCCTCCGCCGCAATGTCGCCCGGGGAGGTTCCGGCAACACGCGAGAGCGCGACCGTTCCGCAAACAGGATCTTCGACGCCGACGCTGTGGATCATTCCGCACACTCACTGGGAAGGAGCGGTTTTCAAGACCCGGGAGGAGTATCTGGAGGAAGGGCTGCCGCACATCCTGACGGTGCTGCAACTGCTGCGCGACCATCCCGACTACCGTTTTGTGCTTGATCAGGTCGCTTACGTGCGGCCCTTTCTGGAGCGCTATCCCGAGGCGGCCGCGGAGTTCCGCGAGTACGTCTCCCAGGGACGCCTACAGATCGTCGGCGCCAACGACGTGATGCTGGATGTGAATATCCCGAGCGGAGAGTCCTGGGTGCGGCAGGCGCTGTACGGCAAAGCATACTACAGGCGCCAACTGGGCGTGGACGTCACCGTCGGCTGGGCTCTCGACACCTTCGGGCATCATGCGCAGATGCCGCAACTGCTGAAGCTCGCGGGTTATAACTCCTATTGGTTTCAGCGTGGCGTCCATTCGCGGGACACGCCTTGCGAGTTCCTGTGGGAGGGGATCGACGGCACGCAAATCCCGGCCTTTTGGCTACCGCTCGGCTACGGATTGTTGTACCCTTCGCCGTCCACCGTTTTCGACTTCTCCGCCGCCGTCCGAGGGCTCTGGGAATCGCTGGGCGAGTTCTCGCCGCATCCCCAGCGCGTGGCCCTGGCGGGCGCGGACGTGATCAATCCCGAAGAAGTCCTGCCCAAAATGGTGGATGAGTTCAACCACCAGGGCAATCAGCCACTGCAGGTGCGCTTCGCGCTGCCGACGGACGTCGAAGCGATCGCGGGGCGCACGGATCGTCCCGTGATCGAGGGCGAATTGAATCCGGTGTTTCAGGGGACGTACAGCAGCCGCATCGAGATCAAACAATGGATGCGCACGCTGGAGCGGACACTGACCGGCGCCGAGAAACTCTCGGCACTGCGGGCGTGGCTGACCGGGCCCCCGGACACGCATGACCTCGCCCGTGCCTGGGAACCGGTGCTGTTCAATCAAGCCCACGACCTTACCTCCGGGACCATGGTCGACAAGGTCTACGCCGAGACGATTCGGGGCTACGAGTTCGCAAAGACGCTGGGCGATGAGATGGTGGAGGCCAACCTTGACGCGATCAGTTCCGCGATCGATACGCGGCCGCCAACCGGGAGCGCGAAGGACTCGATTCCGGTGCTGGTATTCAACGGGCTCAGCTGGCCGCGAACCGACGCCGCCCAGGTCAAGGTCGGATTTGACGCGTCCCTCGCGAATTCGATTCGAATGATGGATTCGCAGGGCCGCGACGTTCCGGTTCAGATTCTGGAAGACGAACCGTACTCGAACGGCGCCATCAAGGACGCGACGATTGCGTTTGTCGCCCGCGACGTGCCGGCGATGGGATATGCCGTCTACCAGATTGTTCCTGAGAGCTCAGCACCTTCCTCGGGAGCGCTGCCCACGGCTTCGCCCGCGAAGGACCGCGCCGGAGCGGCCAACACCCAACGGCAGGATACGGGCAGCATTGAAAACGAATACTACCGCGCTACTTTTGATCTCTGGACGGGCCGGATGACCCGCCTCGACGTGAAGTCATCCTCCGGCGCGTGGAACGCGCTCGGCGACAAGCCCGCCAACGTGGCCGCTGAGGAGCAGGACGGAGGCGACTTCTGGGAACTGTATGGAAACTTGAACGGCGGCCGGTTTACCGCCATGACTCGCAAGCAGGGACTGCCGATTCCGGGACAATCCCACTTCAGCGACGAATGGGTGGGCGGCAGCGGGGAGACGGAGTCAGGCCCCGTGTTTTCCCAGTTCCGGATCGCCCATCCTTTCGGCAGCGGGAGCTTTGCGACCCGAGTGCGGCTTTATCACGGGATCGAACGCGTGGAAACCCAGACTCGGATTCTGAACAACGACAAGTTTGTTCGTTATCGGCTGCTGGTTCCGACCTCGATCGTGAACGGCAAGCGATTCGACGAGATTCCGTTTGGCAGCGTCGAGCGGCCGGTCGAGCAGGAATTCCCCGCTCAGAACTGGGTCGATTGGAGCGATGGTGCGAAGGGCGTCGCATTGCTTAATCGCGGCCTGCCTGGCAACAACGTGGCCAGCGGTACGCTGATTCTCTCCCTGATGCGGTCCGCCAGAATCAATGCCTATGGATTCTCGGGGGGATATGAGCCCGGAGTTTCGTCCGACCTTGGACTGGAGCTTGGCGAGGAGCGCACCTTCGACTACGCACTCGTTCCGCACTCGGGAACCTGGCAAGATGCGCGCATTTACCGCGCGGGACTGGAATTCAATAGCCCGCTGATCGTCCGCAAGGCGGCCCGGCACGCCGGGAGGCTTCCTCGCGAGTGGGGTTTCCTCGAGATCACACCAACGAACGTCATTGCCTCGGCGCTCAAGATGGGAGAGGACGGTGGCCTGGTGGTCAGGGTTTATGAGGCGGCGGGCCGGCCAACGCTTGAGGCGAAGATCATGTTGCCTCGCGGCGCCTGGAAGGTCGCAGAGGTGAACCTGATGGAGCAAGCCTCTCGCGATGCCGGCATCGAAGGCCAGACGCTCTCCTTTGCGCTTCATCCCTACGAGATCAAGACGTTCCGGATCGATTTGCCGAAGGCTCCCTGAGGCTTGAAGCGGCGGCTGGACAGGCCAGCGAACCCGTGGGGAGTGTACAGGATCAGTGGATGCGTGACTGGGCTTGAGGCCGGGCGTTTTCCTGAAAGAGCCACATCAGTCCGACCAGCGTCTTGCCGTCGCAGATCTTGCGGGAGGACAGCATGCGGCGCAGTTCCGATTCGCGAAAGCGGCCCACCTCAATACGCTCGTCTTCCTCGGGCGTGGCCTTGGTGAGGGTGAGATCGCGCGCCTCCACCAGATGCATGCGCTCGGTGAGGACGCCGGGGCTGGGGTAAAAGCTCAGCAGATGACGCACCCTGCGGGAACGGTAGCCGGTCTCCTCCAGCAGCTCGCGGCGGGCGGCGGCGAGCACCGTCTCCCGGCCATCGAGCCCACCGGCCACCAGTTCCCACAGACTTTGTCGGGCGGCATAACGGTACTGCCGCACCAGAACAATCCGGCCGTCGGCGAGGCGTGGAATCACCACCACGGATCCCGGATGGACCACAACCTCGCGCCGGGCACGAACGCCGCCCGGCTCCACGATCTCGTCGACCTTGAGCGTCACCACGCGGCCTTCGTAGACAGTGCGGCTGCCCATGATGCGGAGTCGCGGCACGCGTCGATTCTCCCCTACTTCGATGCCGTTGTCGTCGCTGCTGCCGCCGGCAGGTCAAAAGTGGCGATGAATTCTTTGGCCGCTTTCGGATCCGTCTTCGCCTTCAGCTCGGTGCGATAGTCCGTGAGCTTGGACTTCAGCTTCGACTCGATATCCTTGCGCGCCGCAGCCGTTGAGTCACCTGTAGCCTTGTCGAGGCACTGCACCGCGCCGTCGACCGCGGACGCCGCGAAGGTCAGCTTGTTCGTCAAGGCCTTCTGGTGATACTTCGACTCGAAGTCGCTCTCCGTTTCCTTCTTGATGGTGTCCACGCTGGCGGCGACGTCCTGGACCATGCTCTGGGCCATAGATTCCTCATCCCGGCAGGCGGCAGCCTGAGCCCGCGCCTTGGGTACCGCCAGGGCCACGAGGGCCAGAATCATTCCCGCCACGAGGGTGCCACTTCGAAGCGTTATTCCCTCTTGCATAGCTTTCCTCCCGCACGCGAACGAATGCAGGTGTCATATCACAACTGCAGTCGGATGACAATCAGAACGGAAAAAGGGTGGTGGTGTCATTTGCTCTCCGAAACCGCCCTTGGAGCGCAGTCATTCCCGCGAAGGTGGGAATCCACTTTCTGTCGATGCTGCATTTCCAAGAGTTTGGACAATAGATTCCCGCCTTCGCGGGAATGACTGCGCTCAGGGTTCGAATAACACCAGTACCGGAAAAAGAAAGGGAGGTGCAATGACGCAGAGAGAGCGTGAAAACCGGCGGCCAAGCCGCGCACCCCGGATCGAGAGCCCCTCGACCCCACTCGTCTCTCATCTCGCATCTCTCGTATACTGATCGGGAGGGGTTCCGATGAAGATGACAGCGTTGATCGTCGACGATGAGCAGCCCGCGCGCGACGAACTGGCGTATCTGCTCAAAGCCTTTCCCGACGTTGAAATTGTGGGACAGGGCAAAAACGGCGTGGAAGCGGTCGGCCTGATCAAGGAACTCAACCCCAACCTGCTGTTTCTTGACGTCCAGATGCCCGGTCTCGACGGCTTCGGCGTCATCCGCAAACTCATCGACAAGAAGGTGCGGCTGCCGCAGGTCATCTTCGTGACGGCCTACGATCAATATGCCGTGCAGGCGTTCGAGGTGAACGCCGTCGACTACATTTTGAAACCGATTTCGCGGGCGCGTCTGGAAAAGGCTCTGGCCCGTGTGCGTCGCGCGACCGAGTCCGACGACGCCACGCAAAAGCTCGACAAAGTGGTGGAGATGCTGGAGCGCCGCCCGGTTCCGCAGAAGAACAAGCTCGTGGTCAAGGCCGGCGGACGCCTCTACCTGCTCGATTCTGACGACGTGGTTTACGCCAGCATTGAGGACGGCGTCATCAGCATCGTGACGCATGACTTCGAAGGTCAGTCCAACTTCCGCACCGTCGAAGAGCTGCAGAACGCGCTCGATCCCAAAGTGTTTTGGCGGGTCCATCGCTCATATCTCATCAACATTAACCGCATCAAAGAAGTGATTCCCTGGTTTAAAAGCTCTTACCAGCTCAAAATGGACGATCGCAAGCAGTCCGAGATTCCCGTCAGCCGCGCCCAGACGCGTAAACTACGAGAACTGCTTAACTTATGAGCACGTCATCACCGCTGCCTGGTAATTCTTCAGACTCGATCTTCCTCCTTGCCATTTAATCTCGTACATTGACGTGTGATGCACCACTTGACAACCATGTTCGACTTCGTGTATTGAATTCCGCCGTGAACCGGCGCAAGCGCCAGTTCCGGTACGATTCGCACCCCGTTGTGGGATACGGGAATCGGGAAAGCTCCGTGCCTTGGGGGAGACTGATTCGGACGTACCAACAGCGAAGGAGGCATGGCAAGTGGCTCGACTTCAAGGAAAAGTAAAGTGGTTCAACAATACGAAGGGTTATGGGTTCATCGGGCAGGATAGCGGGCCCGATGTGTTCGTTCACTACTCTGCCATCTCGATGGATGGCTTCAAAACCCTCAACGAGGGCGATCCGGTTGAGTTCGAGGTCGTTCAGGGGCAAAAAGGACCTCAAGCCGACCGGGTAACCAGAACGGCGAATTAACCGGGCCGTCCTCGACACCAATTTCACTTCTGTGTAACATCGCCTTTGCGTGGCGGCAAATGGCAGGGGGCGTGGTGTGTCGTCAGGCCACGGTCCCGTGAGCCGGACTCCAGCCACACAAAGTGGCACAGCGACGTGACTTCAGGAGTAGTGGGTCGGTTTGATCCAGGGGCAAGCCTCCGGGCCCGCCCAAATGAGTGACGCTCGGAATCGGGCGGGCGCAGGGGCCCACCCCTACATATCAAACTGACCCACTACCTCTTTTGGCAAAGTGCTTGCTTTTCTGTTGCATTCGGACGCATAATGGCTGGAGCTTGCAGGGGAGGGGTCTCGGCGCGGAGGCAAGAGTCTCCTCGATTGGATTAGGCGCGCTGCTGCGAGGCAGCGCAGAGAGGCGGGCCCTTCGCATGAGGATGAATCGTCGCTACGGAACGTTGTCTATCACGTTTCTGCTCGCGTGTGCTTCCCTTCTTCGGGCTGCCGGACCACCCAGCACGGCGCGCACGATGTCGCCAACGGGTCTCACGGTTCCCGCCGAGACCGAAGCCAGCGTGATGCTCCTTTCCGGCCTCCATACCAAAATCGCCCAGGTGCGCGACCCCGTCGAATGCCAGTTGACCCAGCCGATCTATGTGGATGGCCAGGTTGCCCTTCCGGAAGGCACCTTACTTTATGGACACGTGACGCGCGTACGTCCGGCTGGACGCCTGCATCGTCCCGCCGAGATCGGATTCCGCTTCGACCAGGTGTCGCTGCCCAGCGGAGAGACCGAGCCAGTGCTGGCGCGCCTGTCGGGCCTTGAGCATCCCGGCAACATGCGTCTGGACAGCGAAGGCTACCTCAAGGGCGGCCGCCAGCTTTCCTGGAATCTGATCACCGGCGCGTTGGTTGGCTCGGGCGGGTTGTTGGTGATCCCCAAGGTTGCGGGCGCGACTGTAGCGGCAACGGCCGCTTCTGTGGCCACCGCCGGAGTGCTGGGAGGCTACGTGCTGATTCCCCACGGTCCGGACGTCCATCTGCCGCCTGACACGCGATGCCGCGTGCGCTTCGACTACGCCTTCACCGTGCACGGCCAATCATAGGATTGACGATTTTCGACTGACGATGGTCGGTTGGCGGGCTGCAGTGTCTTTGGCGATTCCCCGCGGAGCAACACCAGCGCCGGCAGCCATCGGCCATCCCTTGAAGATCGACAACAGCAATCGTCAATCGGCAATCAACCATCGTCAATCATGGATCGTCTGATTCTCCACAACGATCGCATCGTTCCGCTCAGCCACGCGCGACTCTCGCCCGGGCAGGCGGGACTCCTCGCCGGTTGGGGTGTGTTCACCACGCTGCGCATCTATCGTGGCAAGCCTTTCGAGTTCCATCGTCACTGGGAACGCATGACGCGCGATGCCGCGCGGCTCGGTCTTGACATGATCTACAGCGAGTCCGCGATTGCAAAAGCCATTGCGGAGCTGGCGCGGGTGAATGACCGTCCCGAGGGCATGGCGCGCGTCTGGTTCGTGCGCAACCAGGGAGGCATCTGGGCCGATCAGGAACTGCGGCCGGCCACCGATGTACTCGTCTTCACGCGAGAGCTCGTGCCCTGGCCGGCCGAGCATCGTCTGCTCATCGTGCCGCACGCGATTTACTCGGCCGGAGTGCTGGCCGGCGCCAAGATGCTCTCCTGGGCGCAGAACTCGCTGCTCGCCGAACGCGCGCGCGCCCAAGGCTACGACGACGCGCTGCTGCTGAACGAACGCAACGAGCTCGCCGAGTGCACCTCGGCGAACGTGTTTCTGGTGTTGGGTGGAAAGGTCCTGACGCCGCCACTCGCCGCCGGGTGCCTCGCCGGAGTCACGCGCGACGTGCTGTTCGAGATCGCGCCGCGCGCCGGAATCGAACTCCGCGAGCAGCCCCTCACGCCCGCCGATCTCGCGCGAGCCGAAGAGGTCTTCATCAGCTCGACGACGCGCGAAGTGGCCAGCGTGGGATTGGTGGACTCAGGCGCGGGCAGAGTATTGAAGTGGGCGGTGCCCGGCAGGATCACGCAGGGCATGGAAAAAGCGTTTACGGACTACGTGGACGACAAGCTCGGTCCTCCGCGGGATTGACGCGATCACTGTAGCGGCGCTGTCCTCACCGCCGAAAACGTTGTGATCCGCGCGCGGCGGTGGGGACACGGCCGCTGCCGCACGCTAGTTCCGATTCGCCAGGCAGCGCCGGAAGAGCTGATCGAGCAACTCGATCGAACGGTCCATCTCCTCGCGCGTGATGGTGAACGACGGCGCCAGCGTGAAGACGTTCTTGTAGTAGCCCCCGACATCAAGCACCAGACCATAGCGGCACCCGCCCACTTCGAGATCGCCCTTCAGACCTTCGGCAAAGATGCGAT
>Ga0335078_10018492_pt1 | contig 10361 bp, 12 predicted proteins | sample Lox_Sample_32_FD_206711 | JGI IMG/M metagenome (GOLD analysis project Ga0335078, IMG submission 206711) | Soil microbial communities from Loxahatchee National Wildlife Refuge, Florida, United States - Lox_Sample_3.2 | ecosystem: Environmental > Terrestrial > Soil > Wetlands | place: USA...
GCGCGCAAGTCGATCGGGGACGAACTCAACGCCAAGCTGGCAGAGGCCGACAAGACCATCGCCGCCACCAAGCAGGCCGCCATGAGCAATGTGCAAGGCATCGCCACAGGCGCCGCCGCGGCGATCGTCGAGCGCCTGATCGGCGCGGCGCCGAGCGAACAGGCGGTGTCCGCCGCCGTCGCCGACGTGCTCAAGCGTTAGGAGAGCCGGACGCGCCATGCTGCATGAAGCCGAATTCTGGGTCGCGCTCGGGTTCCTCGTTTTCCTCGGGCTAATGGGCTATGTCGGCGTGCACCGCAAGATCACGCAGTCGCTCGACGAGCGGTCCGCGCGCATCAAGGCGGAGCTCGACGAGGCGCGCAAATTGCGCGACGACGCCGCGCAACTGCTCGCCGACTACCAGCGCCGGCGGCAGGACGCCGAGCACGAGGCGCAAGGCATCCTCGACGGCGCCAAAGCGGAGGCCGAGCGACTTGCCGTCGAGGCCAAGGCCAAAGTCGAAGAGTTCGTTGCCCGGCGCACCAAGATGGCCGAGGTCAAGATCGCCCAGGCCGAGGCGCAGGCCGCCGCCGACGTGCGCAGCGCCGCCGCGGAAGCTGCCGTTGCCGCCGCCGAACGCATCCTGGCGCAACAAGCCAAAGGCCCGCTCGCCGGCGATTTGATCGCCAAGGGCATCGAGGACGTGCGCAAGAAGCTGAACTAAGCGACGCCCTCTCAGGCGTCAGCTTTGCTTCGGCTTTGCCGCCGGCTTCTTCTTGGCAACCGGCTTGCGCTTGACCGGCGGCTTCTTCGCCGGCTGTTCCCCGGCGGGATCGAAGCCGACGTACACCACGTAACGGTCGATGAGCCCGAGCGGTTGCGGCAGCGGAAATACGATGTCGGGCACGATATGAGTGAAATTGACGCGATCGCTCGCGTTGCCGACGACCACCGTTTCGCGGCCGAAATTCGCCGCCACCGCCTTCGGGTTGACGCCCTCCTGCACCACGGCAATGCGCAGCGGCACGTCGACCGTGCCGGGGCCGCCGGCCGGCCCGGTGATGATGCGGCCTTCGACGCCGACCTTCATGGTCATCATCCCGGCGTTGACGTGGCATTCGCGCGCGGTGCGGATAATCGAGCCTTGGTAGCGCACGTCGAGCGCGGTCGGCTCGCCCTCGCCCGGCTTGCTGCCGATAATGAGGGTCGACGCGCCGGTGCGAACCTGAACATCCGGACAATCGATGTCGTCGGCGGTGATGGCGCCGGGAGCGGGCGGCGTGTCGTTGGTCGCCTTCGACGACGTGCTGAACATGTCGAGCGGCGACGACTTGAGCAATGCGCTGGTGCTGCCGCAGCCGGACAGAGCAAGCGCCACTGCCGCCACGGCAAACGCTCGCCCAGCGTGTCGTAATTTTCGTCCCGATTGTCCCCGACCCATACCCCGGCTCGCGTCAATGGGGCGCCTTCGCCCCGGCGCGCCCTTATAGCAAGGCAAGCATGGCAACCCCAAGGCGGCGCGGCTCAATCGATATCGTCTTTGAGACGCGCATAAAGCAGGTGATCCTGCCAGACGCCATTGATGCAAAGGTAGCGGCGGGCATAGCCCTCGCGCTGAAAACCGGTTTTTTCCAGCAAGCGGATCGAAGCGGTGTTGGTGGGGATGCACGCCGCCTCCAAACGATGCAGCCGCAATGTGCCAAAACAGAACGGGATGAGGCCGCGCATCGCCGCGGTCATGTAGCCGTTGCGGGCGAAGGGCGCGCCGATCCAATAGCCGATGGAGCCCGCCTGGGCGACGCCGCGGCGGATATTGGCAAGCGTGAGCCCACCGACCAGCGCATTGTCTTCGTTGCGGAAGATCAGGAAGGCATAGGCGAGATCGTTGCGCAGATCTTCGGTGTAGCGTTTGAGCCGGCGGCGAAAGGCGCCGCGCGTGAGATCGTCGTTCGGCCAGGTCGGCTCCCAGGGCACCAGGAAGGCGCGGCTCCGTTCACGCAAGGCAGCCCATTCGGCGAAGTCGCCGCTTTGCGGGACGCGAAGCGTTACGCCGGCGCTATTGATGCTCGGCAGAGTCTCGCTGCTGTTGACGGTGCGGAAAAACGCCATGGTGGGGTATCGGGCCTTGTGTTCTCCGATCAGGCTGCCCGGCGTATGAGACTTTCAGCGATTGCCGCCGTGCTTTCAAGGCTGTCGCCGGGTCCGAGCGCGCAGAACGCCGGCTTGCCGCGCGCAATCAGCGCACGTCCAGCGGCGCGAGCGCTTGCAACCGTCACCGCATCGACCTTGGCGACGATCTCCTCGAGCGGTATAGGCCGGCCGTAGGCCAACATCTGCCGTGCGAGCTGACCGAGGCGCGCCTCCGAGCTTTCCAGCGCCATCAGCAGACCGGCCTTCATCTGCGCCTTGGCACGGGCAACCTCGGTTTCGTTGAGCGTTTCGGTGGCGAGCACGGTCTGTTCGATGGTCACGCGCATCAGTTCGGGCGCGTCGGCCTCATCGGTGCCGGCATAAAGCGCGAACATGCCGGTGTCGGAAAAGGGCATGTGAAAGGCATGGACGGCGTAGCAGAGCCCGCGGCTCTCGCGCACCTCCTGGAATAGCCGCGACGACATTCCACTGCCGAGCACGTTTGCGAACACCTGCAGGCTATAAAGATTTTCGTCGCGCACCGGCAGCCCTTGCAGCGCCAGCGCGATATGCACCTGTTCGAGGTCGCGCCTCTCCACATGCGTGCCGCCGCCGAATCGTGCCGGTTCCGGCGTCGGCGCCGCCGGGCCGGTAAAGTTCGCCAGGTGTTTCTCGACGTCGGCGACGATCGCCGCATGATCGACGGCGCCGGCGGCGGCCACCAGCATGTCGGGCGCCCGGTAATTGCGCTCGAGATAGGCGCGCAAAAGCCGCGAATTAAACGAACGCACGCTTTCCGGCGTGCCGAGCAGCGAACGCCCAACCGGTTGCCCGGGAAAGGCGATTTCCTGCAGACGCTCGAACAGAAGATCGTCCGGGTCGTCTTCCTTGGCGCCGATCTCCTGCACGATCACGCTCTGCTCGCGGCGCAATTCCTCGCCGTCGAAAGCCGGTTCGGTCAAGATGTCGGAGAGCACGTCGAGCGCGAGCGGCACGTCGGCCTTGAGCACGCGCGCGTAATAGGCGGTCGATTCGACGCTGGTGGCGGCATTGACTTCGCCGCCGACCGCTTCGATCTCCTCGGCGATCTGCCGCGCGTTGCGCCGGCGCGTGCCCTTGAACGCCATGTGTTCGAGCAGATGCGAAATGCCGTGCTCATCCACCCTTTCATTGCGGCCGCCGGCGCCGATCCAGACGCCGAGCGAAGCCGATTCCAGGTGCGGCATGCGGTCGGTGACCACCGACAGACCGGACGCGAGACGGGTGATTTCGACGCTCATGCCGGGGCTCCCTCGCGCGCCGCGCGCGCGGCGGACGCGACAAACCGTTCAACCGCGGCCTGATCCGCCGGCAGCACGGTGACGCGCTCCGCCCGCTTTGGCAGATCGGCAAGCCAGTCGGGCAAGGCCGGGGTGATGCCGCACGAGGCTTTGACCGCATCGGGAAACTTGGCAGGATGCGCGGTCGAAAGCACCACCATGGGCACCTTGGGATCGCGCGTTTCCTTTTCGGCCACCGCGAGCGCGATCGCCGTATGCGGATCGGCGCAGTAGCCGGCCTCGCGCATCCAGGCGCGGATGGTGGCGGCGCATTCCTGCTCATCGGCGCGGTCGGCGGAAAACAGCGCGCGCATCGCCTTGAGCGCATGCGAGGACAGCGCAAATCGCCGCGACTGCGCGAGCGAGCCCATCAGGGCGCGGACGGCGCGGGCATCGCGGTCATAGGCATCGAAGAGCAGCCGTTCGAAATTCGACGAGACCTGGATATCCATCGAGGGCGAAGTCGTCGCCACCACGTCGCGCAGTTCGTAGGCGCCGGTGGCGAAGGCGCGCGCCAGAATATCGTTGACATTGGTCGCCACGACGAGCCGGTCGATCGGCAGGCCCATTCGGTGCGCGACGTAGCCGGCATAGACGTCGCCGAAATTTCCCGTCGGCACGGTGAAGGCAATCTTGCGATGCGGGCCGCCGAGCGCAACCGCGGCGGTGAAGTAATAGACCGCCTGCGCCACGATGCGCGCCCAGTTGATCGAATTGACGCCGGACAGACGCACGCGGTCGCGGAAGGCGTGGTGATTGAACATCGCCTTCACCAGCGCCTGGCAATCGTCGAAGGTGCCTTCGATGGCGAGCGCGTGGACGTTGGCGTCCGGCGCCGTCGTCATCATGCGCCGCTGCACTTCGGAAATGCGGCCGTGCGGGAACAGCACCACGACATCGACCTGGTCGCGGCCGCGGAATGCCTCGACCGCGGCACCGCCGGTGTCGCCCGAGGTCGCGACCACGATGGTGGTGCGCTCGCCGCGGCGCTGCAGCACATGGTCCATCAGCCGGGCCAGAAGCTGCATGGCGAGGTCCTTGAAGGCGAGCGTCGGCCCGTGAAACAGCTCGAGCACGAACAGGCTGGGCGCGAGTTGGACGAGCGGGGCCACCGCCGGGTGGCGGAACGTGCCGTAGGCCTCGCGCGCCATGCGGGCGAGATCGGGTTCCGCGATGCTATCGCCGACGAAGGGCTTGATCACCTCGACCGCGACTTCGGCATACGGCTTACCCCCGAAACCGGCGATGGTTTGCGGATCGAGCGCGGGCCAAGACTCCGGGACGTAGAGTCCCCCGTCGCGAGCGAGCCCTGCGAGCATGACCTCGACGAAATCGAGCGCGGGAGCCTCACCCCGAGTTGAGATATAACGCATTGAGTTAATTAGCATTTATGTTGCAAGGGGTCGTCGGGTGCACAGTAGCCTTGTGCTCGGACTTGCACAAGAAAGCCATCAAGTCCGGCGCCGGCGCCCGCCGAGCCAGACGCCGTAGACACCGGCCAAGCCGGCCGCGAGGCCGAACCAGGTGATGGCATATTGTAAGTGATTGTCGGGCAGCGCGACCGCGAGTTTCCCCGGTTTGGGCAGGCCGCTTGGCGGCACTGGCGACTCCTGTTCGATATAGAACGGCGCGGCGTCGTTCCATTTCTTTGCCGCAGCAATCGCCGGGGTATCGCGCAAAAACCACGTATTATTTTTTTCATCGGCCGCCGGGGTGAACAGCCCGGGTCTGTCCGGCCAGCGTATGACCCCGACGATGTCGGTGACGCCGGCCGGAGACGTTGCAACGGCGCCCTTGCGATCGGCCGGAACGAAGCCGCGATCCACCACGACGATGCCGCCGCCGGCAAGCCGCGCCGGCGCCAGCACCCAGTAGCCGGCACCTTGCACGTCGGGACGGAAAGCGGAACCGGCCGTATACACCAGTGCCGACTCCCCCGGCAGAAACTCGGCGGAAAATCGCACATGCGTGTATTCGTCGGCGGCGGCCGTCAGTTGCCGCCAACGCGCGGGCGCCGGCAGCGGCACGGGCGCGCTGTCGAGCCGCGCGGTGATGGTCGCAATCAGGTTTTCCTTCCAGACTTTGCGCTCGAGTTGCCAGACGCCGAGGCCGATCAGGATGGCGATGCCGACGAGCGCGAAGAGCGTCGCGCCGAAAACGCCGCCGCGTCGCTGCGCGTCGGCAACGTTCACTCGTCGCCTCGCGAGACGAGCCGGCCTTCCTGCGCGCGGTGATGGTATTGCAGAGCGATCATCAAGCCCTTGATCGGCCGCAGTGGCGCCAGCGTCACGATCAGGATCAACGGCAGCCAAAGCGCCGCATGCACCCAATAGGGCGGCTGGTAGACGACTTCGGTGATCAACGCGGCGATGACGACAATGGCGCCGCCGATCAGAATGACGAAGACAGCCGGGCCGTCGCCAGCATCGGCAAAATTGAAATCGAGGCCGCAATGTTCGCAACGCGGCCGCAGCGTCAAGAAGCCGCGGAACAAGTGGCCCTCCCCGCAACGCGGACAACGACCGCGCAGGCCTCGGGCGATCGGCAACGGTTGGTCCGCCATGCTTCAATTTCTTTCCGCAAAACAAAAGGGCGGCGCCATCACGCCGCCCTTCGCCAAATTCATCGCGCGACGGTCACTCGGGATGCACCATTCCGGAGCCCCACACATATATGCAGGCGAACAGGAACAGCCACACCACGTCGACGAAATGCCAGTACCAAGCGGCGAACTCGAAGCCGAGATGCTGCTTCGGGCTGAACTGCCCGGCGAGTGCGCGACCGAGACACACGATCAGGAAGATCGAGCCGATGATAACATGTGCGCCGTGGAAACCGGTAGCCATGAAGAAAGTGGCGCCGTAAATGTTGCCGCTATAGTGAAACGCCGCGTGCGCATATTCGTAGGCCTGCACGCAGGTGAAGGTGAGCCCGAGCAGAATGGTGAGGACCAAGCCCCATTTCAGACCCTGCCGGTCGCCTTCGAGCAACGCGTGATGCGCCCAGGTCACTGTGGTGCCCGAGGTCAACAGGATCAGCGTGTTTAGTAACGGCAGATGCCAGGGATTGAAGGTTTCGATGCCCTGCGGCGGCCACACGCCGTGGGTCACCGCGAGACGCCCGTAGTCATGCGCGTCCCCGGGAAACAGCGCGGTGTTGAAATAGGCCCAGAACCAGGCGACGAAGAACATCACCTCGGAGGCGATAAACAGGATCATGCCGTAGCGGTGCGAGATCTGCACCACGCGGGTGTGGAAACCTTCGTATTCGGCCTCGCGGATCACGTCGCGCCACCAGCCGACGAAGGTGTAGAGGACGCCGATGATGCCGAACCCGAACACCAGCGGGGCAGCGGCGAACATATGATGCATCCAGGTGATGGCGCCGAACGCCACGATAAAAGCGGAGATGGAGCCGACGGCCGGCCACGGACTTGGGTCGACCAGGTGGTAGTCGTGATGCGGTTTGGCGTGGGCCTCAGCCATTGTCGTCTCCGTTCAAATCTCGTTCGCGCATTAGAGCTTGCTCGATGCCGTCTGCGGCGCTTCGGCCACCGGCTGCTCGGCATCGGGCAGGCGGTAGAAAGTATAAGACAGCGTAATCGTGTTAAGCGGATCCTGATCGCGGTCGGTGACGATCTTGGGATCGACATAGAACACGACCGTCATCTCGCGCGTCTCGCCCGGCTTCATGGTCTGCTGGGTGAAGCAGAAGCAGTTGATCTTGTCGAAATAGGCGCCGACCGTGGTCGGCGTGACATTATAGGAGGCCTGCGCGGTGATCGTGCGCGCGGCTTCGTTGATCACCTTGTAGTGGACCGTCGCCACTTCGCCGATGTGCAGCTTGATCGAATTCACCTCAGGCACGAATCTCCACGGCAGGCCGGGCGCGACGTTGGAGTCGAAGCGGATGGTCAGCTCGCGCGCAAGTTCGTGCTTGGGCGCGATACGCGAGACCTGCGTCGTGCCGGCAAAGCCGGTAACGCGGCAGAACAGACTGTAGAGGGGGATCGCGGCAAAGGACGCGCCGACCATCGCCGCAACCAAGACCCCGCAAGAGGCGGCGATGACGACGTCGCGCCGCGTGCGCGTCTTTTGTCCGGCGTGGGTCGGTTCGTTCGTCATAGCGGGCGGACCAACACGATCGGGCCCTTCACCAGGGTGACCACGTAGAACAAGATCACCAGCGCGGCGAGCGACAGCGCGATCGCGATCGAGCGCGAGCGCCGGGCGCGCTTCTGCGCCTCGGTCAGTACGACGCCCTCGTCCTTCGGCTCTTCGGTCATCGCGATGTCCATGGTCACACGACAAACCGGGAAATCAGCCCGCCCCAGCCCCGCTCGACGAGCAGAACGGCGAACAGCAGGAACAAATAAAGGATCGAGAAGGCGAACAGCTGCTTGCTGGCTCGTTCGGCCGGGCGGCTTTCGCGCAAGACCTGCCAGGCGAGGACCGCCATGATGGCGCCGGTGACGACTGCAGTCACGCCATAAAGCGCGCCGGCATAACCGAGTGCCCAAGGCGCGACGCCGAGCGGCACCAAGACCAGCGTATGCGCCAGAATCTGTCGACGCGTCGAGGCATCGCCCGCGACCACGGGCAGCATGGGAATGGCGGCGCGCGCGTAGTCCTCGGTGCGGATCAACGCCAGCGCCCAGAAATGCGGCGGCGTCCAGAAGAAAATGATCATGAACAACAGCACGGGCTCCGGCGAGAGCGAACCGGTCGCCGCCGCCCAGCCGATCATCGGCGGGAATGCGCCGGCGGCGCCGCCGATCACGATATTCTGCGGCGTCCAACGCTTGAGCCAGATCGTGTAGATCACGACGTAGAAGAAGATGGTGAAGGCAAGCAACCCGGCGGCGAGCACGTTGACCAGAAGGCCGAGCGTTACCACGGCGAAGCCGGCAAGCGTCAACCCAAAGGCGAGCGCCTCGCCCGGCTTGACGCGGCCCATCGGCACCGGCCGGCGCGCCGTGCGCGTCATCACCGCGTCGACGTCGGCGTCGTACCACATGTTGAGGGCGCCGGCGGCGCCGGCGCCGACCGCAATGCAGAGCAGCGCGGCGAAGCCGATCAGCGGATGCAGATGGCCGGGCGCGACCGCGAGCCCGACCAGCGCCGTGAAGATCACGAGCGACATCACGCGCGGCTTCATCAGCGCAACGTAGTCGCCCACACTCGCAAGACTCGGCTCGGCGCGCGCAAGCCCCGCCTCTGCGGTGAGCCTGCCACGGAAATCTGCGCCTTCACTGACGAGCGACATGATGTCGGCCAGGACCCCTACTTAATGCGCGGCAGCGTCTCGAACTGATGGAACGGCGGCGGCGAGGACAGCGTCCATTCGAGCGTGGTCGCGCCGACGCCCCACGGATTGTTGCCGGCCACCCGCTTCTTCATGAAAGCCTCGGCCATGCCGAAAAAGAAGATCAGCACGCCGACGCCGGCGATGTAGGAGCCGTAGGACGACACTTCGTTCCAGCCATGGAAAGCCTCGGGGTAGTCGACGGTGCGGCGCGGCATTCCGGCGAGGCCGAGGAAATGCTGCGGGAAGAAGATCAGATTGACGCCGATGAAGGTGACCCAGAAATGCAGCTTGCCGATGGTCTCGTTGTACATGTAGCCTGTCATCTTCGGGAACCAGTAGTACCAGCCGGCAAAGATCGCGAACACCGCACCAAGCGAGAGCACGTAGTGGAAGTGCGCGATCACGTAATATGTGTCGTGCAGCACGCGGTCGACGCCGGCATTGGCGAGCACGACGCCGGTCACGCCGCCGACGGTGAACAGGAAGATGAAGCCGAGCGCCCACAGCATGGGCGTACGGAATTCAATCGAGCCGCCCCACATGGTGGCGATCCAGGAGAAGATCTTCACCCCGGTCGGCACGGCGATGACCATGGTCGCGGCGATGAAATAGGCCTGCGCGCCGGTCGACAAGCCGACGGTGTACATGTGATGCGCCCAGACGATGAAGCCAATGCCGCCGATCGCGACCATGGCATAGGCCATGCCGAGATAGCCGAACACCGGCTTACGGCTGAAGGTGGATACGATCTGGCTGATCATGCCGAAGCCCGGCAGGATGAGGATGTACACTTCCGGGTGGCCGAAGAACCAGAACAGGTGCTGAAACAGCAGCGGATCGCCGCCGCCTTCGGGCGAGAAGAACGTGGTGCCGAAATTGCGGTCGGTCAGCAGCATCGTGATGGCGCCGGCCAAGACCGGCAGCGCCAGTAGCAGCAGGAACACGGTGACGAGCTGCGACCACACGAACAGCGGCATCTTGTGCAACGTCATGCCGGGCGCGCGCATATTGAAGATGGTGGTGATGAAGTTGATCGCGCCGAGGATCGACGAGGCGCCGGCGAGATGGATCGACAGGATGACGAAGTCCATGGCCGGGCCCGGGTGACCCGTGGTCGATAGCGGTGCGTAGATGGTCCAGCCGGTTCCGGCGCCAAGCGAGCCCGGCTCGCCTTCGACGAACATCGAGGACAAAAGCAACGCGAAGGACGCCGGCAACAGCCAGAACGAGATGTTGTTCATGCGCGGGAAGGCCATGTCGGGCGCCCCGATCATGATCGGCACAAACCAATTGCCGAAGCCGCCGATCATCGCCGGCATCACCATGAAGAAGATCATGATCAGGCCGTGCGCGGTCGCGAACGCGTTGTACTCGTGCGGCGACGGAAAGAACTGCAGCCCGGGATTCTGCAACTCGAGGCGGATGGCGATCGATAATGCACCGCCGATCACGCCGGCAACGAGCGCAAAGGTCAGGTACATCGTGCCGATGTCCTTATGGTTCGTCGAATAAACGAACCGGCGCCATCCGGTCGGATGGTGCTCGTGGGCGTCATGGGCTTCGTGTGCGGCTGCGTTGCTGGCCATTGTTGTTATCCCTTAAACCTCATTCTCGCCCGGCATTATA
>Ga0335078_10018493_pt1 | contig 10361 bp, 9 predicted proteins | sample Lox_Sample_32_FD_206711 | JGI IMG/M metagenome (GOLD analysis project Ga0335078, IMG submission 206711) | Soil microbial communities from Loxahatchee National Wildlife Refuge, Florida, United States - Lox_Sample_3.2 | ecosystem: Environmental > Terrestrial > Soil > Wetlands | place: USA: Florida...
CTCTGCTCAACGATCCGCAGTTGCTTATCGTCGACGAGCCCACCGCTGGCCTCGATCCGGAAGAGCGCGTCCGTTTCCGCAATCTGCTCTCGGAACTCTCCGGCGAGCGCATCGTCATTCTCTCCACGCACATCGTCTCCGACGTCGAGGCCGTAGCGACCGACATCGCCATTCTTGCGCATGGCCAGCTTCTAGCTCACGGAACGCCGGAATCTCTCCTCCTCAAAGTGACCGGCAAGATTTGGGAAGTGGTCGTGTCCAGCGCGGATCTTCCGGCTCTCCGCGCCAAACATCTCATCAGCAGCACTCATCGTAGCGACGGCGTGCATGCCCGGATAATTGCCGAGCATGCTCCGTCTGCATCCGCACGTCCTTTGGAGCCCTCGCTCGAAGACGCCTATCTGGCTGTCTTGAATACCCAACGCAACTCAGCCGGCAACTATGCGGGAGTTGCTGCTTAGCGCGCCGCGTTCCATGCCCATCCTCCGATCCATCCTCGCCATTGCTCGCGCTGACTTCCTCGAGCGCACTCGCCGTTACTCCTTCTTTCTCGCGCTCCTCTTTGCCGTTTTTCTCGGCTATGCCACCGCCACTGGCAAAATCTTCCTGCAGTTCGACGAATTCCGTGGCATCTATACGTCCGCTTGGATCGGTACGCTCGTCGCTCTCGTCATCACCTGCTTCGTCTCGCTCGTCGGTTTTTACATCGTCAAAAATTCCGTCGGGCGCGATCGCAGCACTGGCGTCGGCCAGATTCTCGCCGCCACTCCGCTCTCGAAACCTGCGTATGCCTTCGGCAAATTCCTGAGCAACTTCGTCGTGCTCTCTTCGCTCGTCGCCATCCTTGCCGTCGCCGCGGTCATCATGCAGTTCTTCGTGCACGAAGACACCAGCTTTCATTTCGTGGCCTTGCTGGCTCCATTTCTTTTCCTTGCGCTGCCGACCATGGCCCTCACCTCCGCTTTCGCGCTAGCTTTCGAGCTGCTTCCCCTTCTCCGCGGCGGCTTTGGCAACGTCCTTTGGTTTTTCGTCTGGAACTTTTCCATCGCTGCGCCGATTCTCAGCGGCCGCCACTGGCTCGACCCCCTGGGGCTCATCGCCGTGATGGATTCCCTGGGCGCGGAAGCGCGCCGCTATGTCCCCAACTATAGGGGCGGAATGTCGTTCCAGATCGACATCGGCCAGCATCTTCAAGTCATTCCTTCCTGGCGCTGGGCTGGCGTCGCCTGGGACGCTCAGTCCATCCTGCTGCGGCTCATGTGGTTCGCGATCGCCTGCGCCATCGTTGCGCTCGCCGCTTTGGTTTTTGACCGCTTTGACACCGCCAAATCCACGACCGCGAACAAGCGTTCACCAAAGGCCGCTCTCCAAAACGGTCTTGCCGTCAACAACTCTCCCGTCGTCGCGCACGCGCATCTCACTCCGCTCGCCACCACGCGCGCCCAGGCCTCCTTCCGCATTTTCGCCGCGGAACTGCGCCTGGCACTTTTCGGCCTGCGCTGGTGGTGGTATGCGATCGCGCTTGGTCTGCTCATCGCGCAGCTCTTCGCCCCTCTCGAAATCTCGCGTGGACCGCTTCTCGCTACCGCTTGGATGTGGTGCGTGTTTGTCTGGTCCGGCATGGGTGCCCGTGAATCCAGTTTCGCCACGCGGCCGCTACTCTTCTCCTGCGCCAACATTCTTCCCCGCCAGCTTCCTGCTTGCTTTCTTGCCGGGCTCGCCGTCGCTGCGCTCACCGGTGCTGGCGCCGCGATCCGTCTCGCGCTAGCGGGCGATGCTTCTGGATTGCTGGCCTGGCTTGCCGGCGCGCTCCTGCTTCCTTCGCTGGCGCTCTTCCTGGGCGTTGCAGCCGGAACCAGCAAGCCCTTCGAAGGCCTGCTCACCTTCGTTTGGTACGTCGGCCCCATGAATCACACGCCCGGGCTCGATTTCACCGGCAGCGCCAACGCCGCGCACGGCATTTCCTATCCGCTGCTTTATCTCGCGCTGGCCGCTGGCTTTCTGGTTTTCTCTTTCTTCCTCCGCTCCCGCCAGCTCCGCTCCTTCTAGAATCTGGCTCATAAGGTGGTTTGGGGGGCGGAGCTTTCAGCTCCGACCAAAACGAGCCAGGGAAAAGGGGCTTCAGCCTCTGAGGAACTGGCTTTCTTGCTCCTCCGGGCATTTCACGACCGAGGTTCTGTGCCGCACGGAAAACGAGCATCCCCGGCGGTTCCCTGCATCATCGAACTGGCAAACATGAGAAAATCCACAGCGCAACCCGACCACTAGATCTAGGGGCTCTTTTCCCTTGACACCAACGCCCGACCGCGCCACAATCCGCCCAGCTTTTTCGCTTCGGGCCACCAGGGGACCTGCCGCCACACGCCCCGCCCGTGTTGCTGCAGAGCTGGCGCCCACTGAGGGAGCGCACATGCAGTATTTGCCTGGCTTCACCGTTCAATGCATCAATCCGGCTTGTGAAGCGCGCGGCCACTGGCTCCGCGCCGACGTAACTGATCCCATTGGGGACGATGGACGCTGCCCTTGCTGCGGCGATTTCCTCCGCACCGTTCCTCCGCCGCTCGCTCCACGTTTCCGCATGCGCCCTCGTCCGCTCACCGCGCGTCCGCTGCGCCCCCGTCCCCGCTAGCCGCATTCTCGCGGGTTGAAAATTCGCTCTTCTCAGAAAATTTAGGCAAGCGGCGGGCGACGCGTCTGCGGCAGCGCGCACTCGAACAGCAACGCGAGTTGCAGGAGTAAGTGCTCGTCCGTGACCGCACCGAGGAACTGCAGGCCGACCGGCAGCTGATCCGGCGAGAATCCACAAGGAATAGAAATCGCCGGGACGCCGGCGAGATTCGCGGGCCGATTGTTGCGCAGCAGCAAAGCGCGAGTGGAGTGCTCGCCATCTGAACCAACTGGCGAGCCATTGGTTCGAGTCGCGCGCGAGCCTGCCGAACTGCTGGCGATTCGGATCGATTCTTGGCCGATGCGCGGCGCGGCGATCGGAATCGTGGGATAGACCAAAGCATCGACGCCGTTCTCTTCCAACGCGCGATGGAATTGCTGGATGAATTTTTCGCGAAACTCGAGTGCGGAGAGATACGTGACCGCGGTGGTTTTTGCGCCGATAGCCAAGCGGGACGACACGTCTTCGCCGTAGTCGGCGGCGCGGCCGGGAAACCAGCCAGCCTCTTGGTGGTAGAGCGTAGCTTCCGGCCAGGCGATCTGGCTGCCCGCATCTTCCGTTTCTTTGAGTAGCGGAAGCGAGATCGGTTTGAACCGAACACCAAGTTTCTTCAGTGCGCGAAGCGCTTCGTCGAAAACGAACTGAACATCCGGCGAAACGATGTCCAGGAAAAATTCTTTAGGAATGCCGAGTATGAATTTGCGTTTCGCGGCAGGTTTTCCGGCGGATTTTTCCAGAGCGCGTGGGCTGGGTTCGCCTTTGACGCGCTGCAGAATTGGTTCGAGGAGGAGAGCTGCATCGTGAACGGTGCGCGCGAGCGGGCCGGCGCAGTCGAGTTTTGGAGAGAGCGGGATGACGCCATCGACGCTGACGCGGCCGAGCGTCGGCTTGAGTCCCACGATGCCGCAGAGCGCTGCGGGAATGCGAATCGAGCCGCCAGTGTCCGTGCCGATGCTGCCGTAGCACAGGCCGGCAGCGACGGCTGCTGCGGAGCCGCCGCTGGAGCCGCCGGGAATGCAGGCGAGATTCCAGGGATTGTGGACGGGGCCGAAGTGTGGGTTGTTGGAAGTGACGCCGTAGGCGAATTCGTGGAGATTGGTTTTGCCGAGGAGGACGGCGCCGGCGGCTTTGAGTTGCGCGACGAGCGTGGCGTCGTGCTGCGGGATGAAGTTGCCGAGGATTTTGGAGCCGGCGGTGGTGCGCACGTCCGCGGTGTAAATGTTGTCCTTGAGCGAGACGGGGATGCCGTGTAACGGGCCGCGATCGCGGGAAGATTTGCGAGAGGAGAGTTCGCGTTCGGCTTGTTTGGCTTGGGCGAGGGCGCGGTCGGCGGTGACGGTGATGAAGGAGTTGAGCCGCGCGTCGAGTGTGGCGATGCGGTCGAGGAGGAGACGGGTGAGCTCGACGGGAGAGAGTTGGCGTTTGCGGAAGAGGGCGGCGACTTGCGAGATGGGAGCGAAGGCCAGATCGGTGTCGTTGGCGGGAAGCATTGCGAGAATCGGAGTGGCACTTTAGCACAGCCAGGGGTCTGCGCGCCGACGCGGGGACTCGGGCGGAGAGGAAAATGAGGACTAAGTCCTTTGGAATGATATTCTTAACAGGGCAATAATATACCTGACTGACTTTCCGCCGATTGACTTTTCTGTGCTCGTATCCCACACTCGGCTTGAGATGGATTCTAAACCGAAAACTTCGCCAGAATACGACAAATTCAAAGAGGCCATGAAACGGCTTGTTCAGGTGCCGTTGGCCGAAGTGAAGCAATTAGAAAAGAAGCGGAGACCTAAGCAGCGACGGCGCTCCGCTTCCCGCGAGGCAGACGCGAAGTCTTAGGCCGCTCTTTGCCCCACCTTGCCAGTGACCTCTTTGTAGGTCAGGCGCTTCCCTACGATGTCCGATAGCGCCATGCGGAATCTGTCGCCGTCGCCAACGAAATGCTCTTTCGTCGCACGGTTGTTGTAGCGCCACATCTGTTCATCTAGGTATCGGAACAGGTGGAACGGCTCTACGCTGATGTACGTCCCCTTGAGTGCCCTCTTTAGTAAGCTCCAGAAATTCTCCAGCCCGTTCGTGTGAACCTGCCCATCAACGTACTGCTCCGCGTGGTCTACCACTTCATGCAGGAAGCCCCGATGCTTGAGCATGTCGTAGGATGCTAGATTGTCGGAATAGATCGCGGAATTCGCTTTCACGTGGGCGCGAATTTCCGCTTCCACGATATGACGGCGGCGAGTAGGAATGACCATTGCGCGAACCTTGCCGCCGCGCTCAAGGATACCGAAAACAGTGGTCTTGTCTTTGGTGCCAGTCGCGGTAATACGGCGCTGATGCGTTCCGTAGTGCATGTTCCGAGCTTTTCCGCCGATGAAGGTTTCGTCTACCTCGACTTGCTTCCCGCTTCCGCCGAGCTTCAGGAACGACTTTGTTTGAACAGCAAGGCGAATCCGCTGCAACATGAACCATGCACTCTTCTGTGTCACTCCCAAAGCGCGGTGAATCTCGTAGCTGCTCACTCCGTTCTTGCAGTTGACTAAGAGCCACACGGCGGGGAGCCACTTTTCCAATGGAATTGGAGAATCCTCGAAAATCGTGCCCACTTTCAGCGAGAACTTTTGTTTCGCATGGTCTCCGTAGCAGCGATAGACGCGGGCTTTTACGAGGTACGTCACCTTCTTAGAGCCGCAGTAGGGGCACTGAACAGTGCCGTTAGGCCAGCGCAACTCGACCATAAAAGCGCGGCAATTCTCAAAGTTTGCGAAATATTGAATGGCTTCCTGCAATGTGGCTGGGGTATGCATGATAGGAGCATTTTCCTGTAACAATCGCAACATGTCAAGAACAATCTATAACAAACGCAACTTTAAGGTGAAGATAAGGCGAAACGGTCATGAGCATGGAAAATTCTAGTTGCGGAACTTCTTGGACCGGGTTATAAAGGTTGAAGTGCAAGGGCGGCCCGTTGTGTTACACTGAGCCGCCCCGAAGTGGAGAGAAGGTGATGGCCTATGAGAGGCCAAGTGCCCTAAGCGGCGGCAACCGCGAGGGGCACACCGAGGGGCGGAGAAATCTGCCCCTCACAAAATCACCTTTCTCTTTTATAGCACAGGAAGGAGAGTTTTTCGATGGCAGAAACGAATGGAATCCAAGCAGCGATCGAGGCTCTGAAAGCAAAGAGGGACAAAATAGACGCTGCGATTGCTGCTCTGCAAGAAGTCCAAAACGCAGTAGGAGACATCGGTGGATTAGCCGCTGGTAGTGGGTCCAAAGACCCGACCATTGAGGCGGATACGTTCATTGGCCTGAATATCAATCAAGCCGCCGAAAAGTATCTCACGATGACGGGCCGTCCGGCGAAGAGCACGGAGCAAATCGCTGACGCTCTGAATAAAGGGGGATTGAAAGTCAGCTTAGGTAGCGTTTCCACGATTCTTCGCCGTAGCGATAACGGGGAAAGCCCTGTCATCCGTGTAGGACGGTCCTTGTGGGGACTTGCCAGTTGGTACCCTAACAGGCCACGGCGCACGGAGCCCTAAAGGAGGTAACCTATTGCGATTCTGTAGTTAGGAGCGTAGTATAGTAGGTCCGCACTCTACGTTTTGAGTGAAAGGAACCTACAATCCATGCTTGAAATGCAGATTTGCTTCAAACTGAAAGGGGCATTCCGAGACGACACCACAGCAGATGGGGTCATCAGTTACTGTCGAGCTTTGAATGTATTCTCACACGGAAAGACAAAGGAGGAAGCCAAAGAGGCGTTAACCAGCGCACTCACTTTGTTCCTAGAGACCTGCTATCAACGCAAGACTCTTTGGAACATCCTGAACAATGCTGGTTTCACTCCTCTCCCGCGTCAAGCGGGTGTTGCGGTAGCAGCGATGAAGGAGGATGAGCACATCGAAATCCACGATGGCAACCTCCCACAGACATTTTCGGAGTCGTTTGACCTCACGGTCCCTGTGAATCTCGTCGCTCAAGCGCAGCAGGTGGCCGAAAATCAGCATGTATAAAGCGGTCGCACCGAAAACTCTCAAGCGCATACTCGAAAAAGCTGATTACGAACTTGTTGCTCAGGATAACCGAAATTGGATTATGGAAAACAATGGTCACCCCATCGTTATTCCACAAACCATGAAGGAAGTCCCGGAAGATGTGATCGAAACGATGCTATTAGGCCCGTCTGGCATCGACGAGAATACCTTCTTTAAGTACTTGTTTGAGATTGAACCGTCCGCTACCGTTCCAACTCCTACCGCTGCGCCGTCAGTTCAACCACAAGCTGAGCCAGCGCCAAAAACTGAATCTCGCTAAAACACGCACCATAAAGGCAGCCCCACAACGCTAGCGGGCTGCCTTTATGTCTTTTCAAGAGTCAGTCAGGTATATTATTGCCCTTAACAGACCCCCAGCTTGTAAGTACTTTAGAATGATATTCTTCCGAAAAAGTGGGGAGGGGTGGGGGTCTGCTGCGGCGGAAAAACCCTTGCGGAGTTCAGGAGCGGCGAGGGTGAACAGCGCCGGGCGCCTCACTGGACGACCAATTCGAGTATAACAAAGTAATAGTATTTGTCAAGGACTATTTGAGCCCGGAAGGAACGGAGCGGGCTTTCCTTGGAGGCGATGAATTCGTTGGCGGGTTTGAAGGGTGCTGTCTTGGTGCCGGTTTCCGTCCCTGGTTTCGTCCGCGAGTAAGAGTGGCCCACGTTTTGCCAAGAGCGCAAAAGGTAGGCCACCCAAGATTGCTGCTGCGGAGGGTCTGCCACCCGCCCGCCGGATTTCCGATTTCTGGGATTTCTTGTCCCCGGATTTCTGTCCCCGGGTTTCCCAATCATCAAAAACAAGAGGCAAGACCCGGGTTTCAAGCAACGAAGCCCGGGGCACCCACACCCTGCCTTCCGTTCAGTTACGGGCCACCCGTCCCTCGAAACTCAGGAAAACGAGCGGTCTGTCCCCCGAGTTCCATTCCATCTATCCCTGAACTTCTTACTCGAGTCCGGTTGTGGAGTCGGCGTGATCTGGAAATGGCACGCTTGGATAGCTGTTACGCGGAATGTTATCGGGATGTCGGAATTGTTCTCGAAGGGTCTCTAGGCGAACTCGCAACTCTGCTGGCAGTTGTTCACATCTGGTTTGCGTTGATGGGCGCTTCAAGGGGAGCAAGGTCCAGAGCCTGCCATACTCGTTGTAAGTGACCATGTAGATGTCAGACTGACATCCGCCAGCGATCCAAGTCTCATAATATAACGCGGCTCCAGAGCGGTCCCCGAGGCTAAACAGAGCCTCGGCAGCGAGGTAGCTGCGACTGGAGTCGGAAACTGGCAAGCGCTCCAACGCCATTATTGCGTCGAGCGGCGCGCCTGCTCGAATCAATCCGGAGGCTAGCCTGTCAATCAATTCCTGAGAGGGTTCGTTGGTTAGGTCCGACAAGATCGACCGGTATTCACGCGCGGCGCTACCAAGCGCCGCGCTAGCGGCTTGAGAATCGTGTGCCTCGAAATAGAGATGCGCTAGGTTCACGTAAGCTGCGGCTTTTTCCATGTGCACCGCGAGAAGGCTTCTCGTGATGCCTGAAGGATTTGCGAGCGCGAGGTTAAGTTGCTGAATCCCCAAGAGAACGCGGGCTGTGGGCTTAAGGTCGCTGACGGAAGTTTGGCGACTGTCGAAACAGGGCGGCAAGGTAGCCTCACCACCGTGAAAAAGATATTGTGCGATTTGCCAGTGGCACCTGCCCGGCGATGTCGGGCATGTTTCCTCACAAGCTCCAAGTCGGCCGGCGTCGGTGTCTTGCGACGTCGAGTGGGATCGTGCACCACAAAGCGCTATCAACGTTATCGCAAATAAGAGAAACCTTTGGGGAGAACTCATTGCGGAATAGCCTCTCTGGGTAGGATAGGCTTGTCGAGATTTTTGTAAAACTCCGGGCGACTATTTAGGTATTTGTCGATCGCTTTCTTAGAAGACCAGTCCGGATTGTAATGATCCGTTTCGGTCTCAATCACTCGCTCTTCCACACCGTATGCCTCGCGCTCGGCGTCGCGATGTGTGATGTCGAACTTGAGATCATAGCTGCTGTCGATCAGTTTTTCATCTTGGGCCACGTGGGTACCCTCGTGCGCGACTATCGAATCAGCCGCCGACTGTGCGAGCTTGTCGTCATTTTCGAACGTCTTTACTTGCTCGGTTGAAAATGTCACATTGATGGTGCCGTCAGCCTTCCCGGCACTGTCCCGGCCAAAAGTGACAGCGCCACCTAGCCCCGGCTGACTGTCAGCAAACCTCAGATGGACCTTGTTGTCTACCGTTGGATCGCCGTACGCTTCGGCAGCTTTCTTGATCTTTTTGTCTTTTGACTTAAGGTCCCTTTTACGGGCGGTTTCGAATGCTTTGTCGCTGTCGGAATCGCACTTTGTGGAGTCGGCACATACATACATCCCTGTGGGATCCGTGAGGTTTAAGGGACTATTCCGTACATAGCTGAACCTATTTAGGCTTTGTGGATCCGTCAGCTTCCCGCCGAGGGGATCAGGGGTCATGAATCTGCCGAGGGAGGAGGCGTCGTAGCGGGCGCCGAAGTTGTCGAGGTTGGATTCGTAGTCGCGTTCTTTGCCGGTGAAGTGCCAGACGTTGCTGGCGTTGGAGTTGCAGGTGAGGCCGAGCAGCGGCCCCGGCGCGGTCAGGATGCGAGGCCCTGACCACACACAGACCGCCCGCACCAGTTGCATGGCGGCGAACGCGACCCATGCCCGGCGGCTCATGGATTTTTCCTACTGTTCTGGAGGCAGTCCACTCACTACTTCGGCGGCACTCTTGTCCAGACCCACGGTTCGGCGGAACGTCTTTCTCTCTAGGTGCAGGACTTTGTCAGAGGTTTTGATCGTTGCGTGCTGGATCGGTCCGGGCAGCGCCTCTCCTTTGATTTTCACAGTTCGACTGACCAGACGATATTCAACAGCGATGTCGTCGCCTTGGGCTTCCCATTTGCCTCGGTAGACCACTTGGCCATCTCCGTGGCTGATCGTTTCATACTCCTTCGGCACACGATTCACGACGCAGTAGATAATCGTGAAGGCTTGATCCTTGCCGAAGTACAGGATTTCGGCTTGGCCCGCTTGCAGGTGAGGATTTATGTCCGGCGGTGCCTTGCTCCACTTCACACCTTCTTGCAACCACGCCCCTTGAACGTGCCCCTCATCGAGTCCAGCGGCGAGCACTGGTAAGCAGACCAGCAGCAGAAGTGCCGTGAGAGTTTTCATGGCTGCGTCACCGGAACATCAACTGCAACCGGGAGTCTCTGTGGCGGCATGCCCCAGAGGATGTCGCTGAGCTGAGTTTGAGTGCCGTAGCAGAGGCATCCGTGCGTGTAGCCTGCTCCATTGTACTGCTCATGCAGGTAGGCGCCCTGATCGGCTCCCACCCACGGATTCAAGCGAGTGCGCAAGTGCCCGTAGGCTCCGGTTATGTCCACCTGTGAGCCGTTGGGTAGAGCGAAGTCATTCATTTTTTGGATTCCCCAGAACTGCGGCGGATTGTCGAGAGCAGAGTTGGGGTTGAGGCTTCGCGGTCCGTTCGGGTTGACCTGCTCCCCATTTTCCGCGCAGGGGTGTATATGAAAAGCGGAAATTTTGGGAGGTAAGGGCATGACCAAGAGGAAGTATAGCGAAGTGGAGATGATTGGGGCGTTGAAGCAGCTAGAGGC